>Ga0193755_1000070_pt1 | contig 26105 bp, 25 predicted proteins | sample H1a2metaG_FD_144921 | JGI IMG/M metagenome (GOLD analysis project Ga0193755, IMG submission 144921) | Soil microbial communities from a riparian zone of the East river system, Colorado, United States - H1a2 | ecosystem: Environmental > Terrestrial > Soil > Riparian zone | place: USA: East River...
TGGGTTAACTGAGCGAACCTAACCAATGTCTTTTCGTAGTCCACCACTTCTCGGTGAGTGGCCGCATCGAAAAGAGCGACACCGGTGAGAACCGCGTGCCAGCGCCCCGACAGCTCTTGCAGCATTCGCCGAGCTTCAATATCGCTGGCGGGCTTCTCGAGCAATACCCCGTTGAGAACGACGACGGTGTCGCCCCCGATCACCAAACCGGCGTCGCGCTGCCTGGCAACAGCGAGAACTTTAGCGCGTGCAAGGCGTGTGATATAATCGCCAGGCGGCTCATCAGGATGAGGCCGCTCTTGAACATGACTGGGCACGATTTCGAATTCAAGGCCAATGGCTGTGAGCAGTTCGGCACGCCGGGGCGACGAAGACGCAAGAATTAATTTTGGGTTGATTTCAGCCATCTCGACACTTGAGAACTCTCCCCGCTCCATTGGATCGCTGCCCAAGTCAGGGACACTTTAGTTGACCTGGAGGTTTACCTTGCGCCGCAAGATTTCATTATTGGTCATAGCTGTGTTTGTGGCCGCGCTCGCAACGATCAATCACGGGTGCTCGCGCTCGTCGGATCCCGATGGGGATAGCGCAGAAGGCGTGAGTTTCGATCTCAGCGACCCAAAGCTCAAAGAGCGGCTTGCCGAAGATGACGGCTATGCTTTCGCTGTAATGTACGGCGCCGACGTTCACGGCAGCCTCGAAACCTGTGGCTGACCGAGCCACCCTATGGGTGGACTGGCACGGCGTGTCAGCTATATCAAAGCGTTCAAGCAAAGATCGAACTTAGAAGTGCCCACCTTGTTTGTGGACGCGGGCAACCTGTTCAGCGACGATCGCGCAATCGGCGATCAGTTGTCCGCTGAGCTTATGACAAAAAACAAATGGGTAGTCAAGGAATACGGAAATTTCCATCACGACGCAGCAAACATCGCCTACGCCGATTTGCCTTATCTTGGCGAACTTTTGAAGAAGGACGGCTACGACAAGAGAGTTGAAGAGTACCCGTTTATCGAGCGACTGGTGTCGGCAAACATTCAACCTGTCGACGACCAGCGCCGGGCGCCCGCTCCCTACGTGATTCGAGAGATAACCCTCAAGCGAGGCGCGCCCGGACAGAAGATCCGAGTCGGAATCGTCGGATTCACCGAAGCAAAACAGCTCAGTATGGTGGACAAGCAGACGACCTACGGCGGCTTTCGCATCGGCGACATCTTCGAAGCCGCGAGGAAAGTATTGCCCGAGTTGAAGCAGAAGACCGATTTTATTGTTGCTCTCGCTTATGTGCCGCAAGACCAGGCTCAGCGGCTGGCAAGCGAGAACCCGGAGATAGACACGATTATCGGGGCCAGGCAACTCAATAGCCTGGAAGAGCCTCAGCACTTCAACCGGGCGACGATCGCCTACGCGTACAACCAGACCAAGTACCTCGGCGAGATGCGGGTTTACGTCAAGGGCGACGGAACGATTGAGAACCAGGTGAACCGCTACGTCGCACTCGATTCCTCGATACCCGACGATTTAGTGGCTCTCGAAGCCGTGACCACCGCGCACAACGAGTTCACGAGCGAGCAGAACAAAGCCGCCAACACGCAGTTTACAGGTGGCGGGACCGCGGCTCTGGAGAACGCGGCGTTGTCGCCCTTCGTTGGCGGTGCCACCTGCGCGGGTTGCCACGTTGCGGAAGAACAAATCTGGTCCAAGACCCGGCACGCCCATGCGATGGCTACGCTGGAGAACAAGAATCAGCAGTTCGACAACGAGTGCATTCGATGTCACGTCGTGGGGTTTGAGAAAGGCGGATTCCAGTCGCTGATCACGACTCCGCAGTTTGCAAACGTGCAGTGCGAGAACTGTCACGGTCCTGGCCGCGAGCACGCCAGCAACCCGGGCAAACCATACGGGCAGGTGCGGACGCCGGCAGCCTGCGTTCAGTGCCACGCTCCGCCTAACGATCCGGACTTCGATTTCGCGATCTACTGGCCGAAGATAAGGCATGGGAGTAAGGAGCCAATCGCAAGCGCGAAGGCGCCGTAAGCGGCTGACTGCTGGTCATCGTTATGTTGACTGAGCTGCTCGCACTGTTACCAAGAATGATTCGCCAATCGGGCGATTCGGATGAAGCGCGCGAACAGGCGGCGTTCGCTGCGTGGATCGTAGCCGCCGGCTCGCACGTGCGCAGGGTGACTCGGCCAGTGAGGCTCGAACGAAAAACGCTGATCGTTGCAGTGGCGGACTCGACATGGCGGACCCAGCTCAGCCAAATGAGAGGTGCCTTTCTGTTCAAGCTCAACTCGCTGTTGGGCAACCCGCTGGTGACTTCGCTCGAGTTTGTTGTAAACCCGGGCGTGATCGTAAGCGAAGTGCAGCCCCCTCAACCTGTGCAGTTCATCGCCCCTGAACAGCAGGCGCTTCCCTTGCGTGAGCAGGCCGACCGGATCGAGGATCCGGAGATTCGCGCGGTTTATTTGCGCGCGGCGGGGAAGTGTCTCGAAAGAAGGGCGAGATGACCGCAAGCGGTAAGACGGAAGCAGTAATCGAGATCGACGGGCTCACCAAAGATTACGAGATGGGCTTTCTCAAGAAAAAGAAGGTCCGGGCGCTCGATCACCTGACGCTGGAAGTGTGGCGCGGAGAGATATTCGGTTTCCTTGGACCCAACGGCGCTGGCAAGACGACTACGCTCAAGCTGCTCACAAGGCTGATCTATCCTACCGAGGGAACGGCTCGTATTCTGGGCCAGCCGATAGACGACGTTGCGACTCGATCGCGCGTTGGCTACCTTCCCGAGAATCCATACTTCTATGACTACCTTTCCGGCCGCGAGCTTCTCGAATACACTGCCGCTTTGTTTGGCATTCCCAAACAGAGGGCTCGATCGCGGGCCGATGAGCTGCTCGATCTTGTCGGTCTGGAACGCGACCGCGCCGACCGCCAGTTGCGCAAGTACTCCAAAGGGATGCTACAGCGAATCGGAATCGCTCAAGCTCTGGTCAACGACCCCGAGATAGTCTTCATGGACGAGCCGATGTCCGGGCTCGACCCGATCGGCCGCCGCGAGATTCGAGACCTGCTGCTGTCACTGCGCGATCAAAACAAGACTGTGTTCTTTTCATCTCACATTCTGTCCGACGTTGAAGCGTTGTGCGATCGAGCCGCAATTCTGAGCCGGGGCAAGATCCTTCGTAGCGGGACCGTTCAAGAGCTGGCCGGCGCACAGGACTCCGCTCTCGAGGTGGTCGCGATTGGAGTCGATCCTTCTACCCTTCGTCAGTTCGCCGACTCGATGTCCTCGATCGAATCGGCTACCGCGACGCCGAACGGCGTACACCTTGTGCTTGGAGATGAAGCCGAAGTAGACGCGGCATTGGCGGCGATTCGCAGGTCGGGGGGCAAGCTTGTGTCGATCAACCCGCGGCGGCGCTCGCTCGAAGATATATTCTCCAGTTCAGAGCACCAGGGCTGACTCCTCGTGGAATGCGGATAATAAAACCTAGAGTCGGCGGCAGGATCGGTTCTCTTCCCTTTCTTCGCGCGTCGGTTGCGCCTTGTGGGCGCACCCACTCGTTTGCCTTGCTCGCCGTGACCGGTCTCGCGGTTCTCGCGGTATGCGCAGCGCCGCTAGTGAACACGCCTTCGACCACGACCGATGTCGGACCCGACCTCGGTGCTTTGATCGACGGTCTCCAAAACAAATACTCGCGAATGCGAGGCATCGCCGCGGACTTCGTTCAGGTATATCGCGGCGGCGACGGAAGAACGCTCCGTGAGACGGGACATCTGCTGCTCAAGCGTCCAAGCAAGGCTCGTTGGGATTACGTGGAACCCGATCGAAAACTCTTCCTCTCGGACGGAAAGAACGTCTTTTTTTATGTGCTGGGAGAGAAACACGCGACGAAGTCGGCGATCAAAGAATCTGTTGATCCTCAGATCCCGTTTCTCTTCTTGCTCGGCAGGGGGAACTTGCGACAGGACTTTACTCGGTTTGAGCTTCTGGCGAGCGAGCGCCCCGTCGAGGCTGGAAACGTCGTGCTGAAGCTTGTGCCTAAGCGGGCGCCGGAAGAGTTCAAACAGTTGCTGGTCGAGCTTTCGCCCGCCTCCTTTGAGGTTCGCCGCCTGGTTATTTTCGAGAGAAGCGGGGCGCGAATGGATTTCTTGTTATCCAACGTGCAGGAGAACCATGTGGCGCCCGACGCCCAGTTCCAGTTCACGCCGCCGGCCGGAGTCACAATCAAGCCAGCGCGTTAGAGGCTAATTCACACTCAAGCCGTACACTTCGATGATCATATCCTTCAGGGTTTGCGGGTCCGGAATCCGCTCCAGATAAAGATCAAGGTCGATTGACTGATTGGGCCCAAGCGTCTCTCGTATCTTTGGTACCGGAGTTATGATCTTCTCCCTCGCCACTACGTCGCTGAGATCGATCGCAGCCGCCCGAAGTTCAAGCCCAACGAGCGTCTTGTCACCGTCGTTGTGAACCGTGCATGTGATGTGACCGAAACGTGAGTTCAACCGCTCGCCCGCCGTCTTTTTGACGTTGTCGATCCTTACAGACTCCTTGTATGAGTCAAACTCCGGAGAACCGCTATGTAAGATTTCCTTCGGCGCCGGGCGCTTCGCGACGGTAGTCGCAAAGATAATCAAGACGACTACCAACCCCACAGCGATCCCGCTCAGGATCATTACCGTTCGCGACCGGTCCTTCTCTTCGTTCCCTGCTGGTTGCTCGAACATGCGATTAAGCTCCTATCGTCATCCGCCCGATTAACAGCGTCGGCGAGACCACGCTTCCTCGAAAATCCAAATCGTTCCCGATCATCTCTACCTGGTTTAGCATCTCCTTCAAATTACCGGCGATTGTTACGCCCTGGACGGGAAAAGTCAGCTCACCGTTCTCGATCCAGATTCCCGAGGCCGAGCGCGAATAATCTCCAGTCACAATATTTACACCAAAGCCTATCAGTTCCGTCACAAAGAACCCCTTCGAAACCGACTTGATGATCTCCTCGGGCGAATGCGGTCCAGGCTCGACGTACATGTTTCCAGCTTCAACACTTGGCGCACCGACCAGACCACGGCCAGCGTTGCCTGTCGATCGCAATCCGAGTTTGCGCGCTGTGTAGGTGTTCAAAAGATAACTCTCAAGAACGCCCTCATTGATGACAACAGTGCGGCGCGTCGGCAGGCCTTCTCCATCGAAGGGCCGGGAACCGAGACCTCTTGGCTTCGTCCCGTCGTCCACCACGGTCAGCCGTCCGGAGGCCACCCGCTCACCCAGTTGGCCGACGAGGAAACTCGACTTTCGAAAGATCGATTCGCCCGACACGGCGTTGAAGATATCTCCGACAAGGTCGCGCGCGATATTGGGCTCGAAGACAACGGGTACGTTTTGAATCGGGACGGGTCGCGCTCCGAGCTTGCGGAGTGTTCGCTTAGCTGCCATCACGCCGATCTCTTCGGGCGTGTTCAGCTCCGATAGCTTGCGCCGAACGTCGTACCAGTAGTCGCGCTGCATCTTGCCGTCTTCGGAGGCGACCGGAACCGCTATCAGCGAACACGAGGTAGCGCTGTACTCACCGGCAAAGCCGAGCGAGTTCGCGAGAATCGCTGTCCCGGACGCTGAATCAAATCCCCCGCCGTCGAAGTTTATTATCAGATCGCTGTAGTCCTTGGCGGCCCGCTCCGCCCTTATCGCAAGCTCGATCTTCTCCTCAGTTCGGAGCTGCTCGATGGCCGTGTCATGGAGATCCAGGTCGGGCATCGAGGTAGCGAACTCGCTCGCGTCGGGCAGTCCCGCCGTATCGTCCGGGGACGTCGCTCGCGCCAGCTCAATGGCTTCGTCCATCAACGACAAGACTGTGTCGCGTCTCAAATCCGAACCAGAAACCGAGGCCTGTTTGCCGTCGATCAAAACTCGCAAACCAAGTCCCTGATCGCTCGACTGCTGCAGCGTCTCAACCTCATCCAACCGGACGCTCACCGAGAATTCGGTTCGATGTCTTATGATGATTTCGGCGGCGGTTGCGCCGCGTCTCACCGCCTCGTGGGCCAGGCTGAGAGCGCATTCTTTCGTCAGTTCAAGTTTCATTCAGATCTTTGAGTTGTGAGACGCCAGCGTTGTTGGGTGGTGAATGTCGGGCAGCGAGCGGTCTTATCTTCTCGTGCCGCCGACCGTCATCTCGCTTATTTTGATTGTGGGAATGCCGACACCCACCGGAATGCTTTGCCCGTCCTTGCCGCACACTCCCACGCCGGGGTCGAGCTCGAGGTCGTTGCCGACTGCGGTCACATGTTTGAGTGACTCGGGTCCGTTGCCCCGAAGCGTCGCACCCTTGACCGGGGCAGTGACTTTGCCGTCTTCGATCAGATAGGCTTCAGAAGCCGAAAACGCAAATTCTCCGCTGGTGATGTCAACCTGGCCGCCGCCGAATTGCACCGCGTAAAGCCCTCGCTTCACTGAGCGGATGATGTCTTCTTTTGTGTCCTGGCCTGCCAGCATGAACGTGTTGGTCATACGCGGCAACGGGATGTTCTTATAACTCTGCCGGCGGCCATTACCTGTGCGCTCGGACTTCATCAGGCCTGCATTCAGATAATCGCTCAGGTAGCCACGTAGTACGCCGTTCTCAATGAGAACGGTTCGGCTCGTCGGATAACCCTCATCGTCGACGTTAAGCGAGCCGCGGCGGTCCGGGATCGCACCGTCGTCTACAACCGTGCACAGCTCAGAAGCAACGGCCTGACCCACCAGACCCGAGAATGCCGACGTCTGCTTGCGGTTGAAGTCCGATTCCAGCCCGTGACCCACCGCTTCGTGCAGCAGGATGCCCGGCCATCCCGGACCAAGCACTACTTCGAACTTCCCGGCAGGAGTATCGACCGCCTGGAGCTGAATGATTGCCTGGCGCGCGGCTTCTTCGCCGAGAGCCTCGGGTGTCAACTCGTTTTCAAAAAAGTCAAATCCGATCCGGCCGCCGCCCCCGGCACGGCCGACCTGAAGATTCCCGTCGTCGTCCGCGATACAGCTCAAGCCAAATCGTGCCATCGGCTGAACGTCGCCCACCAGCCGCCCGTCGGATGAAGCGATCATCACGTACTTCATTTCATCCGTTATCGACGATTGCACCTCTCGAATTCGCGAGTCGTACCGGCGCGCGACTGCGTCGCCTCGTTTGATCAACTCGATCTTGCTTCCCAGCTCAACAGATGACAGCGGGGTCTCAACCGGATAAAGATCCAGGGTGTTCAGTGTGGCGTTTACGGCTACCGGCTGCCTGCTGCCGCCGGTGCGGGCGATGTGGCTTGCAGTTTCAGCCGCTCGGCGAATCGACTCGAACTCAATCTCGTCGGTGTAGGCGTAGCCCGTTTTGTCGCCGATAATCACTCGAACGCCGACACCTTGCATGACCGATTTCGCGGCCGACTTAATAATCTGTTCCTCGATATTGACCGTTGAGCCGACGCGGTGTTCAAAATAGAGGTCGGCGTAGTCGCCGCCTCGTGCAAGCGCTGTCGCCAGCAGCTTGTCGATGTCGCCCTCCGTCAAGCCATACCGGTCGAAGAAAAATGTGATTGCTTCTGTGCTCATCTATCCTTTTTCGAGTGAATTCAGAATCAAACGTCAAGAATCAAACACGAAACCACAAAGTATACAAGACGAAAAGAATATTCATGTTTGTGGTCCGCTGTCGATCCTGACACTCTATTTATCGCCCAGGTGCACGGCGGCGATTCCGCCCGCGAGATTGTAATAGCTGACGCTTGAAAAACCAACCGCGCGCATGGCCTCCGCAAGCGCGTTCTGATCCGGGAACGCCAGCACCGATTCAGGCAAATACCGATAAGCGAAGCTCGAGCCGGAGACTGCATTTCCAATGCCAGGAAGGACTCGCGTAAAGTAGAAATGAAACACATCGCGAAAGACCGGTATCTGAGGGTGCGAAAACTCGAGCACTGCGGCTCGTCCACCGGGCTTTAACAAGCGGTACACTTCCCTCAATCCGTCGGTGATGCTCTCGAGGTTTCTCAGCCCAAATGCGATCGTGACGACGTTGAAGCTTTCATCACCCATCGGACACAAGAGCGCGTCACCCTCCACCAACTCCACCGGAAGCGACCGCCCATAAAGCTTCTTCCGCCCAAGTGCAAGCATCGGATGACAGAAGTCGACGCCTACGGTTGGAGCAAGCGCCGCAAGCTCAATCGAGAGTTCTGCGGTACCGCAACAAAGATCGAGCGCTTTCGAGCCTGGTTCTCTCAAGCGATCGGCAACCTTTCTTATCACGAACCGCCGCCAACGCTTGTCGATGTTCAACGAGAGAACATGATTCAGCAGATCGTAGCGCGGCGCGATCTCAGCAAACATCGTGCGGACACGCGCGGCTCTTCCACTTAAGGTCTGATTGTCAGTGCTGACTTGCATTGCGTCCGATGGGCGGGGTCCACTCATCACTTCGAGACTGTGACCGCGCCGAGTGATTTAAGTGCAGGGTCGAGCTTGCTTGCGGGTCCGGCGACGACCACAGCGGCTGCCTGAGGCTTTAGATAGTTTTGCGCGGCGCGCTGCACTTCGACGGGCGTCACTGCGGCAACTCGCTCACCGAGATTGATCAAGTAGTCTCGCCCAAGGCCGTAAGTCTCGATATCCAGAATCACGTCCGCAGCGCCGTCGTTTGACTTAAGCCTCTCTGCGATTCGTGTAATCAAACGCGATTTGGCCGATTCGACGCGCTCGCTTGACGTAGGCTCTGACTGCGCACGACCCATCGCCGCGTGCACCGAATCCAAAAGGCCCGGAAGGTCCGCCGGGTTTGATTTGAGCTTCACAACCAGAGGTCCCGCGATCTGGCCGGCCTCGTGTTCGACCTCAACCGACGCGCCGGGCGTTGCAGCCGCAATCGAGGAACAAATCTGCGAAAGCACGTCAACCATGATTGCGCCCGCGAAGTAGTCGTCTCCGCGGCGCGAGAAGCCGATCTGTACGGACGCCGCTCTGGCAAACTGCGCATCCGGCCGATCGATGATCAGTACGGTCCTCGCCGAGCGAGGCACGGGTGGACGGAACGTTGCGGCGACCTTTTCGCCTTTCTTCCAGGCACCCAGCTTGGCGCGCCCGAGCCTGGTGACCTGTTCCGCCAGAACATCGCCGCTCACGACAAGCTCGGCATTGTTCGCGAGGTAGAACCGCGAATGGAAGTACACAAGGTCCTGCCGCGCAATTTGTGCAATCGATTCCGCAGTCCCGCGCACCGGCCTTCCATAGGGATTCGCTCCGAATACGGCCTCGATCGCCCTACGCCGCACCGCCGTAGAATCGTCGGAAAGTTCCTGTTTGAGAGCAGCCAGGCGAACCGACTTTAGGGTTTCAAACTCTTTCTGGTCGAACGTCGGAGTGATCACAAGCCGGCCCAGCAAATCGAATATTCCATCGAGCGAGTCGGCCGGTCCGCTGATACGTATGTCGCTCGTGTCCCAACCGATCGTTACGTTGACCGTAAACCCGGAACGTTCAACGATGTCGCTTATGCCCTTCGCATCGAATCCGCCGGCGCCTCTCAACAGCATCCCTGCGGTCAGATCCGCGAGCCCGCCTTTGCCCGCCAGGTCAAAAAGCGCGCCGCTATTTATCCGCAGGTGTGTTGAAACACTGCCCGTACCGGTTTGCTCGAGGACGATTAGCTGCAGCCCGTTCAGGAGTGAATCGCGCTTTACGATAGGCAACAGGAAGGGCGAGGCCGGCCGCTGGATCGGGCCCTGGCCGTGCTCCTTTTCGCCCGGTTGTGCGACACCCGATACGAGAACGATAAGAACGCATGCAAGCGCCAACCGGATATTTACTACCAAGGAACCCTCCCGATATGTATGGTTTCGAGTCTAACGACCGGCAAAAAGCGCGTCAACCTTTGTATAGAGCCCGCCAACCTTTCGTGCTATACTCCTGCCGTTGCCCCCACCCGAATCCGCCATCCGGCATTCGTGAAAGGTGAACGAAGAGCCGGACGCCTTTTGCTCCTACCCGGACAGCCGCATAGCTAGACTTGGAGAGAGTTGATGTTCTGCCCTGGCTGCGCTACTCAATCAAACGAAGGAGCGAAGTTCTGCAAGGTCTGCGGTATGAACCTGAGCGCGATCACCCAGGCCCTCAGTGGCGTCGTAGTGGTCTCAGATCCGATACGCGACCGCGAATTCAAGCGCGCGCGCAAACAAATCAGCGATGGAATCCAGGGTTCGGCAGTCGGCGCCGCCATTCTACTGGGCGCTGCCCTTCCCTACTTCCTGGTGAACCCACTCGCCTCATGGCTGCTGGTATCGTCGCTGGCCCTGGCGCTTCTCGGAATAGTAAAACTCTTTCGCAGCATAGGCGGCATCATCGACGCTAAGGTAGGTCCCAAGCTTCTTGACCCGGCACTTCAGCCACGGGCAACGGGCGGGCTGAATGGCTCACAGCTCGCGGCCAGCGGATTAATTCGTCCAAGCCAGCGGCTCGTCGAGCCTTCAGGCAAACCGGTGACCGTGCAACGTTCCCATACCCAGCCGGTCAGCCTTCCAGCTGAGACGGACTCTGGCGCCAGCCCACCCACTCCTATTGAGAGTCCAGTCAGACCGGGCACAGGCCGGATCAATCGCGAGTTGTCGAGCCCACCCAGAAAGCTCGACGTTGGCGATGACATGGTTTCGAAACTCCGAAATTGAAGTTAGCCATTAGTTCGTAGGCGTCGTCCGTGGCTCGAGAGCGTGAGGCACAACGGACTTCGCACTATTGACTACTGATTGCGGACCGATCACTACTTCGATTTGATCTCCGTCCATAGCCTGTCATACAAGCTAATCGCCGGGCCAAGTTCCCTGATGAACTCGCACCGATCCACAGCATCCCGCGGCGGGTAGGCCGCTTCGTTGGCTAACAAGTCGGGGCGAATCAAACCGCGCGCGGCGAAGTTCGGCGACGAGTATCCGGTGCCGTTAGCTATGTCCGCCGCGGTGCGAGCCTCGAGCGCAAAGTTGATGAACTCGTGCGCAAGCTCTTTCCGACGCGACGAGCGAGGCACGCACAGGTTGTCCACAAAAATCGTGCAGCCCTCCTTCGGAATCACGTAGCCGATCAACGGGTTTTCCACCATAGCTTTGGCTATCTGGCCACTGTAGCTCTGAGCGATCCAAACGTCTCCGCTCAGCAACAGTTGATCAAAGCCTCCACTGTCGTATGCCTTAACAAGCGGCTTCTGCTCGAACAAGAGTTGCGCCGCTTGCTCCAGCTCGGCTGGGTCAGTGCTATTGAGAGACTTGCCCATGAGCTTGAGCGCCGCGCCAAGGGTTTCGCGCACATCGTCCAACATCGACAGCCGATCCTTGTACCGCTTGTCCCATAACGCCGCCCAACTCTCGATCGGCGCTGATACTTTGTCTTTGCGATAGGCGATTCCTGTAGTTCCCCACATGTACGCGACCGAGTGTTCATTATTTGGGTCGTAGGCCAGACCGACGAATCTCGGGTCGAGGTTTGAGATGTTTGAGATCAAATCGCGGTTTAGCTCAGACAACAACCCCTGCTCGCGAAGCACCGTCACCATGTAATCGCTGGGAACAACGATGTCATAGCTGGCTGCGCCGGATTGAAGCTTAGCCAGCAAAGCTTCGTTGGAATCGTAAAGCTCGATGTTGAGCCTGGCGTCGAACCTGCGCTCGAACTCGGCGATTACCGACTCCGGCAGGTAGTTAGACCAGATGAATATGTTCAGTTCTCCACCCTTCGCTGCGTGCCCGCGCCCTCCAACCGCGAACAAGACCAACAAGGCAAAAGCACAAGACAGTCCGCCCATCGTCCATCGCAACCCTCGCCCGGACACCAGCCGATCCGAAACGAAGACCAGAAGGACCGTGGTGACTAACAACACTGTCGAGATTGCGTTTATCTCGGGAGTTACACCCGTCTTGACCATTGAGTAAATCTTCAGCGGCAGCGTTGCGCCGCCGGGGCCGGCGACGAAGCTTGTGATCACGTAGTCATCCAGCGAGATCGTGAAAACGAGCAAGGCCGCTGACACAATCGCCGGCGAGATAAGTGGGAGAGTGACCCTGGAAAACGTCGCGCCGGGCGTGGCTCCAAGGTCCATCGCAGCTTCTTCGAGGGTTGAATCAAGGCTGGCGACTTTCGCTCGAACAATGAATACGACGTAGGAAATCGAGAACGCGACATGCGCGGCGATAATGGTGCTAAGCCCGAATGCTTTTCCAACGATGCCAAAAAAACTCGCAGTAGCGAACCCCATTACGATCTCCGGTATGATCACCGGTAAGAACACCAGCGCCTCGACAGCGCTTTTTAGCCTCATCCTGTAGCGCGCAAGCGCAAGCGCCGCAGCTGTCCCGATCGATGTTGAGATAATCGTAGTCGCGAACGCGACCAGCAAACTCGCGCGCAATGCAGCTATTAGCTCAGCGTCGCGCCAGGCAAGCTCGTACCACCGCCACGTAAACCCGTTCCAAACTGTGTTGAACCGCGAGTTGTTAAAAGAAAAGATGATGAGAACTAAGATCGGCGCATAGAGAAAGAGGTAGACGAGAGCTGTAAAGGAAGGAAGCGGAGCTAACTTGCGGCCTCGTCTTGCGGACACGCTGAATGATGTTTGACGGTGGGGGCTTTGGTCAATGGTGCTTGAGAGTGATCTTCAGACGCGATTAAGAATTCGTGACACTGCGAAACGCTGATGGCAACTGGACTGGGAGAGCCTTCGCCGAGACATATAGAAGTCTCTCTCCCAGTCCGCTGATCGCAGGCACCCTCTGGCTGAAGCGGGTGCCGGCAAGACCAACACAAACCCTGCGGCTGGTAGCTCCTTCACACCGAGAAAGAACTACCGCAGCCGCAGCTACCGGTTGCGTTCGGATTGCTGAACGTGAATCCGGAACCCATCACAGAGTTCACGTAGTCGACTTGAACACCGTCGAGGTACTGCTTTGAAAACATATCCACGAAAACCCTCAGACCGCTCGAGTCCAGGACTTCATCGCCCTGCCGCGGTGCGTCTTCGATCTGCATCGAGTACGAAAACCCGCTGCATCCGCCGGGCACAACTCTGATTCGAAGGCCGGCCTCCGGGCCTGGGCTTTCGGCTTCCATGAATCTCCTAACTTCGCTAACGGCCGTCTCAGTAAGGGTCAACATCTCCAATCACTCTCCTTTGACTTGCTTTCACAATGTAACAGTTTTTTGGGTTCCAACAACTCTGATTATAGGCAACCAGTTGCCAGTTATCAATACCCCGTCAAACGACGAAGCGATCGCCGCGACTGTCGCTCATATCCATGACCGGCAGGCGGCTTCCCGTCATCGCAAGCAAACCCACCTGTGATGCTACGTTGTCAGCGATCTGCAAGAAGGCAAGGGCTTGCGGATTTTGGGTCGCTCGGGCAGCTATCGGCACGCCTGCGTCGCCGCCTTCTCGAATATTTATCGAGAACGGTATTCGGCCGAGCAGTTTCGAGTTGAAGGCTTTAGCGAGTTCCTCTCCGCCGCGCGACCCGAATATTTCGTGTTTCTCCGAACAGTTCGGACAAATGAAGTAGCTCATATTCTCAACAATACCAAGGATCGGAACCTTAACCTGTTCGAACATGCGAAACGCCTTACGAACATCGGCTAGCGCGACTGCCTGAGGCGTTGTCACCAGAACGGCACCCTGCACCGGGACGAGTTGAGCAAGGCTGAGTTGGGCGTCGCCGGTGCCAGGAGGCATATCAACCACCAGATAATCGAGTTCTCCCCACTCCACGTCGTAGAGAAACTGCCGGACCGCTGTGTGCAGCATAGGGCCGCGCCAAACAACTGGCCGATCTCCGGGATTAAGAAACCCAAGTGACATCACTTTCACGCCATAGGCTTCAAGCGGCTGCAGTCGTTGCGCCTTAACGACTGGCTCCTGGCTGAGGCCCATCATTATCGGCACGTTCGGACCGTATACGTCTGTATCGAGGAGTCCCACGCGCGCCCCAAAGCCGGAGAGCGCAACTGCAATATTTACTGCTACCGTCGACTTTCCTACGCCGCCCTTCCCGGAACTAACGGCAACGATGTTTGCGACTCCCGGAACGCTCTGTTTGCCCTCGACTCCGCCAGGGCGCGGGATTTCTGTTTCAAGCTGGATGTCAACACGCTCAACGCCGGCCAAAGCGACTAACGCTCTGCGCGCAGCGTCCTGAAGCAAAACTTTTGAAGGCGATGCTGGTGTGTTAATCACCATCTCGAACCTTACGGTTCCGGCCTCAATCGTAAGGTTGCGAACAAAATTGAGACTAACCAGATCAAGGCCCGTTCCCGGGTCCGTCACCTTGTTCAGCGCGGCCAGCACGGCTTCCCTGCTTAATTCCATTGAGATAACTTGCTCCCCTGCGAATCTCCGAAGCCGTAGGCTGAAGAACTATAAGCGCCAGGCTGTTCGCGATTGGCTGGTTCAACGTTGGCGTGAACCGCTTCGTGCGGATCGTTCGATCAATAGGTATCTATTGAACGCCTGTTCATCCTTAAAGGATTTTATGCTAGAGAGTGCATTGAGCATTGTCAAACCTTAACAGTGCTGGCATTCATCAGTCTCACCTGCCAGATCGCACTATGGATCTGAATTGCAGAGCCTGTTTCGTTCCCATTCACCGATCACTAAGCTAAGATCAGAGTTTGGCTAGCTTCGGCGCAGGGCAAATGATCCAGACGTTACCCGCTTGGCAGGTGTAATCGGTATAGGATGCATTCTGTTCGTACCCGGGGTTTAGCAAGCTGGGATTCACTGAGCACTACTGGAGGATCTTATGAGCGCGCGTGACGCTGATCATCTTCAAAAGGTAAGACAGGAACTCAGGCGATACGAGCACCCTCTTTTCACCTGGAATGCAAACTCGACAACGCGTGGCGTGGAAGTTACGGTCGAACTCAAACAGCAAGGGCTCCACAACGAGCCGTACCGGTTTTACTTGATCGCCAGAGAAATAGAGTCTCCGGCCTTTCAGTGGGACTTCCAGAGGCAGCTTTACAACTATCTTCACGACTACCTGGTGGAGATGTTTACCCGGAGCCCACAGATCCAGGAGTATTGAAGGCTGGCGAAAACAGGCAAGCTAGCTATGCGCGCGGATGATACTTGCGATAGATCTCGCGCAGCCTTTCGTTAGTTACGTGAGTATAGATTTCTGTCGTGGAAATGTCGCTGTGACCAAGCATCATCTGAACCGAACGCAAGTCGGCGGAGTTTTCCAGCAGGTGCGTGGCAAAGCTGTGCCGTATCAGGTGAGGAGTCACGTGGCCCACCTTAGCGCACTGGCCAAAGAACACGAGCCGCTTCCAAAAGGCCTGCCTGGTTATTTTCAGTCCGTTATCACTGACGAACAACAAAGGACTGTTTCTGTCGCCCAAAAGCCGATTACGCACTGCCAGATATTTCCCTACCCACCTTGTTGCCGGCTCTCCGAGCGGAACGGTTCTTTCTTTGCTGCCTTTCCCAAACGCAGTCACAAACCCCAAGTCGAGGTTGACGTCAATTAGTCGCAGGGACACCAGCTCAGATACCCGAAGGCCCGAAGCGTATAACACCTCAAGCATCGCTTTGTCCCGAACTCCGGAGTTCGTGGCGACATCAGGACTCTCGAGCAGTCTTTCCACTTCTTCCGTTGATAAGAACTGAGGCAAAGGCCGAGTGGATCGCGGTGTCTCGAGGTTGCCGCTCGGGTCGCGGCGCAGGTGCCCATCCCACACCAGGTAATGATAAAAGCTCCGCACCGTTACCAGCGCTCGTGCCACGCTTCTCGGCCCGAGCCCCGATTGACGCAGGTTGCTCACAAAGTCGATAAGATCAAGTCGATCGAGAGCTATAACATCTTTCTTTTGAAGGCCCGCAAAACGCAGTAGTTTCCTCAAGTCACTTTTGTACGCTGACAGAGTGTTCGCCGAAACACCCTTTTCAACACTCAAGTAGTGAAGAAAAGCCGCCTCAGGGTCGTTCGGTACGCTCATAGCACTCATCCGCAACGGAGCGCGAGGTTGACTCGCTGGCAATCTCCCTGACATATTTCCTAATTGCTTCAGAAGAGGCAAGCCCGCTAAGGCTCCGGTTAGATGTAGCTTCTGGTTCGGAAAGGGTTCGGGAGCCGGGCGCAGTTTGACCGGGAATGGAAGGACTGTCGGTGAATCTTTCCGAAATAGCTCGACAATTCGGTTGCGAACTGGACGGGGATGGAAGCATCGAGGTATCAGGCGTTGCAACTTTGGAATCGGCCTCTCAACGTGACCTGAGCTTCTTGACGAATTCAAAGTATTTCAATGATGCAAAAACGACGAGCGCTTCAGGGATAATCGTCGGATTGGACTGTCCTCCTCTTGGCATCGCTCTCCTCAGGCACAAAAACCCGTACCTCATCTTCGCAAAGATCGTTGAGAAGTTCTTTCCACCCGGGCAGGAGATCGCCGCCATACACCCGACAGCGTGGATTGCAGACTCTGCCCGATTGGGAAAAGGAGTTTCCATCGGGGCACACTCGCACGTCGGGGATGATGTGGTTATTGAAGACCAGGTGGTCATCAGGTCAGGTTGTTCGCTTTACGCGGGATCGAGGATCGGTGAGGGCTCGGTGATTCACGCCGGATGTGTCGTCAGGGAGAACGTGGTAATTGGGAGGCGATGCATCATACACAGCAATTCAGTTATTGGTTGCGACGGTTTCGGCTTTGCGCGCGAAGACGATGGATCGTGGTACAAGATCCTTCAGACGGGCACGGTTGTGCTTGAAGACGACGTCGAGATAGGTGCGTGCAGCACCATCGATCGGGCCGCGCTCGGTGAGACGCGAATTGGGAAGGGTACGAAGGTGGACAATCTAGTCCAGATTGGCCATGGGTCTGTAATCGGCCGGGACAACTTGATCTGCGCTCAAGTGGGTCTGGCCGGATCTACACGCACAGGAACCGGTGTTGTGCTTGCCGGGCAGGTCGGCGTAGTCGGACATCTTACCATCGGGGACGGCGCGACAGTTACCGCGCAGAGTGGAATTCCCGGTTCGGTGGAACCCGGCAAAATAGTTTCAGGCTCGCCGGCATTTGATAACAAGGACTGGTTGCGATCAACCGCCGCTTTCGCGAAGCTGCCCAGGATACTGAAAGCAGTGCGCGATCTCGAGCGCAGGCTAAGCCAGCTTGAGGCGCGATGAGGCTGCGGCTTCGCTTCTCGCCCTGGAATCGACGAATCTAAAATGAATGTAAAGATCGAAGTGGTTAGTGCGAACCCTCCAAAGGATCTTCGTACAATCGGTGCGAAAGTGCTGAACTGTGTCCCGGCGGAGCATCTACGAGGATTTGATAAGATCGTGTTCGTGGACCTGGTGAACGAGCCCAGGATTTCGCCGGCACAACGCGCGAGCTTGCCCGCGCTGTATCACCCGCGAATGAGCGGCCAGTCGGCAGCGTGGGGTGAGGTGGCAATGTCGGTGGTCGCACCCAAGAAGAAATTTCCCCAAAACCTGATCTCGCGGTTAGCCCTGAAATCGAATCTAGCGCAGATAATCCTGTCTCTGCTGGCGCAGCATTACCATCTGACGCTGGCGAAGGGCGTGAAAAAGAATCAACTGGAGCCGGCTTGCCGGGCATACGTGGAAAAACACTTTGAGCGATGGAGAGAGAGTGAAGGCGGTATCAGAGTAAAACTCCTGAAACCATTTAAGCCTTACTTGGATAAAATCGCTAAGAAGCTCGCAAAAAAGTATAAGGAAGAACTTCAACGAAGTAACATGAACAAGAAGGGCTAGGCGCTATGAGTCGAGACCTTCAAGCGTAGCAAGAAGTGCGTCCCTCAATTCCTCGGTCGTTACTTCGGACCTGGTGAACTGCAGAGTGAGTGCCCAATCCTCAGTTTCCGGCTTGTAGCGAAATACATAGTTCGATTCTTTGCCTGGCTCAGATTTGCGGCTCCGACGAGCCTCGTCGCGTAGCGATCCAGGCTTCGCGATCTGCTCGACGAATTGCCGCATCTCATCGTCGCTTGGTTGACGAGCAATCTGCAACAGTAACGACTTAGATGAAATGTCGGCACGTCGACATGTCTCCCGAACATCTGGAGGTATGCTCGCAATAGAGAATGCCTCCGTGATTGAGGACCTCGACTTTCCGACTTTCGTTGCGATCTCCTCATGTGTGTAGCCAAACCGCACTCCAAGCGCTCGTAATCCGTCGGCCTCCTCAAAGGCGGTCAAATCTTTTCTTTGGAGATTTTCGATCAGCGATATCTCGGCGACCCCTCTGTCGTCGACGTCCATCTCAATGCAAGGCAACTCGGACAGACCGACTTCGAGGCTAGCTCGGTACCTGCGCTCTCCGCTGATGATCATGAACCTTCCGCCCACATCGCTTGGGCGAACCAATAGCGGTTCCAGGACCCCCTTCTCCCTGATCGAAGCAATCAACTCGGTGAGATCGCCGAATTCGACCCTGGGCTGTCCCGGATTAGGAGCGAGCTTGTCGATTGGAATCATTCGCCCAACCGGCGCACCACCGGTCGTGCTGGTCAGCAGCTCGACGTAGTGTGAATCGTGGCGAAGGCGAAAATTGTCAGGAAGACCCCTCTTAGACACGGCTTATCACCTCTTCACACAAACTAGCGTACTCCGATGCGCCAGTTGAACTAGGCGCGAAAGTAAAAATACACTCCTTGTAGGCCGGGCTCTCCTCGAGCCTGACCGACTTGCTAATGACGGTTCGAAACACCTTGTCGCCGAAGACGGCTCTAATCTGATCTTGAATATCCTTTGCCAGGGTGGTCCGCTTATCCAGCAGCGTTATCAGCACTCCCAAAACCTGGAGGTTCGGATTAGGTCTGGCTCTCACCTTTTCCACGGTTTCCAGAAGGTCATCCGTTCCTTCTAAGGCAAAATATGAAGGCTGAATCGGAACGATAAGATAGTCTGAAGCTACAAGCGCGTTGACTGTAATCAACCCCAGCGTTGGCGGAGTGTCAATCACGACGTAGTCGTAGGCTTTGATTATCGCGTCAAGTCTGTCCTTGAGTCTAAAGGGAGCATCGAACTCGCCAAGAAGTTTGCTTTCAAGCTTGGCGAGGCTGATGGTCGAGGGCAGGATAAACAGGCCCGGAACCGAAGTCGGCATCGTCGCTTCTGAACCATCGGCTTGTGCGTCGGTCAGCAACTCATAAACGGAGCGGTCGATCGCTGCGTGTTCTATAAATGTTAGACTGCTGTTGGCCTGTGGATCCAGGTCTATGAGTAAGACCTTCCTGCCGGAAATCGCGAGCGCTGCAGACAGGTTAATCGCCGTGGTTGTCTTCCCTACCCCACCTTTTTGGTTAGCTATGGCAATAACCATTCTGCTGGAGGCTCCTGGCACAAAAGGTACCTGCATCCTATATGTGGGTGCAAACCAGTGTCAAGTGCGTATTAGTTGGGGACCAACGGTATTCGGCCCGAAGACTCGATCTCATTTGTAGACATTGGCGGCGGAGCATGTTCTAATGCAGTCCTGCGACTCTCCGAGAACGCGGGCATAGGACACAAAATGGAAATAGAAATGAAGATTCGTGGTCTGATGATGGATCCAGCGGCGAACACGCCAATCGTAATTCTGAAGGAAGTCAACGGGGAGTCAATGCTTCCAATCTGGGTTGGAGCGTTCGAGGCCAACGCGATTGCGGTTGAAATCGAGAAACTCGCGACACAACGTCCGATGACTCACGACCTCTTGAAGAACGTCGTCTGGGAGCTTGGTGCTTCGGTTAAGCGCGTCGTTATTACAGATCTGATAGATAGTACGTTCCTCGCCGTGATCGAGATGACTCGAAACGGAGAGGTGCTGGTTATTGACTCCCGTCCAAGCGATGCGATCGCTCTTGCGCTCAGAGTGGACTGTCCCATTTATGTGAAAGATGAAGTCATCAAGAGCTCTAACAGCTCCGTCACAGAGAGCGACCAATCGCAAACCGATCAGTGGCCCGATGACCTGTCTCGCGACGCGAGCGAGTACAAGATGTAAAGCGCACATCGACCCTGACGGCCATCGTTATGGGAAAACCCAGGGATCAGTTGAATCCCGGATCGGTTTCGAGTATCAACTACAGGCACAGCAACATTGACATATGGTATTATCGCCGGACCATTGCGGACAGTCACATAAAAGGAGAGCAATATGGCGTCGTTTAACAAGGTGATCCTGGTTGGATACCTCGGCCGGGACCCGGAGCTACGGTATACGCCGGAGGGCACGGCTGTCTGCAATTTCTCGATGGCCACCACCGAACGCAGGAAGGCTAAGTCCGGAGAGTTTCAGGATGTCACTACCTGGTTTAGAGTGACGCTTTGGCGCAGGCAAGCCGAGGTGGCAAGTCAGTATTTGAGCAAGGGGCGACAAGTCTACATAGAAGGCCGATTGTCCCTTACCGAATACCAGGACCGAGACGGAAACACCCGGACCAGTCTGGAAGTTCAAGGCAGCGACATACAATTCATCGGAGCCAGAGGCGATGAAGGAAGTGGCGCACGAGAGGCACGGGCGGACGCGCCCTCGCACGCCTCAGCATCCGCTCCTCAGGATGCAGCGGTAACCGAAGACGACATCCCGTTCTGATCACGAGCTAAAGATTTTTGTCAGCCCGAGTTCTTTGATCTTGTGCTGAAGACTTTGGCGATGCATGCCCAGGAGTGCGGCCGCCCGGGTGATGTTTCCGGAACACTGATTCAGAATTCTCTCGACGTACTTCCGTTCGAATTCCTTCTTCGCGTCTTTGAATGAAACGTCGGCGGAAACCGAGATGACTTCCGAGTCCGTTCTGGATGGAGGTCCTTCTTTGCGGCTACTCATGTCGCGCGGGAACTCTTCCAATGTAATCTCCTCGCGCTCGGTCAGGACAACTGCGCGTTCGATATAGTTCCGAAGCTGTCTTACATTTCCCGGCCAGCCGTACTCGAGCATCGCCTTTATCGCTTCGCCCGAGATCGCGATTGGATGTCCTTTGTACGCCGATGCGTACCTCTGACAGAAGAAGTGGGCAAGCGCCGGTATATCCGACTTTCTCTCCCTCAGTGCGGGAAGGTTAACTGTTACCACGCACAGCCGATAGAACAGGTCTTCTCTGAACTTGTTTTGCCGAACCTGCTCCTCAAGCTGCTTGTTGGTAGCGCTAACAATGCGGGCGTCACTGGTTCTGAGCTCGTTGCTGCCCAGGCGTTGGAACTTCTTTTCCTCCAAAACCCGGAGAAGCTTTGCCTGGGTTGAGGGACTCATGTCTCCGACTTCGTCGAGGAAGAGAGTTCCCTTGTTTGCAGCTTCAAACTTTCCGATTCGCTGTGACGCGGCTCCCGTGAAAGCCCCTTTTTCGTGGCCGAACATCTCCGACTCGATAAGCTCTTCGGGCATTGCTGCGCAATTCACAGCGACAAACTGACCACTATTCGCGCGGCCGCGCGCGTGAATCTCGCGTGCGACCACTTCCTTCCCCGTGCCCGATTCGCCCGTGATCAGCACGATGGCATCAGTCTGAGCCACCTTTTCGATCAGCGAGTACACCTTAGCCATCGCCTTGGACGACCCAATCAACTCGCCAAAATCACCTGAACCGGCAAGCTCGATTCGCAAGCGCTGGTTCTCTTCTCGCAGCCTGCGAGCTTCGACAGCGTTGCGAACCAGGATTCTCAGCTCGTCGACGTCAAATGGTTTTGCTAAGTAGTCGTACGCTCCAAGCTTGATCGCCTCGACTGCCATTCGCTCGGAGCCATGAGCGGTGACTACTATCACGATGGGTGGGTTTTTACGAGAGACCAGAGTTGGGAGGTACTCCAAGCCTGACTCGGAGGCGAGCTTTACATCCAACAGAATGACATCCGGCGCTCTTTTTTCTATTTGAAGCTCGGCGTTCGAAATGCTTTCGGCCTCGACTATGGCGTGCCCCTGCCGTTCAAGCGCGCGCCGCATTCCATACCGAGCGGTGGGATCATCGTCCACCACCAGGACTACAGACTCCATGAGTGTTCCTCGATCGCCGCGAAAGGGATTCGACAAAGCGCCTGTACACCGAGAGCGAGTCTACTTCTTTCCCTTCTTCCCCTGGCTATCTGGCCCGGGAGGCGTCCAGAAATCCTTAGCGTTGGTCTTTTCGAACGGGTAGAGCTTGTTCGTTTCTGGGTTATATTCCCACTCCGCGGCGAGTAGTTGCTTCTGGTAGTCCTGATAGTGTAGGACGACTTTCCAACGGCCTGTCTTCTCGGCATTGACCGGCTTCTTTTGAGACGCCTCCCAGCCGATTATCGTTATGTTGTACGCTCCTTTGTTGGTTGCGTAGTCGTCAGCGATCTCCTTCAGGGACTTACCTGAAACCTGCTCGTTGAACTCCGGCTTCATCGCCTGAATCTTTTCGATCATCGCCTTGCCTTCCGGCGTTGTCTTCGAAATCCTGTCTTCAGCCGCTGCAAGTTTGGGGTCTTTCGCCGCGGGCTTAGCCCCCGGGGCTGGTTTGTCGTGACACCCGACCAGAACAAACAGAATCATCACAAGCGGAAAGAACCTCACCATTTAATCTTCTCCTTTCATCACTCTTTAGGTGTTCCCGGCCGCAAAGCTCTAAACCATTAGCAAAAGTCTGAGATCGCGAACGTTGTTGCCCGTAGGACCGGTGACAATAAGACCACCAGCTTCGCTAAAGAACTGTGTTGAGCTGTTCTCGGCTATGAAGCTTGAAGCATCGAGTCCCACTTCAACTCCGGCTTTTATCAGACCGGCATCGGCAACGGCTCCCACCGCTGAACTGTTGCCGTCGATGCCATCGGTGCCACAGGAAAGTACCGCGATTCTTTCGCCCAAGCCGCGCGCTGCCAAACGCGCTGCGCAGTATAGCACGAATTCCTGATTGCGCCCACCGAAGCCCCGTCCGCTGACCGCACACGCGACTTCTCCTCCGGAAACAAGACAAACTCTCTCCTCGGAGCCGGTCTGACGGGTTGCCAGGAGCCTATCAATCAAGGCATCGGCTGCGGCTTGGTACTCCTCTTCAGCGTTGGTCTGGTCGACTTCAACTCGAAAGCCACGCGCCTCAGCAGCTCGCTTCGCCGCTGAGACGGCGTCTGCGTTCTCCAGCAGCAACACGTTGGTGTGGAGGCTTCCCTCGGACTGCCACTCTCCGGGAAGCGGAGGAATCCTACCACTGCTGATCAGGTTGCTCACCGACGCGGGGATCCGGTCCGCCAAATCATAATCCTTCAATATCGCAAGAAACTCGTCGAACGTGGCGTCGTCCCGCAACAATGGGTTCGAAGCAATTGACCGCAAGTCACCAGGATTAACGTCAGAGACAAAAAACGCGAGGCTTTGACAGTGCCGCGCAAGATAACCCAGGCGCCCTCCTTTTACCGCCGACAGATGCTTTCTAACGATGTTGATCTCGCGAATTGTAGCTCCACAACTGATAAGAACCCTGTTCAGCTCTCGCAAGTCTTCTAACGTTATGGTGTCGGAGAGCGGGAGCTCAACAAGCGACGAACCGCCACCTGAGATCGCGAAGAGTATTAGCGAGTCCTTCTTGCAAGAACCAATCAACTGAACCAGGCGCTGCCCCGCTTTGATGCTGTCTTCATTTGGCAGTGGGTGTCCCGCCACTATCACTTCAGACTTAGTGTGGATCTGCGCCTTGCGGTTCGTCACCAGAATGCCCCTGGTCACGCGGTCGCCCAAGATGGCTTCGAATGTCGCGCCGATGCTCACGCTTGCTTTGCCGAGACCTATCACCAGCACTTCGCTGTAGTCGCGCAAATCGAGTGGACTGTCGTCGACGAAGAGCCGATTGCCGTCCAACCAAAGCCTCTTTTTGATAGTTGAGTCGAGCTGAATATTCTTGAGCGTCTCGAGGAAGATCGACTTAGCCTGTTCTTTGAGATTTGTCATCGGACCTGGCGGCGTGTGTTCGCGCAATCCCGCAAGCAGTTGCCAGTTGTCAGTTGGTCGTCGGCAGGTGATCGTGCGCGGTTCTGCTGAGGCACTTACTGGCAACTGGCTACTCGCAACTGACAACTGCCTCGCGATGAATCTTCCGCGTAGCTCAAGAAAAAAGCCTTCGCCTACAGGTTTATAGTGGATTGCCCGAGAGAAGCCAAGATGGTACGGCTAGCCGCGAACTGGGCAAGTGGCAACTATTCGCAAACTGTGCTGAACGACGGTTCTTTCCGCGGTGCCCGCCCACTCCGGGAGACGTTTTCGTGGTTAGTCGTTGTCGATCTCTGAAGCGCTGATGTTGTAGTTCTTCATCAGCTTGAGCACGTCCTGGCGTATCGGGTCCCACCTGGTGGCGATCGACCCGGCTACTCTGCTGTTCGAAGTCGAGATCACCCGATCGGTTCGTCGGGCCTGGCGAGCAAGATCGAGCGTTGCCTCACGGCGTGATTGCGAGTCGCGGAGCGAATTCATCAGCCTAGAGTACAACTGCGCCGCATTGGCAAAGCCATCGATTGCAAAAAGCAACTCGATTTCGGATTCGCCGTATCGGGCGCCGCTATCCACCTCGATGCCGGACCCGGTCAGCCGAACACCACACAGCCGCTGGTAATGCGACAACAGATCATCAGCCTGGCTCTGCAGGCTTGCGCCAGCCCCTGGCGGTACAGACCGGTCGGCTGGAATATCGGACCGGGAAGCTGACGGTACAGATCGGTCCGTTGGAGTATCAGACCGCGAACCTGACGTTGGACGTCGGTCTGCGGGAGTCGCCGGCGGAGAGTCAGTCCTACCGTCCAAGCCAATGACTTGATCGCCGCTGTTAGAATGCACGACCACCCGTCGAACGCTTTCCACCCCGTCAGTCACGTCCAGTTCGATTCGGCCCCTTGATAGGTTCTGGGTGACTATCCCGGTCGGCCTGACGGCTCGCGCATATACTTCTAACGTGTCGCCGTTGACCACTTTGTCGCCGAACCATTTCCACCCGCCGGTGTTTGCTTGAGTGTTGATCAAAACACGGATTCCGCCCTCCGAAGTTCGACTGGCCGAAGCAGATATTACATTTGCAAGCACGACGTCGCTCGCGGTTCTTGAACCGGTTCTCGAGTCCGGCGCAGGCGTTGAACCACGACCGCTTGACGGATCGAGGCGTCCATCGTCTCTGGCCGACGGCTGTGGCGGCGGAGGATCACGGCGGCTTCCGCGATCGGGCTCGCGATCTCTGCTGGAGGCCGCCTTGTACAATCCGAGACTGTTTGCGGATTGCTGATCAAGCTCGCCGGTTTCCTGGAGATTGTGCTCCCGCTGATAGGCCTTCAGCGCCGCAGAAGTTCGCGCGCTCATCGTGCCATCAACTTGACCTTCGTAATAGCCCTGCTCCTTTAGCGAGGTCTGGGCCTTGCGAATCATTTCGGGGGAGCTGAGCGGCAGATCCGGCTCAGTTACAGCAGGAGGCTCCGCCACTCGGGGATCATTCACTGGAGGTTCGTCTTCGGTGGAGGGCGGTCTGTCCGGAGTTCGCGAATCGTTCGGCGGTGGTTCGCCGACTGTTCGATTCGGTCTGCCCAGGTCAGGCGGCCCTGGGTCCCCGGCCGTTCTATCTCTATCGTAGGGGCGGGAATCCCGGGGTTGGGGATCGGCTGAGTTCGGATCGTCCGTTTGCCTTGGAAACTGATCTGCTCCGCCGGCTCGCGCAACGCTGGCGTCGCTGAACGTGATCGGCTGTTTGAGTTGCACACCGAACGGTGTCCCGGATGGCACTACGGCTTCTTCGCCTTTTGAAAGCAGCACGCCTGCGACTCCTGCGCCAGCTCCGAATATGCCGCCGAGCGCCGCGCCCTTGGCTCCGCCGGCTATTCCGCCGAGAATCGCCCCCAGCGCACCGCCGCCGCCAATAAAGACAACTTTGCTCTGCTCACCATCCGCCGAGACCCGACCCTCATCGTCTATTCGGCGACGAGTTCGAGGGTCATCGGACGTAAGCACTCCGACTAGCCTGATTCGAGAGCCATCGGGAAGCACCAGATCGTCAAAGTCGACAGCGATCGAGCCCGACCGGCTCATTCGCTTCGCCGGCGTCACCTGGGTGATTCGCCCCTCGATTATGGAACCGGCCGGTATGACGGACGCCCCATCGACATAGACA
>Ga0193755_1000071_pt1 | contig 25911 bp, 25 predicted proteins | sample H1a2metaG_FD_144921 | JGI IMG/M metagenome (GOLD analysis project Ga0193755, IMG submission 144921) | Soil microbial communities from a riparian zone of the East river system, Colorado, United States - H1a2 | ecosystem: Environmental > Terrestrial > Soil > Riparian zone | place: USA: East River...
CCGCCGCGCGGCGGGCGAACTCGTTGGCCAGCCATTCCGCCTCATCGCGCTCGTCGGCCGAGCTCAGCAACGTCACGGGGTCGCCGCCCTTTTTCTCGGTGAAGAGCGTCTTGCCCAGGCGCGCCGTGTTTTCGGCGATGATACCGTTGGCCGCGTCGAGGATGATCTGCGTGGACCGGTAGTTCTGCTCCAGCCGCACGAGCTTCGTGCCGGGAAAGTCGTTCTGGAACGTGAGCATGTGCCGGACGTCGGCGCCGCGCCAGCCGTAGATCGCCTGATCGTCGTCACCCACGACGCAGAGATTGCCGTGCCGGCTGGCGAGGTGCTTGACCAGCAGGTACTGCGCGGCATTCGTGTCCTGGAACTCGTCCACGAGGACGTGCTGAAAACGATCCTGCCAGTACGCGAGCCGCTCCGGATGCTCGCGAAACAGTGTGAGCGGGTGCAGCAGGAGATCGTCGAAGTCCATCGCGTTGGCCTGCTTCAGCGCCGGTCCCAACGCGGCGTAGACGTCCGCGGCGACCTTGGTCATTGGCGTGTCCATCTGTGCCCCGAGCTCCTCGGGCGTCAGCATGCGGTTCTTGGCGCTCGAGATCACGCCGTGGACCGTGCGCGGCAGGTAGACCTTGGTGGAGAGCTGCCGCGCCTCGAGGAGGCGCTTCACCAGCGCCTCGGAGTCGTCCGAATCGTAGATCGTGAAGTTCGACCCGAATCCCAGGAGCGGCGCCTCGCGGCGCAACAGCCGAGCCGAGAGCGAGTGGAACGTCCCGATCCAGAGCCCGCGCGGGTCGGCCCCGAGCAACTGGCCGATGCGCGTGCGCATTTCCCCCGCCGCCTTGTTCGTGAACGTGACGGCGAAGATCCGCTGCGGCGCGACATGCAGCGTCGTGATGAGATGCGCGATCCGCGCCGTCAGGACCCGGGTTTTCCCCGAGCCCGCCCCCGCGAGCACGAGCAGCGGTCCGCCGGGATGCTCGACGGCCTCCCGCTGAGCGGGGTTCAACGGCAATGGCTGCGACGCGGTCATCTCAGCGGGAATTCAAGCACAAACACCGAACCCCTGCCCTCCGGGCCCGGGCGAAAAGCCACCCGGCCGCCATGCTGCTGCTCGACGATCCGGCGGGCCAGCGCCAACCCGATTCCCCAGCCGCCGGTCTTGCTGGAGACGCCCGGCTCGAACAGTTGGTGCTGCATCTCCGGCGCGACGCCTGGGCCATCGTCACGGACACTGACGCGCGCGACGGAATCGCCACCCTCGACTTCGACCTCGATCCGGCCGCCGTGGCCGCTCAACGCGTCGACGGCATTCTTCACGATCACCTCGAGCGCCCATTCGATCAGCACCGGATCGCCCGTCGCGGTCGGTCCGGCGCCCGGCGACGTGAGCGTGATCGTCACCGAATGCGCGAGCGTCGGCAGCCGCGGCCGGAAGTACGCCACGACGCGCTCGGCGACTGTGCCCAATCCGACGGGCTCGCGGCGCGAGGGACGACCGATGCGCTCGAATCGCTTAGCGACGCGCTGCAGGCGCTCCGCGTCCGCTTCAAGATGAACGACCAGCTCGCTCCCCGGTGTACCCGGATTCTCGCGCAGGTAATCAATCCAACCCGTGAGGCTCATGAGTGGTGTGCCGAGCTGATGGGCCGACTCGCGCGCCATCGCCACCCACAGCCGGTCGCGCGCCGCGGTGACACGCTGACGCATGGCCCAGACCGCCAGTAACACGAGACAGAGGAACATCGCGCCCTGGAGCAGGGCCAGGCCGGTGAACGCGCGCGCCGCGGGCAGCGCGCCGTAGTGGATCATGCCGACGCCAGGCTGAATCATCGGCGGGTGAATGCGGTCCAGCTCGGCGATCCAGGCACGACGCGTCGATTCGCTGGCCGTATCATCGAACGGTTCATTGTCGAGCGCGGTGATCCGGCCGGCCGTGTCCGTGACCGCGAGCGGGATGCCGAGCCGTCGCACTTCATCGGCGAGGGTGAGCAGCGCGTCGGCGGCAGCGCCTTCGCGCGGATCGTTCAAGCCCGCGAAGACCTGGCCGAGCAGGCGGCTGGTCTCGCGCGCATCGTTGCGGAGATGGCGCGCCACGATCCAGGCGTACCCGACCGAGAGGGCGCCGAAGAGGAGCACGGCGCCGACGAGCACGGCGGGTCCCGCCCGTCTAGGCAATGCGGTCAGTGCCGACATACGGCACCAACGCCGGCGGGACGGTCACGGAGCCGTCGGACTGCTGGTGGGTTTCGAGCAGCGCCGCGATCGTGCGCGGCAGCGCAACACCCGACGCGTTCAACGTGTGCACGAATTCGGGCTTCTCACCTGGGCGCGGGCGGGCGCGAATGTTGGCCCGCCGGGCCTGATAGTCGGTGAACGTGCTGGAGCTCGAGACCTCGAGCCACTGGCCGACACCCGGTGCCCAGGCCTCGAGGTCGTAGGTCTTGGCGGCCGAGAAGCCGAAGTCATTCGCCGGCAACACGGCGACACGATAGGGCAGCTCCAGCTTTTGCAACACCGCTTCGGCATGGGCGGTGAGTTTTTCGTGCTCGGCCGGTGAGTCGGCGGCGAGGCAGAATCGCACGAGCTCGACCTTGTCGAACTGATGTACGCGCAACAGCCCGCGCGTGTCTTTCCCTGCGGCGCCCGCCTCACGCCGGAAACACGGCGTATACGCGACGTAGCCCTTGGGCAGCGTCGTCCCGTCGAGAATCTCGTCGCGGTGGAGGTTCGTGACCGGAACTTCCGCCGTAGGCACGAGAAACAGGTCGTCCGGCATGGTGCGATAGAGATCGTCTTCGAACTTCGGCAGCTGACCCGTGCCGACCATGACTTCGCGCCGCACCAAAAACGGCGGCTCGACTTCGACGTAGCCGTGCTCGCGCGTGTGCAGGTCCAGCATGAAGTTGATCAGGCCTCTCGCCAGTCGCGCGCCGGCGCCCATCAGCACCGGGAATCCCGAGCCCGCGAGCTTGGCGCCGCGCGGCAAATCGAGAATGCCAAGCTTTTCGGCGATTTCCCAATGCGGTTTTCCGCCTTGGGGCGCCGGCGTTCCCCAGCTCCGCAGCATCGTCTGTTCTTCCGGCACGTCGGGCAGCGGCGTATTCGGGACGAACAGCGCCTTCGCTTCGAGTGTCGTCTCGATCTGCCGGAGCTCGGACTCCAAGCCGGTGATCCGCTCGCCGAGCTTGCGCCGTGCCGCGACGATGTCGTCGGGGAGCTTGCCCTTCGCCTTGGCCGTTTGCGCGTCGGCCTTCGCAGCGTCGTTGCGCTCCGCCTTCAGCGTGTCGAGCTGGGCGGTCAGCGTACGGCGCTTCATGTCCAACGCTTCGATCTCGTCGAGCAGGCGGGTCAGCGACGGATCGCCGCGGCGTGCGAGTGCGGCTCGCACCTGACCGGGCGAGGCGCGCAACAACTTCAGGTCGATCACGATTTATTGGCGCGGCACGCCTGGTTCGAGGCCGCGATATCCGCAGTTTGAGTCGGTAAGAATCTCGAAGTCGATCCGCCGCCCGTTTGGCGCGGACGTCGTGTCGATCTCCAGCACGTGCAGCTTCGCGTACAAGACCCCAGGGAGGCCGTACGAACAGGTGAAGGAACTTGAATGCAGGATGAGCACGGTGTTGACGTTCACCACCTGCGCGCTGTCAAGCTTGTAATTGCTCGTGGGCGCGATCTTGATCGAGTCGAATTCCTGTGCACTGAGCTGCAGCCCGGACAGCTGGCCGAGCTTCAGCGCACCGGTGGGATAGAGTCGCGATGTCCCCGCGGTGTCGATGTCGAACGCAAAGTCGAAGGGCGAGCCCTGATCGGTGCGGACCGTGTGTCTGCTGATGAGCGAGTACCCTGACGGCAGCGAGACGGGCGTGCCACTCAGCGCATAGAGCGACACCGTATCGACCACGTTCGAGATGAAGGCCGCGGGCAATCCGAGAGGATTTCCGCACGCGGCGGCCGCGGTACAAGCAACGAGAGCCAACATGAAGTAGCGCATGGAGTGTGGACAACTTACAGGGGCACGTTCGAGTGGGTCAACCCATAGTCGCTGCTTGACTTCGACTTCGCGGAAACCTAGGTTGCCCGGCGCATATGGCGACCATCCGCGACGTGGTCGAGGCGCTCAGCCGTTCCAACGGTGTGGACGCCGTAGTGGTGGTGGGCCGCGATGGGCTGCCCATCGACTCGCGCGTGGCCAACGGTGTCGATGCCGAGAGCGTGGCCGCAATGCTGCCATCGGCGATCAAGCAGATGGCGCAGCTGGGCGATGCCGGCGACCGAGGCGACTTCACCACCGCCGTGCTCGAGTTCGGCCGTGGGCTCGCGGTCGTCGCGGTCCTCAACGCCGAAGCACTCCTGATCGTGCTGGTGCAGCCCGCGACGAACGTGGGCGCCCTTCTGTTCGATCTGCGGCGACACCGCCCCGCTATCGCTGGTCTGCTGTAACCCGACGGTCCGCCGGTGGCCAACTCCGCACGGCACCTCCTGGTGGTGGACGACGAGCCCCATATCGGGCTCGTCCTGCGTCCCTTCCTCGAGCAGCTCGGCTACCGCGTGAGCGTCGCGCGCACGCTCGATGAAGCCCGCAGCGCGCTGCGGGCGAATCCGGCGACCGACGGCCTGCTGCTCGATCTCCATCTGCCCGACGGTTCCGGCCTGGATTTCCTACGCGACCTGCGCAAACAGGGCGGCACCGCCCGTCTTCCCGTCGTGGTCCTCACCGCCGAAGGCGAGGACCGAATTCTGCGCGAAGCGCGCCGGCTCGGCGCCGCTCTGGTGACGAAGCCGTTCAGCCCGACGAAGCTCAGCCAGCGTATCGCGATGATGTTTGGCGATGCGGAACCGGAGGCGTCGTGAGTACGTGGGCGGCGATCCTCGCCGGAGGATCGGGAACGCGGTTCTGGCCGCTCTCGACACCGGAACGGCCCAAGCAGCTGCTGCCATTGACTGGCGACCGGCCGCTTCTCGCACAGTCGGTCGCGCGCCTGCGGGGACTCGTGCCGCCCGAGCGCACCTTGATCCTCACCGGGCCGTCCCTGGTAGACAGTGTCGCCGCGACGGTGCCGGAGGTCCCGCAGGCGAACATTTTCGCCGAGCCCCGCGCCGCGTCCACCGCGCCGGCGCTGGCCTGGGCGGCGCACTGGATCGCCAAGCACGACCCGGGCGCCCAGATGCTGTCTCTGCATGCCGACTGGGCGATTGGTGACGACCGCGCCTTCCGCGCCGCCGCGACCCACGCGCTCGGCATCGCCGCCGAGCACGATGTGCTCGTGACCGTCGGAGTGAAGCCGACACGGAACGAGACGGGGTACGGCTACATCGTGCCGGGAAAGCCACTCGGCAGCGCGCGCAAGGTGAAGCGCTTCATCGAAAAGCCGAGTCCCGCGCGGGCCGCGCTGCTGCGGCGGCGCGGCGCCCTGTGGAATACCGGCCTGTTTGCCTGGAGCGCGGCGCGGTTTCTCGGTGAAGCCGGCGCGTATGCGGAAGAGCTCGCGCCCGGTTGGCCGGCGCTCACGAAGGGCGACGCGCCGCGATTCTTTGCCGCGGTGACTCCGGTAGCCGTGGATGTGGCGGTGCTGGAGCGGACGACGCGCCTGGCGGTCGTGACCGGCGCGTTCTCGTGGGACGACATCGGCTCGTGGGACGCGCTGCTACGCATCCGGCGGCTCGACGCGCGCGGCAATGTCGCCGTGGGCAACGTCACGCTGGGTGACGACGTGAAGAACTCCGTGATCTGGGCCGAGAATGAGGACGTCGCGGTCGTCGGCATCGAGGACATGGTGGTCGTGCGCGCCAACGGGCACACGCTGGTGATGCCGACCGGACACCCGGAAAAGCTCAAAGCGCTCGTGCACCGTCTGTGACACACGCGCTGTATCTCCTCGATCCCGAACCCGGGCCCGCGTGGGCGCCGTTCGCCGGTATCCGGCCGCTCTCCGAGCTGCGCGCGGGCGCCCACCTCGTGCGCGAGCGGTGGGAGGCGTTTGTGGGCGCCGAGGCGACGGCCATCTTCGCGCTGCCGCACCTCGCCGGTTTTCCTGAGCCCGGCGTGCCGATCGTCGAAACACGACGCCCGGTTGCCGGGCCCGCGGTGATCGGCTCGTCGACGTTCGCCCCGCGGGGACTCGCGGGACCGTTACCAGATGTTCCGGCGCGACTCACTCATGAGGGGATCACCGTCGGGTGGGCGGTCCCGGCGGGAAGCACCTGGACGGGTCCGGTCTCGAACGCCCACACAATGAGTGTCGAAGGCGTGCTGCTCCGCGGCGTGCATGATCTCGTCAGCGCACTGGAGCAGCTGCTGCACGAGGACGCCATCAAGCTGCTCGGCGATTCGGACGCGGTGCCCAAGGGCTCGATCGTGCTGGGCGACGCCGCATGGGTGTCGCTACGGGAGGGGGCGATCGAGCCCGGCGTGGTCTTCGACACGCGTAACGGTCCCGTAGTCCTGGAGAGCGGAGTGGAAGTGCGGTCCGGGACGCGGCTCGAGGGACCGTTGTGGGTGGGAGCGAATACGCGGATCGTAGGAGGAGCGATCCGGAACTCCGCGATCGGGCCCTGGTGCGTCGTAGACGGCGAGGTGTCCACGACTGCAATGCTCGGCTATGCCAACAAAGGGCATTACGGCTTCCTGGGGCACTCGGTCCTGGGTCGGTGGGTGAATTTCGGCGCCGGCACCACGACATCGAACCTCAAGAGCACCTACGGTCCGGTGCGCGTGGACGTCGGGGGCATGAAGTTGGAAACCGGACACCAGTTCCTCGGTAGTCTCATCGGCGATCACGCCAAGACGGCGATCGGCACGTTGCTCGACGCCGGTTCCGTGATCGGCGCGGGCGCCAGCATTTTCGACGATGTGCGCGCACCCAAGTACGTCGCGCCGTTCTCCTGGGGAGGGTCCGCATCCGAGCGGATGACGCTGGAGAAGTTCCTCGCTACGGTCGAGCGGGTATTGCCGCGCCGACACGTCGAAGTGACGGATCCGATGCGCACCTACCTGGCGCGGTCCTTTGAGTGGTTGACCCGATGAGCGACGCGCCGCAGCGCTACCGCCGGCTTGGCAAGTACGAGCTGCACCAGCTCCTCGGCGAAGGCGCGATGGGCATCGTGTGGAAGGCCTACGACACGGTGCTGCGGCGCTACGTCGCGCTGAAGCTGCTGAGCGCGAGCTTCCGCAAGACGAAAGACATGCAGGAGCGGTTCCTGCGCGAGGCGCGCGCGGCCGGCGCCATCCAGCACGCCAACATCGTCACCGTGTACGATCTCGGCGAGTCCGAGGGTCAGCTGTTCATCGCGATGGAACTGGTGGAAGGGCGCGATCTCTCCGACATGATCGCGCTGCGCGATCCGCTCGCGCTGGAGCGCAAGCTCGACATCGCCATTGAAGTCCTGACCGGCCTCCACTTCGCGCATCAGCGCGGCGTGATTCACCGCGACGTGAAGCCATCCAACGTGCGCGTGATGACCGACGGACGCGTCAAGATCATGGACTTCGGGATCGCGCGGCTGCAGAAGGCCGATGCCACGGGCTCAGGCGCGATCGTCGGCACGCCGACCTACATGGCGCCGGAGCAGATCACCAACGGCGCGATCACGCCGGCCACCGACGTCTTTTCCGTGGGCTGCATGCTCTACGAGCTGCTCTGCTACCAGCGGCCGTTCGAGGCGGAGTCGGTGCACGGCGTGCTCTACCAGGTGCTGACGACCGAGCCGCGCCCGCTCCGGACCGTGGCGCCGTCGATTCCGGCAGCGCTCGAGCGCGTCGTTGCGAAAGCGATGAACAAGGTGCCGCACGAGCGCTACGAGTCGGCCGGCCAGATGATGTCGACGCTACAGCAGATTCGCGCGGCGCTGTCGGGCGCGGACGAAGAAGCCACCCAACCGCTGGGACGCTGGACGCCGCTGCCCCGCCCCATGTTGAAGCTGATCACGCATGCGTCGATGAGGGCCCGGGTCGGGGTGCTCGGCGCGCTCGCCGCCGTCGTGTTGCTGCTGGTGTACGCGCCGGGCCAAACAGCCGAAGATCCGTCGCGCGCCGGGGTCGTGACTCCGCCGCCCCCGGCACCCACCGGTCTCGTCGCGCCTCCAGCCGCTCCGACCGGCGCGCCCGTCTCCATGGCCGTCAGCACGCGGCGCGACTCCGCCGTCGCCGCGCGCGACCGCGCGATCGCGGCCGGCGCGCAGAAGAACAGCGTGCCGGCACTCATCATGGCGCAGTCGATGTTCGAGGCATCGGATCAGGCGTTGCAGCGCGGCGATCAGTCGCTCGCGCTACGCGGCTACGTCGAGGCCGCACAGGCGTACGGCCGCGCGCGCGACGAAGCGCGTGCCATGGATTACGAGGCGCAGCACATGATCGACCGCGTCACTCCGGTCGTGCAGGCCATTCCCACCGGGCGGGCCGCCTCCAATGCCGGCGTCTTCCTGGCGCGCGCCGAATCGCTGCTCCACGAGCAGGATTTCACGCTCGCCAAATTCGCCGCGCAGAGTGCGGAGCAAATCGGGATCAATGCGGGCATCGCGCCGCCGAGCGCGCAACCGCCGGGGGCGCGGGACGCTATAGACGTGCTGCTGAGCGATCTCGGGCGGGCACTCGCAAGTCAGCGCATTTCCAACATTCGCGTGTTGTATCCCGGCCTGACCGATTCGGAACGACGCGGTTGGGAGGCATTCTTCCGCGACTGGAACCAGATCACCGCAAAGTTCACGATCGAGGATTTCACCGTCCGCGGCAGCACCGCGAACGGCAACGTGAGAGCGGTGTTCGAGTACATCCCGGCCCGCGGCGGCGCGCCGCGCATGGACCGGCGGCGATTCGCGATGCGATTCGAACGGAAGGACGTAGGCTGGCGATTAGCGGCGGTCAACGAATTAAAATGACGTAGGGACGCAGCATGCTGCGCCTCTACACCTGCGCGCCTACCATGCCCGCTGATTCGGTGCGGGCGGATCGGGAATCGTCAGCGTATCCGGGCGCGCCGTTGGCGGACCCACGCGACGCAGCGTCACCGGCTTCTCGAGATCCCCACCACTGATCGTGAGTTTGTCGCCGCTGAGCTTCATGCCGTAGACCTGCCACACCCCGTCGCCCAGTGTAATCCACAAGCTGTCGGCCACCACGCGCCAGCGGGCGAGATCGTGGCCGAACTGTGCCGAGCTGTCGCTGCGGACCATGACGTGACGGATCTCGTCGCCCGCTCGTGCCTGCCAATCCCCCGTGAGCCGCACGGGCGCCTGCGCGACGAGCGCGATGACCCCTGCGGCGATGGTGAGCGGACGGAGCATGGCACCAATCATACCTGGCCCTGTTCCCGTTTTGCAGCGGGTGCCGCCGCCACCGGAGCCGTGACATCGGGGAGCACGGCCACCTGCCCTTCCCATTGCTTCATCATGCGGAGGAAGGTGCTACAGAGCTCCAGATCGAACTCCATCCCGCTGCGTTCCTCCAGGTACCCCAGTGTCTTCTCGAATGACCATGCCTCGCGGTACGGTCGCCGCGTCCGCAGCGCATCATAGACATCGCAGACGTGCACGAGCTTGCTCGCCTGGTGACAATCGCGCGCGTACCGCAACACGGGATAGCCACCGCCGTTGATCATGATGTGGTGCTCATACGCCACGACCACGGCCAGGTCGAGGTCCTCGTGGACATCGAGCAGCATGCGCGCGCCGGCCACGGGGTGCTCGTTCATCAGCGCCCGCTCTTCAGCAGTGAGTTTGCCGGGCTTCGTCAGGACATCGAGAGGGATTTTGATCTTCCCAATGTCGTGCAGCAGGCCCGCAATCCCGAATGTTCGCACATCGGTCGTGGAGAGGCCCAGAAACTCGGCCAGCGCCATCGACAGGACGGCGACGTTCAGCGAGTGCGTGGTGGTGTACTGATCGAACTCCTTGAGCTGCAGCAGCGGCAACATGACTTGCCGGCCGCCGTGCATCGCGACGGCGAGTGACCGTACGACCGCCTCCGCCTCCGCGAGCGGCACGGCCCCCTTCGTCTGCACTTCGCGTTGCAGCCAGCGCACCGTATCCACCTCTTCGCCGAGCGAGAAGCTGATCGTCGCCGTCGGCAGCGGCTCGGGCGCGAGCTCGGTCTCGCCCTTCAGACCGACCGCGCCGAAGCGAATGCTGCTGCGCCGCATCTGCCGCGCGTCGGTACTGATCGCCGACAGCGTCAGACGCGCCAGCACCTCTTCGAGAAATCCCTCGAAATCCTCGCGGCCGACCTTATCCTCGAACTCCAGCCGCTGAATGCCGGCCTGCGCCAGGCGTTTGCCCCAATCCCACGACTTCAGCTCGCGCAACGGCAGGCGTCCGAAGACCACCTCGTCGCCGAGGAACGTGAACAGCGGGCGCGCGGTGTCGGCTTGGAGGTCCTGGATCTGCTGATACGCGGCGTCGAGGGCGCGCTCGCGCGCGGGATGGCCGTCGCGATACAGCGCCATCGCGGCGAGCGCCTGGGCAAAGGCGTTGAGGAAACGGGCCGGATCGCCGCTCATCGCTTGGGCACCGCGGCGTTGCGGATGTCCGGATCGTTGGACGCGGCGGCCAACGTCAGGAGCGCCGCCGCCCGCCCGTTGTTCTGCCATCCCGCTGCCAGTGCCATCAGCGCGGCGAGGACCTCGAGCGACCGGGCCGCGAGCCGGGGACGTCCCAGCCAGTTCTTACCGCCGTCCACGGTCTCGAGCAGCGCAGTCAAGGCAGCAACGTTCCGAACCCGACCGAGGACCTTGATCGCCAGCACTCGCAGTTCCGAGGCCACCGTCTGGTCATGGACGATCTGGGTGATCGGCGGCAGTGCGGACGGCGGACAGTCCTCGAGCGCCGCGGTCAGGGCAACGCGAACCATGCGCGGGTCGGCATCGCGCAGCGCACCGAGCAGCGCCGGCTCGCGCTCGGCGGGGACCTTGAGGGAGACCTTCAACGCCTCGCGGCGGACGCGGGCGTCCTCGTGCGCGATGAATGCGGCCGCCCGGAATCCGTCGGGAAGCGCGGGCAGAGCGTCGAGGATGAGCAGCAGATTGCGCGTGACATACCAGGGGATCTCGCGCGTGAGACGGGTAGCGATGACGGGACCAAGCTCGCGTGGCGCGCGCGTGAGACGATCGAGCAACCCGCGGCGGGTGGTGCGCGACTCCGACACGCCGAGGACATCGAGCAACGGCTCGAAGCCGTCGACGGCCAGCCGCGGCAACACGCGGTCCAGTGTCGCGAAGTCCGGCGGCTCGGTAGCGGCGAGCTCCCGCACCACATCGGGCGACGTGATGCGCGTCCACAGTGGGCCGACGTCGGGCGACGAAGGCGAGACGGCCAGGAGATCGACGAGGTCTCCGACGTGGTGTTCGGCGACGAGCCGCTCGATCGCGCGCCATGCGCCGAAGCCGAGGACTCCGGTCTCGAGCGCCGTCTGCACAATGCGGAGCGGCTCGGCTGTCTGTTGCCAGACACTCCGCGGGCCGGTGACCGGCGCCGCCGCCGCCATCCTGTGCAGCGCCGTCCCGTAAGCCTCGGGATTCGGGTCCTCGAGCGTCCACCCTTGCAGCAGACCGCGCACCTGCTCGCGGAGCGCCTCGTCGGCGTGGGGCCGCGCCTCCGCGGTCCCCTGCTCCGCATGTTGCGCGAGCTTGGAGAGCATCCGCACCAGCGGATCGGAGACCGTCCGGTGAGACGCGTCCGCCATCGCGCGCACGATCTCGAGGACGGCGTCCACCGCGAGCCCGTGCGTCGCGTCGATCGCGAACTTGGTGCGCTGGGCGTTGTCACCGCCCATCTCGATCAACCGCCGCAGCGTGCCCGGCTGCAGGGCGCCCACCAGCTTCGATGTGCGGCGCCGCAGCGCCGCGGCTTCCGCGCCGCCGGTGTGCTTCAACTCATCGGCGATCTGCAAGAGGTATCCCACGATCACCTGATCGTACGCGGCGTTGTTATGACGCTCATCAATCGCCTTGGCGATCACCGACGGTTCGGTCGCCGGAGGTGGACCGTCCTCGCTCGCCATCGCGTCCGCACTCAGCGCCGCGCGCGCGAGACCGACCCAGAGCTGAGCGCCACGCAGTCCACGTTCCTGGGCGCCCTTGTCGTCAAGCGCGATCTGATCGTCCTCCTGCAGCAGCTCGAGCCGCTCGTAGGTGACGGGGTGCAGACGGACGTGGTCCCAGGCGCGGAGCTGCTCCGGTGCCCCGAGGCCGAGCGGTTGCCCGGTGCGCTCCGCCTCCGCCGCGAGCGTCTTCAACACATCCACGACCTCGGTCACTCGCAGGCCGCGGTGGAACGTCACCGCGCCGAGATGGTGTCGATGCAAACGGCCGGCGAGCTCGGAGAGGAGGGGGTTCTTGGGGTCGGTGGCAACACCTTCGATGACGAGCTGCTGGCGCGCCACGCCCAGCGCGACGGTGGCGCGTTCCTCGAACAGATGCTCCGCGCGCCGCGTCACTCCCGCCGCCGCCGGTGCGAGCGAGGGATGCCCCTCCGGATACATGGCGTGCTTGTGGAGCGCGATCGAGAGCTCGATCAGAAAATCAGCCAACTCTCTCGAAAGGGCGGCCTTTTCGGGGGCAGTCATGGCCCCACAAAATAGTGCTCCCCCCCGTGCTGATCGTCACACGGGAGGGAGCGCTACGTAAGTCTATGTCAACTAGGCGTCTGTGCGTCTCGACGTCTAGTCTTTAATACATTCCGCCCATTCCACCACCCGGCATCGGCGGAGCCTTGTCCTTCTCCTTCTTCTCCACCACGACGCACTCGGTCGTGAGGAGCAGGCTCGCGATGGAGGCAGCGTTCTGCAGGGCTGTCCGGGTGACCTTGGTCGGATCGATAACGCCCGACGCCACCAGATCCTCGAACTTATCGGTCTGCGCGTTGTAGCCGAAGTTCTTGTCTTTCGACTCCTTCACCTTCCCGACGACGATCGCGCCTTCAGCGCCCGCGTTCTGGGCGATGATGCGGATCGGCTCCTCGAGCGCCCGGCGCACGATCTCGATGCCGGTCTTCTCATCGTCATCGTGACCCTTGGTCTTGTCGAGCGACTTCTGACACCACAGCAGCGCTACGCCGCCGCCCGGCACGATGCCTTCCTCGACTGCCGCGCGAGTGGCATGCAGCGCGTCCTCGACCCGAGCCTTCTTCTCCTTCATCTCGGTCTCGGTCGCGGCGCCGACGTTCAGCACGGCCACGCCGCCGGCGAGCTTCGCCAGGCGCTCCTGCAGCTTCTCTTTGTCGTAATCGGACGTGGACTTCTCGATCTGGGCCTTGATCTCCGACTTGCGGCCTTCGATCTGGTCGTCCTTGCCCTTGCCGTCGACGAGCGTGGTGTTGTCCTTATCCACGATGACGCGCTTGGCGCGGCCGAGATCGTTGAGCGTCGTGTTCTCGAGCTTGAGTCCGAGCTCTTCCGAAATGACCTGCCCGCCCGTGAGAATGGCGATGTCGCGCAGCATCTCCTTGCGACGATCCCCGAAGCCCGGCGCCTTGACGGCGCAGACCTTCAGCGTGCCGCGGAGCTTGTTGACGACGAGCGTCGCCAGCGCCTCACCCTCGACGTCCTCGGCGACGATCAGCATGGGCCGGCCTGACTGTGCCACCTTCTCGAGCACCGGCAGCAGATCCTTCATCGTCGAGATCTTCTTGTCGTAGATGAGGATGTAGGCATCCTCGATCGTGCATTCCATCTTCTCGGGATCGGTGATGAAGTAGGGCGAGAGGTAGCCGCGGTCGAACTGCATCCCGTCCACCGTCTCGAGCGTGGTCTCGAGGCTCTTGGCTTCCTCGACCGTAATCACGCCGTCCTTGCCGACCTTATCCATGGCATCGGCGATCTTGTCGCCGATTTCAGCGTCGCCGTTGGCAGAAATCGTGGCGACCTGCTTGATGTCCTTCCGGCCCGAGGTCGGCACCGAAATCTTCTTTAGCTCGGCAACGACGGTCTCGACGGCGTTCTCGATGCCGCGCTTCAGCGCCATCGGGTTTGCGCCCGCCGTGACCGACTTCAGACCTTCACGGTAGATCGCCTGGGCGAGCACGGTCGCCGTGGTGGTGCCGTCGCCCGCGAGGTCGGACGTTTTGGTCGCCACTTCCTTCACCATCTGGGCGCCCATGTTCTCGATCTCGTCGTCGAGCTCGATTTCCTTCGCGACAGTCACGCCGTCCTTGGTGACGGTCGGGCTACCGAACTTCTTGTCGATGACGACATTCCGGCCCTTGGGGCCGAGTGTCACCTTCACCGCATCGGCCAACTGGTCCACGCCGCGCTTCAGGCGGGCCCGGGCCTCGGTGCTGAACTCCAAAAACTTGGCTGCCATGTCTGTGCTTCCTCCCTGGGGCTGCTTACGCGAGCTTCGCGATGACGTCGGATTCTTTGATCAGGATGATCTCTTCGTTGTCCAACTCGACCTGCGTGCCGCTGTACTTCCCGTAGATGACTCGGTCCCCAACTTTCAGCTCCATCGGGATCGTCTCACCCTTCTCCCGCCGGCCGGGTCCCACGGCGATGATTTCGCCCTGGATTGGCTTCTCTTTGGCAGTGTCGGGGATGTACAGCCCACCCTTCATCGTTTCGGTCTCTTCCATCGGGCGGATCGCGACGCGATCAGCCAACGGATAGACCTTGTACTTCTGGGTCGTCTTGGTTGCTGTTGCCATGATACCCTGAACCTCCGTAACTCTTTGAATTGACTGGCTGTTAGCACTCGCAGATGGTGAGTGCTAATGGACGACGGGGGGAATCTGCTCACGTACCTAGGGGGGTGTCAAGGGGCGAGCGCTTTGACCGCCGCGACGGCCCGCGCGCGCGGTGTCGTCGTCAGCGAATCGAGCGGAATCGTCGCCGCACCAATGACTTCGCCCGACCGCGTGTCCGCCAGTCGAATGTGGAGCCAGAGGGGCTGGCCCCGGCCGGGGTCGCTGAACGTGAAGTAGATCAGGGCCGCCGTCGGTCCACTGCCCCCACGGAGTCTCGGCCGCACCTTGATCCCCTGCTCCCGCATCGCACGGGCCAGCTCGACACTTTGCTCGTCCTTCTCTTCGACGACGATGCTGTAACCGCGAAGGGCCTGCGGAACGCGGCCTCCCCCACAGGCCAGCGCGAACAGAATACACGTCGGCACGACTGCACGACTCATGGCACCACCCGCCTCGCGCCAACCCACCGCGCCACCCACCACGCACCTTCGGAATCCTGCACTTCAAGGCGAGACAGCTTCACACCGGTGTTGGAGCTGTGAATGAACGTCTGTTCGCCGACATACATCCCCACATGTGTGACGCCGCCACCGGGCTGGGCCGCGAACAGCAGAATGTCTCCGGGCCGCAGCGCATCGAGCACGGGCGTCACTTCGCTCCCGGAGCGCGCTTGATCGCGACTCATGCGCGGGAGGCGGATACCATGCTGGCTATAGGCCCACTGCACGAGTCCCGAGCAATCAAAGCCGTTCGCCGCAGTCCCGCCCCAGACGTACGGCGTCCCGAGCGCGTCGAGGGCGGTCTTCACGATATCGGCGGCGTTACCCGTGATCGTGCGAGGTGCTACGATGATGAGCGGCGGCGTCGCCTCGGTACGCCCTCCAGTCGGCCAGCGGCGATCCACTTTCTTGCCGATCGTCACTGAAAAACCGATGGACGCTGCGACGCCGTCGCGAGATTTTGCCGATGAGCGCCAGAACCCGCGTGGACCGACGTCCTGGAGCCGGTACATGGTCTCGACTCCGAGTGCCCCCCAGGGGATCGGACGCCATTCGACTCCCGCGCCCATGGTCCACAGCGCGGCAAGCTCCTGCCGGGCCGTGTCGGTCGAGACGCCGAGCGAAACTCCGGCGAGCAGGTAGGGCCCGAATCTCGAACGGCGGCGGAAGGCGTGCAGCTGCCATCCGGCTCCGTAGAAGGCGTGGTGGCGTCCGAGGCTGTCGTGGATCAAAACCTGTGCGGCGAGTCCGTACGAAAAAATTCCGGCGAGGGGCACGTCGGTGCGCAGCTCGTAGCTCGTGGATTGATTGCCCTGATACCAGCGGCCGAACCGCAGATCGACGTCACGCCCCCCCCCGCCCCCCCCCCGTCCCTGGGCGGCGAGCGGTGAGACTCCGGCGATTAGAAGGAAGAGCTCAATCCGCAGCCGCGATCGCGGCATGCTCCTCGGAGGCACGCGGTGCCATGTGATGCGACAGCAGGTGCGGCAGGTGGCGCATGAAGCGAACCCAGGTCCAGAGCACTGCAAACCCGAACAGCAGCGCCCCCGCAGCGGCGATGGCGAGCATGACGACGGGACTCTCGAATCGCAGCGCGACGAGTGCCCCCAGCCACAGCCCGACGTGCGACGCCGCCCACGCCCAGGCGGGGGTCAGCAGCCACCCCACCACCACGAGCAAGTGCGCCATCCATCTCGGCACGGTGCGTTACCCTTTGCGAGCGAGAACAACCAGCGCGAATATGACCAGCGTGAGCACGAACCCAGCACCGGCGGCGACCGGCATCAACAGCACACCCGCGAGCCCGAGGCCGAGTCCCGCACTCAGGCCACCCAAGACGGCGGGGATCGCCAGCGACCGGATCGACGTATCACCGCCGCGCGCCCCGCGGCCGGCGGTCACGATCGCGCCCATCCACGCGACGAACGTCCCCAGCATCCACCAGACCGGGAGATACCACCACGTGCTTCCCCCGCCGACGGCGTCCCAAGTCCATGGGAACGCACGGAAGGGCCGGAGCAGGATGATGTCGATCGCCATAAAGACGATCGTACCCCACAACCCGATCGCTGCCGCGCTCGCGACTCCCTGAACGGTCCGGGAGGCTGCGAAGAAGCCGGGCAGGAAGGCGGCCGCGACCCCGGCTGCGAGCACGATGAGCATCAAGAGGAACGAGGTGACGACTCCCGCTGGAAGGAGCCCGGATCTGGATACGAGGAGAAACAGGACGACGGCCGCCCCGGTCACCGCACCAACGATGGTGCCACTGAGGAGAATGTGGCGAAACTCGGATCTATCAGTGGCTGCGGTGGTAGTCGAGGGCATCGGTTTCCTTACGAGCAGTTGTGGAGGTTGGTCGAGGTTGGTGGAGGTTGTGGAGGGAACTTCGAAAACCTCCACCATCCTCCACCAACCTTCACAACCTTGAATCTAAGACGCCAACATTACGTCGCAAACACATAAAGCACCGTGAGATCGGTTACCGCCCATGCGGCCAGCGCGCGATACATCCCCCGCTGGTGTTGCTTCGGGCTCCATGTCGCGTAACCCGTCAGCCACGGCAAGAGCACGGCCAGCCAGAGCAACAGCGGCAGCAGCAGGGTGACGCCTTTCGCCCCGACGGGCAGAAGCATCATCGCCCAGGCGAGTAGCCCGAATGCGAGCAGGGTCGAGACCGTGGCAACGACGAGGCTCGCCCGCATCCCGAGGATCAGCGCGAGGGTGCGGTCGCCGCGCCGGCGGTCCTCGTCGAACTGATAGAGCTGCGTGAGCGGGTACAGCCCGGCGAACAGCGGACAGAACGCGAGCAGGACAAGTCCATGGCCGGTATCGAGGGGACGTCCGGTCGCAGCCCACGCGGCGTACGGCGTCAGCGTACCGAACCCCCACATGTTGATGACCCAGTCCACACCCGCGACCGCCTTGAAACGAAACGGCGGAACCGAGTACAGGATCGACAGGACGAAACAGATCGCATACGCGACGCGAAATCCCACCGGGAGGAGAAAGGCGAGCGCCTGCCCGCCGAAGAGCAGCACCAGACTGAAATGGAGCAGGTAGCGCGGCAGCGCGGGCGGCGCGTTCAGGTATCCGATGTCGCCTTCGTCCTTGTCGAAGACGCTATTGATCGCGAGCGTGCCGCCGTTCAGAAAAACGACCCAGATGACGAGCGCCAGGATCGCAGGGCCCAATTGCTCCCCGCTCCCCGCTCCCCGCAATCCCACCGCGAGGACGTAGCCCACCAGCGTGTGCCCCGCCATGATGGGCCATTCGGCGGGACGCATGTGCAGGATGTAGGAGTAGAGGTCGCCGGGGAGGAGGCGGTACCCCCAGCGGCGCCACGCGTTCAGCGTGCGGGCGTCGGTCACCACTTGAGGCCGAGCGCCGCCGCCGCGATCCGCAAGCCGACCAGCGTCAGATCGGGATGGACCGATTCGATTTCCTTGCAGAGCGGCGCGACCAGACCGGCGAGTCCGCCCGTCGCGACGACCATCGGTTGACTCTTCGACGGCCATTCCGCCTTGATGCGGCGCACCAAACCATCCACCGCGTCCGCGGCGCCCCAGAGCACGCCGGCCCGAATGCAGTCCTCGGTGCGCCGCCCGATCGCGCGCGTGGGCGGCGTCAGCTCCGTGGCCGGAAGCTTTGCGGTCTTCCGCACCAGCTCGTCGGAGGCGGTACGCAGGCCCGGCATGATCACGCCGCCGATGAAGCGCACTCCTCCGTCGACGGTAATGCAGTCGAAAGTCGTCGCCGTCCCGAAGTCCACGACGATCGTGTCCTTCTTGAAGAGCTCGGCAGCGGCCAGGGTGTTGACGATGCGATCGGCGCCCACCGTCAGCGGCTCATCGACGTCGAGGACGAGGGGCAGCTTCGACCGCCCATCCACGCGTGTGGGTTTGCGCGTTGTCGCCGCCTCGACGCCGTCGGATAGGTTTTCGGTGATCTGCGGGGCAACAGACGCGACGATGGCGGCGCGAATCTCCTGGGTCGAGTGGCCCGCGTGCGTGAGCTGCGCAGTGAGGGCGTGGGCCCACTCGTCGGGTGTGCGACGCGGCGTCGAGTGCAATCGCCAGTGCCCCTCGAGGCGGTCACCCGCAAAGAGCCCGACGGTCGTCTCGGTGTTGCCGATGTCGAACGCGAGGAGCATGGGGCGGCTAAGATAGCTCGACGTGGCCGCCGCGCACCATCGTGGTGCCCGCGCCGGTGTCTACGAGCAGCGCACCGTCAGGACGGATCCCCGAGGCGCGACCCGCGAGCGGCGCGCGAATCTGACGCCCCCGCAGCCAGTCGCGGCGCGCGAACGCGGCGCACTCGAACTCCGTAAGCTGTGCGCCGTGCGCCGTGAGCCGGAGTAATGCCGGGACCACGTGATCCAGGATATCGATGCGCCGCACGTTGGAGCGCAGCTCGCGTAACGACACCGCCCGATCCGCAAGTTCGGCCGGAATGTCGTTCGCCACGTTGACGCCGATCCCGATGGCGAGCCACTGCAGCGCGTCGCCCTGCCAACGAGTCTCGCACAGGATGCCCGCGACTTTGCGGTCATCGACGAGCACATCGTTCGGCCACTTGAGCCCCGCCCGTGGTCCCGAGAGCGACGTCGGGCGCACGCCGAGGACCGCTTCCACCACGTCGGCGAGCACGAGTCCCACGCGCAGGGACAGGACTCCCGCCGCGGGGAGCGGCGGGGGCGGCCGCAGCAGCATCCCGAGCCACACGCCACCCGCCGGCGACCGCCACGTCCGGCCGTCCCGCCCCCGCCCCGCCGTCTGCTCTTCGGCGATCACCACCGTTCCGGATGGTGCACCCTGTGCGCCGAGGTCGTGAATCGCATCGAGACTGGATGTGAGGGTACGGAACACACCGCATTGCGGCACGCCCCAGCGGCGCGCCAGGGCTGCGGCGGGAATGTCGTCGATCGTTAGCCGTGCCACAGCGCGTAGGCGAGCGTGAACAGCCCGATCGCAAAGCAATACGGCGCGAACGCGAAGAAGCGGCCGCGCCTGAGCATCGCCACCAGGAATCGAATCGCGAAGACGCCGGAGACAAACGCGACGATGCAGCCCACGAGCAACGGGACGGCGCCAACCTGCGCGATGTCCACCGAGGCGTGGCGCGCTTCGACCAGACCCGCGCCCGCGATGAGGGGAATAGCCATCAAGAAGCTGAAGTCCGCCGCAGCCACCGCGCCGAGGCCGACCCACAGCCCGGACGAGATCGTGGTGCCCGAGCGCGACACGCCGGGAAGCGGGGCAAACGCCTGCGCGAGTCCGATGATGAGCGCGCCGCCCGGGGTGGGCTGAGGCGCGCCCTCCGGTCCCTTGTGCCGGGTGGACCAGAGACAGGCTCCCGTGACGAGGAAACCGATACCTGCCGCCCACAGCGATTCGAACGCGCGCTCGATGAGATGCTCGAGGAAAATCCCGACGAGACCAGCGGGGATCATGCCGATGATGAGCAGACCCGCGTACCGGAGCGCCTCAGGTTGCCGCCGCAACACATCCAACACGAGGCGCCAGAACCGTCCGCCGTACACGACGAGGATGGACCCGAGCGTCGCGACGTGCAGCGCAACTTCGACGAATACCCCGGGTGTGTGCACGCCGGCCACGTGTCCGATGACCGCGAGATGTCCGTCGCTCGAGACCGGCAGAAACTCGGTGAGTCCCTGCACCAGCCCGAGCAAAATGCCCTGCCAGAGAGTCATGCGACCTTTCCCGCGACAAGCGCGATCAATCCGACCACCATGGCGCTTTTGAGCAGCGGACTCACCCGTTCGACTCTGCCGAGCAGCAGCCACGTCGCAGCGACGAGCACCGCCATTTGGGCTACCAGAGCGATCACGAAGTACGCCCCTCCGTAGCCTGCGTTCCGCGGCAACAGCAGACTGGCGGGCACGAACAGCAGCGCCACACCCGCGGCCAATACCATTGCCGGCCGCCGCCCCAAGGCGATCGGCAGCGTGCGCCGCCCGATCGTCCGGTCGCCGGGCTCGTCTTCGACGTCTTTGACGACTTCCCGCACGAAATGCAGTAGCGCCGCCAGTACCCAGGGCACGACGCCGGCGGCCGGAGCCCCCAGCGCGAGCGCGCCGTAGAACGGCGGCGAGCCCGCGACGACCGCCACCGCCACATTGCCGAGGAGCGGCCTGGGCTTGAGGAGCGGCGAGTAGATCAACATGACGGCAAGGGCGGCAAGGGCGGCAAGGAATAGCCAACCGCTGACCAATCCAGCGAATGTCAGTCCGGCCAACGACCCGTCGAAGACAACCAAGTCCGCGACGCCACGCGAGACCTGCCCCGCCGCAAGCGGCCGGGTCCCGGGACGATTGACGCGATCGGCCGCGACGTCACGGATGTCGTTCCACGTGTTGCCGACGGCACCGATGGCGATGGCCGAAATCGCCGCGAACACCAGGTCTTTGGGAAGTCCGATTCGTCCCAGTGCGATCCAGCCGCCCGCGAGGACGCCTGCGGCGGCGATGAGGAGATTGGGGGCGCGAATCAGTCGCAGCAGCGGCGGCACTACGCGAGGACCTCTTCGTACAGCGCCTCGTACCGCGGCACGACGCGATCGGCGGAGAACTCGAGCGCGCGCGCCGCCGCCGCGCGCCTCAAGCCTTCATGCTCGCCCGGATTCTCCAGCACGCGCAGGGCACGCTCGGCCATCGTAGCGACATCGCCGGGAGAGGCGAGGAAACCGGTCTTGCCATCCTCGACGACTTCGGGAATGCCGCCCGCGGCGCTGGCAATGACCGGCACCGCGCACGCCATCGCCTCGAGGGCGGCGAGCCCGAACGACTCGGTGGCGGATGGGAGCAGAAACAGATCGGCGCCGCGCAACACGTCCCCCACGTTCTCCACCTTGCCCAGGAACCGTACGTCCTTGCGCAGGCCGAGGTCGTCTACCTGATGTTCGGTTGCATCGCGATCGGGTCCGTCGCCCACCAGCACCAGCGTCGCCGGGAGTTTCTTGCGAACCTCGGCGAAGATCTTCACGACGTCCCCAATACGCTTTACCGGCCGGAAGTTCGAGACGTGCACCAGGACACGATGGCCCTTCGGCGCGAGCCGCTTGCGGTCGGAGTCGTCGGTGGGTGGATGGTAATCGGTGGTCGAAATGAAATTCGGAATGACGCGCACGTCGCATTGCCCGCAACCGAAGGCGCGGTATGTCTCCTCGCGCAGGTACGCCGAAACCGCGGTCACACGGTCCGACTGTTCGATGGAGAACTTGGTGAGCGTGTAGTAGGACGGGTCCTGGCCGACGAGTGTGATGTCCGTGCCGTGCAGCGTCGTCACGATCTTCATGTCGAGCTTCTCGTGCAGCAGCATCTGCTTGGCGAGCCACGCGGTGGCGGCGTGGGGAATCGCGTAATGCACGTGCATGAGATCGAGCTGCTCGCGCTTGGCGACTTCGTGCTGTTTCACGGCGAGCGCCAGCGCATAGGGGGAGGACTGCTCGAACAATGGATATTCCAGCTGGGTGACCTCGTGGAACGTCACCCGCTCGGCGAAGCCGCGTAGGCGGAACGGGCTCGCGTAGGAGATGAAATGGATCTCGTGGCCGCGGCGCGCGAGCTCGAGGCCGAGCTCGGTCGCGACCGCCCCCGAGCCACCGTAGGTGGGATAGCACGTGATGCCGATACGCATGCCGTCAGCCCTCAGCCTTCAGCCATCTGTTTCCACCGATCCATGATCTCGCTTGCCAACTGCTCCGGCGATCTCGTTGCATCCAGAACCCAGACCTTTGGCTGATGGCTGACGGCAGACGGCTGATGGCGCAGTTGATTCCGAAACCACGTGTCTTGGCGTTTCGCGTAACGCCGGGTCGATACCAGTATAGAGTCCCGCAGCGCAGTCTCGGCCAACTGCCCGTTCAACATCGCGACGACCTCCCGATACCCGATTCCATCGAGTCCCGCCGCGTCCGCGGCGACGCCGGCATCGAGGTGGCGCCGCACCTCAGCCACGAGTCCCGCTGCGAGCATTTGATCGACCCGGGCCGCGAGCCGCCGATGCAAGACCTCGCGCGGCACCGTGAGGTGAATGTACCAAGGCCGGAGCGTTCCGCTTTCTCGGGCCTCGCGCTGCCACCACGACAGCGCGTGTCCCGTCAACAGCGCGACCTCGACCGCGCGGGCGGCACGCTGCCGGCCGCCGCTGAGAAATGCCGGGTCGAGCCGTCCCGCCCATCGGGCCAGATCGGTGCCCTCGAGCGATTCGGACCAGCGACGGAGCTGCTCGCGCCGGTCCGGATCGAACGGCGGCTCACGAAACAGCCCCTCAGCGAGCGCGCGGATGTACAACCCCGTCCCACCCACCACGATCGGCTCGCGGCTTGCCGCTCGCGTTTCCGCAATCCAGCCCGCCGCATCGCGAGCGAACCGTCCCGCGCTGTACCGCTCTCCGGGAGCGACCAGATCCAGCCCGCGATGCGGGACGCGGGCCTGCGCCTCGCGATCGGGCTTGGCCGTCCCGATGTCGAGCCCGCGATACACCTGGCGGGCGTCGGCCGAGATCACGGCGAGGGGGGTGTGGGCGGCAAGTGCAACCGCGACGGCGGTTTTCCCGACGCCCGTTGGCCCAACAATGACAGGTGTCAGGTGTCTGGTGTCAGCTGCGACCAAAACGGCGTTCCAGTTCTTCCTTCGGCAGCTGCACCATGGACGGCCGCCCATGGACATCGTGCGCCGGGAGCGTCGCCGTGAGCAGGCGGACGATGAGCTGGCGCATTTCCTCGGCGTCGAGCGCCTGTCCCGCCTTGATCGCCGCGCGGCACGCGAACGTGGCTGCAAAGCGCTCCAACCGATTCTGCCAGCCGCCAAACCGCCCGCCCGCCAGATCGGCGACGAGTTCCTGCAGGCAGCGGGCGGCCTCGAAACGCGGATGCGGGTTCGGCGCGGTGTGCACGACGATGCTGCGGCCGGAGAACGGCTCGATCTCGTAGCCGATGCGCGCGAGCAGCTCCCGATGGGCCTCGATCGCATCGAGCTCGGCGGCGGCGAAGTCGAGTGTGAGCGGCAGCAGCAGACGCTGCGCCGGCGCGCCGTCACCCGAGAGCTGGCGCATCACGTCTTCGTACAGCACGCGCTCGTGGGCTGAATGCTGATCCACAATCGCGACGCCCTGGTCGGTCTGGAAGAGGATGTACGTTGCAAATACTTGTAACAGTGGCGGTGATAGGTGTCTGGTGTCAGGTGTCAGGGCGTCTACATGAAAGAGTTCGAGCGGAACGCCCGCAGAGAAGCCCGACCCAGTTTGTCCCTGAAACCAGGCACCTGACACCTGCCCTGGCGCAGCGAAGCTTGCGGAGGACTCCAACGGCGCCAGCGCTTCTCTCACAGCCTCCTCCACCACCTTTTCAACGAAGAACTTGTCGCGAAACCGTGCCTCGAGCTTGGTGGGATGGACGTTCACGTCCACGGCATCGCCGGGCAGATCGAGAAACAGCAGCAGCGATGGCCGGTCACCGGGCGCAATCGTCGAGCGATAGCCGGCCTCCGCGGCGCGGAGAATGAACGGATCGCGAATCGGACGGCCGCGCACGAAAACGTACCCCTTCCGTCCCGCCGGCCGGGCTTGCGCCGGACGTTGCACGAGCCCCGTGACCTCCAGCGGGCCCGCGCGATGCGAGACGGCGAGCAGCGTGTCGGCGAGCTCGCCCCCCCACAGGGCGTGGACGCGATCGATGAGCCGGGTTGTGGGCGGACAATCGACCAATTCCCGTCCGTCGCTCGTCAGCGAAAACGCGACATCGGGACGGGTCAGCGCGAGCACCGTGACCGCCTCGACCGCGGCCCGCGTTTCCGTCGCGGTCGCGCGCAGGAATTTCCGGCGCGCCGGCGTGTTGTAAAACAGGCCACGCACTGTAACCGTGGTGCCGCGCTGGCGGACCGCGTCCTCCGCTCCGCTCCCGTCGAGCTTCCCACCCGTGACGCGCAGACGCGTCGCCGCGTCGCCCTCGCCGGACGTTTCCAGCTCGAAGCGCGACACGGAGGCGATCGCCGGGAGCGCCTCGCCGCGAAAGCCGAACGTGCCGACCCCGATGAGGTCGGTCGCCGTGCGAATCTTGCTCGTGGCGTGGCGCTGCAGCGCGAGCTGCGCGTCTTCGCGATCCATGCCGGAGCCGTCGTCGCTCACACGGATCAGGGTCTTGCCGCCGTCCTCCAGCTCCACGCGGATGGCGCGCGCGCCCGCATCGAGCGCGTTCTCGACGAGCTCTTTGACGACCGACGCCGGGCGCTCGACGACTTCGCCGGCCGCGATCTGGTCGGCGACATTCCCCGCGAGTACCTGGACGCGCGAACGCGCGAGCACGCTCACAATCCGGAGATCTCCCCGCCGAGCACCCAGCCGTGGATTCCGTCGCTCCGATGCACTTCGACCCACGGACCATAACCGCGGCCGACGAGGAGCGCACCACCGGCCTGCACCGTGGCCGCCGCGCTCGCGCCGCCGTACGGCGCGGCGCGCACTGGCGCAACGTCGGCGATCACGACCGCGATCGGCTGATCGCGACGTCGCCACTCGAGCGCGCCGAGCAGCGACGCCGCGATGGCAACGGCGCCGAACAAAGCCAGCACGACGCGCGGGCGGCCGCCGCCGGCAACGGTCAACCATAGGAGCACCCAGCCGGCAGCGGCGACCAAGCCCCATTCTGCCGGCGTGGCCCAACCCACGCTCAGCATCCGTTCGGTCACCGGATCCGGCGCGGGCAACAGCCGCAGCGCGCGCCGGATGGCGGGATCGCGCGGCGCCAGGCGGGCCGCGCGAATCCACGCAGTCGTGGCTTTGCCATCCGCTCCGGCGCGATACAGCGTCGCGCCGAGGTTGTACCAGTGGGCCGGATCGCGTGGCTCACGCGCGGCGCGCGCGGCAAAGGAATCGGCCGCCGCGCGCAGGGCTCCCGCCTCGAATAACGCCTCGGCGCTGGGCGTTTGAGCGGGGGGCGTTTGAACCGTCACGAACCCGATCCCGATCACCAACAACGCGGCAAACGTGGGCCGGGGACGTCGTCCTGCAGGATGTGCAGGCGCGTCGGATCCGGCGCCCAACACCCGTAGCACTTGTTCGATTTCTGCCGCGAGCTCCGCGGCGTCCCCCAGACCGCGCGGCCCGTAGCGCGCGGCCCGCAAGCGGTCGCGCAGGCGCTTCACGTGATCGGCGACGGCGCTATCGACACCGGCGGCACGGAGCGCCGGGGCCAACCCGTCGCCGTCGCGCGCGAACGGATCGGAGACATG
>Ga0193755_1000072_pt1 | contig 25869 bp, 23 predicted proteins | sample H1a2metaG_FD_144921 | JGI IMG/M metagenome (GOLD analysis project Ga0193755, IMG submission 144921) | Soil microbial communities from a riparian zone of the East river system, Colorado, United States - H1a2 | ecosystem: Environmental > Terrestrial > Soil > Riparian zone | place: USA: East River...
CCTGGTTGTTGTGAGCGGAGCCGTGTTGCTGACGCTTGTCGGGATTGTGCTCGCGCGGCGGCCTCGGGTCGTTCGCGTAACCGTCCCCATTGCCGACCTCCCCAACGATCTCGCCGGCTTCCGGATTCTGCAGCTGAGCGACCTGCACATCGGGCCAACGATCCGGCGTCCGTTCGTGGATGCTGTCGTGAATCGTGCCAATGCGCTGCGGCCGGATCTCATCGCCGTGACCGGCGACGTGGCCGATGGGCTCGTGCCGGAGCTGCGCGAACACGTCGCCCCGCTGGGCCGCCTCCGTGCGCCGCATGGCGCGTACTTCGTGACGGGTAACCACGAGTACTACTGGGACGTGCGCGGCTGGACCAACGAGCTCGAGCGGCTCGGCATTGCGGTGCTTTCGAACGAGCATCGCGTGGTGGAGCGGGGGTCGGGCCGTCTGGTCATCGCAGGCGTCGCGGATCTCTCCGCCGCCTCCGATCCGGCCGCCGCCATGGCCGGCGCGCCCGTCAGTGACGTCCGCGTGCTGCTGGCGCACCAGCCGCGCAGGCAGCCGGGTACGACCTGCAGCTCTCCGGGCACACCCACGGCGGTCGCCTTTGCCGCGCAGGCAGCCGGGTACGACCTGCAGCTCTCCGGGCACACCCACGGCGGTCAGCATTTCCCGTTCAACTTGCTCGTGCGGCTGTTCCAGCCGTTCGTCGCCGGGCTGCATCGCCTCGAGTCCATGTGGTTGTACGTCAGCCGGGGCACCGGGTACTGGGGTCCACCGCTCAGGCTCTGCGCGCCAGCGGAGATTACGGTGCTGGAGCTGGTCCCCGCCTAAGCACAGCCGGCCATCGCCGCGGTGACCAGGAGGGCGCGCACGATGCCGAGCGCGCCCTTGTCGTTTTCGTACCACTCCGTCGGCAAGTGCGCATCCCCCGCCCGGCCGCCCGCACCCAATGCCACCGCGGGGACGCCGAGGGCGATGGGGACGTTGGCATCGGTCGAGGCGCAGGCAAGCTGGTGGTCGTGGCCGACGGCCCGCGTCGCGGCGACAGCGGTCTGCACCAGCGGATGCGTCCGGGGTGTGAGACCCGAGGGCCGGTCGCCCACGCGTCGCACGTCCATCGTGAGCGGTGCGGTACCGGGCATGCGGTGGCGATTTTCCTCATCGAGCGCCTGGGTCAGGATGCTCTGAACCGCGGTGTCGAGTCTCTCGAGCGCGCGCGGCTCCTCGCTGCGCAGATCTATCTCGAACCACGCGCTTTGGGGAATCGAATTGAGGCTCATCCCTCCACCGATACGGACGACGACGTGCGTTGTGCGTGGGGCGTTGTGCGTGGGGTGGTCGGCCAGCCGGGCGACCGCGCGGCCGACGGCGTTAGCGGGATTGGCGACGCCGAAGGCGGCCCACGAATGTCCGCCCGGTCCCTGATAGGTGACGCGGTAGCGTCGGGCGCCCAGCGCGCGATGCACGATGCGCTCGATGCCGGCGCCGTCCAGGGCGATGAAGGCGTGAGGACGTGTTGCTCCGTCCAGCAGGTGTCGCACGCCGCGCAAATCGCCCGAGCCTTCCTCGCCCACCGTTGCGGCGAACAAGACCGGTCGCCGCGTTTCAACCCCCGCCTGGACGAGCGCCTCGCCGATCGCCACGAGTGCAGCCAGACCGCGCGCGTTGTCGGCGATGCCAGGACCCTCGAGTCGCGGGCCGCGGCGCGACACGGAAACATCGAGCTCGGGTCCGAACACCGTATCGAGGTGGGCGGAGAGCACGACGCAATCGTTTCCCGTTTCCCGTTTCCCGCACCAGCCACGCACGTTGCCGACAGCGTCAATCGTGATCTCGTCCAGCCCGGCCTCACCGAACATTTCTGCCACCCGCGCGCCGCGCGCCCCTTCCGCCCCGGTTGGCGCGGGAATCGCGGACAGCGCAGCCTGGCGGCCGAGCGTCGCCTCGTCGGAGCGCTCGATGTGCGCGCGCGCGGTGCGCACGCGTTCGCTTAGAAGCACGGCGTCGATCACGTCAGCAAACTATGACTTTTGGGGCGGGTCCTGCAACAGCTTGACCTAGGGTAGCGTGCGCGCGACACTAAACGCATGGAGGAGCGGGAGCTTATCTACGACTGGAACGGCGCGGGCGTAAACGGCAGCTTCGATTGGACTCGCGCCCGGGTCGATCTGAACGACGAGACGCTGCGCGATGGCCTGCAGTCTCCGTCGGTCACCGACCCGTCGCTCGACGTCAAAAAGCGGCTGTTGCACCTGATGGCGGACCTCGGCATCGTGGCCGCCGATATCGGCCTGCCGGGCGCCGGTCCGCGCGTCGTCGATCAGGTGCGGGCGCTCGCCACGGAGATCCGCGACCACAAGCTCCCCATCGCCCCCAATTGCGCCGCCCGGACCGTCATCGCCGATATCGAGCCGATCGTCCGCGTTTCCGATGAGGTCGGGATCAAGATCGAAGCTGCCACGTTCATCGGCTCCTCCCCGATCCGGCAGTACACAGAGGATTGGACGTTGGACCGCATCGTTGCCGCGACCGAAGAGGCGGTCACCTACGCGGTGAAGCACGGCCTGCCGGTCATGTACGTCACGGAGGACACAACCCGCGCCCGGCCTGAGACCATCAAGGCGCTGTATGGTGCGGCGATTGAGTGCGGAGCAAAGCGGATCTGCCTGGCGGATACGGTCGGTCACGCGATCCCCGATGGGGTTCGCGCCCTCGTCAACTTCGTCAAAAAGGAAATCGTCAAAAAGAACGACGTGAAGATCGACTGGCACGGTCACCGCGATCGCGGCATGGGGCTGATCAACTGTCTCGCCGCGATCGAGGCGGGCGTGGATCGCGTGCATGCGACGGCGCTCGGGGTCGGCGAACGGGTCGGCAATGCCGAAATGGATCTGCTGATCGTGAATCTCAAGCTGCTCGGCGCGCACAGGGGGGACATTCGCAAGCTGCCCGAGTATTGCCGGCTGGTCGCGGACGCGGTCGGCGTGCCGATTCCCGTGAACTATCCCGTGGTGGGGACCGACGCGTTCCGGACGGGCACGGGCGTGCATGCGGCCGCGATCATCAAAGCCAAGAAGAAGGGCCACAACTGGCTCGCCGATCGGGTGTATAGCTCGGTTCCGGCAGAGGAATTTGGTTTCGAGCAGCGCATCGAGATCTCGCCGGTGTCGGGTCTGTCGAACGTGAAGTACTGGCTGGAGCGCCACGGCTACGATCCCGAGGACGACGCGGCGTGCCGCACCCTGTTCGATGCGGCCAAGCGCACCGACCGGGTTCTGTCCGACGAAGAGTGCCATCGGTTGTTGAACGCATGAGCCTGCGCGACATCGAGAAGTCGTTTTTCGATCTCCATTGGCACCTGGATCACCGCGCTGGAAGGAGCCAATGCCGCCGATCTCGAGGAGGAGATCGACCGCACGGCGTTGCTGAACGAAATCCGCGTCATGCTGTGCCGCTTCGAGAAGCTGAAACCGCAGGCCAAGAACCCTGAATTCTGGCTCTCGCATTTGCTCGGCGGGCTGCATCACCTGCTGCTCTCCGCCGATCGCACGCCTGCCGAGAAAGAGACCGCGGCGATCGGACGACTCGAGGACATCCCGGAATTCCTCGAGGATCTCAAGGCCTCGCTGGAAGAGCCGGTGCGCGTCTTTGTCGAGACGGCGCTGCGAATGACCGAAGGCGGCCGGTTGCTCGTCAAGGAGCTTGCCGCCGCGCTGGGCGCGCAGGCTCCCGTGCACGCCGCCCGTCTCTCGGCCGCGGCGGAGCAGGCGAGCGCGGCGCTGCTCGCGTTCGACGCGAATCTCGAGCGCTGGCTGGAAATGGGGACGGAGCACTTCGCGATCGGCGAGGAAGCATTCAACTTCCTGCTGCACTATCAGCATGCGCTGCGCGATACGGCGCCGGAGCTGTGGCGCTACGGCCTGCGGCTAAAAGAGGAGATCGAGGCCGATCTGGTGCGCCTCGCCAAGCGGCTGGACGGTGGTAAGCCGTGGCCGGAGCTCGTCGACAAGCTGCGCGGCGATCACCCGGCGCCGAGCGAGCTGGTCGACGCGTACGCGAGGGAAATGGCCCGCGCTCGTGATTTTGTAGAGCAACGGAACCTCGCGCCCATTCCCAAGGCACCGCTGGGGGTGATTCCGACGCCCGCGTTCATGCGACCGGTGATTCCGTACGCCGCATACGACAGTCCTGGGGCCTACAGCCGTGACCGCACCGGCTGGTTCTATGTCACCGTCCCCGATTCGCGCCTGCCGCGGGAGCAACAGGAACGGATTCTACGCGATCACTGCCGCTACGAGCTGGCCGCCACAGCGCTCCACGAAGGCTATCCCGGGCATCATTTGCAGCTCGTCATCGCGAAAGAGCTGCCTTCGCATGTGCGCAAGAATCTCTGGACGCCGCTCACGGTCGAAGGATGGGCACTCTACTGCGAAGACATGATGGGCGAGGAGGGCTTTTACGCTTCGGACGAGGAGCTCTTCTTCCAGCGCGTGCATCTGCTGTGGCGCGCGATGCGCATCCTGCTCGACGTGGGCTTGCACACGCGCGGCATGACGCGCGAACAGGCGGTCGATCAGATGGTGAACGAGCTCCACGTCGAGCGTGGCAACGCCGAGGCCGAAGTGCGGCGCTATTGCGCGTGGCCGGCGTACCAGCTGTGTTACGCGGTCGGACGGCGCGAGCTGCTCCGGCTGCGCGACGACTACCGCAAGGCGAAGGGCAACGGCTTCACGCTGCGCGGCTTCCACGACGCCGTGCTGCCGTACGGCGGCCTGCCCGTCTCACTGATCCGCTGGGGACTCGGCCTGGGTGAGTGATCGCGAGCAGCTCCCCAGGCAGGTCAAGCTGTTCGGTGCCGTTTCCCTTCTCAACGATTTCGCGAGCGAGATGGTGTACCCGCTGCTCCCGGCGTTCATCACCGGCGTGCTGGGCGGCGGGGCGGTGGCGCTGGGCGCGCTGGACGGCGCCGCCGATGCCGCCGCGGCCCTCGTAAAGCTCGTCGCGGGCCGGCTCGCCGACCGGCCGTCGCGCCGCGGGCCGCTGATCGTCGGCGGCTATTTCCTTGCGGCCGCGGTGCGACCGATCATTGCGCTGACCGCAGCGGCGTGGCAGGTGATCGTCCTGCGGATTGTGGACCGGCTGGGCAAGGGTCTGCGGACGCCGCCGCGCGACGCGTTGATCGCGGATGTGACGCCGGCTCCGATGGTCGGTCGCGCGTTCGGGTTACAGCGCGGGCTGGACCACGTGGGGGCCGTCATCGGACCTCTGGTCGCGTGGTGGATGCTGTCCACCGGTGCAGACGTGCGAACAGTGATCGTTGCGAGCGTGCTGCCCGGGGTGCTGGTTCTGGTCCTGGCAACCTGGGCGGTAAGGGGCGGTAGGGGGCGGAAGGGGTCGGTAGAAGGGCAGGAGCCATCCGTTCTACCGCCCCTTACCGCCCCCTACCGCCCTCTACCGCCGTCCGTCATTGCCATCGCCTTCTTCTATCTCCTCCGCATGCCGGAGACGTTGATGATCCTCCGGGCGCAGGATCTTGGGATCGCAGTCGCACTCGTGCCGCTCCTCTGGGCGTCGCTCCACGTCGTGCGGTCCTCGACGTCGTTCGTGGGCGGGGCGCTATCCGATCGAATCGGTCCGTCGCGGACGATGTGGATCGGGTGGCTCAGCTACGTCGCGCTCGCCGCGGGGATGGCGTTCGCCGCGAGTCCACTGGCCGCATGGGTGCTGTTTCTCGCCCTCGGCGTCGTCGCGGGACTGACGGAGAGTCCCGAACGCGCGCTCGTGTCGGCGGCGACGGGTGGGCGTCATGGCAGCGGGTTTGGCGTCTATTACGCGCTCACGGGAGTCGCCGCGCTGGTTGGCGGCGTCGCCCTTGGCCTTGTTTTTCAGCGTGTGAGTGGGGCGACGGCGTTCACCGTAAGTGCGGTTGGCGCTTTGGGTTTGGTGATCCTCTGGCCTTTCTGGATGAGGTTGCATAGGGTTCCCCCGCCATGAGCGCCCCTGGTGGACCCCAGACCCCCAATCCGACCGCTAAAGCCCACCCGCAGGGACGGTATCTCGCCCGTCTCTCGCTGCTCGCGCTCGGCGTCGTCTACGGCGACATCGGGACGAGCCCGCTGTACGCCCTGCGCGAGGCGTTTCACGGCCAGCACGGGATTCCGGTAACCCAGGGGAACGTGCTAGGCGTGCTATCGCTCATCTTCTGGTCGCTGCTCCTGATCGTCACCGTCAAGTACCATGTCGTCATCATCCGTGCCGATAACAAGGGTGAAGGCGGCGTGCTTGCCCTCATGGCACTCGTGAACGGCAGCCGGGTCGCGCGCGGCTTGACGCCGCGCCGCCTGATGATCGTACTCGGGATCTTTGGCGCGGCCTTGCTCTACGCCGACGGCGCACTGACTCCCGCGATCTCGGTGCTCTCCGCGGTCGAGGGTCTCGAGATCGTGACGCCGCAGCTGCAGCACTGGGTCATCTGGATCACACTCGCGATCCTGATCGGTCTGTTCATGTTCCAGAGCCGAGGGACCGCTGGAGTAGGCGCGGTGTTTGGGCCGGTCATGCTGGTCTGGTTCGGCACGATCGCGGTGCTGGGGCTGAACGGGATCATGCGCAATCCCGCCGTCGTCGGTGCCGTGTTACCGACGCATGCCATTCGGTTCTTGGTCGACGATCCCGGACGCGGCCTGCTCGTGCTGGGGGCGGTCTTCCTGGTCGTGACCGGCGGAGAGGCGCTTTATGCCGATCTCGGTCACTTCGGCCACACCGCGATTCAGCTTGCGTGGTTCACGATTCCGCTGCCTGCGCTAATGCTCAATTATTTCGGCCAGGGCGCGCTCCTCCTGACCAATCCGGAGGCCGCGGCAAATCCTTTCTATCTTCTCGCCCCGCCGCAGCTGCTGATCCCGCTGATTCCGCTGGCCACGGCGGCGGCGATCATCGCGTCCCAGGCCGTGATCTCCGGCGCGTTTTCGCTCACACGCCAGGCGGTGCAGCTCGGCTATATCCCGCGCATGGAGATCGAGCACACGTCATCGCGCGAGATCGGGCAGATCTACGTGCCCTCGGTCAACAAGATGCTCGCGGTGCTGACGATCGCGCTGGTGTTGTACTTCCAGACGTCGAGCAATCTTGCCGGGGCGTACGGCGTCGCGTTGTCGACCCTGATGGCGCTGACGACGGTGATGTTCTACGTGATGAGCCGCGAGGTATGGGGCTGGAGCTTCGCCAAGGCGGCGGCGGTGGCAGGGTCATTCCTCGTGGTCGATCTGACGTTCCTGGTCGCGAACGCGCTCAAGATCTGGCATGGCGGGTGGGTGCCGCTGGCGATCGCGATCGTGCTGTATTTCGTGATGATCACCTGGAAGAAGGGGCGAGAGATTCTCGCCAAGCGGATGATGGAGAAGACCGTCCCCTTGAAGCTGCTCCTTGCCGATCTCGCGGCGGAACCGCCGATCCGCGTGCCGGGGACCGCGGTGTTCATGTACGGCAGCTCTGACGGCACGCCTCCGGCGCTGGTGCTCAATCTCACGCACAACAAGGTGCTGCACGAGAAGATCGTGTTCCTTACCGTGATGACCGAGGACGTACCGCACGTGGGTGGCGAGCAGCGCGTCATGGTGAAGCGCAGCGGGAAAGGGTTCCACAGCGTCGTGGCGCGCTACGGGTTCATGCAGGATCCCGACATCAACGAGATTCTTGCGGCGTGCAAGGAGAACGGCCTGAGTATCCCTCTCGAGGGGACGACGTTCTTCCTGGGACGCGAGACGCTGATCGCGTCGGATCGGCCCGGCATGGCGATCTGGCGCGAGCGATTGTTCGCGTTCATGTCGCGCAACGCGATGAGGGCTACTGCGTTCTTCAAGATCCCGCCGAATCAGGTCTTTGAGGTCGGGGCCTACGTAGAGCTCTGATGTGGCTCGGCCCCGGCGAGCGCGACCATGTCCTTCGCCTCGTCGTACACAAACAGGTCCCCGAACGTCGCCCACCCCACAAGCGTCTGAAACACCTGCTCGTAGTTTTCCTGCGGCAGTCGTATCACGATCGTCTCGAGGATGAAGTCCCGATCGATGCGGTGCTTGCGCTGGCGCCGCAGCACATCATGGATCTCCCGGAACAGCGAAAGCGTGAGGAGCTGTTCGCGCCAGATCGCCTTGCGGTCTGGGGCTGAGGCCTGCACGAACCGCTTGCCCAGGGGCTCCAGAATCACCGTGCTCTTCGGCGTGTCGACGAAGTTGAGCATCTCCGCCGCCTTGACGACCGCAATGACATGGCCGAATTCCTTGTTGGCGGCAGCCGCGAATCGGAAGACATCCTCCTTTCCCCCACGCGTTTCGAGGAGTTCCAGCAATCCGACGATCTCAACCGCGGACACCGGGGGGATCGGTTCCAGGAATCCAGGCTCGCGCGGCGCCGGACCCGCCGGAACGTCCGGCAGCTCGCTCCCGGTGATGATGTCGTGCAGGTGATCGACGAGCTGCAAGAACTCGGGCGCGCGGTAGTCGCGGGGCCGCGGCAAGTCGTTCGGTACGACCTTGCGCACCTGCGCCGGATGTGCGCCGCCGAGCACGATGATCCGGTCGGCCATGAAGACGACCTCCCTGATGTCATGGCTCACCATGAGAATCGAAGACAGGCTCTGCTCCTTCGCCGACCAAATGTCCAGGACCTCCGTCCGCAGCGTTTCCGCCGTGAGGGCGTCCACCTGGCTGAACGGCTCGTCCATGAACAGGATCTCGGGCTCGACCGCGAGGGCCCGCGCGATGCCGACCCGTTGCTTCATGCCGCCCGAAAGCTCGCGGGGATAGGCCTTCTCGAACCCTCCCAGCCCGACGCGGGTGATGCTGTGCTCCGTGCGTTCGGCGATCTCCTGCGGGGAGAGCCGCAGGACCTCGAGGACCACTTTCACGTTTTCAGTGACCGTCATCCACGGATACAGCGCAAAACTCTGGAATACGATCGCGACCCCAGGATTCAGACCGTGCAGCGGGTGGCCGTGGTAGAACACCTCGCCCTGCGTCGGGGTCATGAGCCCCGCGAGCATCCGAAGGATCGTCGACTTGCCACTGCCGGACGGGCCCAGCAGCGCGACGACCTCGCTCGCGCCGACCGTGACGTTGACATGTTCCAGCACCCGCAGCTGCTGGCCGTTCGGCAGGGTGAAGTCTTGCGAGATGTTGCGTGCCTCGCACAGGACTCGAGTCGCCTCAGCAACCGCTGACGTTGTCATTATCTCCTGATCGTCACCTGTTGAGTGAGAAGCGCTGCTCGGCGAACCGATAGCACTGCCGCCACACCGTGCGATTGAAGGCTACCACGATCGCCGACATGACGAGAATACTGGCCGCGAGCCGGGGGAGGTCCGCGGCCGCGGCGGCCGCGCTGATCTGCGCACCCAGCCCATGGGCCTGTAGCGTCTGGCCTTTGAACGTCACGTACTCGGCCACGATGCTGGCATTCCACGCGCCTCCTGCCGCGGTGACCCAGCCGGTCACGAGATAGGGAAAGACACCCGGAAGGTAGAGCGCCCGGAACCGGCGCCAGCCTTTCAGCCGGTAGCTGCGCGCGGCCTCCTGGAGATCCGTGGGAATGGCCATCGCTCCAGCGATGACGTTGAAGAGGATGTACCACTGCGTCCCGAGGAGCATGAGTACGATGCTCCCCCAACCAAGCGATACACCGGCCGCCGCGAGCCCGGCGATGACGATGGGAAACAGCATCGGCGCGGGAAACGACGCGACGATCTGCACCACCGGCTGCAGCAGGCGGGACAGCCGGGGCGAGAGGCCGATCGCGATTCCGGCCGGCAGCGCCCACAGCGTCCCGAGCGCGGTCGCGAGCAGGACTCGGCCGAGCGTCCACCCGGCGGCGCCACCCAGTGTGCCCCATTCCGCCGCGGGAACGCGTCGCAAGACATGAGTCAACTTCCAGGCACCGAAGGCAAGCGCGGCGAGGAGCAGTGCGAGGAGGATCACGCCGAGCCACGGGGCTGGCCGGCGGCCGGCAACCTGCTCGACGGTCGGGCCGGGGCCGGGCCGAGGGACTCGTGGGCGTGCGAGGCGGGTCCGCAGGCGTCGCCATAGCCGCCGGAGCACTGCGATGAGCCGCGACCGCCGCAGCAAGTTAAGGAACCACGACGTCAGCTTGTCCTGGGTGCCGCCATCGTCGACTCGGAATTTCTGCGCCCACACCACGACGGGGCGCCACAAGACCTGATCGACCGCGACGATCATCAGCGTCATCGCCGCAATCGCGTAGAGCATGGCGTCGGTGCGTCCCTGATCCACCGCCACGCTCATGTAGGACCCGATCCCTGGCAGGCGAAAGTCCCTGTCGCCGAGCCGGAACGCCTCATTGATCATCAGGAAAAACCAGCCGCCCGCCATGCTCAACATGCTGTTCCAGACCAGCCCCAGTGTGGCGTACGGCAGCTCCAGCCATTTGAGACGCTGCCACCGGGAGAAGCGGTAGACCGCGCCGACCTCGCTGAGGTCGTCGGGGACGGAGCGCAATGAGTGGTAGTAGCTAAACGTCATGTTCCACGCCTGCCCCGTGAAGATCATGATCACGGCGGCGAGCTCGAGGCCGATGTTGCTGTGTGGGAACAACGCCACGAGGGCCAGGATCAAGCCCGGCATGAACCCCAGCACTGGAATGCTCTGGAGGATGTCGAGGAGGGGCACGAGCACCCGTTCGGCAATCCGGTCCTTCGCGGCCCAGTAGCCGTAGGTCAACGTGAAGGCGAGCGAGAGCACGTAGGCCAGCAGTCCCCGGGAGAGCGAGTAAAACGTGTATCGGGGCAGGGCCCACGGCGACAAGTCGATGACGATGGCCGGTCGCGAGGCTCCGCTCCACTCCCGGCCCAGTTGCACCACCCCGAAGAGCAGGCCGGCGAGCGCGACGACGATGGCGAGATCCACCAACCCGAAGCGTCGGGTGTGGTGGACGAGATCCACCAAGCCGAAGCGCCGGGTGCGGTGGAGAGCCGACGTCATGAGGAGCACATTCTCAACTCCATCGACCGCTCGACGCCTTGCTTGGTCACCGAGACCATTGATACCGTCTTTATCCCCGTTGCAGGTTTCCTAAGGTTTTCTTGACGCCCCGCCAGCTATCGTCATCCCCCGGGGGGCATCCATGCTCGACATCATCTACTTCTTCGGCCTGATGCTCGTGTACGTGCGCGGTTGCGAGGGTCTGGGGCGCAAGGAGACCGGCGAGGACCGGCCGTGAGCACCCTAACGATCGTCGCCGTCGTGGTCTCCGTCCTGATCCTGGCGTACCTCGTCTACAGCCTCCTCAGACCCGAGAAGTTCTGACGTCCCCATGACGGCCAACGGCTGGCTCCAGATCTTCGTGTTCGCGGTCGCGGTGCTCGCCATCACGAAGCCCGCCGGATTGTACATCCTGCGGGTCTACGACGGCTCGATGCGCTGGCTCGCCCCCGTCGAGCGAGCGATCTATCGCGTGTCAGGCATCGATCCCGACGAGGATCAGCACTGCGAGGTAGAGATGCGGCGCTTCCTGCGGGCCGCACTCCAGAGTCACGAGTACCAGCTCGTGGAGGCCACGACCGCGCGCGACGGCCTCGCACAGGCTGCTGGTCGTAATCCCGATGTGATTCTGCTGGACCTCGGGCTGCCCGACGGCGATGGCATCGATTTGACGCGCCGCATTCGCGAATGGTCGAAGGTGCCGATCATCGTCTTGTCGGCGCGAGGACGCGAGGAAGACAAGGTGGCGGCGCTCGATGCCGGGGCCGACGACTATCTCACGAAACCGTTCGGCGTCGGGGAGCTCTTGGCCCGGCTGCGTGTCGCGCTGCGGCACAGCACACAAGCCGATGGCGAACCCATCTTCACGGTCGGCGGGCTGCGTGTCGACTTCGAACACCGGCGAGTGTTTGTCGATGATTCCGAAGTCCACCTCACGCCCACCGAATACAAGTTGCTTACGACGCTCATCCGACATGCCGGAAAAGTGCTCACGCACCGTCAACTGCTGAAGGAAGTCTGGGGGCCGAACGCGATCGAGCATACACACTATTTGCGTGTGTACATGACGCAGCTGCGGCATAAACTCGAGGCGGATGCGGCGCGGCCACGCTATCTGCTGACGGAACCTGGAGTCGGCTATCGCCTCCAGGCGGAGTGACTAAAGCTTCAGGAGGGCGATTAGCGTTCCAAGGGTTCCAACCCAGAAGAGGAACATCCAGCGGATCACCTTCGTCTCGAGACGCGCAAGGTCGGCTCGCACTTCAGCAACGGCCTGCGCCAACCTAGACTCAAACCGCGCCCAGTTCAGGTCATTCGTCTCGCGCAGCTCAGATCGATACGTCGCGTCCACCTGGTTGAACCACTCCACGAGCTCGTTGGTGAGGTCGTCTCCAAACCTCTCGTAGAACATGCGGGATAACTTGGCGGTCACCGGCATCAGAGCTCCAGAAGGATCCGGCGACATAATCAGCATACGCTCGGCGGGAGAGATAATCAATCGGTTGCAGGACCGGTGTAACTAATCGCCCGCGACGAGCGTGGTCGGTACGAACGGCGCCTCGTGCACTAGCGCCGGCTTGCGACGCGAGAGCACGAGCCACCATTCGCGCGCCGAGGTGAATACCAGCATTGCCACGACCGACATGAAAAACAGCGCGATGACCGCATTGACCCGGTCGTTGAAAATCAGTCGCGCCGCACTCGGATCCGTGGATGTTGCGAGCGACGCCGCGTGCGAGAGGAAGCCGAGCTTGGGGTCCGCGGAGAAAACCTTCTGATAACCGGCGGTCATCGTCACCGCGATGAGCCAGGCTAGCGGGCCGAGCGTGACCCAGGCGTAGCGCTGGCGGCCCATCTTGATCAGGATCGTCGTCGCGACGCAGAGCGCGACCGCGGCCAGCAGCTGGTTCGAGATCCCGAACAGCGGCCAGAGCGAGTTGATACCGCCGAGCGGATCCACGACTCCCTGCCAGAGGAAATAGCCCCACGCCGCGCAGACCGCGCCGCTCGAGATCAGCACGCTCGGCAACCACGACGTCTCGGCGAACTTCGGCCATGCGTGACCGACAATCTCCTGCAGCATGAAGCGCCCCACGCGCGTGCCGGTGTCGATCGTGGTCAGGATGAAGAGCGCCTCGAACATGATGGCGAAGTGATACCAGAGTGCCGACAGGGTCTTGCCGCCCCCCCCGAGGGCGGTGGTGAGCCCGGAGAAGATGTGCGCGATGCCCACTGCTAAGGATGGCGCGCCGCCCGTCCGCGCGATCAGCGTCTGCTCCCCCATCTGTGCGGCCAGCGCCTGCATGTACTCCGGCGTGACGACGAAGCCCGCCTGATTCAACACATCCGAGGCCCCTGCCAGCGCCGCGGGCGTCGTATTCATCGCGAAGTAGACGCCGGGATCGAGCGTACACGCGGCAATGATCGCCATGATCCCGACGAACGATTCCATGATCATCCCGCCGTACCCGATCATCCGCGCGTCGGTCTCGCGCGTGATCATCTTCGGAGTCGTACCGGACGCGACGAGCGAGTGGAAACCGGAAATTGCCCCGCAGGCGATCGTGATGAACGCGAAGGGGAACAGTTTGCCGGCAAACACGGGACCTTCGCCCGCCGTCGCAAACGGCGTCAGGGCCGGCATTCTGAGCGGCGGCAAGATGATCAAGATCGCGAGGCCCAGCACCACCACCGTGGTGATCTTCAGGAAGGTCGAGAGATAGTCGCGCGGGCAGAGCAGCATCCAGACGGGCAGGACCGATGCGATAAAACCGTACGCGATCATCATCACGGTGAGCGACGTGCCGCTCTGCGTGAAGGCCGCCGCGAGCCCGGGATGGCTCGCGACGCTGCCCCCGCCGACCAGCGCGCTCAGCAACAACAGCGCACCGATGATCGACGCTTCGCCGACTCTCCCCGGGCGCCAGCGCTCCCCGGGCGCCAGCGCTTCATCCACCAACCCATCAGCAACGCGATGGGAATCGTGCAGGCGATCGTGAACAACCCCCACGGCGACGCGCGCAGCGCGTTCACGACGATCAACGCGAGCACCGCGAGCAGGATGATCATGATCGCGAGCACCGCGACCATCGCCGTCACGCCGGTGACTTTGCTGACTTCCTCCTTGGCCATCTGGCCGAGCGACTTGCCGTCGCGGCGCAGCGAGCAGAACAGGATCGTGAAGTCCTGAACCGCCCCGCCGAGCACCACGCCGATGACGAGCCACAGCGTCCCGGGGAGGAATCCGAACTGCGCCGCCAGCACCGGACCAACCAGCGGGCCGGCGCCCGCGATGGCGGCAAAGTGGTGGCCGAACAGCACCCACTTGTTCGTTGGGACGAAATCATGACCGTTATTGAATCGTTCGGCGGGTGTGGCGCGGCGCGGATCGAGCCCAAAGACTTTGTTGGCGAGGAACTTCGAGTAGAAGCGGTAGCCGACGGCGTAGGTGCAGACAGCGGCGATCAGCAGCCAGGCGGCGCTAATCGTCTCGCCACGCGCGAGCGCCAGGACACCGAATGCGGCGGCACCGAGCAGTGAGACGAAAGCCCAGCCGACGATAGACAGCGGTCGCACGCGGCGTAAGTTGCGACGCCGCTTGCCGATGTTCAAGTTCGAACATAGGTTCGAACTCCTTGAGCCCCTCTGGTCCGTATCCCTGGTCGTCGAGCGGGGGGGGGCGCGCCGCCTCGGCGCCCGCGGTACAGGAGCGCCCCCAACCCCAGCCGAAGGTCGAGTCCCTCAAGGGACGCGTCGTCATGGTCACGGGTGGCGCGACGGGACTGGGCCGCGCGGTCGCGCTCGAATTCGCGCAGAACGGCTGCGGTGTCGCCTTCAATTACGTCGAGATGCCTGGACGCGAAGTCGGCCCGCAAGCGTTGCTCACCGAGACGGCGATCAAGGCGTGCGGCGTTCCCTGTTACTCGGCGTTGTGCGATGTGCGTGAGATGGATTTGGTCGAGCACTTCGTGAGCGAAGTGCGCAGCAAGCTCGGCGGCGTCCACTACCTCGTCAATAACGCCGGCGTCACCCACGACGGGGCGCTTTGGCGACTGACACCCGAAGCGTGGTCGGAAGTGATGGACACGAACGTGACGGGCGCGTTCAACTGCATCCACGCGGTCGCGCCGCTCCTGCGCGCCCAGCGCTTCGGCAAGATCGTCAACGTCGCGAGCCATCAGGCCTTCCGGCCGGGATTCGGTATCGCCAACTACGCTGCCAGCAAAGCGGCGCTCATCGGTCTCACCAAGGCCGCCGCAGTGGACCTCGGCTCGGCGGGCATCAACGTCAACGCGGTCGCGCCCGGGTTCGTGAAGACGGAACTGCTGACGCAGCTGCCGCGCGAGGTGCTCGAGCGCGCCGAGCACGAGTCGGTGCTCGGCCGGGTGGCGGAGCCCGAGGATGTCTCGCGCGTGATCCTCTTTTTGTGCAGCGAAGCGGCTCGGCACATCACCGGACAGGTAATCGTGGTGGACGGCGGCCTCACGCTCGCTTAGATTCGGGCCGTGACGCGCCATTCTAGTAAGCTCTTACAAGCCAACTACTTCCTGCTTCTCCTCGCCGCGCTGAGCTGCGGCGGGAAGAAGTCCGACCAGCAGCCCAAGCCGCAGCCCACCGCGCCGCTCCCGACGGCAGGCCTCGCGGGTCAACGCGTCGCTCTGACACCGATCACCTTGGTCGCCGCCGAAGAGGCGCTGCAGTGGGACTCGTTGATCGGCAACCGGCGTACTACGCTGGACAAGAGCGACAGCATCATCGCAACGCTGCTTGGAGCCCGGGCTCCGGAAGTCACCTGGGTTGGCCCCGCCGAGCTGCGGCACATCGCCCGTCGCGCACCCGGCATCGCCGCCGATCCCGACCAGATGGGTACCCCCTTTCTGCGGGCGTCGAACATCATCGATGTCCCGGATCCGCTGCGGTCTCAACTGCGTACGCTGATGGGGCTCGCGGGCGGCCGCTACGTGCTCGTGCCTGCGGGTCTCGTATTCCGGGTGGCGAGCCCCGGGGCCACCCCCCGGGGATCACCGGCCGTCGGGCCGTCCGGCCATCCGGCCCTCGCGACTGCCGAGCTTTCGGTCGTTCTCATCGACTCGCGCGTCGGCAAGGTCGGGTGGCGCACCATCGCGCGCGGTGAGGGCGATAATCCCTGGATCGCCCTCACGCGAGCGGTGAAAAGCCTGACACCGGGCCTGCCGTGACCCCCTCCGTCCGCGAAGCCACTCTGATCCGGGGCGATGGCATCGGCCCCGAGATCACTGAGGCCACGCTCCAAGTGCTCGACGCCCTGGGGATGAAGTTCGATTGGGACGAACAGTTCGGCGGCATGGCAGCCGTGGAGAAAGCCGGCACGCCGCTCCCCAACGCGACGCTCGATTCGATCCGCCGCACCAGGCTCTGCCTCAAGGGGCCGCTCACGACGCCAGTCGGTGGCGGATATCGATCGGTCAATGTCGCGCTGCGGCAGGAGTTCGACCTCTACGCCAACGTGCGGCCGACCAAGACGATCGTTCCCGGCGGCCGCTACGAGCACGTCGATCTCGTCATCATCCGCGAGAACACCGAAGGGCTGTACGTCGGCCTTGATCACACATTCAAGATCGGAACCGACCGGCGCGCGATGGCGCAGGCGATGTCGATTGTGACGCGCGAAGGCAGTGAGCGGATCGCGCGGTACGCGTTCGAGTACGCGAAGACGCACGGCCGCAAGAAGGTGACGATCGTTCACAAGGCCAACATCCTGAAGGCCACGTCGGGACTGTTCCTGGACGTCGCGCGGCGCGTCGCCGAGCAGTACGCCGGAACAATCGCGTCGGACGACAAGATCGTCGACAACACCGCGATGCAGCTCGTAATCAAGCCGGAGCAGTTCGACGTGATCGTCACGACCAACCTGTTCGGCGACATCCTCTCCGACGAGGCGGCCGGATTGATCGGCGGCCTGGGGCTGGCGCCCGGGGCCAACATCGGCACCCACGCTGCCATCTTCGAGCCGGTGCACGGCTCGGCGCCGGACATCGCGGGGAAGGGGATCGCCAATCCGTCGGCACAGCTGCTCGCCGCCGCGATGATGCTCGATCACGTCGGTGAGCTCGAGGCCGCCAAGCGGCTGCGCTGCGCCCTCGAGGCAACGATCGTGCAGGACAAGATCCGCACACCGGACTTGGGGGGACGTGCTGCTACGGCCGACTTCGCCCGCGCCGTGGTTAAGCGCGTTAGGGCCTAGCCACCCGTGCGCCAAATGCGGCACGGATACGCCGGGCATCGCGATCGGTGGCCTTTGCGCCAACTGCACGCGGCTGCTCGCGCGCCGGGCGACCAAGATCGCGCGCCTGGTGGCCATGGGCACGACCGTGCCGCTGGCGGTGTATGTGACCCTGTCACTGCCGCGGGATCCGACGGCCCGCCTGGTCGGGGTGGCGAGTGTGCTCCTGTGGTACGTGTTAACGTTTCTCATAGCAAAACGCGTAACACTGGAGTGGCTCAAATGAAAATGCCAAATGCGGAATGCGGATTGCGGAATGTACTGGCGGGCGTCGTGGCGCTGGCGTGCGTCGCTCTCCCCGCAGCTGCGCAGACATCGCTTTCTATCTATAGAGACGGGCGCGTGGTCGTGCGGCGCACGCTGCCGCAGGCGCTACAGCAGGGGCGGAATTCACTCACGCTGCGGCTCGAGGCACTCGATCCGGCGACGTTGTTTTCGCCCGACACATCCGTTTCCGTCAGTTCCGCGACCGTCCGCTACCCGAGTACGTCGACCGATGCCTTGGCAAACGCTGTCGGGCAGACGCTCTCCTTCGTGCGCGCAAAGGGCGACACGATTCGCGCGACAGTCGTGCGAGCGGACCCGCCGCAGTTCAAGCTGTCTGACGGTCGATTGCTGCTTGGCTTGCCCGGTGAGCCGTTGTTCCCCGCCGAGCTTGTCAGAACGAGCCCCGAAGCGCAGGTCGTGCTCGACGCTTCACGCGCGAGGCAGCGTACCGAGCTCGCGTACGTCGCACAAGGCGCGACGTGGGAGGCGCTCTATCAGGTGATTCTGATCGGTTCGCGGGCGCAGGTCACGGGAACAGCGACCGTGACATCGCAGGCGTTGCGAGCGGATAGTGCTGATGTGCAGCTGGTCGCGGGTGCGATTCGACGCACGCGCTCGTCGTCTGTGCCGGCTCCGATGGCAGACATGGTGGCCCAAAGGGGATTCGTGGCTCCGGCTGAGGAAAAGGCCTATGCCGGAGAAGAAGCCGTCGGCGAAACACACGTTTATCAACTCCCCGGCCGACTCACGATCGAACCCAACGTCCCCGTGACGACCGCGCTCTTGCCGCGCAGCTCCGCGCCTGTAGTTCAGGAGCTCGTCGTCCCCGGCGTGCTCCCGTGGCGCGGATGGATGGGGCAAAACCCTGAACCGAACCGCGTGCCCGTGCAGGTCTGGTACACGATCAAGCGCGCCGCCAAGACGCCGTTCGGTGATCGCCCGCTGCCCGCAGGTACCGTGCAGCTCTACCAGGCTGACTCGAGCGGCCGCGTGCAGCTCATCGGCGAAGCATCGAACGACCACACCGCACCGGGGCGGGATCTGCGCGTGCAATCCGGCGATGCGTTCGACGTTACCGCCGAGCGGGTGCAGACCGACTGGAGTCAGGAGCAGTTGCCGCCGATTCGGCGCGGCATGCCGAATCGCCAACGCGTCACCGCAGCGTATCGCGTGACGATCACGAACGCGAAGGCCGAGGCGGTCAACGTGGACGTGCGCGAGGCGCACTTTGGCAGCTGGAAGATCATCGAAAGCAGCGTTCCCCCGGAGAAGCTGTCGTCGACCGAGTCCCGCTTCCGCGTTGCGGTGCCCGCGGGTGGCGAAGCGACGTTGACCTACACGGTGCAAATCGAGCAATGACGATTCAGATCGCTCATATCGGGGATATGCATTTCGGCGGGCTGGCCAACATGCCGGTGGTCGAGGCGCTGGAGCGCATGCTGCCCGATCTGCGCCCCGACGCAATCGTGATCGGCGGCGATCTCTCGCAGCGCGCGCGCCACGGCGAATTCCAGCGCGGCCGCGCCTTTGCGAATCTGTGTCGCGAGACGGCGCCCGTGCTCGCGATTCCCGGCAACCACGACGTGCAATGGTGGCGCCGGCCGTTCATTCCGTTCGGCAAGGACGCCGTCTACCAGAAGTATCGCAGCTACTTCGGTGCCGACCTGACGCCGACGCTGACGATCCCCGGCGGCGCCGTGATCGCGTCCGTGCTGACGGCCCACGGCGTCGCGTGGGGTTCGCTCACCCCTCGGGTGCGCGACATCGCCGTGAAGGGCCACCTTCCCAAGAGCGAGATGCAGCGGGTTCAGTCGGTCTTCGCCAACGCCGATCCGGGACTGCCGCGCGTGCTGGTGATGCATCACAACCTGCTGCGCGGCGAGCTGTCGCAGCGCATGGGCCTGGCGCGCTGGAGCCGCGCGCAACGCCGCATCGTCGAGGCGGGCACCGACGTCGTGCTCTGCGGGCACGACCACGAGGAAGGGGCCGAGCAGCTCGACGGACGCGTCGCGGTGTCGACTGCCGGCACGCTCTCGACGCGGGCGCGGGGTGGGCGGCCCGTTTCATTCAACTTCGTCACGATTGATCCTGCAGCAGTGCAGGTCACGTTCTTTCGTTGGGATGCAGCGAAGCAGCGCTTCCAGCCGTCTGATACGGCAGCGTTTGCTCGGTCTCAAAGCAAGCAGTCACCAGCGAAGTCGACGCCCGTCCCCGTAGCCCAGGACTGAGGTTAGTTTTGGTGAGCCGGGGCATCGCCCCGGGGTTAACACACCCGTGTCGAGGTTCTGGAATGCCCCCGAAGTTTAGCGGCGTTGATTTCTATAAGATCGACGGTCTGCTCAGCGAAGAAGAGCACGCCATCCGGGATACGGTGCGCGCCTGGGTGGACGACAACGTGATGCCCGTCATCGGCGAAGCCTACGTCGCCGGCAAATTCCCCAAACAGCTCATCCCCGGGATGGCCGAGCTCGGCCTGTTCGGCGCGAACCTCCCCGAAGAGTATGGCTGTGCCGGCCTGAACAACGTCGCGTACGGGCTCATCATGCAGGAGCTGGAGCGCGGCGATTCCGGGGTCCGGTCCTTCGCCTCGGTGCAGGGCGCGCTCGTGATGTATCCGATCTACGCGTTCGGATCAGAAGAACAGAAGAAGGAATGGCTGCCGCGAATGGCGAGCGGCAAAGTGATCGGCTGCTTCGGCCTGACGGAGCCCGACTATGGCTCGAATCCGGCCGGCATGATCACCGTCGCGAAGGAAACAAAAGACGGCTGGGTCCTGAACGGCGCCAAGATGTGGATCACGAACGGCTCGACGGCCCAGGCCGCGATCATCTGGGCCAAGACGGGCAAGATCGACGATGCTGACTCCATCCGCGGCTTCATCGTGCCGACCGACACGAAGGGGTTCTCGGCCAAGGACCAGAAGGGCAAGCTCTCGCTGCGGGCAAGCGACACAAGCGAGCTGGTGCTCCAGGACGTGCATGTGCCGAAGGACGCGATCCTTCCCAAGTCGGGCGGGCTCAAGTCACCGCTCATGTGCCTCACGGCGGCGCGGTACGGCATCGCCTGGGGCGCCGTCGGCGCTGCGATGGCGTGCTACGACGAAGCGGTGAGTTACGCCAAGCAGCGCGTGATGTTCGGCAAGCCGATCGGGGGATTCCAGCTACAACAAGCGCGCCTGGCCGACATGCTCACGGAAATCACCAAGGCGCAGCTCCTCTGTCTCCAGCTCGGACGCCTGAAGGACGACGGCAAATCCACGCCACAGCAAGTCTCATTGGCCAAGCGCAACAACGTGAACATGGCGACCGATATCGCGCGCGAGACCCGGCGCCTCCTCGGCGCGAACGGCATCCTGGCCGAGTACCAGGCGATGCGGCACCTCGCAAACCTCGAATCGGTGTACACCTACGAGGGGACGCACGACGTCCACACCCTGATCCTGGGACAGGAGATCACCGGCTTGAGCGCCTTCAACTAGAAACCCCCTCAGGCCGCGTCTCGTCATATCAGCCATGCATCTCGCACTGTTACTCGTCCTCGCGCAAACACAGTTGGTCGACATTCAGAATCTCACCCCTCGCGAACATCGGGTGAGCGTGTTCGTGCTTGCGGCGCCGCAGGACCTCAAGGTGTCCGCCGTCGGCGCCGAGCCGTGGCCGGACCGGCTGCGCAGCCGCGACGACGACAATTGGCAGGACGACGAGCAGACGACGTGGCCGGCCGCTGCCTGGATCCTCGACGCGCGCACCCGCGCGGTCGTCTGGGACATGCGCGCGGTGGACACACGGCGCGACTCCAACGGCCTGCGCCGGTTCTCCGGCACCGTGCACCTCCCGGCCGGCACGTACGAGGCGCACTACGCGTCGTATCCCGCTTCGTCCGTCTCGTGGAACGGCAACATCAATATCAGCCTGAAGGAAATCATCCGGCTCGGCCGGCGTGTGAAGTATGGCGGTCCCTACGTCGAGACTGAGCTGTACAAGCAGTTCGGTCTCAACATCGAGGGCGCGGGCCGGATTGCTGCTCAAGAGGACATCGACTCCGCGCGAACCGCGTTCACGGCATCCGCGATCGCGTCGCTTGTCCCCGACCGCAACAGCTCCATACGGAAGGGGTTCGAGCTCACCCGGCCCACCGGCGTCGAGGTCTACGCCATCGGTGAGCTGCGGCGCGACGGCGATTTCGACTACGGCTGGATCATGAACGCCGACACGCGCAAGCGCGTCTGGACGATGACCTACGCCGGCACCGATCCCGCCGGGGGCGCGGCGAAGAATCGCATGGCGCACGAGACGCTGCAGCTCAAGCCGGGTCACTACGTCGCCTACTTCGTGTGCGACGACTCACACGGTCCCGAGTGGAACAACGTCCCGGCGACCGATCCCGAGTTCTGGGGAATGACGCTGCGCGTGGCCGACGGCGCGGCGCGCGCGTCCGTCAAACCATACGAATACGAACCGGTGCCGCAGGGGCAGACCATCGTCTCGATGATTGGGATCCACGACGACGAGATGCGGTCGTCAGGCTTCGCGCTGCGGCGTCCGATGGACGTGCACATCTACGCGTTGGGCGAGGGTAGCAGCGACAAGATGCACGACTACGCGTGGATCGTCGACGAGGAGCAGCACAAGCGGGTCTGGGCGATGCGCTACGAGGATACGGAGCATGCCGGCGGAGCATGCCGGCGGTGCCGAGAAGAACCGTCTGTTCGACGGAACGATCCATCTCGATGCCGGCAACTACCTCGTCTACTACCACAGCGATGACTCGCACTCCTACAACGACTGGAACGGCGCCCCACCCGCCGAAGAACGCTACTGGGGCGTCAGCATCTTCCCGGCGAGCGGCCGGCTGAATCCCGCCGACATCGGGCCATTCATGCGGACCCGCGGCGCGGGGACCAACACGACGCTGGCGCAGCTCACGCACATGGGCGACGACGAAGACGCGCGTACGCCGCTGCCTCTCACCGGGGCGACGCGCCTGCGCGTCCTGGTGATCGGCGAAGGCCGTGACGGCCAGATGTACGACTACGGCTGGATCGAGGACGCAGACGGCCAGACGGTGTGGAAGATGAAGTACGACGAAACCGACCCCGCGGGCGGCTCGGAAAAGAACCGCGTCTTCGACGGCGTGATCAGCCTGCCCGCAGGCAACTACGTCCTGCGCTACCGCTCTGACGGCTCCCACTCGTACAACGACTGGAACGCCGATCCCCCCGACGATCCCGAAAGTTGGGGCATCTCTGTGTTCCGAATGGCGCGGCGCTAGCGTAGCTTTCCGTCCTCATGAAAATCGCTGTGTGCATCAAACGCGTGCCCGATTCGGAAACGCGCGTCAAAATTGCTGCCGACGGCAAAAGCCTCGACGAAGCGGGGGTGAAGTTCGTCCTCAACCCCTACGACGAGTTCGCAGTCGAAGAGGCGCTGCGCCGCAAGGAAAAAGCGGGGGCCGGCGAGGTCGCCATCATTTGTCTCGGTCCTGCCGCTGCCCAAGAAACGATTCGGACCGCCCTGGCGATGGGCGCCGATCGCGGCGTCCTGTTGCAAACAGACAGGATACCTGCCGACGCATTCGAGACGGCCAAAGTCATCGCGGCCGAGCTGAAAAGCACGAGCTGGGATCTGATCCTGTTTGGCCGCATGGCGATCGACGACTACAACACCCAAGTCGGCTCGCTCGTCGCCGAGCTGCTCGGCCTCCCGTGTGTCACCGCCGTATCGCATCTCGACATCGACGGAACGAAGGGCGTAGCCGAGCGAGAGATCGAAGGCGGCATCGAAGTCGTGGACTTTCCGCTTCCCGCCGTGCTCACCGCGGACAAAGGACTCAACGAACCACGCTATCCCGCGCTCAAGGGCATCATGGCGGCGAAGAAGAAGCCGCTCGAGGTGAAACCGGTGCAGCCGGGAGCGGGCTCTCTCGAGGTCGTCGCGCTCACTCCGCCGCCCGACCGCAAAGCGGGCAAGATCGTCGGTGAGGGAGCCGGGGCCGTCGGCGAGCTGGTGCGGCTGCTCCGCGAAGAGGCGAAGGTCCTGTGACGACGCTCGCCGTGCTGGAGCAGCGCGATGGCGTGCTGCGCAAGATTTCCCATGAGGTGGTGACGGCCGCGCAGCGGCTCGGTGACGGTGTCGAAGCCGTCGTATGCGCGGCAGGAGCGGTGCAGGGCGCCGGCCAGGCCGGCAAGTACGGCGCCGACAAGATCGTCACTCTGACGAACCCAGCCTTCGCCAAGTATGCCCCTGAGGCCTGCGCGCAGGTGCTGGCCGACCGTGCGAAGCAGGGCGGGTATCGCACCATCGTCTTCGCGGCGAGTGCCACTGGCAAGGACCTCGCCCCTCGCGTCGCGGCGAAGCTCGGCGTAGCCGTGGCCGCAGATCTCACAGATCTCGCGGTGGATGGCGGCGACGTGGTCGTAACCCGGCCGGTCTATGCGGGCAAGGCGCTGCTCAAGGTAAAAGTCTCGTCGCAGCCCGCTGTGCTCTCGCTGCGGCCCAACGTCTTCACGCCGGTGGAGCGCCCCAAGGCGGGCGCGGCGGAAACGGTCGCCGTCACCGTCCCCGCAGGCCGCGTGGTCGTACGAGAGATCAAAGCCGCGCCCGCGGGTACGCTCGATGTCGCCGAGGCGCAGGTGATCATCTCTGGCGGCCGCGGCCTCAGGGAGCCGGCGAACTTCAAGGTGCTCGAGGAGCTCGCGCGCGCGTTTGGGGGCCAGGCCGCGGTCGGCGCGTCGCGCGCGGTCGTGGATGCGGGGTGGCGGGCGCACGCCGATCAGGTGGGACAAACGGGGAAGACCGTGAGCCCGTCGCTTTACATCGCCGTCGGGATCTCCGGCGCGATCCAGCATCTCGCCGGCATGCGGACGTCGAAAGTGATTGTCGCCATCAACAAGGACAAAGACGCGCCGATCTTCAAGGTGGCCGACTACGGCGTCGTGGGAGATCTGTTCGAGATCGTCCCCAAGCTCACCGAAGAGATTCGGAAACTGCATGGATGAGCTCGTCCCGGCTCAGTATCAGCCCGCGTTACCACTCGACAAACTGATTCTCCAGGAGGGCGCTGAGGGCGCCGGCGATCGCATGGAGCTCGACGTGCTCATCGTCGGCGCGGGGCCCGCCGGACTCGCCTGCGCGATCGAGCTCGCCCGCCTCGGAAAAAACGACGGTACCGACCTGAACATCGGGGTCCTGGAAAAGGCGGAAGCCCTCGGGGAGCACTCGCTCTCCGGCGCCGTAGTGAACGCGCGCGCCTTCCGCGAGCTGTTTCCCGATCTGAAGGACGCCGATTTCCCGTTCCGCGCGCCGGTCGCCAAGGAAGCCGTGTACCTGCTGACGGCTGAACGCAGATGGCGTCTTCCCACGCCACCATCAATGCGTAATCACGGCAACTATGTCGCGTCGCTGTGCGAGATGGTGCGTTGGCTCGGCGCCAAGGCTGAAGAGGTCGGCGTCAATGTGTTCACCGGCTTCCCCGCCGCGCAGCTCCTAGTGCGCGACACGGCGGTGTCGGGTGTCCGCACCGCGGCCGCGGGTCTCGATCGTGACGGCAAGCCAACGTCCGCTGGTACGCCACCCAACGATCTCGTCGCCAAAGTCACGGCGCTCGCGGAGGGGACGAGGGGCCTGCTGGCGCAGGCGTGGTGCCAGTGGCAGCGGGTTCCGTCGGAGAATCCGCAGATCTTTGCACTCGGCGTGAAGGAGCTGTGGGAGACGAAACAGCCGCTTGATCGTCTGATCCACACGCTCGGATGGCCGCTGCCGAGCGATGCATTCGGCGGCAGTTTCGTGTACCCGCTCGAACCGAATCTCGTCGCGCTCGGGCTCGTAGTCGGGCTCGATTATCGCGACGCAGCGCTCGACGTACATGTCCTGCTGCAGCGGTTGAAGCAACATCCGCTGCTACGCGAGCTGCTGGCCGGCGGCGAGATGATCGAGTGGGGGGCGAAGACGATTCCCGAAGGCGGTTATTACTCTCTCCCCGAGCGGCGCTCAGGCGCCAGTGTCGTGCTGCTGGGCGATGCGGCGGGCTTTGTGGATGTGCCGTCGCTCAAAGGCATTCATTACGCGATGCAATCAGGGATTTTCGCCGCCCGGGCCATCTTCCAGAATCTCAAGAGCGGGGCTGCGCTATCGGAGTACGATCGCCTGGTGAACGCGTCCTACATCGCCACTGATCTCTACCGCACGCGGAACATGCGGCTCGCGTTCCGCGACGGCTTCTACCTCGGCGGAATCCAGGCGGCGCTCATGACGCTGACGGGCGGCCGGTTTCCGAACGGGAAATATCGGATGCACGCGGACGCAGAGGTCGCGCGCCGGTCTTCCCCGGGCTCGCGCCCGGGGTCAGGCGAGACGCCG
>Ga0193755_1000073_pt1 | contig 25809 bp, 23 predicted proteins | sample H1a2metaG_FD_144921 | JGI IMG/M metagenome (GOLD analysis project Ga0193755, IMG submission 144921) | Soil microbial communities from a riparian zone of the East river system, Colorado, United States - H1a2 | ecosystem: Environmental > Terrestrial > Soil > Riparian zone | place: USA: East River...
CCGAAGCCGCTTCGCGGCTCGGCTTAATTCAGGCGTTATGTCGCAGGAGTCGCTCGACATTCCGACGGAATGGTGGCTTGACTGGTCTGGGCTTCCGGATCGGCTCACGTGGTATGGATTTTGCGGAGTTCATTGAGGCGGAAATTTCGGGCGAGCCAATGCCCTTGGACCGCGAGCGCCTCGTTTTACTGCGGCGTCGGGCGGCTCATCACGATGGAGGACTGACATGGATAAGCAAGCAAAGAATACGATTTGCCTTTGGTACGACGGCAACGCCGAGGACGCGGCGCGGCGATTTTATGCCAAGACCTTTCCCGATTCATCCGTTGGCGCGGTGCACCTCGCGCCTGGAGACTTTCCGTCCGGGAAAAAAGGAGATGTGTTGACGGTCGAGTTTACGGTGATGGGAATTCCCTGCCTCGGGCTCAATGGCGGACCCGCGTTCAAGCACAACGAAGCATTCTCGTTTCAGGTCGCAACCGCTGACCAGGCCGAAACCGATCGTTACTGGAACGCAATCGTCGGCAACGGCGGCGAAGAGAGTGCGTGCGGGTGGTGCAAGGACAAATGGGGCTTGTCCTGGCAGATTACGCCAATCGCTCTGACCAAAGCGATAACCGATCCCGACCCCGCCGCCGCCAAGCGCGCGTTCGATGCGATGATGGAGATGAAAAAGATCAACATCGCTGCAATCGAGGCGGCGCGCCGCGGTTGAAGTTGCAATCTTCGAAGCGTGCATCTCGGAAGCGCGGGGGAACGTCAACGCGGAAATCTACGGTTATTGCCGCTGCATTGGTGCGTTAAAGCATTCTCCTGCAGTGATGGAGTCTCGTATCGAGCATCTCGAGGCGCCCGCCTAACGAACGTTGCAGCTGACAAGGGAGTTACGGATGAAAAACAAAGCTATCGCTATTTTACTCTGCGTTATTCTGGCAAACTCCTGTTTAGCTCAAAGCAAAGCCCAAAAACAAACCGCCGAGAATGTGCAGACATTACCCGCCGCCAAGATCGAAAAAATCGAAGCAGCTATTACGGCTTGGATGACACAGAACAAAGCCCCCGCGCTGTCGGTTGCCATCGTGGCAGACAACCAGATTCGTTGGTCAAAAGGCTACGGCTTGGCTGACGTGGAGAACTCAGTTTCCGCAAAAGCTGATACGGCATATCGTTTGGCTTCGATCGCTAAATCAATTACGGCAGTTGCCGTTATGCAACTTGTTGAACGCGGAAAACTTGATTTGAACGCTTCCATCAATAAATACTGTGCTGCCTACCCAGAAAAGCAATCCTTAAAAGACGCTCCCGATAAACGTTTCTCAATGACGGTACGCCAACTTCTTGTTCACCAATCGGGCATCCGTCACAACAAACTGGATGAGGTTCTCACGACCAGGCATTACACCAGCATCAGCGAAGCCATCGGCTCATTCAAAGACGACCCGCTCGTTGTCGAGCCAGAAATGAAGTACTCATATTCGACTCCCGGCTATACGCTTTTAGGTTGCGCGATTGAGACAGCCTCCGGAATGTCATACATTGATTACGTGCGCGAAAACATATTCAAACCCGCCGGAATGACCCGCACTTTTGTTGATGACGTCTACACAATTATTCCGAATCGCGCTCGTGGTTATCGCAAAACTCAAGCCGGGGAGATTCAAAACGCTCCCCTTCACGACACGAGCATAAAAGTTCCAGGCGGTGGTTTAGTAACGACGGTGGAAGACCTGGCGAGATTCGCCATTGGTATCAATACGAATAAACTGGTTAAGCCGGAAACGCTCACACAAATGTGGACGAAGCCAAAGACCAGGGACGGTAAGGAACAGGGCTACGCGATGGGGTTTTTAATTAATGACCGAGAGGGCTTGTTGAGAGTTTTTAATGACGGCAGTCTAGCCGGGACGCGGACCTACCTTTTTCTAATTCCGGGACAAAAGTTTGCCATCGCGCTGATGACGAATTTGGAAAAAGCATTTTGCGAAGAACTTGTGCCGAAGATTATTGACGCGCTCGGCGAAAAATAGAAAAGTAGCACGCTTTGTATCTAAAGACGCGTCTAACAAGCGCATTCAGTGGAGCGCGGCAAGCGAGTCTCTAATGTTTCCATCAGTGCTTCGTGCCGCGCCCACTGATGCGGAGCGTTAGCCTGTGGACATCCGATGAAGCCACGTGACCTATTGCTCTCAAAGCTAGAAACTAGAGTCGCACCCCATCTTGCGGCTATCGGCTTCAGATTCGCGCCTTCAAAGTTGAGCTTCTCCAGGAAGGTCGCCTTTGCGCGACAGGAAATCGCCTTTTCTCTCGACAGATGGAACTTTGAAGACCACTGCGGTTTTTGGACTGTTTGGGGTGCAAGTGCGCCAGCTTATAAGAAATGGCATCACGAAAAGTTCGGAGTGGCTCCTTCGAATGACGCGCTCGGAGGGGTCTCGGATTGGAACATCCCTGGTTGGTCGCGACGCTTCATCGATCAAGCGACTCTGACGAATGATCGCGAATCAGACCAATCTGTAGTTAATCAGCTCGTTAAGGATATCTGTGATTGTGGCCTCCCGTTTTTGGACCAGATCTCAACGTGGGAAGGAGCAGCAGAGAATCTCGTGGAGCAAGGCTGGATGTACGACCGGGCTGCCGATTTCTTGCTAATCGCCGGTGATCCCAAACGCTCTCAAGAGATTCTCCAAATAGGCGTCCGACAGTTTACAATTCTTGGTCGGAGGGACAATCTGGACGAGCTTCCGCGCCTGCGAGCGAGGCTGAATCTATTTTCCAAGCAATCAGCCGGCTAACTCGGGCGTGCAGCGGAGCGCGCGGGTCGGTGTTGATCCGTGCTTCCAATACTACGTCGCGCGGCACGCTGACGCCTAACGATAGGCAGCTATCTAGAGAGTCCGACGTCATGGCAAAGCGACCAAATAACGAGGCATTGATACCCAACCCCGCGCTGAAAGCCTTTGGCGTCTTGGTTGGTGAATGGAGTACCGTCGGAACACATCCTCTCGTTCCCGGCACGACATTTCATGGCTACACCTCTTTTCAATGGATTGAGGGAGGGGCTTTCTTGGTCATGCACTCGGAGATCCAAGAGCCGGGCATTCCCAGCGGTGTGGCGATCTTCGGTAGTGATGATTCTTTGGGAGAATTCTTCATGCTCTACTTCGACGAGCGTGGAGTCTCAAGGAAGTATGGGGTTTCCCTGAGCAACAATACTTGGAAGTGGTGGAGGGATTTCCCCGGCTTCTCGCAGCGCTTTACGGGTACGATTGCTGACGATGGTCGCACCATAGTGGGGAAGGGAGAGTTATCGAAGGATGGGGCAACGTGGGAAGGGGATCTGGCGCCAACGTATACGCGGATGCACTGACAGGCTTTGCAGAGTGGCTGCCCAACCAGCGCTTCCAGCGGACGCCCCAGCCTCGTGGCGCTCGGCTGGGTTCGCTCGCTCGGCGCCGCTGAAGCGGGGCGTTAGGCCGACGGGAGAAATGTCATGAAACGCACCTGGACGATCAGGATCGTTACTTCAGTACTATGCGCGCGGCCCGCTGATTCAGAGCGTTAGACCGACAACAGCCGAAAACCAAGAGAGAGAACGTCATGCATGATAAGCAAGTGGCGGCGCCAGACAACACGGCGGTGCGGGTCGCCTTGTGGCGGGCGCTGCACGTAGAAGTCGATTCGCCGCCGCACGTACTCGAAGACGAAGTTGGCTTGAAGCTGGCGGCTCCAGACGACGGATGGCGCAGCCGTCCGGACATGAGCCCGTTCACGCGGCCCTTCCGCGCCTCCATCGTGGCCCGCGCCCGCTTCATCGAAGATCTCGTCGCGGAACAAGCTGCCCGTGGCGTCGGGCAGTACGTCATCCTCGGAGCGGGCCTGGACACCTTCGCCCAGCGTCGGCCGGAGCTTGCCTCCCGTCTGCTCGTGTTCGAGATCGATCGGCCCGGCCCTCAGGCGTGGAAGCGCCAGCGCCTCGTCGACCTCGACCTCGGCATCCCGTCGTTCCTGCGGCTCGTGCCAGTCGACTTCGAGGCAGGCGACGCGTGGTGGGAGCAGCTGGCAGCGTCGGGCTTCGATTCCGGGCGGCCGGCGGTCGTGGCGTCCACCGGTGTCAGCATGTACCTGACCAAGGATGCGATCGCGGCGACGCTGCGCCAGGTGGCGGCGCTCGCTCCTGGCTCCACGCTCGCCATGTCGTTCATGCTTCCAATCGAGCTGGCGGACCCCGAGGTGCGTTCCGGGATTGAGCGAGCGGAAGCGGGGGCGCGAGCAAACGGCACGCCCTTCATCAGCTTCTTCACGCCGACAGAGATGCTGACACTGGCCCGCGATGCCGGCTTTAGAGAGGTCCAGCACGTATCGGCAGCTATGCTTGCCCGACGCTACTTCGTGGGCAGGACAGATGGCCTTCGTCCGCCGAATAATGCAGAGGAACTGCTAGTGGCGACTACCTAAAATCAAGCGGTCTAACAACTTCATTCAAGCCGAAGGCGCTTCGCGGCTCGGCTTAATTCAGACGTTGGGGAGTTAAGAGATGAAACTCGACGGCGATAAGATTGACGAAGCGGTTTTGGCCTTGCTACTTCTCGGAAGGCACGATGGTGACCGAGCCTGGAAGGGATTCGATTGGGAACCCTTGAGCAGACTCTATGAAAAGGGCTTCATTTCCGATCCACGCGGAAAGGCAAAATCCGTTGTGTTTACTGAGAAAGGCCTGATCGAAGCTGAGCGACTTTTGAAGAAGCTGTTTACATCCGAGAACAAGTGATGAATTGAGCGGCAGTGACCGGTTGGCGCGACGGCACGGCCCGCGAGCTGTCACTTAAGACGGCCTGTGGCCATCGGGTGAGGTTCCATATGATGTTCACCAAAAGTCTTCGCGATGGAGTCCGGCACGGGAGAATCAGATGCAGCATTCGCATCTGGACGCGTCCTCATGTAAAGGTGGGGGGTCGTTACCCGATGGACGAGGGCCACATCGTCGTGGATTCGATTGCGCCGATTACCCTCACCGACGTCACGTCCGATCTGGCCCGCGAATCTGGGTTCGAGAGCGTGGAGGATTTGTTGGGAATTGCAAGACACGGCAGCGGCGACAAGGTGTACTTGATTCGGTTCCATTACATGCCTCCGGGCGCGGTGGACCCGCCTACGTTGGTCGGGTCGCCTTGAAGGATCGCGGCATGGGTCACGACGCTGCATCCTTAGCAGGCTGCCGTCATTCCAGAAGCTGATGGGGGACTAACCTCGCGATGGAGTCGACGGCGCCGACGTCCTGTGATGCTCGCCGCGGCTCATCGCGAACCGCATCAATCTGACGAGAACGCTTCCTTCACCAACCTGCGCTGCTCCATCTGGTGAATCGTATGCGATCCGGTAGCCGGACTGGCGCTCGCAGCGCGGCCGGCGTATCTCAAGCGTTGATTCGACCCGAGCATCTCCGACAGCCTGGACTCCATGAAAAACCACGCGCCCATGTTTCGCGGCTCTTCCTGAACCCAGCAGATGTCAGTCGCGTCTGGAAAGCGTTTCAGCTCGCCGGCTATCAACGTCTTCGGGAACGGATACAACTGCTCGACCCGCAGGATCGCAGCTCGCGCGTCGCTTCGTTTTTTGCGTTCCGCCACGAGGTCATAGAAGACCTTCCCGCAGGTCAGCAACACGCGCGTGACTTCGGCCGCGTTTGCCGCTTCGCGGTCTGGAATCACTGGAAGGAATCCGCCGCTGGTGAACTCCTCGATCGACGAAGCCGCATCCGGAAAGCGCAGCAAGCTCTTTGGTGTGATCACAACGAGCGGCTTGCCCGGCTTCTGTCTGGCTTGTCTCCTGAGCAGATGAAAGTACTGCGCTGCAGTCGAACAATTCGCGACCTGCATATTCCCTTCCGCGCAAAGCTGAAGGAATCGCTCGATCCGCGCGCTCGAATGCTCCGGCCCTTGTCCTTCGTAGCCGTGCGGTAACAGCAATACGATTCGGCTCGTCTGATTCCATTTCACCTCGCCCGCCGCGATGAACTGGTCGATAATCACCTGCGCCGCGTTCACGAAGTCTCCGAACTGCGCTTCCCATAACACCAACGTCGCGGGCGAGGCGACGCTGTAGCCGTACTCGAAACCCAGCGCGCCGGCTTCTGACAACGGGCTATCGTAGATCTGAAATCTGGCTTTGTCCGGCGCGAGCTGGGTAAGCGGGGTCCACTCCTCGCCGGTCTGCGTGTCGGTAAAAGCCGCGTGACGATGGCTGAAAGTTCCGCGCACTGTGTCCTGGCCGGTCAATCGAATCGGTGTGCCTTCGATCAGCAGCGAGCCAAACGCGAGCGCTTCGGCCATCCCCCAATCAACCGATGATTCGCCTTCAACCATCTTCGCGCGCCGGCCAAGCAACCCAACGATCTTCGGATTCAAGTTGAAGCCGCGCGGCACCGCGGTGATCGCGTGAGCAAGCGAGCGTAACATTGCCTGGTCGACGCCGGTCTCGATCACTTCAACGTCGGGCTCGGGCGCAGGCGCCGCAAGCTCCACTACCTTGTTGAGCTTCTCTACGATCGCTTTCGCGCCGAGCTGAGCATTCTCATACCTGCGCATGCGCTCATCCATCAGCGACGCGACTTCTTCCGCGGTCATCACGCCCTCGCCTACCAGCTTGCGCGCGTACAGCTCGCGCACGCCGGGATGCGACTTGATCCGCTGGTACATCACCGGTTGGGTGTAAGTCGGCTCGTCGCCTTCGTTGTGCCCCAGCCTGCGGAACCCGATCACGTCGATCACCACGTCCTTCTTGAAGTACTGCCGGTAATCGAGCGCGATCTGAAGCACGTTCCAGGCGGCTTCGACGTCGTCGCTGTTGACGTGAAAGATCGGAGCCTGAATCATTTTCGCGATGTCGGTGCTGTAGTGAGACGAGCGGCCTTCTTCGGGGGGCGTCGTAAACCCAAGCTGGTTGTTGGCGATTATGTGAATCGTGCCCCTGGTGCTATAGCCCGGTAGTTTGGACAGGTTCAGGGTCTCGGCGACGACGCCTTCGCCTGCGAATGCCGCGTCGCCGTGAATCAGCACCGCGAGCTTCGATTCGGGCTCGCCGGGTTCGTCTTGTCGCGCGCGAACCAGTCCTTCGACCACCGGATCGATAAACTCGAGGTGAGAAGGATTCGACGCGACCGCAAGCTGAACTTGATTGCCGCTCGCAGTGTCGCGTGGACCGCTTGCGCCCTGGTGATACTTCACATCGCCCTGGTCGTGCGGGTACTTCGGATGAATCGAGCCCTCAAAGCTGGTGAAGATGCGCTCGCAAAACTTGCCGATGACGTTGGCGATTACGTTGAGCCTGCCTCGATGCGCCATGCCTACCGTTATCTCGCTCACCCCGCGCCGCGCCGCCGACTCGATCAACTGGTCCATCACCGCGACGACGGTTTCGTTGTGCCGAGGAATTTTTCGAACAGCTCCGCCGAGATAAGCTTCCAGAGAATCTGTTTCCTGGTTTCATCCGGAACCGGCGGGGGTTCGCCCTCGACGCGCGCGCGAATCCATTCCTTCTCTTCGGGGCCGGAGATATTCCGATATTCTATTCCAACCTTGCTGCAGTAGTATCGCCGCACGCGGTCGAGGATCTCGCGCAGCGCAGCGGTCTCGGTTCCGGCAAGCCCGCCGGTGATGAATTGCCGGTCAAGATCCCAAATGGTTAAGCCGTAACTCGCGATGTCCAGCTCAGGATGATACTGAACCTCTTTCCAACCAAGCGGGTCGATGTCGGCTACCAGATGGCCGCGCACTCGATACGCGTTGATGAGTTGAAGCACGCTTGCCTGCTTGCGCACTTCGTCGCGTCTTCGGTCTTCGCCAAGTATCGCCGGGTTGATGTCGATGGCCCATTGATATGGGCGGAATTGAATGGCGAGGTCTCGAAATATCTCGTCGTAAAAGCCGTGCTGGCCGCGCAGCATCTCGTCAATCAAAGCGAGGAATGCGCCGGACTCGGCGCCCTGGACGATGCGATGATCGTAGGTGCTGGTCACCACCATGACCTTGCTGATGCCGAGCCGCGAAAGAGCTTCGGGGGACATCGCCTGATACTCGGGCGGGTACTCGATCGCGCCGGTCGCGATAATCACTCCCTGACCAGACATCAATCTCGGGTTCGAAGCGGTAGTGCCGATAGTGCCGGGATTAGTCAGGCTGATAGTCGTGCCCTGAAAGTCAGGGACCTGAAGCTTGCCGGCGCGCGCGCGCTTGATCACATCGTCGTACGCATCGAGCAACTCGCCAAACTTGAGCTTGTCAGCGCCTTTGATATTCGGAACAAGCAGCGTGCGTGAGCCATCCTTCCTGGCCACGTCAACCGCAACTCCCAGATTCACAGATGGGTGCTTAACCCGGTAAGCCGTTTGATCCAGCTGCTCGAATGAGTCGTTGAGTTGAGGAAACTTCTCGAGCCCCTGGATGATGGCGCGAGCGATCAGGTGAGTGTAGGAAACTTTCCTGCCCGAAGCCGCAAGGTGTTGATTGATGAGCCGGCGGTTCTCGTCCAGCAGCTTGATCGGTATCTGCCGCTGCGAAGTGGCGGTCGGAACCGCGAGGCTCGATTCCATGTTCTCGGCGAGGCGAAGCGCCGGGCCCCGAATCGGTATGCGTTCGACCTGCTCCGAGGTGGCAGCTTCGTCGGCGGCCGGGATCGGTTGGGCAGGCGTCGGGGCTTTTGGTGTCGGCGCTTGCTGCGGGGCTGGCTGAGTGGCACTCGGGGTTTGCTGCGCCGGCGCCGGCTGCGCCCAGTTGTAAGTCGGTTGCAAGCCGCTCGCGGGCTGGCTCGCAGCGCTCTGCGATCGCGGCGCGCCGTCCCCGGCTCCATTGCCCCCGAGCAGATCACGGAAGTACGTGCTCCATTCTTCATCGACCATTCCCGGGTCACGCTCGAACTGGCGCAAGAGCTCGCTGACGTAATCCGCGTTGACGCCGAACTCGTCGGCGATCATTTGATCGAGCTCGGCTTCGGTCATTTGCCTGGTGGTTGTCATCGTGTCCTCATCATTCGATGCTAGAGTTTAGTCCCAGCAGGGCCGGTTAACAACTGCGGGAGTTTGGCGCCGAGCCGGCTGCAAGCACAAATGAAGCGGGCTCGCCGCTTCCACGAAAACCTGACGCGCATCCTCGCTCCGACCCAGCTTGTTCCGCCGCTCCGGCGTGGGATAAACTTCAATTTGCCCTCGAACAAGATGAACCCGCGAGCACGCAGTCGTCGTACAGAAAGCGGCACGCATCTGAGCATCCTTCCGATTGGAGAAGCACAGTTGAAGAAGTTAACCCTGATATTCCTTGTAGCCACGCTGCTGTCCGTGGGGGTGGTGGCGCAAACTCAAACGCCCACCCCGACTGTCACTGCTGCCGCACCAGCCGCCGCCGTCAGCAACGTCCGGCAAGAGGCCTTCGAGATGGTCTGGAACACGGTCAGGGAAAAGCATTTCGATCCGGATTTTGGCGGCGTCGATTGGGACAAAGTGCGCGAGCAATACGCTCCAAAGGTTGCGGCCGTGAAAAGCGACAATGAACTGTACATTGTGCTTCAAGCGATGCTCGGCGAGCTTCACCAGTCGCACTTCTCCATCATCCCGCCCGAGGCAATCGTTGACGATGGCTCGAAAGAACCTAAGGGCGGAGGCGCCGGGTTGGACATTCGTCTGATCGACGGAGAGGCGATAATCAATCACGTCGAGTCAGGCTCCAAGGCTTCGGCAGCCGGTCTGCGCGCCGGCTTCATCATCAAGAAGATCGACGACACGACCATGGACCAAATTGTCGGGCGGTTCGCGCAAAGTACGGAGTCGCCGGCCATCAAGCGCACTCGCATAACCCGCTTCGCGCTCGCGAAAATCAACGGCAAGCCCGAGACGACGGTTCGGCTCACGGTCACCGATGAAAGCGATCGCACTCGCGAAGTGATAGTCGAGCGCGAGAAACTCAAAGGCGAGATGTCGCCGCGCTTCGGGAACTTCCCGCCGCAGTACATGGAGTTCGAATCGAAACGGCTTGCCGGTGGAATTGGTTATATCAGGTTCAACATCTTCGTGATGCCGCTGATGGAAAAGATTCGCGCAGCGATCCGCTCGATGTCTGACGCGACCGGGATCATCATCGACCTTCGCGGAAACCCGGGTGGGTTTGGCGGTATGGCATCGGGCATCGCGGGAGCGCTCGAAGCAAAGCAGGTATCGCTCGGCGCGATGAAGCTGCGCTCGGGGCGGCAGGCGTTTATCGTATTCCCGCAAACCAACCCTTACCTTGGTCCGGTTGCGATTCTGGTTGACGGCGGGAGCGCCTCGACGAGCGAAATCTTCGCCGCCGGGCTTCAGGAGATCGGCCGGGCGAGCGTAGTCGGTGAACAAACGATGGGAGCCGCGCTGCCGTCGATCTTCGGCAAGCTCCCAACCGGAGCGCTGTTTCAATACGCAATCGCCGATTTCAAGACGCCCAACGGTGTTCTGATCGAAGGGCTCGGTGTGAAGCCCAATATCGAAGTTAAACTAACTCGCCGCGCTTTGCTCGAGGGTCGCGACCCTCAGCTCGACGCTGCGGTGAGCCTCATTAATCAGAAGCACTCAAAACAGGAACGGGTTCCGGCTGGCAGGTGACGATCGTTCGCCGGCCTCCACTGACCCGTCGCTCGCAGCAAGAAAGGACAAACCAATGAAACGAATACTCCCGATCATGATTCTTTGTATGGCAGTCGCGGTTGTAGCGGTTGCCCAGCAGAAGCCGGCTGATCAAACGGGAAAGCCGCCCGCGGCGATGCCGGCGCAGGCGATGCCGACCGTCGATCAGATTCTGGACAAGTACGTGCAGGCGCTGGGCGGCAAGGCCGCGATGGAAAAGCTCACCAGCACTGCCGCCAAAGGCACCTTCGAGCTCCCGACATTCGGCGCGAGCGGCTCCGCCGAGCTGTGGGATAAGGCGCCAAACAAGACGGCCTTGAAGCTGGACATCCCCGGCTTCGGCATTGTGCAACAAGGCTTCAACGGAACGGTGGCATGGTCTCAAGATCCGCAGAGCGGATTGCGCGAGAAGACCGGCGCGGAGCTTTCGGGCGAGAAGCTGGATGCCGAGTTCTACAAACCGCTCAAGCTCAAGCAGCTCTATCCCAAGATCACAGTCAAGGGCAAGGACAAGGTCGGCGACAAGGATGCCTATGTCCTCGAAGCTACGCCGGCTGAGGGCTCCACTGAAACCTGGTATTTCGATGCATCGACCGGACTGCTGGCCCGTCTGGATATCGAGCGCGATTCGCCTCAGGGCAAGATGGCCGTTCAGGTCTTTCAGGAGGACTACAAAGAGGTAGACGGGGTGAAGGTCCCGCACACGGTAAGGCAAGTGACTCCGGCATTCACCATCATCATCAAGCTTGATGAAGTGAAGCACAACGTCGCTATCGATGATGCGAAGTTCAATAAGCCGGCGACTCAGTAGTTATCTTCTCCTCTTCGCCTTGTTGGTGAGCGAATCACCACACGGAGCCGTTTCAGATTGACAAGTTCGGCCGGCGCAACTCAACGTTGCGCCGGTCGTTTTCACTAGAGGGAATATGAAACCACTCTTGCTCGCAGTTCTCACTCTCCTCATCTTTGTCGGCCAGGATTGCGCGATCAGTCTCGCACAAACGGCCGGGTCAAACGCTCGACAGTACCGCCAGAAACACGAAAGCCAGATCCTGAGCGAGTTCGTCGAGTTCCTGAAGATTCCCAATATCGCTTCGGACGCGCCGAACATCCGGCGCAACGCGGAAAAGTTGCTCGAGATGATGAAGCGGCGCGGGATCCAGGCCAGCTTGCTTGAAGGCAACGGGCCTCCGGCGGTCTTCGGTGAGTTGAAGGCGACTGGTGCCACGACCACCATCGGTATCTACGCGCATTATGACGGGCAGCCCGTCGATGCGTCGAAGTGGGCGGGCGAGCCGTTTAAGCCCGTCTTGCGAGACAAGACACTCGAAGCGGGCGGGCGCGAGATTCCGTTTCCAAATAGCGGCGAGAGCATCAATCCGGAATGGAGGTTGTACGCCCGCTCCGCTTCCGACGATAAAGCACCCATCATCGCGATGCTTGCCGCCCTCGATGCGCTGAAAGCGTCGAACCGCAATCCGACGGTCAATCTCAAGTTCCTGTTTGACGGCGAAGAGGAAGCCGGCTCGATTCACCTTGAAGACATCGTGAATAGCAATGCCTCGCTTCTGAGCGCTGACGTCTGGCTTTGCGCGGACGGCCCGGTGCATCAGACTCGAAAGCAGTTGATCTACTTTGGAGTGCGCGGCGTGGTCAGCCTGAACGTGACCGTCTATGGAGCGGACCGCGCCCTGCACAGCGGGCACTACGGGAATTGGTCGCCGAATCCGGCGATGCGATTAGCAAAGCTTCTGGCGAGCATGAAAGACGACTCAGGTCGCGTGTTGATCGACGGCTTCTACGAGGATGTGGAACCGCTGGGCGCTGACGAGAAGAAGGCCCTGCTTGAAATGCCGGCAACTGATCGGGAGCTGATGAGCGAGTACGCGATTGCTTCAACGGAAGGCGCGGGGCGCTCGCTGGCGGAGCTGATCAACGAGCCTTCGCTGAACATCGACGGGCTCCGCAGCGAGTACGTCGGCGCCGAAGCTCGCACGATCATCCCGTCGGAAGCAACGGCAGCGATCGATCTTCGATTGGTGAAGGGCATCGATCCGAAGAAACAGGTCGAGCGGCTGATCGCTCACATAAAGAAGCAGGGCTACCTGGTCACCGGCGACGCGCCGGACCGCGAGACACGCCTGAAGCATCCCTCGATAGCGCGCGTGACGACTTCAGGCGGCTACCGCGCCGTGCGAACCTCGATGAGCCTGCGGATCTCGCAGAAGACGATCCGGGCAGTCGAGCAAGCTATCGGAACGCGTCCGGTGCTTGCTCCGACGCTTGGCGGAAGCGTGCCGCTGTACATTCTGGAGGCCGCAACTCACGCGCCTCAGATCGGAATACCGATCGTAAATCACGACAACAACCAGCACAGCTCGAACGAGAATCTGAGACTTCAGAACTTGTGGGACGGGATTGAGATCTTCGCCGCGCTTATGACGATGTAGCTGAACGTCTACGGTCGCGTGCAGGAGCGGGTTCGCGGTTGGCCGCCGGATCCGCGCGTTCAAAAAAGTTAAGGGCCACGGAACCGGCTTCAAGAGCTGGTTCCGTGACCCGCACCTCACCTCGGCGCGAAGGGTTAGTTCTTCGAGCTGCTCGCAGCGGCAGCCGCTGCCGCGTTCTTACGCTTGTGTGTATCGAACCAATCGAACACTGCCGGGAAGTTTGGCGCGACGACGCTGCCGTGATCGCCGCCCGGCACTTCGATGTATTTGATCTCGGCGCCGAGCTTCTTACCCATCTCAACCATCACTCGCGAACGCTCGACCGGAACAGTCGGGTCCTTGTCGCCGTGCACGATGATTTGAGGGATGTGGGCGATTTTCGACATGCTTGCCGGGACGTTGGCGCCGCCCGAAATGGGCCCGAGAGCAGCGAAGACCCCCGGGTGGTTCATCGCTACAGACCATGTCCCGAACCCTCCCATCGAGTGCCCGGTCAGGTAAATTCGATCGGCGTCGATGTTGTAAGCGCGCCTCACTTCGGTTAGCACGTCCATCACGTCTTTCTCGGCGTCACCGACGTACATCGAAGCGGGCTTGCGACCTTTCGGACACGCGACGATGTAGCCGCGCTTCTCGGCTTCTGTTTTGAAGGAGCCCTGCCCATAAGCGGAAAAGTAGCTGTTCTCGTCTCCGCCCATCCCGTGAAGCGCAATAACCAGCGGAAACGGCTTCGACTTGTCGTAGCCCGACGGCACGAATATCTGATAAGGCTGGAGCGAGTTGTCCACTGTCGAGAGATAAGCCTTCTTGAACTCACCGCGTCGCGCGGAGAACGGATCGTTGCCGGCCGCAAGCGCGTCCAGCATCGTATTTGCCTCCTTTAGCGCATCGCGAAAATCAATACGCTCGAGGGTGATCTCGCCCGCGCGCGCAAGCTCAAACAGTGATACGCGATACTGTGCTGTAGGCAGGCCGGCCAGCAGCGGTGCCTTCTCTTTCGCTGTCAGGGCGGCTTGTATCTTTGCCGCTCGAGCCTTGGCTGCTGCGAAATCAGCCGCGAGCCCGCGCTCGATGTGCACGGTCGTGTATTTTACGATGGGTTCGCCTCCCGACCCCTTGAGCTGAACCGCGACGCGGTAGTTTCCGGTCTCGACATCCGGGATTGCGACTTCCGTAGCGAGAGGCTGCGCGAAAAAGTCGGGATCCAGCGATTCAAAGGCCTTCAGCTCTTTGACCACTTCATCGCCTTTTATCTTGAGGAGCGAAATCGACCCGGCGAGTTTTCCACTCGGCTTCTCGTCCAGCGCGAATAGCTGACTGACTTTAACCGCGACCGAGTCGCCGGGATCGAGCATCAACCGGTCCAGCTTCACAGTCACCGCCGTACCAAGCGCGCGCGACGGCGTCCACTCGGTTCCTCGCATCAGCGCCATTGCGTGATACATGTGTTTGAGCGCGTCCCCGTATTTGCCCGCCGAGTTTGCGGTTCTTGCCAGTTCGCCAAGTCGGTCGACTTCAGCGCGAGCCTCCGGAGTCAGCTTGGCCATGATGGCGGGAGTATTCTTCATCGTGCCGTAGCCCACGGATACGCGCAGGACCTGACCGGCGTCCTGCGCCATTGCAGGGGCAAGGCACATCATCAGAATCGCAAGTGACAGCGCAGAACGCCCTATGAGTCTTCGAAGCATCAGGTTTTCTCCTTACCGTGCGCGAGTGTTTGCCGTGTTGCCAGTAGTTTCCACCGGTTGCCGATGATAGTACTATCGCGGATGGTGAGGTTCAAGCAAAGGTTCGGAGCTCACCAAAAATGACCGGAGCTGCCTGAGGGAAGAGGCAGCTCCGGTGAGCCAAGCTGCGCCTGCTGGCGCCGCCCGCCCTATTCTCTTATGAACGTTCCAGTCGGAGCGGACCGGCTAAGTGGGAAGGCGTTGACGGTTTCTTGTCTCGGCAAGTCAGATACCATTACAGCGAGGAGAGACCGGTATCAATGGTTGGGCGACTGAACAGGGACATCCCCGGCAGCGCCGGCAAAACTGCCGCCTGCCATTCCCTAATCTATGGGGATAACGATCTTGCACCGTGACCGCGAGACCTGCTGGCGATCACTATATGGTCGCAGGCTTGGCACTAAATATCTCATTCCGAGGACATCAGGACCTATCCGGTGGAACCTGGTTGGTAGCTTAAACCAAAGAGAAACTCCGCGCCTTGTGATGATGTTAGCCACAGGACGCGGAGTCGCGAAGCAAATCTACCTTGGGGAGTGACAGTTACTGCTTGATCTGGCGCCAGGACATGAGCTTTATCTTTCCGACCGCCTGCCCGCCGTTGAAGTTGAGCACGAAACTGCCGGTTACCTCGTTGTCATTGCGATCCACAGGCGACCGGTTTGATCCGCCCGTTCCATGGACATTCGGGTTATTCAACGCAAGGACCTGGCCTTGGATTTCACCGTTTCCGCTTAGGTAAATCTGCTCACCAGCATAACAGATTCCGCTGAAGCGTATGTTGCCCGCCCCTGCGCCGACGTCGCCGTTGATTTGAAGGTCTTCCACGGCAATCAACAGCGGGTTAATTCGAACAAAAGGAGGAAGCTCGGGTGTCTGAATTGGGCTTGGGTAGGTAACCGCTCCAACCGTCAGACCGGAGTGTCGTCCTTCGAGGAACGGATTACCGCTGATCGTTATAGAGCCGGTGGCCATTATCGTAGCGCGAATCGGGGCTGCGAGCGAGCCGGAGTTGCCCTGGATGTCAACATTGCCGCCGTTCTCCGGGACATGCACACCGTCGGCTTGGACGGCAGCGGTAGTATCGTAGTTGTCAAGGCCCACGACATAAAAGGTGTGGTTGTCGGCACCCGTCGAGTTGCTGGGGATGGTCCATTTATTGCCGGAGTAGTTCCATCCATAGGTTGATAGATTCGTGGTCACGCGTGTGAAGCCTATCGGATTGGTCGCGCGATTGATGCCCACCGCTTCCGCGCTACTCTGGTCGACGTTTCCCGAAGTGTTCGAGTCGATTGCGGTTGCAAACGCGGTGTACTGCGCGCTTGGTATGGCTAAACTGTCCGCAAGTTTCTTGATCCGTGCTGTTGCTGCCGCGGCTCCCGTGAAATCTCTGGTAGCCCCATCTGCAAAGCCCGGGTCGAGCAGGATCACATCCGCTTTCTGGACCAGGTAGTCCTGGATATGAGGGCTGGAGGTAGCAGTAGGCTCGGTGACGAACTTCGGGATGTATAAAGGCTCTTGCCCCCCTCCGTGAAAGCCGTCGACGCTTGTTGAGTTGCTCTGCGTGAAGGTGCCCACCGCGGTTGCGGTTTGTTCAACGTGAGCGCTCGCGGTAACTGACAGATTATTGTTCGAATGCACACCACCATAAGCACCTTCGATGTTGGCGTTCCCATCAACCGTGACGTCTCTTTGGGCCACTAATGCCGGATATGGCACGAAACCTATCCATCCTTCCAGAGTCACCGACGCGCTGCCATAGGTGCCCGTGGAATAGACAACTACGCGGTTATTCGTGTCGATAGTGGCGTCATTATCTTCCCACGCGAACGCGGGATTGAAATTAGGAATCTTAAGAGCTGCGGTGGAGCTTGATTTCTCGTCATCTAGCATTCGCACGCGATAGTGTACGCCAGACACCGGGAGCTGATTGCCGGAACCGTCGACGTTAGCGCTTAGTAGCAGATGCCCTTTTGTTGGCTGGTCTGGATCGTCATCAATCATTACGCACCCGGCCGTAAACTTTGTCGAGTCCGTAAACGGATTGTTGTTACCGGTCGGGTAGTCTAAGCGCTCGGCCAGCAGATTCGTAAATCCCGAAGTACCGCCGCCGCTATCATAGTTCCTAGTAAGACTCGTCGCATGGTAAAGACCTGCCTCCGCAGCCTGGAAAGCTTGCGTCTGGTTGGAGTAAGTGTTGCTCACTCCCAGCTCCGAAATGGCGGTCATGCTGATCCCCATCGTGAGCGCGAGCATCAGTGCCATCATTAAAAGCGCCATAATCAACGCAGCGCCTCTTTCGTTTTCATTTACCATAGGTGTTTGATAGTTCATTGCGTTACTCCTTTACTCTTAAAGGTCGAACAGGATTTATCGATTTCTTAGCCGTATGTTGGCAGTTAGGTGCACCTCGCGATAACGAGGATCCGCTGCGGCTACACCGCGGGGCGCCGCATACAGATCAACATTAACCTGCCTACGCGACCCATCAGGATCCGAAAACGTCAGGCTCCTAATGTTTTCAGCAATTGGAACCGTTCTGCGAGTTGAACCTGTTGGTTGGTTGTTGTCGACCATTACAATGGTGCGGCTCGCGGTGTCGAGTTGCAGCGTCACGTTTTCGGAGGTGATTATCACGTCCGAGTCTGACGCTATCGTTGAAGTAGTCGCGCCATCCCCGTTTAGATCGCTTATCAGATGCAGCGATGAGCCCGAGTTCCCGCCACCAAAGTCGACGAACGTCAACCAATTAACAGCAGTTTTGCCGGTAGGATTAGTGCCGGCACTACGAACGATTTCCTCAAGCCGCGAGACCGCGAACCGCGCGTTGCGAGCTGCGTCCGCGTACGCCTCTTCCCGCTGGTACGTTCGTTGATAGCCATTTAGCAGCAGGAATGCCACGCCCATTATCGTGGTCATCACCGCAAGCGCTATGGTGATCTCCATTAACGAGAATCCCTGTTCGTCGCTTGTTGATTTCATAATGGTCTCAGCCTTTAGAGATGATCATCGTGACCGTGACGCCCTCACTCAGGCGCGCCGGTGCGTTCACCTGCACGACTTTGATTGTTACAGTACGCATGTCGCCCGTCGTCGCGGGGCCGGCCACGACTTTCCAGCTTACATTTAAGGTTCCGGCCGGTGTATCCTCGAGTGTCGCTCGGTGGTTATCGTCGGACGAGTCGTAGTTCACATCCCCGCCCACAGTCAGCTTCGGATCCTCGGTACCCGTATTCCATATCGCGCCACGAAGCTTGTCAGCCTGATCCTGAGCTGTAGTGGTCAAAACGCCGAGGATGTTGGAGGTCGCATTGGTGCGTGAAACATAGGCAGATACACCAACAATCGAAACGAGTCCAAACGAAACGACGCAGATGGCGATCATCATCTCGATCATCGAAAAGCCGCTCTCGTTGTCGCCTGACGGCGCCGCTTGGTTGACTGGTCTTTTATCAAACATTGTCATTTTGTCCCTGCTTTTAATGAACCCACACCTGGCCGCGCAAGTTAACGCTAACGGTCATGGTGGCGCCGGAACTCGACAAGAGAATGTCGGCCTGGGAAGCGCCGATCGGAAGTTCACCACGCGAAGTGTAGGCGACTCCCGTTCCATTCGTTAGTGCCGTCCCGCCCGCGGAGAATGACCCTCTGATACCACTAGGTAGAATCTCTACATAATAACTCTGAGTGGTATCGTCCGGGTCGCTTGTATCTGGAGTTCCATCCGGCGCGCCCACTGGAGAGAAGTCGTAGCCATACTGAGTCACGTTACCGCTTCCATCGGTTGCAAAGGAGGCCGTCACGTTCTTGTTCTTTGCCATTGCAAGCGCGCGGGCTCCTGCAAGCCGTTCGGCTATCCGCTCGGCAGCGCTTCGAAGGTTGTATGAACGTATTGAGTTGGCTACAACAGGCAACGCGAACGCAATCACTATCCCAAATATCAGGAACACGATCGCAATCTCGACCATCGATGTGCCTCGTTCGCGACTGCCTTCTGCCCTCCGTGGATCATTCTTGCTATCCATCGTAACTCCTTACTTCGCTTCGCTCGCTGCTGACCGAAGCCGATCTCAGTGGGAAACCAGTAGGCGCCATATGGCAAAGCCCGTGCCGGTTAAACGGGCAATCCGAATAGTCTTCACGGCGTCACCGTTCGCTACCGCGGGAAAACCACCACAATTACCCAGGTCAGGGGAGCGAAAGGCTCCTTTTCTGCGTTCTCAATGAGGAGGCGATTCGAAGTCCCTTCCGTGGAACATCAGTGTCTCGATGGTGATTTACCGCGAGGGAAGGCTCCGGCTTGGTGGCATGTCACCTAAAAACACTGTTTGGCCCATCATTGTTTCTGTGGCCCTTGGCAATCAGAATGCCTATGAGTTCAGAGTCTTTCGATCCTATTGACTAAGGCCCCGAAGGAACTCCGCGCATCCCTGATCACTGGCTGATCTAAAGGCGCGGAGTGGTTGGAGTTCGCGGCGACGGCTCTCGCTTAGGTTGATCGTCTTGGGTGATCCTCCCCAGACTGTACTTGGAATCCGCTATGGCTAACCGTGCCTTCGTCGATGATCTTCCCGGCGGGAGATAGGCGCAAAGCATAGCCGCTGCCAGCGAGCTTGCAGTACCACCAGCGGATCTTAGCCCTTTGGCCAGACTAGTCGTTTATCCAGCACAGTAATACGTCGAGAGAGTTTGTCTCACTAAAGTCAAGTAACCGGATGCATTCGCGATGACATTGAGGTCAAGGTGAACAGCTTCTCACCAAGCCAGTGTGAACTACCCTAGCTTTCGCTTGTCTATCTGCAAACTAGCATAGACCCACTGTCACACCACATTCGTTGAACGATTGTTTCTTCACATCCTGAAAGCCGCTGCTGATATTGCCGTTACGCCGTGGGATAAATCGCTAATCGGCGAAGGAACGCGAATCGATCCCGACAGCCGATGTCGTTCGTCCCTAGTCGATGTCCTGCGTGATTCTCCAGAGGCTGTAGTTCGTAGCTGTATACCCGACTATTATGGTCGCTGTCGTAATGACTGCTTTCGTTGTCGTCACGGGCAACAACGCATCCTCATCGATGTGCAGCGCTCCCGTTCCATTTACGTCTACATTTTTCGCAGCGATGGCTCCATAGAAATCCCCATTACCTTTATAGATCAAGGCATTGTTGGGAGCGTAGAAGACTCCTAATGTATTACCACCACCGCCAACGCTGACCACTTCGCCATTTCCCCCTTTGAAGTTCCAATGTATGGCGGAAGCGGGAGTTGTAAGGTCAGATGTGGCGCCTTGTCCCCCGATATCCAGGCTGCTGTTGACGTTTATCACTACAGGGCCTCTGTAGATAATCGTGGTCTGCGCTCCCGAGGTGAACCCCTGGAAGTTGTAAGTAGTCGTCTGCCCCGGGACACCGAGCACAACCGCACTCTGCGAAGACAAGCTTAGAGTTCCGTACGTACCCGGGGGAACGGTGAACTGGCCTTTTGAGACGCTGATGTTGTTGTAGTTTCCCGCCGGAAGCGTTCCATTTGCGTTTGTGTTGTATGAGTAGTCTTTGGAGCCTGCAGCCACCGGAGGTATTGCCGGAATAGGAGGGAACGACAACGGCGCCTGACTGTAGTGCTTATGTGAGGTGTCGAAGGGGACGCTTGGGCTCACGGTGTATACAACTTTGCTAGGATCAATGAAGATCGGATCTTGTTGGCCAGCCCCTGGCGGAGGGAACGTGGCATAGCCATTACCGGTCACTACGCCATTTGAAATATTGATATAACCAACCACGCCATTGATCGTCTCGTCGTTTGTGCGCACATCACCGTGGCTACCTTTGTTGTACGCTCCTATCTGCCCGGCATACGTGCCGGTCGCAAGGTTGATTCCATACAAGCCCTTTGAAGACTTATAGCTATCTATGGCGACAGTGTTGGCATTGACTGCAACCATGCCTCGCGCTACGACGCCGGGATCAGCGTTGACAACCTGAATCGTGGACTCTACGGTTCTTATCCCTTCTATCCGATGCACCCTTGCCGATAAATAAGCCCAGATCGTACTGCTTGCGATTGTAGTATCCGTTCCTCGCGTCAATCTGCCGGTGGACTCGACCAGCCAGGTAATCGTGCCGTCCTGTGTAGCGTCGGGAGGTGGGAGAACTGAGATGAGTATCGCCTTAACTGAAAACTTTCCTTCACCCTCTTGTTGATTAACAAGAGCATCCGTAAAGTTGCTAACCACATTCGAATAGGTAAAGGAGATGGCCGCCCCACCGGAGTTCAGGCTATTCACCGTGTAGTTTGTGGGATACGTGTTAATGCTATCACCGGCGAGCACAACGTTCTGTAAATTGCCTTCGACAAGCACCTTCACGGATGCAGGGACGGCTTGCTCGGCCGACGCGGCCACGGCGCCCGGCTTGTAGTAAGGCTTTTCCTCATGAATGGTACCCTTATAGTTCAGCTCTCCTGTTGTATAGCTAAGCTTTCCGACCTCTCCCGCCGTGTTTGACCCCATCATCCCATAATCGATCCCGCCGATCATCGTGGGCTCGGAATTAAGGTACTTTTCCGGCAGAACGTATAGGCCGGAGTTTGGGTCCGCTCCAAATCTGGCGGTAAACCATCCTGCGGCTCGATTAATTCCGGCCTCGGCGATATAGAATGTTTGGTTATTGCGCACATCATTGCTGCCTATCACGGTATCGGATGTGGAGGCGAGAAGCATTCCCGCCACCAGTATTGATAACAACAGGGTGAGCATTAACGTGATTACCAAGGCTATTCCATTTTCGTTGCTGATTGAAGTATTTTGTTCGAATTCCATAGTAAACATCCTTTTTCCTGAGTCCGTAAGCGTGACAGTTAGAACCCAACTCTCGGCACATATTGGCCGCGAACCTGCACAAGAGCTGTATAAGTAAACGTCCTGTACTTTCCGGTCTGAAGATCGGGATTGGCACTTCGAGCCTTGAGATCGATTTGAACTTTCACCGCCTCTGCTGGAATTACGTTTCCGTCCTCGTCGAGGCCCGCGCTGGTTCCATCGGGTTTGAAATAAGTGAAAGTGAGCCCAGGACTCCCGTTCTCATCAAGCACATTTCTCGCTATTATTTCCTCGGATTGTATTGTAGTACCCGCGGATTGAGTGTTTTCGTAGATGACGGTGCGTGTGATCGCGCCCTTGTCGGGTCCAGTGGTTATTATGCTGTAGGTTCTACGCTCTATGACATTGATGATAGCGCCGGCTGGAAAACTGTTCGTGGCGGGATCATCTGTGAGTTGTGCTCCCGATTCTATCGGAAACAGGTCGTCCTTAGCGACGCTAATGGTTTTGGCTGTAAGGTCAACTGCAGTAATTTTCGCAAGGGCCGAAATCCCCGTTAAGTTGTTAATGAGTGATATAGTCTGCCCCGCGCCAAAACCGGCTGTTGTGCCAACGGGAAAGGTCGCCGTTGATCCCGACACAGTAATAGCTGAAACAGACGTTATGATAGTCGCGATATTGTTAAAGTCTCCTCTGACAACCAAACTTGTAGGAGAACCCTCAATGACTCCGCGAGGAGCCGGCAGCCCGGAGCCCGCCATACGGATCTCATTGGTGAACCGGTCAAAAACCGTGCGCATCTCCTGCACCATATCAAGCGTTACTCGCTCGTTGGTATAGACCGCTTGGCTTCGAGAAAAGAAAGAGAGCGCCGTGCTCATCACGACTAATAGCACGGCTGTGGCGATCATCAACTCGATCAAGGAAAAGCCTTCTGCGGAACTCTGTCTCATTCTGCCTCCACTATGCACTCGGACGTATAATTTCAACTTTCATGCTGGTTTCGTACCCGCTCCTACTAACGTTTTGCACATCAACTACGGTTACAGTAAGCACTTTGACGAGAACGCTCGTTACACCTCCGACGGTCTGGGTGAGGCCATTAATATCCGACACCAGAACATTCACGCGGAAAGCGGAGGAGCCAGTAAACGACTCTATTTCGTCAGCACCGATTCCGGAACGAGTTTTATCCCCCGCAGCGTCTACGTAATACGTCTTGTTGCTGACAACCGTCCCATCGAAGACACCCTGCGATTGCGAGATCTCGGTCTTTATGCTTTCAGTGATATGCTTACACGTATTAAGACCGGCGACCTTCATCTTACTTTCAGTATTAAGCTTGATACCGAGGGTCAGCGCTTGTCCCAGCGCGACGAGCACGACACCCAAGATAATCGTGCTTATCATTACTTCGATCAATGTCATGCCTGATTCGTCTCGCTGTACTTGCTCTTTCTTCCATGTGTCCATGGTCTCTTTGCTCCAAACAAGGATCACTGAGCCGTACCTGTCTCGGAAACATCTCCGACCGTGGTTCGACCTGAGTTGGCTATTGTTATAGGCACCTGGCGGCCCCGCCCATCGCTGACCACGATCGTTCCGGTCGACACAGCGATGGTTCCGTTGCCTTTGATGGTTATAGTTGGATACGCTGAAAGACTGATCCCCGCCGGCATGTGGTACTGCGGCAACTCGCTCTTAGGTTGTGGGCAATCGGTGCAAGTGATGCCAAAAACGGAATTCTGAAAAGAGAAGCCAAGTGACAATGTCTGGTTGTATTTGACCGCCAGCGAGCGAGCGCGCTCTATCTGCGAACTGATCGTTTGGGCTTTCTGGCTGAGCTGGTATCGCGCACTTCCTTTGACGAACATGACAACCGAAGCGCCGCTTAACACACCCACAATCAGGACCACAACGAGAAGCTCTACCACGCTGAATCCAGCCCATCGCCTTCTTAGATTCGAAGGGACGACATCCCCGATTCCTTCCCGATCTGAATAATTGTGCATTGTCACTCCTGAAGACGCTCTGGTCGATGCGAGAGGCCAACCGTTACGCTTTGGCCTTGTGAGACGAGACGCGTAACACAGACACCTGTGCCTCTTTTATCCCGCTCATTTCTTCGTTTCAATCTTCACAACGCGCTCCTAGAACCTCCTGGTGTGTGTGAGCCATACAAACGGCAAGCACCGAGCCACGCATGCCGCGTCGGGCTCTGATGACAGGCCTCGCGAAAAGCGCGTACACTTTGGCTCACATATCTACGTAGACTCCGCACTCGCAACCACGGGTCGCGCGTCCAATGAATAGATCTCGGAGCGATAGCTCGTGATTGGGAGGCGCGCCGCAATCGGAATGCGCACACCCCGTCATGGGTGACTCGACCACGTGGGATTAGAAACCTAATTCACGGAAAGCCTCAGTCAGATGCAGCCGTCTCTTGAAGCAATCAGCCTTTTCGCGCCAATCTGAGATTCCATCGGATCCAAGCCAGGGGACGTTGGAGTGTGTGTAGGTTTATCACACAACTCACCTTTGCTGACCTAGTAAGTAAGGGATCTCTGCGTTGCTCAGAGGGAAGGAATTCGCTGCGGGATAGAGCGTCAGGTCAGCCTATCGAAGGATGTCCTTGCAGTCACCACCCTGTACGCGGTCTTGTATGCACCTGAGCATTGTGTCTTCGAGCTCGCCCTTGGATGTGAGCGGAACCCATTCGCTTCCCGACACGCTATCAGTCATCCCTTCGAACTTCGCGTAGACTCCAACTTGGGCGGTCTTTGTCGAAGCCGGGGTGACTTGAAAGCGAAGGACATAGCGGCCCTTAACCCAGTTGCGAACCGCAGCCGAAGGAACCTCGCAATAGTGCTCGAGCTGGCTTCGAGTGGGAATCCCCTTGGTGAACACTAACGATTTGCTGAGCAGCATGCACTCACCTGTAGTCTGGTTGCAGTCCTCTTTATCGAGCGGGATCTCGCGAGTCTCGAGCATCTGCTTGATTGCGCTCACAACTTCGTCGCGGCCGGCGGCGATGATCGATGGGTTAGGCAAGGGCTTGACGACCTTTGGCTTTTGGAGCTGTATTTGGCCGCCCAGCGGCGACACGGTTAAGAACAAAAGAGCAGAACCTGCCATTAAGAGCCTGCGCATCATAATACCCTCATCAAGCGTCGGCGTATCTCGCCCCGTGCTCTGAACAATAACAGTGGCGTATGGTTTTGTTCAAGATAGACCAGATAGACCAGACAATCACGCTCGCAGACTTGGCGAGTCTTTTGATCCTTAGTACGTGACGTTTGAAAAGCCGGATACGCGCTTGAAGCCTGCAACAACCGAACTCAGAGCCCTCCGTCTCCATCTCGCATTTGCTAGTAGCTTCAGGCGCGTTTCACGACAACTCATTCGCAAGACACTAATAGGTTCATTCTCATGCCGTGTCCACGGGTTGAACAAAGAAGTCTCTGCTTTTTCTTAGGAGAACTTGCTTATTTCATGATACCCTGTGCCGACGGAACGTCGTGGGGGGTCCGTGATCCTGCGCGACCCTAATCAGACACAGGCAAGCTGCCCCACCGTAAGGCTCGTTAGTCTCGCTAGCTTGCCGAACCTGAAATCAGGTCAAACCTTCCGAAAGAAGACTAAAACAATGAATAAGTCCCCTTTAATCATTGCGCGTTTCGACACGCGTGTCGTTCAATCCCACCATTTCACAAGTCGCGCGGGCAAGCGGCCTACTATGGCGCTCCTCGCTCTTGTTATCGCTGGTCTCGCTGCGAGCTCCGCTGCGCCCCGGCGCACGCCCTTCCTCGCTGGCAGCGAGTCAGCGCCATCGCAACCAGTGTCGCGCCGCGGCACGCGCATACCCGTTCGACTGGAGGTGCCTTCGCATAAGCGTTTATCTGAAGTTCAAGCTGATGATGCGTCAGCGCGCGGCCGCGCAGAGCTCATTGTTAAGCGCCGGGGTCACTCAGCAGTCGGGCTTGGCCAAGGCAAAGTCCTGGTTATCGGCGGAGAAAACGATAGCGGTCTGGTGAGACAATCAGAACTGTTTGATATTGGATCGAGGTCGTTCTCGTCGGCAGCACCGTTGATAAGCCCTCGAGTTGAGGCAGTTGCCCTTCGGCTTGCGGATGGGCACGTACTGGTGCTCGGTGGACGTAACCACGCGCATGA
>Ga0193755_1000074_pt1 | contig 25683 bp, 25 predicted proteins | sample H1a2metaG_FD_144921 | JGI IMG/M metagenome (GOLD analysis project Ga0193755, IMG submission 144921) | Soil microbial communities from a riparian zone of the East river system, Colorado, United States - H1a2 | ecosystem: Environmental > Terrestrial > Soil > Riparian zone | place: USA: East River...
GTGCCCTAAAGGGCCGGCTCGGCGACTTCGCACGCCCTGAAGGGCGTAGAGCCGAGCGTCCTTCAGGACGCGTGTCGTTGCCGAGCCGGCGCTTCAGCGCACGGACAACGGACACTCGGACGGCCGCCTAATGCCTCCCCAAGACATCCGCTCCCATACCTACGACGTCGTCGTGATCGGTGCCGGCGGCGCGGGGCTGCGTGCCGCCATCGAAGCGAGTGCGCAGAAGGCGAAGGTCGCGCTCGTCTGCAAATCCCTGCTCGGCAAGGCCCACACCGTAATGGCCGAGGGCGGCGCGGCCGCGGCGCTCGGCAACGTCTTCCCGGAAGACAACTGGCGCGTGCATTTCCGCGACACGATGCGCGGCGGCAAGATGCACAACGACTGGCGCATGGCGCAGATCCACGCCCAGGAAGCTCCCGATCGAATCAACGAGCTCGAGGCGTGGGGCGCGCTGTTCGATCGCACGCCGGACGGGCGCATCAACCAGCGGCCGTTCGGCGGCCACACCTACAGCCGCCTCGCGCACGTCGGCGACCGCACCGGTCTCGAGATGATCCGCGTCCTTCAGGACAAGGGGGTGCACTCCGGCATCGATGTGCACATGGAGTGCACGATCGTCCGGTTGTTCGTGGTCGGTGGCAAGATCGCCGGCGCCCTGGGCTACTTCCGCGAAACCGGCCGCTTCGTGCTGTTCAAGACCAGCGCCATCGTGCTCGCGACGGGCGGCATCGGGAAGGCCTGGCAAATCACGAGCAATTCGTGGGAGTACACGGGCGACGGTCACGCGCTCGCGTACGAGGCCGGCGCCGAGCTGATCGACATGGAATTCGTGCAGTTCCATCCCACCGGAATGGTCTGGCCGCCCAGCGTGCGCGGCATTCTGGTGACCGAAGGGGTGCGCGGCGAAGGTGGCGTCCTGAAGAACACCGCGGGCGAGCGGTTCATGTTCCGCTACATGCCCGAGATGTTCAAAGGCGATTTTGCCGAAACGGAAGCGGAATCAGACGCATGGGTGAAGGGAGATCGCAAGAAAAACCGGCGGCCGCCCGAGCTGCTGACCCGCGACGTCGTCGCCAAGGCCATCACGAAAGAGATCGCCGAGGGGCGGGGCACGCCGCACGGCGGTGTGCTGCTCGATATCGCCTCAAAGCAGAGTCCCGACTACATCAGGAAGAAGCTGCCGAGCATGTATCACCAGTTCAAGGAATTGGCGCACGTCGACATCACCAAACACGCGATGGAGATTGGACCGACCATCCACTACGTGATGGGCGGCGTGAGGGTCGATGCCGAGACGCAGGAGTCGACCGTGCCGGGCCTCTACGCAGCCGGCGAAGTCGGGGGCGGGATGCACGGCGCCAACCGCCTCGGCGGCAACTCACTGAGCGATCTGCTGGTTTTCGGACGCCGGGCCGGCCAGTATGCCGCAGGCAAGCGCGGCGCGCCGCCGGCAATACCGGATGTCGAGGTCGAGCAGACGATGAGGGAAGCACTGGAGCCGTTCGAGCACGACGGCGAGAACCCGTTCGCAGTGCAGTCGGCGCTCCAGGCCGTGATGCAGCGCAACGCGGGGATCATCCGTGACAAGGCAGGACTGGAGACCGCGCTCGCCGAGCTCGACAAGCTCAAGGCGCGGGCGCGGAAGGTGGGGGTTCCCGGCAGCCGAGAGTACAACCCCGGCTGGCACACCGCGATCGATTTGCAGTCGCTGCTGATCGTGTCCGAGGCGACCGCGCGCGCGGCGCTCGAGCGGACGGAGAGCCGTGGCGGCCACACGCGCAGCGACTACCCGGACTCCGACGAAAAGCAGGCGCGCCAGCTGATCGTGATTAAGAAAGAAGGGGACCGCATGGCCGTGCGGCGCGAGCAGCAGCCGCCGATTCCTCCGGACCTCATGACACTCATTAAGGAAAGCGTATGACCCTGTTCCGCGTATTTCGAGGAACGCGTGATGGCGGTGGGCTTCACGACTACCAGGTTGCGGCGACTGAAGGGATGGTCGTGCTCGATGCCGTGCACGCCATTCAGGCCGAGCAGGCGCCTGACCTCGCGGTGCGCTGGAACTGCAAGGCCGGGAAGTGCGGCTCGTGCTCCGCAGAGATCAACGGCAAGCCGAAGCTGATGTGTATGACGCGGATGTCCGACTACCCGCCGGAGGAGACGATCACGGTCACGCCAATGCGGGCGTTCCCGGTGATCAAGGATCTCGTGACGGACGTGTCGTGGAATTACGAGGTCAACAAGCGCATTCCGGCCTTCCAGCCGCGCAAGCCGGACGCCCCCGACGGCACGTGGCGAATGTATCAGTTCGAAGTCGAGCGGCCGCAGGAGTTCCGCAAGTGCATCGAGTGCTTCCTGTGCCAGGATGTGTGCCATGTGCTGCGCACGCACGAGAAGCACGAGCAGTTCATGGGTCCCGCGATGCTCGTGCGGGCCGCGGTTTACGAGATGCACCCGCTGGACGAGGTGGATCGGCGCGATTACCTGCGCCATGAAGGCGGGATCGGCTTCTGCAACATCACGAAGTGCTGCACCGAAGTCTGTCCCGAATCGATCACCATCACCGACAACGCGATCATACCGCTCAAGGAACGGGTCGTCGACGCGAATTACGATCCGTTGGCGGCACTGTGGCGAAAACTCACCGGCTGAGCGTCGCCGAGGCGCTGCTCAAGGCGTACTCCGCCAGCGCGCGCATCAATCAGTATCTGGTCGAGGAGCTCGATCCGGCAGTCTGGCAGGCACCGGCGCCGGGTCCCAAGACCCGCACCATCGCGGCGCAGGTTGCTCACCTCCACAACTGCGGCCTCCGATACCTCGAGCGGACAGCGCCCGGCTTCCCCGTTCCCGCCGAGCTGGACCGCCGCCGCGTGACGCGGGCGCAAGCCGTGCGCGCGCTGGCGGCCAAGCGCAAGGCGGTGCTCGCGATTGTGGGCGGCGCGTTGAAGGATGACGGCAAGATTGTCGGGTTTCATCACGACGCGGCGGGATACTTGATGTACTACATGCTCCACGACGCCCACACTCGCGGTCAGATCGTGCTGCAGGCGCGGCTGCTGGGATATCCGATTCAGCAGAAGACCATGATCGGGATGTGGGAGTTTCCCAAGCGAGCGAAGGAGTGACGCCGGCCCCGACTGTTGTCGTTGTGGGTGCAGGATTCGGCGGCCTGCGGGTCGCCCGGGCATTGCGTCGTGCCCCGGTGCAGGTCGTGCTCGTCGATCGCAACAACTATCACCTCTTCCAGCCGCTGCTGTATCAGGTCGCGACCGCGGGCCTCGAGCCTGAGGAGATCGCGAAACCGGCGCGCGCCATTTTGCGCGGGCAGAAGAACTTCGACTTTCGCATGGTGGACGTCACGCGCGTCGATTTCGCCGCGAAGCGGCTCGAAACCAGCGGCGGTCCGATGCATTACGACTTTCTCGTTCTCGCGCCCGGTGGCGAGACGAACTTCTTCGGTCTCGAGTCGATGCAGCGCCACGGCCTGGGTCTGAAGGACATCCCCGACGCCATCGAGATTCGCAATCACGTACTGACGTGCTTCGAGCAGGCGATGCTCGAGCCTGATGCCGAGCGGCGGCGCGCGCTGCTCACGTTCATCGTCGTCGGCGGCGGGCCGACCGGCGTCGAGATGGCGGGCGCGCTGTCGGAGCTGATCCGGCTGGTGCTCGTCAAGGACTACCCTCGGCTCAACATCAAGGACGTCCGCATCCTGCTGCTCGAGGCCACCGATCGCTTGCTCGCGGCGATGCCGGAGCGGCTGCGCGAGGCGGCGGGCAAGACGCTCTGGCGCAAGTATGTGGAGGTGCGGTTCGGTGCCAGTGTGGCGGACTATGATGGAGAGCGCATTCGCCTCAAGAGCGGCGAGGTCATTCCCGCGCAGACGGTCATTTGGGCCGCCGGCGTTCGCGCCTCCCCGCTCAACGCCACACTCGGCCTCCCGGTGGCTCGACAGGGCCGCATTCCCGTCGAGCCCACGTTGCAAGTGACGGGGCATTCGGAAGTCTTCATCATCGGGGACGCGGCCTATCGGGAGCAAGACGGTGAGCCGCTGCCGATGGTCGCGCCCGTCGCGATCCAGATGGGGCAATCGGTCGCGCGCAACATCGCACGCTTGGTGCGCGGCCAGCCGCTCGGGCCGTTCCGTTATCGCGATCAGGGCACGCTCGCCACGATCGGCCGCAATGCGGCCGTCGCGAACGTCTACGGACTCAAGTTGAGTGGATTTCCGGCGTGGGTGATGTGGCTCGTGGTTCACATCATTCAGTTGATCGGCTTTCGCAACAAACTCTTCGTGCTGATCAACTGGGCGTGGGACTATTTCTTCTACGAGCGGGCGGCCCGGTTAATAACGCGGGATTGAGGCTAGATGCTCTAAGCCAACATCTTTGCAGGAGCTGGAACGACGTTTCACAATTTGGAGTGTAGATTCAGGCTGGAGTTCTGTCCCATGGACTATCGAGTAAAACCGGGTTCTAAGCCCGCTCGTTCTTCAATGCGGACCGGCTCGAAGCATGTTGCTCGGCTGGTTGCACTCGCGACACTACTGCCAGGCACCCTTTCGGCGGCTCACCTTCTACAGATTCAGATCACCGGACGTGTGGTAGATGAGACTCGCCACGCTCTAGAGCGTGTAGAGGTCATTGTCAATCGACAGGAGGTTCGGGGGGTTACTGGAGCTACCGGAATTTTTACGCTTCAGGTTTCGCCGAAGGATAGCACGATTGCCTTCCGTCGCATCGGGTACCGACCCATTGTATACGCCATTCGACCTCTCCCCGCATCGGGGGATACGCTTCTGGTCGAGCTTGAGCCAAGCGCGGTTGTTCTGCCGGAAGTGATCGTTTCAGCGACTGCCACGAAGCCGCTCCGGTACGCGTTCACACAGAAATACGATGACGTATTTCGTCGTCAGAGGATGGGTCTCGGAACGCTTCTCACGCGTGACGCGATTGAAGCACGCCTCGGCTCCTCGACCGAACAACTTCTCGATGCGATCCCCGGCGTCCATGTCTGGAATGGTCCTCCCAAACGCATCCGATTCGCGAGGTGCCAAGACCCGGGTGGGATAGCTGTGTTCTTCGATGGGGTCCTGCAAAACCAGAATCGGCCGGTTGGAGAAGAGCAGGACAACTCCGGCCTGCTGTACAAACCGCCCTCGAAGAGGCAAGCAACTCCTATGGATATGGAACCAGAGGTCGAAATCCTTTCTAGAATAAACCCGGCTGATATTGAGATGATCGAGGTTTTTCGTGGCCCTTCTGAAATTCCGGCGGTGTATCACTGGAACGGCTGCGCAGTAATCGCAGTCTGGACCCGTCAGGGATGAGTTGAAGGCATCCGTAGCCGCACGACCCCACTCCACCCACAATCGAGGCACCAGCGGTGCTCAACGGCGGGCACTAACACCCTCAACAGCGTGTGCCGGATGAGCGCGAGTTGGGCCCCACAGCGGGGGCACGTGCGCTGCTTGGGGAGCATGACGAAGGTCGTCACGATGACGGCCCGCAGCAGCACGGTCGCAAACAGCACGACCACGACGAGCATTTACGCCGCCTTCTCCCGCACGAACGCCGCGATGCGCCGCTCCAGCTCGGCCAGCTCGACCGGCTTCACGAGCACCCGATCCCGCGGCACTTCCGACAGGCCGCGACTGGCCAGATGTGTGATGTCTCCCGACAGGAACATCACCCGTTCGGCGAGCCCTGGGCGCTCTTGTTGCAGCCGCTCGTACAGCTCGGCACCGCCCATCCGAGGCATTCGCAGGTCCGCGAGGATGACGTGCGGGTCGAACCCTTCCCGCAAGCGCTCCAGCGCGGCCATGCCATCCCCGGCCTCACGGATTTCGGCGCCCCGCTTGGACAAGAACCGGCTCATCGGCCGACGAATCAGCTCCTCGTCATCCACCAGGAGCACCCGAATCCCGGAGAGGCTCTTCGGGGGAGCGGAGGGCGGAACGGGTGTCGCCTGCGGAGCGGCAGCCGGCGCCGTCGGGACCGCCTGGCTGGCCGTGGGCAGCCACACCAGAAACCGTGCGCCTGGCTCCGAGCGCTTCACCAGATCGAGCTCGCCTTCCGCTTCACGCACCAGCTGCCGCGAGATGTACAGGCCGAGTCCCGTGCCACGGATGCCCTTGGTGCTCGCGAACGGACGGAAGAGCCGCTGGGCGATCTCGGGCGCCACCCCGGGACCGTTGTCTGTCACCGTGACGCAGACGCGGCTTCCCGTGTCATCGATGAAGCTGTCAACGCTGAGCTGTCGCGGCGGCTTGACGGAGCGCAGGGCGTCGAGCGCGTTGCTGAGCAGCATCGCCCACGACCGTCGGCAGCTCGGGATCGAGGCGCCCGCCGATCGTGATTTCGTCGATCGTGAAGCGGTAGGAGACGAGGTCGAGAGCGCTGCGGACGACATCGTTCATGTTCACGGCTGCAGTGCGCTTCTCACCCGCCCGCACGAACCGCAACAGCCCGCGCAGCAGCTTCGCCGCGCGCTGCGCCTGCCGCAGAATGCTCTGCATCTCGTTGCGCTGTTCCGCCGGCAGGTTGCCATCCGCCAGTCGCAGCTCGGCGTGACTGGCGATCGCCATGAGCGGGTTGTTGACCTCGTGCGCGACCCCACCCAGCAGCTCGCCCGCCGCCGCGAACCGGCCCTGCTCCTCGGCACGGTCGCGGAGTACCCGTGTCATGTGATTGAAGTGGGTCCCAACGGTGCCCAGCTCGTCGTCCCGGGCCACGGGGACCTGAGTGCTCAGGTCTCCTTCCGAAACGCGCCGGATGGCGTGCTCGATCTCCGTGAGCGGCGTCCAGATGCGCCGTCGGACGATGAATAGCGCGACTGGCAACAGCACCGCGCCGACGATCAACACGACGATCGCCGTCGCCGAGCCGAGATTCCCGGTCAGCGCGAGTGTCAACGCCGCGCCGTAGACCATGGCCGCGACGACGACGCCCACAATCAACACACGGAGACTACTAGACGGATTGCGTGACACGGCCTAATCTCCCCGTTCCCAACTCGCACCAAGGTACAATCAATGCGTTCTTTGAGCATCCTCCTAACATTCGGCGTCCTCGGCGTGCTCGCGTGCTCCCATGCGGCCGCCCCAGCGCGTCAAGCCGCCGTGCCGGCCCCGGTCCGCCAGGATACGTCTCGGGCCGCATCGGGACGTCTGCAGTCGCCCGACGCAGCCGCACTGAAACCCTACAACCAGGTGATCACACCCGGAGCGGTCACCGACTCCGGTGTGTTCATCGTGCATCGCATCAGCGAGAAGCTCTTCTACGAGATCCCGAAAGCGATGTTCGGTCGTCAGTTTCTGATGGTGGCGGACCAGCGCGGGACGATCCGCGGCGTGCGCTACGCGGGAGAGGAGATCAGCAACCGCATTGTGGTGTGGGAACGGATGGGGAACAAGGTCTTCCTGCGCATCGTGTCGTACGCCATGCGCGCCGATAGCAACCAGCCCGTCGCACGGGCGGTCCGGCTGTCCAACATCGCACCGATCATCATGAGCTTCGACGTCGCGTCATGGCACACGCCCGACAGTACGGCGGTGATCGAGGTGACGAAGCTCTTCACGACGGACGTGGCGGAGCTGAACCTGCGTCAATCGGGCATGCGGATTCGCCGCATGGATCCGGCGCGCTCCGTGGTCGATCGCGCGCGGTCGTTCCCGCGCAATGTCGAGGTAAGCGCGTTGCAGACCTTTGAGGTCGATTCGGTGCCGGGCCCCGCGGGTGCGCCGCCCAACCGGTCGCTCAATTCGATCACGATGCTGATGAACTACTCGATGGTGCTGCTGCCCGATCATCCGATGATGGCTCGGCTGTGCGATGACCGCGTCGGGTACTTCAACCTGTCCTTTGAAGACTACGATGAAGATCTCGTGTCGGGCCCGCGGCGTTGCTTCATCAAGCGCTTCCGGCTCGAGCCGAAGGATCCGAACGCCGCCGTCTCCGACCCCATCCAGCCAATCGTCTGGTATATCGATCCTGCGACGCCCACCAAATGGGTGCCCTGGCTGATCAAGGGCGTCGAGATGTGGGAGCCGGTGTTCCGCGCGGCCGGATTCAGCAACGCGATCACGGCCAAGGTCGGGCCGGTCGACGATCCCAACTTCGATCTCGACGACGCCCGCAACTCGACGATCCGCTGGCTGCCGTCGACGATCGAGAACGCGTACGGGCCGAGTGTGAGCGATCCGCGCTCGGGCGAGATCATGAACGCCAACATCGGCTTCTACCACAACGTGGCGAGCCTCGTAGAGGCCTGGTATTGGACGCAGGCCGGCGCGGCTGATCCCCGCGCCCGCCAGCTGCCGTTCCCCGATTCGCTGATGGGACTGATGCTGGCCTACGTCGCAAACCACGAGGTCGGCCACAGTCTCGGCCTGCGCCACAACATGGTGGCGTCGACCTACTATCCGGTGGACTCACTGCGCAGCAAGTCGTTCACCTGCCGGATGAAGGGTACGAGCCCGTCGATCATGGACTACGCGCGCTACAACTATGTGGCGCAGCCCGGCGACAGCGCCTGCCTGATGCAGGGCATCGGACCGTACGACTACTTCGCGATCGATTGGGGCTATCGACGCATTCCGAACGCCGCGTCGCCGGACGCCGAGCGCCCGGTTCTCGATTCGCTGGCGCGGTTACAGGATGCCCAGCCGTGGGACCGCTGGATCGGCGACGGCGACCCGGTCGATCCGCGCATCATCACCGAAGCGCTGGGCGATGATCCGGTAAAGGCCAGCGGTTACGGGGTCCGCAACATCAAGCGCCTGGTGCCCATGCTGATTCCCGCCACGACCGGCGACCGGCTCGACAACTATGACCGGCTCGACGACATGTACTCGGAGCTGATCGCGCAGTGGGCGCGCGAGATGAATCACGTCGCGGTCGTGGTCGGGGGCGTGTATCAGTTCACGAAGTACGCCAGCCAGACGGGCCGCGTCTACCAGCCGGTGCCGCGCGCCAGGCAGGCTGAGGCAGTGCAGTTCCTGAACGATAACGTCTTCACCACACCGTCGTTCTTCTTCGATCCGGAGATTCTGCGCCGCATCGAGCCCACGGGGTTCGTGGAGCGAGTGCGTGGACGGCAGACCGCAGTTCTGAACCTGCTCTTCCAGGACTCGCGGCTTTCGCGGGTCGCCGAGCAGCAGGCGACGCAACCGGAGTCGTATACGATCGCGGATCTGTTCGGCGATGTGCGGCGCGGCGCGTTCTCTGAGTTCGCCGGCGGGGCCGTGCGGGTCGACGAGTATCGCCGCAACCTGCAGCGCGCCTTCGTCGATCAGATGGAGCGGCTCATCAGCACGCCGCTCGTAACGCCGTTTCCACCCGGGTTTACGCCCTTCGCGGGCTTCACGCCCCCGCCGCCGCGCCCCGCCGATGCACGCGCGCAGGCTCGGCTCGAGCTGGTCGACTTGCAGCCGACGCTGCGGGCGGCGCTACCACGGGCAGCGGACCGCACGACGCGGGCGCACATCGTCGATCTGCTGGCCAGAATCGACCAAATCTTGAATCCTCGGTGAATGCGCCATCAGCCATCTGCCATCTGCTATCAGCCATGCGCCGGCTGATGGCAGACGGCTGACGGCAATTAGGCATGATCTCTACCTCCACAACGCATATCCGCACGCGCTTCCGAGATCATCGGCTGCTCCAGGTGCTAGTGGGCACGTACGCCCTAGTCTGGGTCATGACCGCGATCGCGCCCCTGGACCGTCACGATTGGTTCCTGGAAAACATCCTCGTCTTCGCAGTCATGGCGTTGTTGATCGGCACGTATCGGGTGTTTCCGTTGTCGGATTTGTCCTACCTACTCATCACTGCGTTCCTGACGCTGCACGCGATCGGGGCCCACTACACCTATTCCGAAGTCCCGTTCGGGTTCTGGATCCAGCGCACGTTTGGATTCGCGCGCAATCCGTTCGACCGGATCGTGCATTTCTCGTTCGGTCTGTTGATGGCATATCCGATCCGTGAAGTATTCCTGCGGGTCGCCAACGCGAGAGGGTTCTGGGCGTACTATCTGCCGCTCGACGTGACACTCGCCTTCAGTGCCGTCTATGAGATCATGGAGATGGTCATTGCCACGATGGTGGCGCCCGGCACGGGTGATGCCTGGCTCGGCACTCAGGGCGATGTGTGGGACCCACAAAAGGATATGGGCCTCGCGGCGCTGGGCGCGTTACTCTGCATGTGCCTGACGGCTCTCATACGGAAGCTGCGCACGCCGCGTCCCATCTTACTCGCTGGGGAGAGATTATGAGAAGTGGTTTGATCTGCGCGGCGCTGCTGCTCCACATCGGCACGTCGGCACGTCTGCATGCGCAGACGTTCGAGCAACGCCTCCTCGCCGTTCCTGATACCGCCAGTGTGCGCCAGATGTCGCGCGATCTCTCCGCGGTTCCACACATGGCCGGCACTCCGGCACAGGCCGCGACGCGCGACTACGTGCTCGACCGCATGAAGTCGTGGGGGATCGACGCGTGGAGCAAAGAGTACACGGTCTATTTGCCGCAACCTGACACTGTGGCTGCGTGGCTGATCCCGCAACGAGGTTCTGCCCAAAAGCTTTCGTTAGCAGAGCCGGGCACGGGTCCGCAGATCCCACCGTTCAACGGCTACACCGGGGACGGGGACGCGACGGCGGACGTCGTCTACGTGAACTACGGCCTCATCGAAGACTACAAGACACTCGATTCACTCGGCGTCAGTGTGAAGGGCAAGATCGCGATCGCCCGCTACGGCCGCTCCTTCCGCGGCATCAAGGCGCGCGAGGCGCAGAAGCGCGGCGCCGTGGGTCTCATCGTGTATTCCGATCCGCAGGAGGACGGCTACTTCCGGGGCGATGTGTACCCCAAGGGGCCGATGCGCAACGCAGACGGGATCCAGCGCGGCAGTATGATGAACGGCAACGGCGATCCCACCACGCCGAGCTGGTCGTCCGTGGAAGGGGCCCGACGCCTTCCGGAAGATTCGCTCGACATCCCCAAGATTCCGATCATCCCGATGAGCTACGGGAACGCGCGCCGGTTCCTCGAGCCGATGGCCGGACCTTCTGTGCCGCAGGGCTGGCAGGGCGGGCTGCCGTTCCACTATCACGTGGGGCCGGGGCCGGCGCGCGCGCGGTTGCACGTGAAGACCGAGCGCGGCGCTCGCGCCTTCCATAAGATCTGGAACACCGTCGGCATGATCCGCGGCAGTCGTTGGCCGGATGAATGGGTTGTGGTCGGCGGCCATCGCGACGCCTGGGGACCGGGCGCGCGCGACAATGTGAGCGGCACCGTGTGTGTGCTCGAGACGGCGCGCGCGTTTGCGACGCTCGCGCGCGATGGCCAGAAGCCCGCGCGCACCGTCGTCTTCGCGACCTGGGACGCCGAGGAGTGGGGGCTCATCGGCTCGACGGAATGGGTCGAGGAGCTCGAGGATACGCTGCGCGCGCACGTCGTCGCCTACATCAATGAAGACGGCACGTTTTCTGGTCCGAGCTTCGGCGGCGGCGGCTCCCCGTCGCTCAAGCCGCTGCTGCGCGCGGCGACGCGTGCGGTGCCCGATCCGGTGGGGCCCGGCACCGTGTACGACGTCTGGCTCAAGGCCCACAACGGCGACACGACGGCCCTCACCATGGGCAATCTGGGCGGAGGATCGGACTTCTCCGGCTTCTATCATCACCTGGGAATTCCGTCGGGCGGGATCGGCTTCGACGGGCCGGACGGCATCTACCACTCGATGTACGACTCCTACGACTGGATGACGCGCTTCGGCGATCCGGCATACAAGGCGCATCGCGCCGGCGCGCAGCTCGTGGCGGTGATCATGGGCCGCCTCGCCAACAGCGAGCTGCTGCCGCTCGACTACGCCGCGTTCGGCACGGAGATGGACGGCCTTGTCGCGCAGCTCGATTCCGGCATCGTCAAGAAGCAGTGGACCCAGTCGGTCAGCACGCAGCCGTTGAAGGACGCGCTAGATCGCTTTACCGCTGTGGCACGCGCCTTCGGAGCCGCCCGGGACAACGCGGGCGCAGTCGACTCCGCCCGCGCCCAGACGGTGAACCGGGCGCTCATGTTGGTCGAGCGCCGCCTGACTCGGCCCGAGGGTCTGGTGAGCCGGCCGTGGTTCAAGAGCCTGCAGTTCGCGGCGGACATCGACAACGGCTACGCGACGATGGCGTTCCCGACGGTCAATGAGGCCATTCGCTATGCGGACGTCGCCGCAGCCAACAAGGAGCTGACGGATCTCGTGAATCGGGTCGACCAGGCGCGCGCCGCGCTCGTGGAAGCGGCGGCGGCTCTTCGCTAGATTGGAGGTACGATGGAAGCCAGCGATCGTACGCGCGTCGTCATCTACTACTCGATCTGGGCCACCATTTGCGCTGCGGTGGCCGGGCTTGTGGTCGCACTGATCCACACCTGGTTCTTCAGCTACAATCCCGGCCGTTCGGCCGTCATTGAAACGCTCTTCAGCGGCGCCGTCGCTGCGGTAGGAATCGCTGCGGCGCAGGGTGCCGTCGCACTCGCCACGGGCAGCCTGCTGGCCCGACTCGGACGGACGCTGCAGTACACCCTGCTGCTCGGGTTACTGATCGGCGTGTTCGACTTCGTGATGTACTTCCTGCAGATGGCGGTACCGCGCACAGAGCTCGGGTGGATCCCCGATCTGGCCATCATCGTCGCGGTGACGGTCGCGATCACCGCCGCCGGGTCGCGCCGGGTGGCCGCCGCCGTGTGACCGACGACCAGAAGGACCTCATCGAGCAGTTAGAGCGCCGGGTGGCGACGCTCGAAAACATGATGCGCCGCCTGACGTTCGTCGCCAATACTGCCGAGCAACTCCGCAGCGCCCCCCGTACCTCGACACCCAGACAGCAAGTCATCCCAGTCGTCCACGCAGCGATCCCCGACGCGCCCGCTGGTGCGCGCGGAGGCGGCGACCTCGAGCAATGGTTCGGACAACGCGGTCTGCTCGCGGTCGGTGTGGCGGCGTTGCTCATCGCGGCTGCGCTCTTTCTCAAGTACGCGTTCGATCGTGGCTGGATCTCACCGTTGTTGCGCGCGATCGGCGCGGTCGTCGCGGGGATCGCCGTCGCCGCGTGGGGGCACTACCGGATCGCGCGGGGAGGCGGCATGCGCCGGTTCGGCGCTGCCATGATCGGGGCTGGGGGTGGCCTCGTGTATCTCGGTCTGTGGGCGGCGGCGGGACCGTACGCGCTCATGGAGCGCCGCGTCGGCATCGTGCTGTTGGCGGTGACGACCGTCGCGGTCACCATGCTCGCGCTGCATCACGAGATCGAGGCCCTCGCCATTTGGGCGCTATGTGGCGCGTATCTCGCGCCGCTGATCCTCGCGACCGCCCCCAATCCTCAAGGGTTCCTCGCCTATCTCGAGGTCATCGGACTCGGCACCGCCATCACCGCGTACGCGATGAACTGGCGGGTGACGTTCAACCTCGCCCTGTTCGGATATCTGACCCTTGCCGGCGCCGGGGCCGCGCCGGCGATCGCCACACCCCTCGGCGCGTGGATGGTCGCGGCCGGGGCGCTCCTCGCGCTGCACGTGACAATGCAGCGTTCGTGGCCCGAGGTACGACTGGGCGTTCTGCTGTGGTCGTGGGTGATTCTCGGAATTGGTCTGGACGGTGTCGGGGGCTCGGAGAACTCGCGTTGGCTTGCGCTGGGGGCCGCGGCCGCGATCGCGGGCCTGCTGTGGTGGCAGCAGTTCCGGCGCGATCCGTTCAGTGCGGAGACGGAACGTGCGCTCGGACTGACCGAAGCGACCGTCGAACGATTCCTGTTCCTCACGAACCCGATTGCATTCATGCTGCTCGTCAACGCGCCCGACCTGCGCCTCATCGACGGATCATTTGAGATCGTCCCGGCCACGCTCGCCGCAGTGTATCTGCCGGCCGGCTGGTTCCGCCGCAGCGCGTCTCATCTGATTACGGGCTTCCTGCTCGTCGCCTTGGCCATCGCCTTCGCGTGGCCGGCGTCGAGTGTCGCGATCGGGTGGACCGTGCTCGCCCTAGCGGCGCTCGCCGCCGAGCGCGAGGGCGGCCAGCCCGGGGGACGCTACGCAGCGGTCACGCTCGCGACGGCGGCATGGGTGTGCCTCTTCTCGGTGGCGCTCTTTTATCGCGGGTTCCTGGCGAGCAGGCCATCGCTTCTCGTCGACTCCTGGGCGCTGGCGCTGTATGCCTTCGTCGCAGGTACCGCGGTCGCCGCGTACTGGTGGGGGACGGAAGGACGATCGGTCCGCGTGATGTGGGGTCTCTGCGGTTCCGCCGTCTTCGCCGGCGGATCGATTCAGTTTCAGAGCAACTTCGAACGTCTGGCCCCGCTCGCGGGCGATCTCGCGCTGAGTGTCTGGTGGCTGCTGTTTGCGGGTGGGTTCGTGTTCCTGGGATTTCGCCTGAATCACAAGCTCATCCGCTCGATCGGGCTGGCGGTGGCGGCATTCGCCGGGCTCAAGATTGTGCTCTACGACTTATCGAATTTGGAGGCGCTGTATAGGGTCGGATCGTTCTTTGCGCTGGCGATGATCGCGCTTGCCGTCGCATATGCCTACAATCAAAAGGCCAGAGTGGCTCAGAATCCCTAGAGTTTGGGCAGTGTGATCCCGCGTTGGGCCTGATACTTCCCCTTCTTGTCTTTGTAGCTGATCTCGCACTCATCCCCCTCATCCGCCGTAAAGAACAGCACCTGCGCTATCCCCTCATTCGCGTAGATCTTCGCCGGCAACGGCGTCGTGTTGCTGATTTCGAGCGTGACGTATCCTTCCCATTCGGGCTCAAATGGCGTCACATTCACGATAATTCCACACCGCGCGTACGTGCTCTTGCCGACGCAAATCGTTAGACAGTTACGCGGGATGCGGAAATACTCGACGGAGCTGGCGAGCGCAAAGGAATTCGGCGGCACGATGCAGACGTCGCCCGCGAACTCGACGAACGATTTCGGATCGAATCGCTTCGGATCCACGACCGCCGACAACGCGTTCGTGAAAATCTTGAACTCGGGCGCGACGCGCATGTCGTAGCCGTAGGATGAAACGCCGTAGGAGATGACGCCCTCGCGCACCTGCCGGTCCGCGAACGGCTCGATCATCTTGTGCTGCTTGGACATTTTGGTAATCCAGCGATCAGATTTGATTGACATGCGGCGGCAATGTAACGATGTCAGCTTGACTTATGCAGAGCCTTAGTGAATTTTTTCACGAGCAACATGCAGCCCTATATCCCGTTCCTCATGCTGCTGGGTCTCGCCATCGTCGCGGCGACGACGATGATCGTGGGATCGCATTTCCTCGGACCGCGGCGCCCGACCGACATCAAGGAGCGGCCCTACGAAAGCGGCATGCCGCCCCTCGGCAGCGCCCACGAGCGCTTCTCCGTCAAGTTTTATCTCGTCGCGGTGCTGTTCATTCTCTTCGACATCGAAACCGTATTTCTGATCCCGTGGGCGGTCATCTTCATGGGGAATGGCACTGCGAGCACCGGCTTTCTCCTCGTCGAGATGCTCGTATTCATCCTGGTCCTGTTCGTGGGATACGTTTACGTATGGAAGCGGGGCGCGTTCCAATGGGATTGACCATATGAAGCATGTCGCCACAACAAAAGCAGTCAGCGGCCAAAGCCCGAATTACCTGGTCGCCAAGTTCCAGGACCTCGTGAACTGGGCCGTGAATTCCTCGCGCGCCAATTCGCTGTGGCCGATGCCGTTCGGCACCGCGTGCTGCGCCATCGAGTTCATGGCCACCGCCGCCAGCCGATTCGACTTCGCGCGCTTCGGGATGGAGCGCCAGGCGTTCTCCCCGCGCCAGGCGGACGTGCTGATCTGCGCCGGCCGGCTGCCCTTCAAGCTCGCGCCGGTGATCCGGCGCATCTACGACCAGATGCCGCAGCCCAAGTGGGTGATCTCGATGGGCGCGTGCGCATCGACCGGCGGCGTGTTCGACAATTACGCGATGGTGCAGGGCATCGACACCATCGTCCCTGTGGACGTGTATGTCCCCGGGTGCCCGCCACGGCCGGAAGGGCTGCTGTACGGGATCCTGCTGCTCCACAAGAAGATCAAGGGCGAATCGCTGTTCGATGCCGTGAAGCGGCGCGACGAACAGCCGCTCGACGACAAAGGACTGCGGCTGGCGCCCGAGACGATCGACGAGATCTCCGAGCCGTTCGGCAACTCCGTCCACCAATTTCGTTCGTCGTGACGAGCCTCCCCCCGGTTCCTGGGGCCGTGCGCACGGAAGTCGCGCGCGATGGCGAGACGATTGTGTTCGTCCAGCGGGAGCGCCTGCTCGAGGCGATGACGTGGCTCAAGGAAACGCCGGGGCAGGAATTCGATTATCTGGTGGACGTGACGGCCGTCGAATTCCGCGATCGCGAGCGTCCGCTCGAAGTCGTGTACTTCCTCCGTTCCCTGAAGCGGCGCGCCGACATTCGGATCAAGGTCGAGCTGAACGCCGCGGACGAGCTGGCGGTGGATTCGGTCTTTCACTTGTGGCAGGGCGCGGATTGGTTGGAACGGGAAGTCTTCGACATGTTCGGAATCACGTTCCGCGGTCACCCCGACTTGCGTCGCATTCTGATGTGGGAGACCTACGCGGAGGGCTACCCGCTGCGGAAGAGTTTCCCGCTGCGCGGCCGCTTTTCCCGCGCCGAGCAGGTGCGCCAGGCACTCAACACGAATCCCGAAGCGAATTACTCGCTCGAAGAGCTGTCGATCGCCGAGGCCGCCGGCGATCTGCCTGACGACATGCGCGACCGGCTGCGGCGCGGCGAACGCGGCGTTATTCCGGACCCGCCGAATCCATGAGTAAGCGCACCGTCGAGCTCGAGTTGGCGACCCCGGGCGTGGACGCCGAGGGGCGCGCGACTCGTGTCCCGCTCACGGAGGCCGCCGAGCCTGGTCTGGCCGAAGAGCACATGCTCGTCAACATCGGCCCGCAGCATCCCGCCACGCACGGCGTGTTGCGGCTGGTGGTCGAGCTCGATGGCGAGACCGTCGTGCGCTGCATCCCGCACCTCGGCTACCTGCACTCCGGCTTCGAAAAGCTCGGCGAGTACCGGCACTACAACCAGATCATCCCGCTCACCGACCGGACCGACTATTTGTCGCCGATGGCGAACAACGTCGGCTTCGCGCTGGCCGCCGAGAAGTTGATGGGGATCGAGATCACGCCGCGCTGTACCGTGTTGCGCGTGATCGCCTGCGAGATGAGCCGCATCATTTCGCATATGGTGTGGCTGGGCACGACGTCGATCGACCTCGGCGCATTCACGCCGTTCCTGTGGGCCTTCCAGGAGCGCGAGCGGATCTACGATCTCCAGGAGATGTGGACCGGCGCCCGGCTCACCACGAGTCTCACGCGGGTCGGCGGGCTCATGGCCGACATTCCCGACAACTTCGTCGACAAGCTGCGTGACTTCATCCGGACATTTCCGAAGACGCTGGGCGAAATCGATCGGGTGCTCACGCGCAACGCCGTGTGGGCGGGCCGCACGCAGGGCGTCGGCGCGCTCACCGCGGCCGAGGCGATCAATCATTCGCTCTCCGGCCCAATGCTGCGCGCCAGCGGCGTAGCGTACGACGTTCGCAAGGACAAGCCATATCTGGGCTACGAGACGTACGATTTCGATGTCGTGGTGGGCGAACACGGCGACGTGTTCGACCGCTATCTCGTGCGCCTCGAGGAGTGTCACCAGTCGAACCGGATTCTCCAGCAGGCGCTGGACCGGCTTCCGGAGGGCCCGATCAACGTGGACGACCCCAGAGTCATTCTCCCCTCCAAGACGCGTGCCATGAGCGACATGGAAGCGATGATCTTCCACTTCAAGCAGGTCATGGAAGGCGTCAAGGCGCCGGTGGGCGAAGCGTACGTCGGCATCGAGAATCCCAAGGGCGAGCTCGGCACCTACCTCGTGTCCGACGGGACGGCAAAGCCGGTGCGCTGGCGCATCCGGCCGCCCTCCTTCATCAATCTGTCCGCATTGCCCCGGATGGCCCAAGGCCATCTGCTGTCCGACCTGATCGCGATCAACGCGTCCGTGGACATCGTAATGGGTGAGGTCGATCGATGACGGTGCAGGAGGACTACCAACCGGTCTTCAGCGGGAAAGTGCTGGAAGAGCTGCAGACGGTGCTCCAGCGCTATCCCAACAAGCAGGCCGCGCTGCTGCCCACGCTCTGGCTCGCGCAGCGCGAGCACGGCTGGATCTCCGATCGCATCATGGCCGAGGTGGCGGAGGTGCTGGGCCTGACGCCGGCCTACGTGAAGGGCGTCGTGACCTTCTATACGATGTATCACCAGCATCCCGTCGGGAAAAACTTCGTGCAGGTGTGCACGACCTCGCCCTGCAACATCTGCGGCGCCGAGGAGGTGCTGAAGTCGCTGTTGGAGCACAGCGGTGCGGGCGACGCGGGAGCGACGAGTCCCGATGGAAAGTGGACCATCGTCGAGGTCGAATGTCTCGGCGCTTGCGGCTTTGCCACGCCGATCCTGATCAACGACGACTTCATTGAAAGCGTCACACCGGACAAGGTCGCCGAGCTCGTGAGGAAGTATCGCTGATGGGATACCCTCATAAGTCTCACCCCAAAGAAACGGTCGTGCTGTCGCAGTATTTCGGCGACGCCGACGCGCGAACCATCAAGGGCTGGACCAAGCGTGGCGGCTATGAGGCGCTGGCCCAGGCTCTCAAGATGGATCCCGTCGCCGTAACCGATGTCGTCAAGGAATCGGGACTGCGGGGGCGGGGCGGGGCCGGGTTCCCGACCGGCCTGAAGTGGTCGTTCATGCCGAAAGAAAAGAAGAAAGCCCACTACCTCTGCGTGAACGCCGACGAATCCGAGCCCGGCACGTTCAAGGACCGGGAGATCATGCGGTGGACACCGCACGCGCTGCTCGAAGGCACCGCGATCGCGGCGTACGCGATCCGCGCCGAGGTCGCCTACATCTACATTCGCGGCGAGTTCACCGAGCCGTGGACGATCATGGAGCGGGCGCTCGCCGAGGCGAATGCGGCGGACGTGTTCGGCGACATCAAGATCCATCTGCATCGCGGCGCGGGCGCCTACATCTGCGGCGAAGAGACTGCCCTGATGAATTCGATCGAGGGCAAGCGCGGCAACCCGCGGATCAAGCCGCCGTTTCCGGCGGCCGCCGGCTTGTTCGGGCTGCCGACGACGATCAACAACGTCGAGACGCTCGCCGCCGTGCCGCACATCATCAAGCGCGGCGCCGCCTGGTACAAGGGTCTGTGCCTGTCGAATCCCAAGAGCACCGGCACGAAGCTCTTCTCCGTGTGCGGGCACGTGCAGCGACCGGGCAACTACGAAGTCACGATGGGATTTCCGCTGAAGGACCTGCTCTATGACATGTGCGGCGGCCCGCCCGCGGGCCGCACGCTCAAGGCGTGCATCCCCGGCGGCTCCTCGGTCCCGATTCTGACGCGGGAAGAAACCGAAGCGACGCTCCTCGACTACGAAGGCGTCGTGGCACAGGGCTCGATGCTCGGCTCGGGCGGCGTGATCGTGTTCGACGACTCGGCCGACATGGTCTATCAAATCATGCGCCTCGCCCGTTTCTACGCGCATGAGTCGTGCGCGCAGTGCACGCAGTGCCGCGAGGGCACCGCGTGGACAACCAAGATCATGGAGCGGATCCTGGCCGGGCAGGGCAAGACCAAAGACCTCGACCTACTCCTCGATCTCTCCGAGAACATGACCGGCAAGACGATTTGCGTACTGTCGGATTCGTGTGCCGCTCCCATCGTGAGCGGCATCAAGAAATTCCGCGGCGAATTCGAAGCCTATCTCGCAGGCAAGCGCCAACCCGTAATGGTCGGCTGAGGGCAGACGGCAGATGGCTGATGGCCTGATTAACCTGACGATCGACGGCGCTCCCGTGAGCGTTCCCCCCGGCACGCTCGTCATCGAAGCGGCGAAGCAGGCGGGCGTTCTGGTGCCGCACTACTGCTATCACCCGGGGTTGCCCGTTGCCGGCGTCTGCCGGATGTGTCTGGTCGAGATCGAAAAAGCACCCAAGCTCCAGATCGCGTGCGCGACGACCGTCATCGAGGGGATGGTCGTCAAGACTCAAGCGCCGGCCGCGAAGGACGCGCGCCGGAGCGTGCTCGAATTCCTGCTCATCAATCATCCGCTCGATTGCCCGATTTGCGATCAAGCCGGAGAGTGCGAGCTCCAGGATTTCGTCTTCCAGGAGGGCCAGCGGGGCACGCGCTACGGGGAGTTTGCCAAGCGGTTCAATCCCGTCGAGGACTTCGGTCCCGACGTCCTGTACGTCCCCAATCGCTGTATCCTGTGCACGCGCTGCGTCCGCTTCATGGAGGATGTGGCGCAAGAGCCGGTGCTCAACGTGTCCGAGCGCGGCGACCGCGCGTTCATCGGCATTCATCCTGAGGCCCGGCTCGACCATCCCTGGGCCGGCAACGTCGTCGACCTCTGTCCCGTCGGCTCGCTGCTCTCCAAGGATTTCCTGCACAAGGCCCGCGCCTGGGAGCTCGACAAGACGGCATCGATCTGCACCGGCTGCTCGCAGGGGTGCAACATCACGCTCGACACGCGCGACGAGGTCGTCGTGCGCGTGCGCCCACGGCCGAACCTCGACATCAACCGCTATTTCATCTGCGACCACGGTCGCATGCACTATCGCTGGATGAACCGCGGCGACCGCATCGAAGCTCCGCTCGTCAAGAAGGACGGCGGGCTCCACGCCACCGATTGGGACGAAGCCTTCGCGCGCGTCCTGGCGATTCTGCGGGGCGCGTCGGGAAAGGCGGTGGCGTTGGTGTCGCCGGGCGCCTCGAGTGAAGCGCTGGTGGCAGCCAAGCGGCTCCTTTCCGGCTTCAACTGGACGGGCGCGTTCCAGGTGGTGATGGGCGAGGAAGCGCCGCTCGCCGGGATTCCGAATCTCGCCCTCCGCGCCGAGCGCGCGCCTAATGCGAAGGGCGCCGAACAGCTCGGCTACACGCGCGACTATGCGCAGGCGCTCGCGACCGCAAAGTCGGCAGCCGTAGTACTCGTGCTCGATGAGCCCGACTGCGCCGTCGAAACGGACGGCGCGCTGATCTATATCGGCACCGTACTCGGCGAGGATGCAGCGTGCCGACGTGCCGACGTGATTTTGCCGATCGCCAACGTGGCAGAAGAGGAAGGCACGTTCGTGAACCGCGACGGGCGCGAGCAGCGCTACTTCCAGGCCAAGCCCGCGCCGGGGATGGCGCAGCCGGCGGCATGGGTGCTCGAACAGCTGGCTCAGACGATGGGCCTCGCGGCAGTGCCATGACCTTCCCCCTGGTCGCATCGGCCATCAAGGTGTTCGTGGTCTTCAACCTGATCATGGTTGGGGTCGCGCTGCTCACCCTGCTCGAGCGGCGCGTGTGCGCCTGGATGCAGGATCGCCTCGGCCCGAACCGCGTCGGCCCGGAGGGGCTCTTCCAACCGGCCGCCGATGGGCTGAAGAACTTCCTGAAGGAAGAGACGTCGCCGGCGATGGCCGACAAGGCGCTCTTCACGCTAGCGCCCATCGTCTCGTTCGTCCCGGCGTTGCTCACGTTCGGCGTGATTCCGTTCGCGGCGCCGCTGCCGACCAAGTGGGGCCTCGTGCCGATGGTCGTCGCGGATCTGCCCGTCGGCTTCCTCTACATCCTCGCGATCAGCTCGCTGGGCGTGTACGGCATCGTGCTGGCGGGATGGGCGTCCAACAACAAATACGCGCTCCTGGGCGGGCTGCGCGCGTCGGCCCAAATGATCTCGTACGAGATCGCGCTGGGGATGAGCACCGTAGCCGTCATCCTGCTCGCGGGCAACGTGACGTTGTCGCAGGTGATTGCGCAGCAGCAGCGCGGCCTGCCGTTCTTCATTCCGCTGACGATCGCGTTCGTGATCTTCTTCATCAGCGCCTTCGCCGAAACCAACCGGCTGCCGTTCGATCTGCCGGAAGCCGAGGCTGAGCTGATCGCGGGCTATCACACCGAGTACAGCGCGATGAAGTTCTCGATGTTCTACATCGCCGAGTATTCGAACATGGTGACCGCCTCCGCGCTGATGGCGACGCTGTTCTTCGGCGGGTGGGATATCCCCTTTACGAGCTGGGACTCGACCGGCGAGCCGAGCGTCCTGAAGACGGTGCTGACGCTGCTCTCATTCGGCGCGAAGACGTTCTTCTTCCTCTTCACCTACATCTGGGTGCGCTGGACGCTGCCGCGCTTCCGCTATGACCAGCTCATGGCGCTGGGCTGGAAGGTCCTCCTCCCGCTCTCGCTGGTCTACATCACCCTGCTGGCGGTCGCCATCTGGTTCATCCGAATCCGGCTCGGCTGGGAGTACGGCCCCCTCATGGCGTGGGTCCTTGGGGGATTGAATCTCGTGCTGTTAATCGCGCTGGTCTATTGGCTCGACCGCGGCCGCATCGTGTCCGGCTCGGTCCAAGAGGAGACAGCCTGATGGCCATCGGGGTGAAAGTCATGAAGCGGCCGACGCAGCAGACCTCCTACCTGCGCGCGACGCTGAAAGGGATGGCGCTGACGTTCAGCCACCTCCTGCGCCCCAAGGTCACGATGCAGTACCCCGAGGAGAAGTCGTCCAAGGACTGGACGCTGTCCTCCCGCTGGCGCGGCACGCACCGCATGCTCACCGACGAGCAGGGCAGGGCCAAATGCGTGGCGTGCGGGCTTTGCCCCCAGATCTGTCCTGCGAACTGCATCAAGCTCGTGCCGGGCGAGGATGAAGACGGCCACCGCTATCCACTGATCTACGAGATCGACGAGTTCCGCTGCATCTTTTGCGGCTATTGCCAGGAAGTATGCCCCGAGGAAGCGATCCACGTGGGCGTGCACTACGAGAATTCCGAGTACTCCCGCGACCGCTTCGTCTACGACCTCGAGCGGCTATCGGCCCAGACGCACCCCGTTTCCACGCTGTGGGACCCGTCGGACCCGAAGGGCGAGTAGTGATCCTCACGTTCTTTCGGATCTTCGGCGTGATCGCCATCGGCAGCGCTCTGCTCTGCATCACACGCAAGAACCCCGTGTCGAGCGCCCTGTGGCTTGTCGTGACGCTGTTCGCGCTGGCCGCATTGTTTGTCCTACTCGACGCGCAGTTCATCGCCGTGCTGCAGATATTGGTCTACGCCGGCGCGATCATGGTGCTGTTCCTGTTCGTCATCATGTTGCTGAACCTGGGCCGCCCCGGACCGACCGACATCCGAGGCCCCGCCGGGCTCCTGACCGCCGTGGTCCTAGCGGGCGCGCTCTTCCTGCTGCTGCGCCCGTTCAGCGAGTCGCCCCTCCCGTCGTCGATCCAGCTGCCGCCCGGAACGATCACCGCGCTGCAGCAGCAGCAGGGCATCGTCGCCTCCGTGGCCAATCCCCTGTTCGGTGCCTACCTGATTCCCTTCGAGATCGCGAGCGTGCTGCTCCTTGCCGCGATCGTGGGCGCCGTCGTGCTCGCGAAGCGAAAGCTCTAGGATGCTCCTCAGTCCCGCGCTCGCGATCTCCGCCGTGCTGTTTACGCTGGGCGTCGCGGGGGTGCTGTTCCGGCGCAACGTGATCGTGATCTTCATGTGCGTCGAGCTCATGCTCAACGCCGTGAACCTCACCTTCGTGGCGCTGGCGCAGACCCTGGGCATGGGTGGGCAAGTCTTCGTCTTCTTCGTGATGGCGGTGGCGGCCGCTGAAGCGGCGGTCGGCCTCGCCATCATTCTCGCGGTCTATCGCCACAAGCAGTCGGTGAGCCTGCAGAACATGAATCTCCTCAAGGACGGATGACCGGCACCGCCGTCGACCTGATCTGGCTCGCGCCGGCCCTCGCGCTGCTCGGCTTTGTGCTGAACGGAACGCTGGCACTGACGCGTCCCAATTCGAAGACGATCGTGTCGGTCATTGGCGCCGGAGTGTTGCTCACGGCATTCGCCGTGTCCATCGCGATCTTCAGCGCCTTCGCCGGGCTCCATGCCGAAGAGCCGTTCGTGTTCCGGTATTGGTCGTGGATTCCGGTGGGGACACTGCAGATCGACTTCGCGTTCCAGGTCGATCAGCTCTCGCTGGTCATGCTGCTCGTCGTCACCGGCGTTGGCTCGCTGATCCACCTGTTCAGCATCGGATACATGAAGGAGGATCCGGGCTACGCGCGCTACTTCGCGTATCTCAACCTCTTCGTCTTCTTCATGCTGGTGCTGGTGCTGGGGGCGAGCTTCCCCGTGATGTTCGTGGGGTGGGAAGGGGTCGGCCTCTGCAGCTATCTGCTGATCGGCTTCTGGTTCACCGAAGAGCAGAACGCGAACGCGGGCCGCAAGGCGTTCATCATGAACCGCATCGGCGACTTCGGGTTCATGGTCGCGATGTTCATGATCTTCTGGTCGACCGGCTCGCTCGATTTCGGCACCGTGTTCACGCACGCGCCGAATGCGCTCGCGGCGGGCGGGCGCACGATCACGGTGATCACGCTCTTCCTGTTCCTGGGCTGTACCGGCAAGTCGGCGCAGATCCCCCTGTACACCTGGTTGCCCGATGCGATGGCGGGACCGACGCCCGTCTCCGCACTCATCCACGCGGCCACGATGGTGACGGCCGGCGTGTATCTCGTGGCGCGCTGCAATCTGCTGTTCGCCATGGCGCCGGTGTCGAGCGCGGTGGTCGCGGGTGTCGGCGCGCTGACGGCCCTGTTCGCCGCGACGATCGCGCTCAAGCAATGGGACATCAAGAAGGTCTTGGCGTATTCCACGATCTCCCAGCTCGGGTACATGTTCCTGGGAGTCGGGACCGGGGCGATCAGCGCCGGCATGTTCCACCTCATCACTCACGCGTTCTTCAAGGCACTGCTCTTCCTCGGCTCGGGTAGCGTGATCTACGCCTTGCATCGCGCCTATCACCACACGCATTCCCATGAAGACGCGCAGGACATGCGCAACATGGGCGGGCTCGCGCGCTACATGCCGTGGACCACGGCCTTGATGTGGATCGCGACGCTCGCGATCGCCGGCGTGCCGCCGCTCTCGGGCTTCTTTTCAAAGGACGAGATCCTCACCGCGGCGCACGCGCGCGGGCATGCGGACCCGATCTGGCTCGTGTTTTGGGGGTTGGCCCTCATCGCCGCGTTGCTCACGGCGTTCTACATGACGCGGCTGATGCTGTACACCTTCCACGGCCCGAACCGGACCGGCGAGAAGGAGCAGGCGCATCTGCACGAGGCGCCGTGGATCATGACCGGCCCGCTGCTCGTGCTGGGCGTGCTGTCCGCCGCAGGCGGACTGATCAACGTCCCCGAGCTCTATCGCGGCAACGCGTGGCTTCATCACTGGCTGGAGCCGATCACGCAGGCGAGCGCCCCACTGTTGCCCGCAGTGCCCCTATCGAGCAGCACCGAGTGGCTGCTGGTCGGCATTGCCGTCGCGGTCGCGGTCGTCGGCATCGTGGGCGCCTGGCGATTGCTCAAGCCGGAAGCATTGGTGCCCGCCCGCAGCGCGCCTGAGGAGCGCGGATTTGCACGCGTGCTTCGGAACAAGTGGTACGTGGACGAGATCTACGACGCGTTGATCGTCCGTCCGCTGGTGTGGCTGTCGCGGGAAGTGCTCTGGAAGCAGGTAGATCAGCGCATCATCGACGGCGCGGCGGTGAATGGGGCCGCCCGCGGCGCCCGGGCACTCGGCTGGGCGAA
>Ga0193755_1000075_pt1 | contig 25568 bp, 22 predicted proteins | sample H1a2metaG_FD_144921 | JGI IMG/M metagenome (GOLD analysis project Ga0193755, IMG submission 144921) | Soil microbial communities from a riparian zone of the East river system, Colorado, United States - H1a2 | ecosystem: Environmental > Terrestrial > Soil > Riparian zone | place: USA: East River...
GAAGCCCGGGAGTGCGTGCATGCGCGTCCAAACGGGCGGCTGCTTGGTGGCCCACGCCTCGCGCACCTTCTTGATCTCGGCCATTTCGGCGCTCCGCGCGGCCGAATCCTGCGCGGGCGTCACGCTCCCGCCGAGCGGCCGCTTTCCCCCGCCAATAATCTGATGACAGCCGAAGCAGGTCTGTACCGCGGGAATCCCCGGCTCGCTCGAGATGGTCACGGTGTTGTGACAGTACAAGCAGGGGATCTGGTCCTGACCGGCGTGGACGTCGTGACGAAAGAAGATGGGCTGGCGGGGACCCTTGAGCCGCCCCGTGTCGCTGATGACGGGAGCCTTGTAGCCAGACGCAGAACCGGTTTGTGCCGCGACCGGGAAGGCGATCGACAGTGCGATCGCGACGCCGGCCCCGACCCTCCCACTCCTCTTCGTCATCCAGAGCGCTCGATGGCGAATGGTATCGGTCTGTGTTGTGAAACGGCTTGCGGGCGCCGGAATGTAGCGCCAGCGCTAAACGGGGCACAAGCCCTGCACGCGCAGGGGCACAGCATGCTGCGCCCGTACCACACCGGTCAATCCGGCCGGGCCAGCAACTGATGCTTGAGCTGAATGATGTGGACGAAGGCGTCGACGGCAGCCAGGTCGGGGAATTCCATCCAGCACCACCGCACGCCGCCCGCGATCTGGCCGTCGCGGATGGCCTGGCGCGACGGCCGCGGGAGGCCGTCGGTCACCGCGAACTCGCGCTCCTCGCTCTCGGTGAGAATGAACGTGCCCGAGAGACCCGTCTCCATGGGATGGAGGTAGCCGAGCTTGCGCCCGCCGACCTCGTACATCCAGACCCATTTCCAGGCGGTGCCCATGAACACGACCTGCTCGGTGACGTGCCGGAGCGCGCGCATGCCCTCCCGCGCGCGCTTGAACCGTTGCGCGGCGCGCGGCGGCAGATCCTTGAGCGGCGCGTCCGACTTGGGACGCTTGCGCGGGCTGGCGTAGAGATTGGTCGCCCAGTACCCGGCCGGCTGGTGATCGATGGGAATCATAGTGGCTCTATATGTAAACCGCGGGTCACCGAACGGAAGCGCCCGGCGTCGAGCAGCCGAGCGATCGAGACGCCCGGCACCGCCATGCGGCCGTCCTTGCTCATGCTCAGCTTGATCACGTCGGCACCGCGCCCGAACCAGCGCGCGCTCGGCTCCACGTCCGACGGATAGACGCACGCCTCGAGCGCCGCGACCGCGATGTCCGCCTGGGAGCCGATCCCGGACTCGGGCATCGTGCCGGCCCAGAGCTGGGCCCCGCATTCCGCGGCCACTCGGCAAATGCGGCACGCTTCAGCGAGCCCGCCCACCCGATGCACCTTGAGGTTCCAGACCATGGGGCCGTCGAGCGCCAGGACCTGACGCGCAATTCCTGCGTCCCGCAGCGTTTCATCGAGGCACACCGGCGTCTTGAGCGCATGCGCCAGCCGCGCGTGGCCCACGAGCTCGTCGGGAGCGAGCGGCTGCTCAATGTACAGGAGGCCGGCATCGTCCAACGCGCGCAACGCGGGCTCGTGCTCGGGCCAAGTGTACGCGCCGTTCGCGTCCACGGTCAGCGGCACGTCCGTGCCGGCCATTGCTGCGCGGGCAGCCCGCACCGCGAGGTCATCCCACCCCGGGGCGACCTTGACCTTGACGCGTCGGTAGCCGTGCTGAAGCGCCTCGTACACGCGGCGCGTCAGGGTCTCGGCGCGGCGATCCTCGGGAATGCCGAGCGCCACGCCGCAGGGAAAGCTCGCCCCAGGGTCGACGCCGAGCCGCTCGGCGACGAGCTGCGGCAGCCCTGTGCCGCGGCGATGCGCCTCGAGGTCCCACGCCGCGGTCTCGATCCCCGCCCGGGCGAACGGATTGCCGCGCACATTCTCCCGCAGCGCGGCGTCCACCGCCTCGGGGGAGTCGAACTCCCGACCGGCGATCCGCGGCGTGAGGACGCGGGTGATGAGATCACGAGCGCTGCCCAGCGTTTCCTCCGAGTAAAACGGCAGCTCGTCCGGGGCCGCTTCGCCGTAACCCACGTGCCCTTCGCCGTCGTGCAGCACCACGACCACCGACCGGCGCGCGTCGATCCGGCCGCCGGAGATGATGAACGGCTCCGCGAACGGCAGCTCGAGCGCGTACAGGTCAACCCGCGCGATGCGCATGGGCTCGCAGGTCGAGGAAACGGAGCTCGCCGCCGTGCCGCTCGAGCTCCCCGTGCGCTTCGAGCTCGAGCATCCCCGCAATCAGGCCGTCCCGCGGATGAAACACGAGCGCGTGGAGCGCCCGCTGGGGACGGGAGCCGTGCGTGGCGGGGTACTCGGAGAGCGGTAGCTGGAAGAAGGTGTGCAACTGGACGCTGTCGCAGCCGCAGCGGGCGTAGTCGAGGATCATGCGGCCGGAGTGGATGTTGCCGGTGCCGACAAGTTCCGGGATCCCCGCACTTGCGTGCGGGGTCAGTCGTACCACTGACCCCGGGCGCAAGCCCGGGGTTCCCGGGGTCAGTCGAGTCTCGAGCACCCGGAGATTGCGGTCGCTCAAATCCCAGCCTCCGTAGGCAACGCCTCGCTCGGCGTCGAACAGCCGATTGAATACGACCAGCGTGTCAGCTCCGGCGCATGCGTCCATCATCTCGACCTGGAACAGGTCATCGAACCGCGCGTTCATGAGCTTCACCGCGACGCGGACCGGGATCGGCGATGCGGCATGGATGCGTGCGGGCACCTCGCGCAGCCACCGCAGGATCTGCGGGCGATCGTCGGCGAGCGCGTCGCCCGCCAGCGTGGGCGAGAAGTCCTTTTCCACGAGGAGCGGCGGCTCCCGCCAGGCGTCCGCCAGCTGCGCGGTCGTGTAGCGGTACTCGCCTTCACTGAACGGCTCCGCGAGTCGCGGCAGGTGGTACTTCACCGACGGTACCACCAGAAGCCGGCCGGCTCGCGTGAGGTCCCGTCCGGTCCGCACCAATGTGAGGTAGTCGGTGAAGCTGCGATCCCAGCCGCGCCCCTTCCACGTGACGGTCCACCCCGCCCGGCCCCGGCCCGCCGGGCGTCGCTCGACCTGCATCTTCGTCTCGTGGATCGCCCACGCCGCCATCGTCCGCGCGCCGGTCTCGTCCTCGGCGATCACCGTCTTGAGCACCGCGAACGCGAGTCCCGCCGCGGCGTCATCCTCGAGTTGCCCGGCGTTGAGCGACAGCTGGCCCGAGCCCTTGCCGATGGGATGCGGAACGAGCTCGCCCAAATAGCGGGCGGTGAGATCGATCCGATAGGCCTGGCGCACGTGTGCCGGGAAGTCGCGCGGCAGCTCCCGCTTGAACCGATCGAAGTCCCGTTCGAGCTTCTCACGCACAGGCGGATCGACTAACCTCGAGGCCCTGCCCCGGGGTCAAACCGTGACAGCCGGAACTCGGGAGGCGCCGCGTTCCCAGCGAGCACCAGGTTCGCGACCAGCTCGCCGACGGCGGGCCCGTGCTTGAAGCCATGCCCCGACCCGCCGCCCACAAGCCAGGCGTTCGCCGCCGCCGGGTGCCGATCGATGATGAAGTGCTCGTCGGGAGAGTTCTCGTACTGGCACACCCGGGCTTCGACGAGCGGCGCGCCCTTCAAGCCTGGGAACCGAAACGCGAGATACTCCCGCGCCGCCTTCAGGGCCTCCGGCGAGGGCAGCCGCTCGCCCGTGGTGGGGTCGAACGGAGGGCCACGGGTGTCGTCGGCGACCTTGAACCCGCGCCACTCGTTGCCGGGAATCCCGTATATGAAACCTCTCCCGTGATCCGCCCACACGGGGAGCGCCTGCTCGGTGAACCGCACGTCGCCCGGGGGCGTGCCGAAAAAGAAGACCTCCTGGCGGGTGGCGCGGACCCGATCACCAATGACGTCCGGAAACAACTGCCCCAGCCACGGACCGCATGCGAACACGAACGCGTCGGCCGCGACCGTGCTGCCGTCGGAGAGCTTGATGTCGCGCAACTCGCCGGCGCCGAGACGCGCGCTGGGCTCCACGGCGAGCTGGCGGTATTCACCGCCTTCGGCGAGGAACCCCTCGAGCACAGCCGCGCAGGCGCGGCGCGCCGTGAGGTAGCCACCATCTTTCTCAAAGATGCTCCAGCGCACGCGCTCGCAGTTGATTTGCGGGTAACGGCGCGCCGTCTCCGCGCCCGACAGCTCTTCGAACGCCAAGCCGGCTTCCTTGAGCAGGGGCAGCGCCGCCTTTTCGTACGCGTCATCACTCTCCACTAGCCACAGCACGCCGATGGGATGGTACAATTTCAGGTGCCAGCGCCGCTCGTGCTCCTTCCACAACTGGAGCGCGCGCGCCGTGAGGTGCGTGTAGATCCCGCGAGGGCCGTAGGTCCCGCGGATCACCCGGGTCTCGCCACCGGAGCTGGCGCGCGAGTTGCCGGGCCCCCAAGCATCCACCAGCGTGACGCGGGCGCCGCCCCGCAGAAGGTGGAGCGCAGTCCAGCCGCCGAACGCCCCAGCCCCGATCACCACCACGTGTCGTTGCTTGCTCATCGGAATCCAGTCCTTCAGGAAGGGAGACGTGCCGAGTGCCGTGCTCGCGGCGGTGCAGGACTCGAGGAACGACCGCCTCGGGATGCGCCTCACGCCGGCGTGGCGCGCCGAGTGCGCGCCTCGCGGACCGCGGCGCGCACGACGTCACGGTCGGACGGCGGCAGGCTCGGCCCCCACGGATCGTCGCACGCATCGTCCGGGATCACACCGTCGGCCGCCAACGCCCACAGCATCCGGCGGACGTAGCCCTCCACGGGGCCAACGAACGTCGCGCTCGCGAAGCGATCGCACACGCCCGACAGGCGGACGAATTTGCCGAAATCCCCCGAGCGGAACGATTCCATCAGCGCGACCTGGAGGTCGGTGAGCGCCGCCCCCATGCCGATCAATGCCGCTCGCGCTCCCATGGTGAGCGAGTAGCCCAGGAAACGGTCCTCACCGGTGATCAGCAGCTTGTCCGGGTGGTCTCGCATCAGCCCGGCGATCCGCTGAAACGTCACCACCGAGTCGAGCGTGGCCACCTTGATTCCGATCACGCTGGGGAGGGCGAGGATGCCGTGGAGGGTCTGGTTGTCGTACGCGACGCCGCCGGCGGCCTCGTACAGATAGAACGCGATCACCGGCAGCTCGCGGCCAAGCGCTGCGTGATACCCGACCGGATCGTCCGCCCGCGGGAAAGCGAGCAGCGCGTTGGCACCGCCCGCCTTCGCCTCGACCGCCATCTCGACGCTCGTCGCCCCCGCGACGATCTGACTCATCGGTAGCGCCGCCCGCCAAGTCGCGAGCACTCGGCGCCGCTCGTCACGCGACAGGTGCGGCCCGCGCCCGGTGTGCGACCACACCGCCACGCCAGCGACCTGATGATCCGCCATCCACCGGGCGTACGCCTGTTGCGCGTCGTCCGCAAGCTCCCGGCCACGGAACGGGACCGGGACGGCAGGGATCAGGCCCCACTCGAAGACGCCGGTCAGTGGAGTAGTCCCCCGCGGGCGTTTTCCGAGTCGATCGCCGCGCGCTGCGGCGGCGCCAGCTCGAGCAGGTCGACCTTCGCCACGCTCGCCTCCGGAATCCGGAGCGGCTGTCCGGTGCCGAACACGAACCGGTCGAACCCGATCGTGCCGAGCAGGGTCTCCAGGTGATCTTCCGGGGGACCCCAGATCCAGCTCACGTCCCACCAGAGTCGTGCCGCTTCCTCGGGGGTCGATCCGAAGTGGACCTCTTCGATGAACCAGCGGTCGGCGTGCGTGATCAACAGCCGCACGTCCTCGTCGCTCCGAATCAAGGCCCGTACCGCCGCCGCCGGAAGCTCGGCGGCGTGGTCGTTGGGGTGACGCTGGCGCCCGTCCTCGAGGCGCACCGCCATCATCAGTGGCAGGTGCGCCGCGCCGCACGCCGCGGCCAGGATCCGCATCTCAGGCCCCGTCGGGTCGAGACCGTAGTACAGCGGATCGCACCGCCCGGCCGGGGCACCGCGGTCCGCCGCCTCACCCAGCGCGCCATCCCAGCCCGCGAGGCCGGGATGCAGCGCCGGCACCGGCTTGAGGCGCGGGTCGCGCGCCACGGTCTCGTACAGCCAAGCGTTCCCCTCCATCGGCTGGCGCCAGAACAAGCTTGGCACATGGCTCACCCAAGCTTCGTCGATCCCGGCGCGCTCCATGGCGCGCAACAGCCCATCGGAGGACGTACCGGGCACCCGCCGATACGGATAGGCGCCGAGGAAGGTGTTGACGTCGATCCGCATTAGTCGGCGGGGAACGCGCCGCGCGGGAAGATGCGCGCCGCGTTCCTCCACTGCACGAGTTCCAGCTCGGGCGGCGGAAGCAAGCGCTCGAGATAACGCAGCTTGGCCCAGCCGGCGTCCATGGTGAGGTCCGTTCCCCAGAGCAGTCGCTCCACGCCGGCGGCCTCGAGGCACGCTTCGAGCATGCCGCCGTCCACACCGCTCCCTGAGAGATCGACGTAGACGTTGGGCGTGGCGCGCAGGGCAGCAAGTGAGTGTTCCCAGTCGCCGCCCCCGCCGATGTGCGCCAGGATGAATCGCACCTGGGGGTGGCGCGCGGCCAAGGCGGCGAGCTCCGGCCCGTCCGATGCTTCCTGCCCCGGGCGGTCCCCCCTCCGGTTCTGCCACACATGGTGCAGGACCGGAACCCTCCGTTCCCCCGCCAGCTCGCAAATCGGATCGAGCAGGGGGTCTGTCGCGCGGCGGCTCGCCGCGAGCTTGATCCCCACCATCCCGGCGTCGAGGCAGCGGGCGATCTCGGCGCGCGCGTGGGGCGTGTAGTTTGGGTTCACGGTGACGTAGCCGCGGATCAGATTGGGGTGCTCTCGTTCGAGCGCGAGGAGGGCGCTGTTGCCATCCTCCACGTCCCTGGGCGACGGGAAGTACGTCGGCGATGTCCGACCCCAGCTTCCGAGGATCGAGGCGACGTGGATCGTCACCCCGATCTTGCGCCCCGCCGCCAGCCGGCTGGCATTGCGCTCGCGCCAATCGGCCCGGGGGCTGGCGGCATGGTAGAAGTGGGCATGGACGTCGATCAACATGCATCAATCTGAGTAGCAGACGCCAAGACGCCAAGCCGCAACGGGTTCAGACTGCCCGCGGCTGGGCGCCTGGCAACCCGTATTGGCGACCTGATGGCTGTTTCCTATGTTGTGTCTCCATGCGCACCCCGCCCCCGAACCCCCCGCGCCCTCCCGGAGGGCCGCCTCCCCGCGGTCCCACGCCCCCTCCCCGCGGCCCCACGCCCCCCCCGCGCGGCCCCACGCCGCCACGCGGTGGCGCGGCGCCCAAAGCCGGGCCGCCGCCCCGGCCCCCCGTCAAGCCGCCGGCGGCCAAGCGGGCCGCGCGCAAGCTGCCGGGCTGGCTCGCCCGCGCACAGCGTCTGCTGCTGCAGCCGACGCAGGAGTGGGCAACGATCGCCGGCGAGTTCACGAGCGCCGGCCCGATCTATATGCGCTACCTCGTTCCCATGGCGGCCATCGGCCCCATAGCTGCAACCATCGGGGGGGTCGTGTTCGGCGAGCGTGGCAGCCTGCTGACGTTCGGGACCGTCCCGATGAATGCCGGGACCGCGGTACAGGCGGGGGTCCTCGAGTACGTGCTCAATCTCGTGGGCGTATACGTGCTGGCGATGGCGATCGACGTGATCGCGGGGTCGGTCGGGGGACAGCGGAACCGCGTGCAGGCCCTGAAGGTCGCGGCGTACGCAAGTACACCGTACTGGCTGGCCAGCGCATTCGCGCTGTTCCCCAGGATCGAGCCGCTGGGAATGCTGGTCGGGCTGTACAGTGTGCGGCTGTTCGCGCTTGGCCTTGCGCCTTGCATGAAGGTGCCCCGCGACAAGGCGGCTGCCTTAACACTCCTGACGAGCATTGCGGCGGCGTTGATAGTGCTGGTGATTACCGCGATCATCACCCGCCTGGTCGTGGCTTAACGCCGCTCCCGGAACGCTGTGCGCGTCACCCCGCCCTCGCGGCCGAGGAGCCACGCGGCGATGGTGAGTCCTACGATCGCGAACAGGGCGAGCGCGGCGCAGTCGAGCGGCACGGGGAGCTCGCCGCCGTAGCCCGCTCCCGCCCACGCGCCGAGCAGAGCGTGCTTCAGCAGGTCCACGCCGTACGCGAGGGGGTTCGCGTAGGCGACGGCGCGCAACACGGGACCGAGATGCCGCACGGGATATAAGGCACCCGACAAAAAGAGCATCGGGAAGACCACGAAGTTCATGACGCCCGCGAAGTTTTCGATCGACCGGATACTCGCCGCGATTACCACACCGAGCGCGCCCAGCGCCAGCCCTGAGAGGACGACGGCGACGAGCCCGAGCAGCGCCCCCGCGAGCGTGGGTCGCAGGTGGACCAGCGGGAGCAGCAGCCCCGCCACCACGATTACCTGAGCGGTACCGAGCAGCGTCGCGCCCAAGGCCTTGCCCAACGCGACCGTGCTGCGCCGGACCGGCGCGACCAGCATCATGCGGAGCACTCCGGCCTCGCGGTCGGTCACGGTGGAGAGGGCCGCGAGCAACGAGCCGAACATCACCACCATGCCGAGCAGGCCGGGGGCCATGTAGACGCGGTAGTCGATCTCGTTCCGCCCCGCGAACACGCCGGCGAACCCCGCGCCGGCAAACACCAGCCACACGAACGGCCGCCCGATGCTCGCCAGCACCCGGCCGCGCTGCCGCAGGAACCGTAGGAACTCGCGTGCGACGATCCCGTACACCGCGCGCATGCTCAACCGCCGTCCGCTTCGGCCAGAGGATGGCCGGTGTGCGCGAGGAACACCTCCTCGAGCGAGCCGACTCCCGCCGCCTGCTTGAGCGCAGCCGGCGTACCGAGGGCGACGAGTCGTCCGTGATCCAACACGGCGACGCGGTCGCACGGCTCGGCCTCCTCGACGTAGTGCGTCGTCAGGAGCACGGTGAGGCCGGACGCCGCGCGCAGGCCGCGGATCCGGTCCCACAGCGAGCGGCGCGCGCGCGGGTCGAGCCCGGCCGTGGGCTCGTCGAGAAACAGGATGCGCGGCTCGTGCAGGATGCCCCGAGCGATGTCGGCGGCGCGCCGCATGCCCCCGGAGAGCGTCCGCACCGAGTCATCGCGTCGCTCGAGCAGCTCGAACTGGCGCAACAGCGCGTCGATCCGCGGCCGGGAGGCGCGGTCGGGAAGGCTCCACAGGCGCGCGGCGAAACGCAGGTTTTCCGCGACCGTGAGGTCGCGATCGAGGGTGGTGTCCTGGAACACGAGCCCGATGCTGCGCCGCACGGCGAGGCCGTCCTGCACGACGTCGTGTCCCGCGACGCGCGCCGAGCCGCGCGAGGGCGCAAGCAGCGTCGCGAGCAGGTGAACGGTGGTGGTTTTCCCGGCGCCGTTCGGCCCGAGCAGGCCGAAGAACTCCCCGTCCCTGACCTCGAGGTCGAGCCGATCGAGCGCGCGGAGCGCCCCGAAGTCCTTGCCGAGTCCGCGGGCGACGATCGCGGCGGCGGTCATCCCTTCGCGGCGAGCGCGCGCGACGCCGGTGCCGCACGATAGGTCCACTCGGCGGCTTCCGCCGCACGCTCCACCTCGGCGACCGCAGCATCGATCAGGTGGCGGTGGGGCGACAGCGAGCACACCGGATCGGTCAGGCCCGCGTCGCCTGCCACCAGGAACGCCTGGCAGCGGCAGCCCCCGAAGTCCTGGGTTTTGCGCGGACACGACCGGCAGGGCTCGGGCATCCAGGCATCACCCCGGAAGCGCGTGAACGCCTCCGAGTGCTCCCAGATCCACTCGAGCGCGTGTTCGCGCACGTTCTCGAACGTGAGGGTCGTGATCCGACCGGCCGCGTGGCACGGCCAGACCTCCCCCGCCGGCGTCACGGTCATGTAGGCGCGCGCCCAGCCGCCCATGCACGGCTTGGGGTACTGCTCGTAGTAGTCGGGGAGCACCCATACGATCTCGAGCTTCGTCCCGAGTCGCGCGCGCTCGCGCTGGACCACGCGCCAGGCCTCATCGAGCTGAGCCTTGGTTGGCATCAGGGCATCGCGGTTGTGGAGCGCCCAGCCGTAGAACTGCGTGTTGGCGAGCTCGATGCGCTCGGCGCCGAGCGACTCGGCGAGCCCGATGAGCGCTGCGACCTGATGCAGGTTGCGGCGGTGCAGCACGACGTTGACGGTGAGCGGGAAGCCCAACTCTCGCGTGTAGCGGTAGGCGGCGATCTTATCCTTATACGATGCCGTCCCCGCGACCGCATCCGAGAGCTCGGCATCCGCCCCCTGAATGCTGATCTGCACGTGGTCGAGCCCCGCCGCTTTCAGCGCCGCAAGGCGCTCCTTGGTGAGCCGGTAGGCGGATGTGATGAGGGACGTATAGAGACCGAGCCCGTGCGCCTGACGGACCAGCTCCTCCAAATCGGCGCGCAGGGTCGGCTCGCCACCCGAGAGCCCGAGCTGTAGCACACCCAGCGCCTTGGCTTCGCGGAACACACGGCACCACTCGTCGGTCGAGAGCTCGCGCTTGAAGCGCGGGCCCGCGAAGTCGAGCGGATTCGAGCAGTAGGGACACTGCAGCGGACACTTGTAGGTCAGCTCGGCCAGGAGCCACAGCGGCTTAGGGTCCATACGTCACCAGCCCCTTCGCGGCCAGTCGATCGAGAAACGTCGTAACGTCGCGCTCGACTCCTCCCCCCGGGGAGCCGTACCGCTGCTCCAGCGCTGCCACGACGTCAGCAACCGAGCGGACGCCGTCACACAGCACGAGGATCTCTGCGCCGGTCGGATTCAGCGCCACGAGCCCTTCGGGATAGAGGAGGACGTCCCGCCCGCGCACGTCATCGTGCTGGAGGCGCGCCTTCGGGTGGAGGCGCGGCACGGTCGGCCGTCCTGCCGCGGTCACGGCGCGGTCCCGGGGATGGGCCCCCGCTCCACGGCGTCGAGCAGGCACCACAGCACGTCGCACTTGAACTCGAGGGCGGCGACGGCCCGCTCTTGCTCCTCCGGCGTGCGGAACCGCTCCGTCACGAGGCCGAGGGCGTACTCCGCATCACGCGGCGCCTGGGTGAGCCGGTTCTTGAAGTACTGCAGCCCCGCGGGATCCACCCACTTGTAGTGGCTCAGCATCGCCGACAGCCGCTCCTGAACGATCAGCGGCGCGAACATTTCGGTGAGCGAGGCCGCCACCGCCTCGAGCCAAGGCCGGAACCGGCAGAAGCTCACGTACGCGTCCACGGCGAAGCGCACGCCGGGCAAAAGAAAACGCTGGCCGACCAGATCCTCGCGCTTCACGCCCATCGCCTCGCCCAGCCGCAGCCACGCCTCGATGCCGCCTTCCTCCCCCGGCCGACCATCGTGATCGATGATCCGCTGGATCCACTGCTGGCGCACCTCCCGCTCGGGGCAGCTCGACAGGATCAGGGCATCCTTGATGGGGATGCTGATCTGATAGTAGAAGCGGTTCGCCACCCACAGCTGCAGCTCCTGGCGCGACAGCTCGCCCCGGTGCATCCGCTGGTTGAACGGGTGGAGGTGGTGGTAGCGGCGCTCCAGTACACCCCGCAGACGGCCGACCAGTCCGTCCACCGCCGGTGAGCCTACCTCTACGCTCACAGCTCGAACTCCATCGCGTCCTCTCCTACCTCGATGCCCGCCGTCTCGACCCGCGCCCGCTCCGCGGAGCTGCGACACAGGATCGGATTGGTGTTGTTGATGTGGACGAGCACCACCCGCTTGGCGTCGAGGCGCGGCAGCAGCTCCAGGCTGCCACCGGGGCCGCCAACCGGGAGATGGCCCATCTCGCGCGCCGTCGGCGCGTCGGCTCCCCCGCCGGCCGCACCGAGCTCGTCGTCCGACCAGAACGTGCCGTCGAACAACAGGAGATCCGCTCCGCCGGCGACTCGCCGCACGGCGTCATCCATCGCCCCGGCCGTCGGGACGTAGGCGAGCGTTCCGCCGGTGCGCTCGTCCGTGAGCCGCAGGCCGACGTCGAAGGCCTGAGCCGGCGCGGCGCGGGCGTAGCGCGGCGGGCGCCGGGCCACCGCCGTCGCTGAGCAGCAGATCCCGAGTGGGCTGCCAGTGCGGTCGGTGAGGGCGATCGGACGGCCCTCCTCGAGGGCCCGCGCGTCGACACCTGAGTAGGCGGAGAGCACACGATAAAGCGGCCACTCGTCGCCGAGCAGCGCCGTCACGCCCGCCGGGGCGTACACCGGCAGCCGGTCGGCGCTCTCCCGCAGCAACAGGAGGCCGAGAGTGTGGTCGATCTCGCCATCGGTAAGCACGACCGCCCGGACGGGCGTCGCGCGGGAGCCGGAAGGGGGCCAGAGAGAGCGATGGGCAGCGAGCTGGATGCGAAGATCGGGCGAGGCATTCAGGAGAACCCAGCGCGCGCCGTCGGCGCTGACCGCCACCGACGACTGAGTCCGGCCGCGGCCGTCCTGTCGGGCTTCCGTGCAGTTACGGCAGCCGCAATTCCATTGCGGGACTCCACCACCCGCCGCCGAGCCGAGGATGATAACGCGCATTGAACAAAGGGGCCGGGTTCGTCACCCGGCCCCTCGTTAAGCCGTATCCGCTTGGTTCAGGCGTTGCCGGCGTACGCGCCGACTTCCATCCCCAGCTCCACGACCTCAAATTCAGGCTTCGTCCACGTCATTGGCTCTTCCTCCGGGGTAAATCGTGGTCAACCACTACGAGCGCTCGCCATCACACCTACGCACGTGACGTGCCACCTGTCGGCCGCAAGTTCGTAAAACCCAACGCACACGGATGTCGACACTTAACGCGTACACCCGCCAGTGCTGTCCCCCGCTGACGAGGCAGTGCGGTGAGTCATTTCACCCAACGTGGGTGAATACACCCAACCCGTGCATCAAGGCTGCAGGCCGAACTTCTTGAGACGATAGCGCAGCGTGTCGCGCGAGATTCCGAGACGCTGCGCGGCCTTCGTTTGGTTTCCGCCGGCCTCGCGCATCGCGCGCTCGATCATGGCCTTCTCCCAGTGAGCGAGATCGACGCCCTGTGGCGGCAGCGCCGGTGCACCGGCGGCCGCGTCGGCTTCGGCCGGCGGGTTGTGGTGCGCCGCCACCGCGTTGTGGTCGGGGCTCGTGAGCGAGAGGTGCTCCACGTCCAGCATCGGACCCCGGCTCCACAGCACCGCCCGCTCGATCACGTGGCTGAGCTCGCGGACGTTGCCGGGCCACGGATACGACAGCAACATCTCGCGCGCCGGCGCGCTGATCTCTCGCACCGTCTTTCCGTACTTGGCATTGAGGAGTCGCAAGTAGTGGTCGGTGAGAAGCAGCACGTCCTCACCCCGCTCCCGCAACGGCGGCATGACCAGGACGATCACCGCGAGGCGGAAATAGAGATCGCGGCGGAATCGCTCACGGCTCGCCTCGCGCTCGAGATCGCGGTTCGTCGCAGCGATAATGCGCACATCGACCTTGCGCTCGCGGACACTCCCGACGCGCCGCACCGTCCGCTCCTCGATGGCCCGCAGCAGCTTGCCCTGCACCGAGAGATCCACGTCGCCGATCTCGTCGAGGAACAGAAACCCACCCTCGGCGGCTTCGACCAGACCGGTCTTCGACTCCTTGGCATCCGTGAACGCGCCGCGCTCGTAGCCGAACAGCTCCGCCTCCATGAGGTTTGCCGGGAGGGCCGTACAGTTGACCTCGATGAACGGCTTGGATGCGCGAGGGCCGGCGGCGTGGATGGCGTGCGCGAGGATACCCTTCCCGGTGCCCGTCTCGCCCGTCAGCAGCACAGGCGGCGTGTCCTCCAGCGCGGCGATCTGGCGCGCCCGCTCGAGCACCGCATGGACGGCGGGCGACTCGCCCACCATGGTCGCAAACCCGACGTCCCGCGTCGCGCGGCGGCGGTAGTACGACAGCTCCTGCTTGAGCAGTCGGTTCTCGCGAGCGCGGTCGGCCAGGAGCTTCAGCTCCTCGAGGTCCACCGGCTTTTTGACGTAGTCGAAGGCGCCGAGCTTGACGGCCTCGACGGCGCCCTCGATGGAGCCGTAGGCCGTCAGCATGATCACGGGGAGCACGGGATCGAACTCGCGGATCCGCTTCAGGAGATCGATGCCGCTCATCCCGGGGAGCCGCACGTCCGCAAAGACGACATCCGGCTGGAGGCTTTCGAGCAGCTCGAGCGCCTTCTCGCCGGAGGCCGCCACCTCAGCTTCGAAGCCGTGGTCCGCCAGGAACGCCTTGGCCGACCGGGCCAGGGTCTGCTCGTCATCCACGATCAGCACGGTCGAGCCGTTCATGAGAGACTCCGCACTGGCGTCGGCGCGGTGTCGCCACTGGCAACGGGCAGCCAGATGCGCACCGTCGTGCCGTGGCCGATCCGACTGGCGATCTCCAGGCGGCCGCCGGTTTCCTCGACGTAGCGCTTCGCGATGGCCAGGCCCAGGCCCGTTCCCTCGGGTCGGGTCGTGAAGAACGGCTCACACAAATTGGGCAGGATCTCCGCCGCAATTCCCGGCCCCGAATCGGTGATCTCGAGCAACACCCCGTCGGCGCCTCCCTCACCGTTCTGAGATTGGGCCGCGATCTCGAGCCGTCCACCGTCCGACATGGCGTCGAGCGCGTTGGAAATGATCTCGGTCAACGCCTGCTCCAACCGCATAGGATCGACCCGGATTTCGCGCAGTGTCGGGGGAACGGCCAGCCCCAGCTCGACGCGGCGTTGGCCCAGTAGCTCGGTGAAACCGGAGAGCGCGCCGTCCACGAGTGATCGTACACTCTCCCGCAGCGGACGGAAGGGAGCGGGGCGCGAGAAGGTCAACAGGTGGGCGATCCGGTTATCGAGACGATCGACCTGCTCGATGATCGCGTTCAGCGGTTCGCGCGCGGCGGGGCCCTCGACGCGGTGCTGCGCAAGCTGCGCCGCAGCACGCAGGCTCGCGAGTGGATTCCGGAGGCCGTGGGCCACCCCCGCGGCCATCTGGCCGATGGAGGCCAGCTTCTCGGACTGTACCAGCTGCGCGTGGGATTGGCGGAGCTGCTCGGTCATCTGCGCGAAGGCGCGTGCCAGGTCGCCGATCTCGTCCGCGGAGCGCGGCTCGATCGCGTGGTCCAGGTCGCCCGCGCCGACGACGGCCATCGCGTGCCGCAGCTCGTTGAGGGGACGCGCCAGGCTGCGGGAGATGATCCACGACGCGGTCAAACCGGCAACCAGGGCGAGCAGGATGATCGACCAGAGAACGCGTCGCTCCGTCGCCACAATGGTAGCCACCTGGGAAAACGCGCGCTGCACGCTGTACTCGCGGGCCTGGCGGTAGATCTCCCGGTTCACCTCCGCCAGGGCGGGCTGCAGGCGCTCCACGAGCTCTTGCCGTGCGGTGAGGTAGGCCGCCTCGCGCTGCCCGGAGTCGTACAGCTTGAACACGCGTCCCGCGACGTCTCGGATGTCGGTCTCGATTTTGCGAACGCCGTCCGCGAGCTTCAGATCCCCGGAGGGAAGTCCCGCCGCCCAACGATCAAGCCAGAAGTCCACGACCTGTTCGGTGAGTGGGAATTCCTTCTTGGCCGCGGGATCTCCGCTCAAGTAGCGCCAGACCACCTGGGTCTGGTTGAACATCGCGTCTTCGACTTCGGCGTACGTGCGGGAGTGGGCGAGGCGCTGGCCGAGCGCCTCGAGCGTCCCGCCCTCGAGCGCGTTGGTGCGAATCGCCTGGATTCCCACGAACAGCGTGGGGAGGACCATGAGGGAGAAGCCGAGCAGCAGCTTGCGTTGGAGGGTCACAGGGACATCGTCGTGGGGCTCATGGTTCGAAGCTAGGCTCCGTCGGTAGCCTGCGCGAGCACCTCATCGAGCGTCTCCAGCGTTCGGTCGACCGTCTCCTCATCATGCGCCAACGACACGAAGTTGTACGCGGTCCGCTTGAATAATAGGCCACGCGCCGCACACCTCCGCGCCACATCCCGCGAGATATTCTCGCTCGCAAAATGGAGAAAGCACATCTCCGCGATCCCGCCGACGCCCGTCACCACGTCGGCGTGCTTGCGGTGCAGGCGATGGAGCCCATGCAGCAATCGCGTGCCCATCCGGTGCAGGTGCCCGCACACATCCTCATGCGCGAATACTTCCAGCGTCGCCTGCGCCGCGGCGAGCGCCACACTCTCGGTCGCGAGCGTGGACGAGATCCACGTGCGGGCAACGCCGGCCATCAGGTCCGCTCGTCCACCCACCACCGCGAGCGGAAACCCGTTCGCCATGGCCTTACCCAGCGCCACGAGATCGGGCCGCACGCCATAACGCTCGGCGGCGCCGCCGATCGCCAGCCGGAACGCGGTCTTGATCTCGTCGAACACGAGCACCGCGCCCACCCGGGTCGCCTCCTCGCGCACCACCTCGAGCCACTCGCGCGTGGGCTCGATCACGACCACCGGCTCGACGACGACCACGGCGAGGCGGTCGCCCGTTTCGCGGATCAGGCGCCGGGTGCCATCGACATCGTTGAAGGGGATCTCGCCGTACAGTGCCCGAGTCGCCGCGGGCACTCCTTCCCCTCCCTGCGACCAGTCGAGCCAGCCATGATATCCGCAGCCGAGCACCCGCTCGCGTCCCGTCGCCACGCGGGCGAGCCGGACCGCCGCCGCCACGGCCTCCGCACCCGTCTTCAAGAACCGCATCTGCTCGAGCCACGGGATCCGCATGGCGAGCGCATCGGCCAGCTCTTCCTCGAGCACCGGCGGCAGCGGCCCGACGACGCCGGCCGCGATCGCCTGCTCGGCAGCGCGGTTCACGTCCGGGTGGCCGTAGCCGAGCGCCACCGCGCCGAGTGCCATCACGTAGTCGAGGTACTCGCGGCCCTCGGCATCCCACACGCGGCACCCCGCCGCGCGCGTCATGCGCGTCGGCAGTCCCGCGTCCAGGTCGGCGCCGAACAGCGCGTCGGGCCGCTTGCTACCGGTCGACGTGAAGCCGGGAACGCGCCAGTCGCTCACCGTATTTCAGCACCTCGATAGCCATCGCCCGCAACAGTTTCGCCTCGCGCTCGTCGAGCGGCGTGCGATGAATCACTTCACGCAGCGTCCGCATCACGCCCTCGGCTTGACGCGTCTTGAAGAAATCGATGGCGCGGAGCGCCGCCTCGGCATCCGCGAACAGCCGCTCCAGGTCGTTCACCGTCGCCGGCGGGCCGTCGCGCCGCGGCGCCTTGAACGGCCGATCCTCGTCGCCGCGCGCCAGCGCCAGCTCGTACAACATGAGCACGACGGCGTGCGCGAGGTTGAGGGAAGGATACGCGGAGCTCGTGGGAATGTTCACCACGCGGTGGCAGCGATCGAGCGCCTCATTGGGTAGCCCCTTGTCCTCCCGCCCGAACAGCAGCGCGACTGGGCCGGCTTCCGCACGCGCCAGAATCTCGGCGGCCGCTTCCCGCGGGCGCTGCAGATTGCGCTTGGCCGTGCGGCCTCGCGCCGTGAAGCCCACCACGTGCACGCAGTCGAGCAGCGCGTCCTCCAGGCGATCGAACCGGGCTACACGCGCCAGCACGTCCTGCGTCTGGTGCGCGATGCCCTCCACCCGATAGGCGTCGTACTCGCGCGGGCTCACCAGGCGGAGGTCGCGCAAGCCGAAATTCTTCAGCGCGCGCACCACATGGGCGATATTGACGAGATCCTGGGGCTCGTGCAGAACGACGACGATCATCCGACCAACTCCAGCACCCCGAACCGCTCCGGGTCCTGCCGGTCGCCCCGCAAGAACACCCACCCGTTGCCTCCGCTCCAGACCAGCTGCCCGGCGCGTCGCGTGCGGCCCGGCAGCATCTCGTTCACGAGCAGGTCGAAGCGCAGCCGTCCGCCGACATGCGCACGCTGCCACTCCGGCCAGGCGATCCCGAGCGTCACGGTGTAACCGCGGTCGGTACGCCGCCACGCGCCCCGCACGCTGCGCGGATCAGACGACGTCTCGCTGGTTGCCCGCACCCGCAGCGCGCGCGCGTCATTCTCGGGGACCACGAGGTATCCGACCGACCCGTCCCCATTCCCTCCGCGCTCATCTCCCGCGACGTACACCTGCAGACCATCCGAATGGATGTCGTCCGGCTCGTTGTCGAGTCGCAGCGGTGGCGCGCCGCCCGGTCGAATGCACAGCTCGGGTTTCACGACGTCGATCGCCAGGTAGAGTGCGTCGTCGTCCCAGGCGGCGTGGGCGACCGCAGCAAACTCGTCGGGGCCCGCGTACGGCTCCTCGCTACGCCGATACTGATCCTCCAGCTCGAGCCTGAGCGGCTCGCTCGTATCGAATCCGTCGAGCGTCCCGTCGAGCGGCGGGGGCGTGGCCACTCGGAGCGCGGCGCCGATGGCGGGTGTCGGCTTATCGAGCGCGAGCAGTGGCGCGAGCGGCGGCTCCGGCGCGCGCGCGCCCGCGAGCCGAATCCGTCCTGAGCTCGTCGTGATCTCCCAGCCGAGGGCCGTCGTGGCGTGGCGGTGCAGGCCCTGCTCGGCCGTCTCAACCTCGATCACGCTCCCCTGCACGCGCACCGCGCGCACCAAGGCGGCGTTTCCAACCGGCTCCAGAACCGTCACGCAGCGGGCACTCCGGCCGGTGGCGCGCACGACGTAGAACGTCTCCCGCGTCCCGTCTCCCGGCCGGCCAGGCGCTTCTGCTCGCACCAGCTCGCCGTCGAACGAGAGGAACGCCCTCAGCGTGCGCGGGCCGGCGGCCAGCTCGAGCCCGATGGGCCCCGCGCCTTCCGGGACGAGGCGCTCGACCCGCGATACGAAGTCATCCGCCAGATCGCCAGGCATCCACGTCCCCCGTTCCACGCCCCCCGTCCCGTGAAAATGCCATGGCAGCTCGAGCGTGTGCTCGGCGCGACTCGCCAGCTCCACCACATCGAGCAGGTACCCCGGGCCGGAAACGACGGTGCGCGTAATCTCGCCATAGCGGCCGCGTACCCAGGCCCACTCGCCCGAGGTGTCGAACGTTTCGCACAATGCGCCGCCCGGGGACTGGGACGCGCCGTCCAGCCGTGGCGCATTGTGCGCCAGCGTGGAGCGATACCAGAACAGGTCGTGCGCGACGTAGGATCCGGTTCCCGGATCGGCAAGCCAGTGCACGCCATCCGCGTGGAGCGTGAGATGTAACCGGTCGGGGTGCCCATGCCCGCCTCCGTACGGGCCGCACTCGAGGCTCACGTAACGGTCCCCCCCGGCCGTGCGCAGCACGGCGAGACCTTGAGATTCGAGCAGGAGACTGCCGGGAACCCAGGGGGGTGCATCGGACGGAAGCTCAGGGAGCATCTCCAGCAACGACCACCAAGACAACGTGCGACGGGAAACGGGAAACGGGACACGTGGCAGCGGTGCATCATGCAGATAGGACTCAAACAGTTCCGGCCGCGGCGCCGGCGCCTGGGACACCGCAGCGAGCCAACCCTCGAGCTCCCGTTTTCCGTTTCCCGTTTCCCGTTTCCCGAGATTCGCGAGCCCGACCTCCCACAGCTCGAGATACGCCGGTTGTGCCAAGGAAACCCCGAACCGCGAATCCTTCCGCGCGGGGAACGTGAAGTCGGGCAACGCCGTGCGCGCTGGCGCGAGCAGCGCCGCGCGAACGCGCGCCGCGAGCTTGGGCTCGGCAAAGATGTCCACGCCCGCAAGACGCGCCCACGCCGCGCCCGTCAGAAGCCCCCGCAGCGCGAAGAGGTGGTAGTTCTCTCCCTCGTACCACATCCCGTCCCGTCCGAAGCCGCGCAACAGATGCTCGAGCAGCCCGCTGGGACCTTCGATCGCGCGCTTGGCCAGGTCCTCGTCCTCGAACCAGCCGGCGATCGCGGCTAGGCCAGCGTTGTTCCAGGTCTGGCGGTTCGAGAACCCCTCGTCGAACTCGCCGATCAGGTTCGCCGCCTCGTCGGCCACCCGGCTCACGTCCTGCGCCGTGGCGTCCTCGAGCCTGCCGCTGGCGCGCAGCAGCGCGGCCGCCGCGAGGTAGTTGCCGATCCAGATGGATTCGAGGTACGTGGAGAAGAACAACCGACTGGGCCCCAGCACGTTGTCCCGGTTGGGGTACTGCCAATAGGTCCGGCCGTACGCCTGGAGAATCTCGGTGGCCCGTGCGCCGGCCGCGTCATTGCCGTCCAGCGCCGCCAGCGTCGCCAGGTGCGCAGCGCGCTCTGCGAGCCACAAATGTTGGTAGCGAGCCCAATGACGGTCGTGCCGCTCCCCCGTGAGAGTTTTGCCGCACCGAGGGCAGCGGTGCTCGGTCGGGTTCCACGGGTCGAAGACGAGAGCGGCGCCGTCCTCGGGGCACACGCCGCCGTCGGTCGAGAGCAGCGCCTTCGATTCCGGCACGGGCGGGAGTCGGGCCAGCAGCGGCGCCGCGCGCTCGGTGAGGTGCGCGAGCAGCGCCGCGAGATCCGGCGCCGCGGCGATCTTCTCCCGGCGCGCCGCGAGCTGCTCCGCCGTCACCATGCGCGGACCCCTTCGAGCGCCCACCGCACCGGGAGGACCGTCGCACCGGCGGCGCGCGCGGCGGCGATCGCGGGCGCGGGATCGTCCCCCGTGACGAAAAACATCGAGCCTCCCGCCCCGGACCCCGCCGCCTTCCCGCCCAGCGTGCCCACGGTCTTCAACGCGCTCTCGAGCCCGGCCATTTCGGTCGTGCGCATTCCCGGATCGAGCGTCTGCTGATGCATCCAGTTCTCCGAAAGCAGGGCCGCCACGCGGGCGACATCTCCCGCCCGCAACGCCTCCGCCATCGCGGCGGCCACGTCCTTCATCGCTCGCAACGCGCCCGCGACGCGCGGATCGCCGCGCTCGTACGCGGCCATCACGCGTGCGATCGTCGCGCCCGAGACGCGCGACCGGCCGGTGTAGCACAGCACGATCCGACGCTCGAGCGCCGTCGCGAACGCCGGATCGAGCGTGATCGGCTCGATCCCGACGTCCGGATCGCGGAACGTAAGCCGCTGAAAGCCGCCGAGCGCCGCGGCGAACTGATCCTGCTTGCCGCCGGGGATCTTCGCCTCGACGGTCTCGAGATACCACGCCTGCTCGGCGATCTCGCGCCCGGTCAACCGCTCCGCGCGCGCCTGCGCCAGGGCCGCGACGAGCGCCACGTCCATGGCTCCGGAGCTGCCGAGTCCCGATCCCGGCGGCGCGTCGCAGCGCGTCGTGATCGTGCACGCCGCCTGCACCGGGAGCATGCGCAGAGCGGCCTTCAGGAGATCGAGCCGGCCGTCGAGCACCAGGCCGCCGGAGTCCGCACACTCGAGCTCCTCACCCAAGTCTTCGGAGACGAGCCGGATCAGGCGTCCGCCGAGCCGCACCGCGACCCGCGCCGTGAGCTCGATCGCCGCATTTACGACCACGCCGCCCTCGCGCGCCGAGAACGGCGGGACATCGGTCCAGCCGCCGGCAAAGTCGAGGCGCACGGGGGCCATCCCGTGGAATTCAGTCGGCCGGTCGGGCGCTCTCACGGTGCCGGCCGCCACCCGGCGACGGTCGGCAACTCTCCGCGCACGTCCATCCGCACGCCGCTCACCCGGCGGTTCATCCCCTGCACGCCCCGCGCGTGGTAGAGGAACGCGACGGGGAGCGAATCCCGGAACAGGCGCTGCGCCCGCGCGGGGTCGGCGGCGGGGTGCACCCCCGCGAGGTCGGCGAGCGTCGTCAGGTAGCCGAGTCCCGGATCGCCCGGCGTGCCAACCACCGCGGCCGCGAAGTCCCGCTGCCGGCTGTTCACCCGCGCGAGGAACGCCGTGAGTTCGAGCTGCCGGATTGCGACGTCGAAGCCCACGGCAGCGAGCCGGGCCTGAATCATCTGCTCGAGCGCCGCTTCACCGCTCCCGACGGTGAGCAGCTCGAACGCGATGCGACGGCCGCCCAGCAATCGCCGCGCGGAGTCCGGGGCTGTGGGAACGGGACGCACCGGGACATAGCCGGGAACATCCGGTGGCACCGGGCCGTCCGCGACCGAGCCGAAGCCGTACAGGTAGCCGTCCACGATCTCGCGGCGATCGAGCGCGAGCGCAACGGCGAGCCGCATGCGGGGATCGTCGAACGGCGGCCGGCGCGTGTTGAAGACGATCCCGTACGGCATGATCAGCGGGTAGTCGAGCACCGTCAGCGCGGGGTTCTTGCGGACGAACGCGGCGTGCGCGGGCTGGATGCCGGCGAAATCGACCTCGCCCGCCGTGAGCGCGGCGAGCTTGGTCGTCGGCTCATCCACGACGACGACGAGGAACCGCTCGAGTGCCGGCGGTCCGCCGAGGGCGGCTGGGAAGTCGGGGTTGGCGGCGAACACCCAGCGGCGGCCCGGCTCGTGTGCCACGAAGCGGAACGGCCCGTTTCCGACCGGGTGCTCGTTCCAGGCGGCGCGTCGCAGCTCCGTTCGGGGAATCGAGTCGAGCAGGCGGGCGGGGAGGATGGCGAGGTCGGTGAGCACGTCCGGAATCGAAGTCTGCGGGCGACTGAACCGCACCACCACGGTCGAGTCATCCGGGTCGTTCACGAACGCCACGTCCGCGAAGTCGTTCAGGCGCGCGTACCCGGTCGCAGCGTCGCGGGCGGCGGAGATCGTCCAGGCGACGTCGCGCGCGGTCGTCGGCGTGCCATCGTGCCAGCGTACACCCGGCTGCAGTCGAAAGGTCAGCGCGCGGTTATCCGCGGACCATGTCCACGAGCGCGCGAGGTAAGGCCGGGGCACGAGCGCCGAGTCGTAGCGCACGAGCGTCATGAGCAGCACGTAGCGCTCCACCTGCTTGGCGAGCGGGAGCACGGTGAGCAGGGGGTTCACGCTCGGGAGGTCGGCCCCCGAAGCGTAGACCACCGTGCGACCCCGGTGTGCGGCTCCCTGCCCGCACGCCGCGATCACCATCCCCCCGGTCACCAGCCACAGCGCTCGTCGCCGCACGCTCGGATTCTAGCGGGGCCCCGCGGGTCGCGCGAGATTCGGCGTATGCTCACCCACGTCGGGACCCGCGCCCTGGCCGGGGCCATCGTCGTCACCGGGGTCGTCACGCTCACGTTCCTGCTGGTGCGGCTCGCGCCGGGGGACCCTGTGGAGCGCTTGCTCGGGCCGACCGCCACACCCACGCAGCTCGCGGCCCAACGCCGCGCCCTCGGCCTCGATCGACCCCTCGCCGCGCAGTACGCCATCTGGCTCGGCCGCTTCGCCCGTGGAGACTGGGGCCGGAGCATCGCTACGGGCCGCCCGGTGCGTGCCCTGCTGGGCGATGCGGTGCCCGCCACGCTCGCGCTCGTGGGCACCTCACTCGTCTTGAGCTACCTGCTCGGCCTCGCAGTCGGGGCCTGGCAGTCCGGCGCGGGGCCGCGCGTCGACACGGCGCTCTCCATCACCACCGTCACGCTGTTCGCGCTGCCGGGATATTGGCTCGGGCTCATGCTCGTGATGGCATTCACGTACTGGGCGCACTGGCTCCCCGCATTCGGCGCAGCCGGCCTCGACGCCGACGGGCTCACGGGCTGGAGCCGCATCGCCGATCGACTACGGCACTTCGCGCTACCACTCGCCACACTCACGCTGATCGGCGTCGGCGGAGCCGCGCGGTTCGTACGCGGCGCGATGCGCGACGTCATGAGGCAGCCGTTCGTAACGACCGCGGCGGCGAAGGGGCTCTCGCCGTTTCAAGTCATGCGGCGGCACGTTGCCCGAAACGCGTTCATCCCGGTGATCACGCTGATCGGACTGTCGTTGCCCGCGCTGTTCTCCGGTGCAGTGCTGGTGGAGGCCGTGTTCGCATGGCCCGGCGTGGGCCGGCGCCTCGTCGAGGCGGTCCAGGCCCGCGACTACCCCGTGGTCATGGCAGCCACCGCGGTTACCGCCGTGTTGGTCGTCGCGGGAAACCTGCTGACCGACGTGGGCGTCGCGTGGATCGACCCCCGCATACGGCGTGGAAGGGGCGACACGTGAGGAGACTGTGGCGGGACCGCCGGACCGCGTTCGGCGTGGCGGTGCTCGCGATCGTGACCGGCGCGGCGGTCGCGGGGCCGCTCGTCTCGACCGGCAGTCCCACGGCGCAGCACGACATCGTGGCGACGCGGTTTCTGCGGCCCCTCGTCACGGACCACTCCGGCAGCTTCCATCCGCTGGGCACCGACCGCTTCGGGCGTGACGTGTGGACGCGGCTGGTCTACGGCGCGCGGGTCTCACTCGCCGTCGGGGCGCTCGCCGTGCTGCTGTCGGTCATGATCGGCGTGCTGGTGGGCGGAGTAGCAGGCTTCTGGCCGGGCCCCATGCGGACGTCGCTGCTCGCGCTCACGGACTTCGCCCTCGCGCTGCCGCGCGTCGTACTACTGCTGCTGCTCGCGGCCATGGCCCGGCCGAGCGCCGCGCTGGTCATCGTGGTGCTGGGTCTCACCGGCTGGATGTCGGTGGCGCGACTGGTGCACGGGGAGGTGCGCTCGCTCGCCGCCCGCCCGTTCGTCGAGGGAGCCGTCGCGCTCGGGGTGCCGCGGGGTCGCGTGCTGGTGCGCCACATCCTCCCCAACGCTCTCACGCCCGTGATCGTCTCGGCGGCGCTCGGCCTGGGGAATGCGATCGGGCTCGAAGCCAGCCTGTCGTTCCTGGGGCTCGGCGTCCAGCCGCCCACACCATCGTGGGGCAACATGATCGCATCGGGACGGGACACACTGGTCAATGCCCCATGGGTCGCGGCGGCGCCGGGGATCGCGCTGGTGCTGGTGGTCGTGGCCTGCACGTTGCTGGGGGACGCCCTGCAGGATGCGCTGGACCCTAGGTCGTCGCGAGCTCCTTGAGTACGGCCTCGTTGAGCTCGTGGCCTCCATCGAACGGAATCTCCCTGTAGGGAATTTCGTGCCGGCGGAGCCGCCCCGTGATCCCGTCGACGACCTTCGGCGTGACCTGAGTCGTCCCGCGGCCGGCTCGAGCGTGAGGTCCAAGTCAGGCGGAAACTCGCCGCCCCACAATGTGAGACGATCGATCTGAGCGTTCCCCAGTGCCGCCCAGCGGCTGACCGTGGAGGCTCCTTGAGAATATCCCAGTGCGTGCAGGGTCACGTGCGCGCGAGCGAGGGACCCGAACACGTCCGCGTATACGGCATCGAGGTACCGCACGTAGTCATCGATCTCGGCGAGCCGATCCTCCCGCGTCATCCAGCTCGCGCCGACGCGCCGCTCCGTGGGACTCTCGCTCAGGTAGAACCGGGACAGGCCCTCCGGCGCCACGAGGTAACGCCGCCCGTCGTCGAGCACGCGCAGCTTCTCCAGGAATCGACCTGCGAGCTGACCATATCCGTGGCACGCAAACCAGACTTCACGGGTAGACGGCCCGGGCTCCCCCAGCGTGTAGAAGCGGGCGCTCCTCCGAACGGCGAGTCGGTGTTCTTGCATCATCATGTCACGAGGATGGTCACGACCTCATGCGGCTCGGCGACGAATCGCACCGTCTTGCCCCGCCCCTCGAGCACCAGGGCGACCGACTCCCGCTCGTCGGCGCGTACCCGATGGGCACTCTTCACGCTCTCACCGAATCGCCACGCCCCCGCCGCCTTCCGACCGGTCGCGTTGTAGCACCGCAGCACCAGCGGCGACCCCTGCTGCGCGGGCTTCACCGCCGACAGCACGAGGCCCGAT
>Ga0193755_1000076_pt1 | contig 25521 bp, 23 predicted proteins | sample H1a2metaG_FD_144921 | JGI IMG/M metagenome (GOLD analysis project Ga0193755, IMG submission 144921) | Soil microbial communities from a riparian zone of the East river system, Colorado, United States - H1a2 | ecosystem: Environmental > Terrestrial > Soil > Riparian zone | place: USA: East River...
GATGCGGTCGACGCCGACGGCCCGGGCGATCCCCTCCAAGGCGCCGAGCCCGCGGACCTTGCGGAAGCGGCGGCTCGATTGGCGCTCTTCCTTTAATAGCTCCATCGGCAAGCCGCCGGCGGTGCTCCAGTAGCGGCGGCGCTCTTCCGGGATCCGGCTGAAAAAGAGCGGCTGGTCCTCCACCCGGATGCCCCGCTTCTTGAAGATCCCCCCGAGCTCCGCCAGGGTGATGGCGGCATCCACGTCGTCGCCCCCCTCCGTCAGGCAGACGCCCGAGTACACGATCGGCGTGTCCTCGCCGTACATCGCCTTGAGATAGCGGGCCTCCGCCTCGATCGGCGTGGCGACCGGGGCGAGATACGGGATCAGCTCGGGATACTGGTTCTTGATCGTCTCGACGATGACGGGGCAGGTGCTGCGGATGACTGTGCCACCCCGTCCCCACTCCTCCTCGGCCCAGAGGTCGAGGTACTGCTTGGCCACCAGCTCGTCCCCCAGCACTCCCCGGTGCACGGTGCCAAAACCGGCCGCATAGCAGGCGTTGACGACCTGCTCGGGCGTTGCAGGATAGAACCATGCAGCCGACTCGACGGACAGGATGAGCACGGCCTTGTGGCTGAGCGCGAACTCCAGCGCCCGTGTCGCGTCACCGACGGCAATGATGGCTTCGTGGGGGCATGCAGGCAGGCAGAGGCCCACACGCGTGCAGGCCTCGTCCACAATCCAGACTTTTTGATCTTCGACCGCTACAGCATCGGAGGGGCAGACGCGCACACATGCCAGGCACGCGACGCACAACTCCGGGTCGATTCTGAAATCCACTGGAGCTCCGGCCGGGCGCTAGAGACTCTTGGAACGGGGTTTTTGGGGCGGGGCTAATCTATCGCGTATTCCTTGAGTTTGCGATAGAGGGTCCGCTCCCCGATCCCGAGCGTCTCGGCCGCCTTGCGGCGATTGCCGTGCGTCTCGCGCAACGCGGCGTCGATCGCCGCGCGCTCCACATCCGACATGCTCATGCCAGGCTTGTAAATGACTGGGGTTGGGGACTCGGGGCTCGGGGCTAGGGGATCCAGACTTCCTTCGATCTGCCTGCTGCGTTCAGAACCTCCACCAACCTCGATAACCTCCACCCGCTCGGAAGGTCTCTCCTCGATTCGTCTCCGCAGATCCTCGAGCTGCATCTTCAGTTCTACGAGGCTGCGAAATATGAATTCCAGCTCCTGGCCGGCAATTTCGCGGGGGGGGGGCGCGGCGATGCGCATCGGCAACGTGCGCGTGCGCTCCCGGATGTCGCGCGGGATATCGCTGGCGCGGATCTCGCCCTCGGGCGCGAGCACCACCATCGACTCGACCAGGTTTCTGAGCTGGCGCACGTTGCCCGGCCAGTCGGCGTCGACGAGGATCTGCAGCGCCTCGGGTGTGATGCCGCGGAAGTTGCGGTCGTGCTGCTTCGCGAACTCCGCGATGAACGTCCGAACCAGCAGCGGGATGTCGCTGCGCCGCTCGCGCAGCGGCGGCAGATACATCGAGAGCACGTTGAGCCGGTAGAACAGATCGTCGCGGAACGTCCCCAGCCCGACCGCCTCCTTGAGCGGTTTGTTGGACGCGGCGATCACCCGCACGTCGACATTGATCGGCTGCGTGCCGCCCACCCGGAAGAAGCTCTTGTCCTCCAGCACGCGCAGCAGTTTCACCTGCGTCGCGGGCGGCATCTCGCCGACTTCGTCGAGGAAGATCGTACCGCCATTCGCCAGCTCGAACCGCCCCAGGCGGCGCTCGGCGGCTCCGGTGAACGAACCCTTCTCGTGACCGAACAGCTCGCTCTCGAGCAGCGTCTCGGGCAGCCCCGCGGCGTTCACCGCGATGAACGCCTTGCCGCGCCGCGGCGAGAGGTCGTGAATCCCCCGCGCCACCAGCTCTTTGCCGGTCCCGGACTCGCCTTCGATCAGCACGGTCGACGTCACGGGCGCCATCTGCTCGATCTTCACCAGCACTTCCTGGATCGGCGCCGATTCGCCGAGGATGCCGGTGCGCTGCTGCAGGTGCCGCCGCTGGATGAGCCGCCGTACTGTCGCGGTGACTTCGGCGGGATCGGTGGGCTTCACGAGCCACGCCGTCAGCCCGAGCTCGCGGCCGATCTGACTGGGATCCTCGTCGGTCGCCTCGACCAGGCCGAGCGTCGAGACGGCGTGCTCGCGCGCCGCGGCGAGGAGGCGCTGCGCGGTCGATTCGTGGAGTCCACCGGTAAGGACAATCGCGTCCGGCTCTCGTCCCCCCTCCCCCGTCCCCCGTCCCCTCACCGCCTGCCGGACATCATCCAATGACGAAACCATAGCTGTGTCGAAGCCCGCCTGCTCCAGGCTCGCATTGACCCGGACGGCTTGCTCGAGATCGTCGGTGGTGATCAGAACGCGATCAGCCATGAGAGGCGTGCGCCGTGCGCGGTGCGCCGTGCGCCGTGTTGCCGGTCAAGAGGTCGACTGCATGATCGAGAAACTGCTGCAAAACCGATAACCCCTCCTTAACACCGTTGGTGGAGCCCGGGAGATTGATGATCAGCGTCTTGCCGCGCGTGCCCGCCCTCCCGCGCGATAACCAGGCTCGTGGAAAGCTCGGTCCCGAGGCCGCGCGAATCGCCTCGGCGATGCCTTCGGCTTCACGCTCGAGGATCGCAGCGGTGGCTTCCGGCGTCACGTCGCGCTCGGTGAGGCCGGTGCCGCCGGTCGTGAGCACGACATCCACTTCGCCGGAGTCCGACCAGCGCACGAGCTTGCCCGCGATGCGGTCCGTTTCATCCGACACGACGCTGCGGACCACGACCTCGTAGCCGCGCTCCGACGCCCAGTCGAGGATCGCGTCGCCCGACGTGTCGGCGCGCTGGCCTACGGCGCCCAGATCCGAAATCGTAAGGATCCCGATTCTCATTTCTTGGTGCGGTGCGGCACGAACGGCATCTTCACGGCCTCTGCCGACACCTTCTTACCCCGAACATCGATCTCGATCTTCGTCCCCGGCTTCGCGCGATCGGCCGGCAAGTAGGTCGTTCCGATTGCGGCGTTTACCGTTGGCGTGACTGTGCCGCTACGCACCATGTCCACCTGCGTCCCGTCCAGAAACACCGGAAAGCCCGGCCGCGCGACGGTCTTCGGCTCCGTCAGCTTGAATCCGACGAGCCGGCGCTTCACGCCCTCGAGCTTTTGGCGCTTGAGCGTGTCGAGCCCCGTGAACGGCGAGCCTTTGTCGAGCTTCACGATGAACGCGAGGCCGGCTTCGTACGGGGTGGTGGTGTCGTCGATGTCGTTGCCGTACAGCGGCAGCCCCGCCTCGAGGCGCAGCGTATCGCGCGCGCCGAGCCCTACAGGCTCCGCGCGGCCCGCGCCGACGAACGCGTGCCACAGCGTCTCGGCATCGGCCGCGCGGCAGTACAGCTCGAATCCATCTTCGCCGGTATAGCCGGTCCGCGACACGAAGCATTGCACGCCGGCGACCTTGGCCTGGGCAAAGTGATAGTAGGGGATCATCGCCACGCCGAGGCTCGTGAGTTGGCCGATGAGGGCTTCGGCTTTGGGACCCTGAACGGCGAGCAGCGCCGTCTCGTCCGAAATGTCGCGCAACCGGACGTTGGCGCCGGCTTTCTGCGCGACGATGTGGTCCCAATCCTTCTGAATGTTCGACGCGTTCACGACCATCATGAGCTTGTCTTCGAAGCGATAGACGAGGCAGTCGTCGACGAACGTGCCGTCTTTGGTGAGAATGCCGGAGTACTGCGCCTGGCCCGGCTTCAAGGCGCCGACGTCGTTGCAGGTGACGCGCTGTACGAAGGCGTTGCGATCTGGTCCGCTAATCTCGAACTCCCCCATGTGCGACACGTCGAACACGCCGACGTTTTCCCGCACGGCTTTGTGCTCGGCGGAAATGCCCTCGGGATAGCTGACGGGCATCTCGAAGCCCGCGAAGGGCACCATCTTGGCGCCGAGTGCGACGTGGACGTCGTGGAGCGGCGTGCGCTTCAAGGTTTCGGTCGTCATTAGCCCATCAAGGTGGCGAGGAGTGCCTTCTGTACGTGCAGACGATTCTCCGCTTCATCCCAGACGCGCGACTGCGGTCCGTCGATCACGTCGGCCGTGACTTCTTCGCCGCGGTGCGCCGGCAAGCAGTGCAGGAAGATGGCCTTGGGATCCGCGAGCTTCATCAGGTCGGAGTCCACCGTGTATCCCTTGAACGCGTTGCGCCGAGCTTCGGCTTCGCCTTCCTGACCCATCGAGGCCCACACGTCGGTATTCACGACGTGCGCGCCCTCCACGGCTTCCTCGGGAACCTCGGTGACCATCACACAGCCGCTCTGCTTGGCGGCCTCGAACTTCGCATGGTTCGGCTCGAACCCCTCGGGACAGGCGAGGCGCAGCTCGAAGCCCAGGACTTGGGCGGCCTCGAGCCAGGCGTTGGCCATGTTGTTGCCGTCGCCGACCCAGGCGATCCGCTTCCCTTCCCAGCCGCCGAGGTGCTCCTTGACCGTGAAGATGTCGGCGACGACCTGGCAGGGGTGGGTCAGGTCGGTGAGGCCGTTGATCACGGGAATCGTGGCGAAGCGCGCCAGCTCCTCGACTTCGGCGTGGTCGAAGGTGCGGATCATGATCCCGTCGACATAGCGGGAGAGCACGCGGGCGGTATCCGGAATGGGCTCACCGCGGCCGATCTGGATGTCCTTGCTGGACAGAAACAGCGCCTGGCCGCCCAGCTGGTAGGCGCCGACTTCAAAGGAGACGCGGGTCCGGGTGGACGACTTGGCGAAGATCATCGCCAGCGACTTGCCGGCGAGGGGGGTGTCCCGATAGCCCCGGGCCTTCATCCGCTTGGCGAGATCGAAGAGCTGCTCGATCTCCTTGCGGCTGAAGTCGGTGATCTGCAGGAAGTCGCGCTTCGCCATGGGCCCCCGAGTCGGTCAAAATGACAGGCTACGATGACAGGCGGATTTTACCCGGGGGCCCGGGGAAGGACAAGTCTTAGTGAGACTTCTTTGTTTTGATGACGATTACGCCGTTGGCGCCGCGCACGCCATAGATCGCGATGTCACTCGGATTCTTGAGCGCTGTGATCGACTCAACGTCCTGCGGATTGATCCATGGCAACGCGCCGCCGGGGCTCACCTCGACCTGCGTGCCGTCGACGATGAACAGGGGACCCTCAGACGCGTCCCTGAACGAGGTTGAGCCCATCATGCGGACGAGGATGCCGCCGTGTGGCCCAGGAGTGACCGATACGCCGGAGACCTTCCCGGCGAGCATCTGATCGAGCGTCCGCGGCGCCGGATCGCCGGGCGCGACGCCATGCACCGTCGCGGATGGCGGCGGCGGCAACGCCGCGCTCGGTTGCGCGCTTTCGGGACGGCTATGACTGCATGCGACGCACAGCATTCCAAGAGCGACACCGGGAAGGTGCGACTTTTTCATAGTTCCTCCTCCGCCACGACTACTTGGTGAGCACCACTCTGATTCGCGTGCCGCTGAAGGTGTGATCGCCGGACAGCGTGTTCTCCGTCACGGTCCAGGGCATGTCCCGGATGAACGTGTCGACGGCCGGCATGTCGAACGTGATCGTGTTACCGGAGAGTGTCCAGTCGCCGAGCAGGATCTGGTCGAAATCGCCGCCACCTTGCGCTGCGCCGGGCACGAAGATATGGCCGGTCGTGATTCCGGACGGGCCCAGCGAGATGGTCAACGTACCGCCGCGCTGGATCCAGTCGATGGTGCCGCTGGTGTCGGTTGTCTGGAACGTCCTGACACGGTAGTCGCCCATGACGTTTTCGGTGGTGGGTTTGAAGGAATCGGAGCAGGCAACGACAGCGGCGACGGCTAGCAGGCTGGGAATCAGTCTCATAAGCCCTCCGTGTGTCTCCCCTGGCGGAATGCAAACCCAGGGGCGCGCAGACGGCAAGTCCGCGCGCCCCAAACGACATAACCCGCGCTACAGGATGTACTTCCTGAGATCCTCGTCCTCGACAATCCTGAGCAGCCGTTCCCGCACCGCCGGCCCGTCGAACACGATGTGCTTGGAGGGATAGTCGGGGAGCTCGAACAGCACGTCCTCGAGCAGCGTCGTGAGCACGGTATGCAGGCGCCGGGCGCCGATGTTCTCCATCCGCTCGTTCACCTTCGCCGCGATCCGCGCGATTTCCTTCACGCCGTCCGCCGTGAACTCGAGCGTCGCGCCATCCGACGCGCACAGCGCCGCGTACTGCTTGGTCAGCGCGTTCTCGGGCTCGGTCATGATGCGCACGAAGTCCGCTTCGGTCAGCGACGACAGCTCGACCCGGATCGGGAAACGGCCCTGCAACTCGGGAATCAGGTCGCTCGGCTTGGCGATGTGGAACGCGCCGGCCGCGATGAACAGGATGTGGTCGGTGCGCACGTAGCCGTAGCGCGTCTGCACGGTCGAACCCTCGACGATCGGCAGCAGGTCGCGCTGCACCCCCTCGCGCGAGACATCGGGTCCCGTGCTCTGGCCGCGCTGGCCCGTGATCTTGTCGATCTCGTCGATGAAGATGACGCCGTGATTCTCGACGCGGTCGAGCGCCTCGTTCACGACGTCGTCCATGTCCACCAGCTTCTTCAGCTCTTCGTCGATCAGGATGCGGCGCGCCTCGTGCAGGTGCACGGTACGGCGCTTTTTCTTCTTGGGAATCAGCTCCTGAATCATTTCGCCGAAGTTGATGTCCGGTCCTTCCATTCCCTGTGGCGGCTGCATCATCTCCAGCATCGGGAAGCTCTGCTGCTGGACCTCGATCTCGACGTCGCGCTCCTCGAGCTGCCCTTCCTTCAGTTGCGCGCGCAGTTTCTCGCGTGTGCGGCGACGGCGCTCGTTGGCCTCGGTCTCCGCCTCCGGAAGTTTGGACTCGACATCCCCCTTGGAAGAGACCACGAACAGGGGTCGGGAGGCGCCCTGATCAGAGCCTCCAGAACCTTGAGAACCTCCACCAACTGGTGGTGCGGGCACCTGGGGCAGTGGCGGCAGCAGAAGATCTAAGAGCCGTTCTTCCGCCCGCTGCTCAGCCGTTGGGTAGACCTCATCCTCCCGTTCAGACCTCACCATGTTGATGGACATGTCCACCAGCTCGCGAATCATGGACTCGACGTCGCGGCCGACGTACCCCACCTCGGTGAACTTCGACGCCTCGACCTTGAGGAACGGCGCGCCCGCGAGCCGCGCCAGGCGGCGCGCGATCTCCGTTTTCCCCACGCCCGTCGGACCGATCATGATGATGTTGTTCGGCATGATCTCGTCCCGGATCTCTTCGGGCGCCTGCGCGCGCCGCCAGCGGTTGCGCACCGCGATGGCGACGGCCTTCTTCGCCGCCTCCTGACCGACGATGTAGCGGTCCAGCTCGGCCACGATTTTCCGCGGCGCCATTTCTTCGAGCCACGGGAGCGCGTCCGCCTCCGGCGGAGGGTTGGCGGAGGACGGTGAAGGAGCTGGAGGTTGTGGAGGTGAAACCGGTGCCCTTGGCATCTCTATAGCTCGAGTACGGTGATGTTGGTATTGGTGTACACGCAGATCTCGGCGGCGATCTCCAATGACTTCCGTACGATTGTCACAGGATCGAGTTGCGTCGACGCGAGCAGCGCCCGCGCCGCAGCCAGGCCGAATGACCCGCCCGAGCCGATCGCAAGCACGCCGTCGTCCGGTTCGATCAGCTCGCCGGAGCCGCTCACGACAAACCCATGCTCCTTGTCGGCGATCACGAGCAGCGCCTCGAGGCGCCGCAGCACTCGGTCCGAGCGCCAATCTTTTGCAAGCTCCACGGCAGCCCGTGGGAGATTCGACGGATAGCGCTCGAGCTTCTCCTCGAACTTCTCGAAGAGCGTGAACGCATCCGCGGCAGCGCCGGCGAAGCCGGCGAGGATCTTCCCGCCGCGCAGCGTGCGCACCTTGTTGGCGTTGGCTTTCATCACAGTCTCCCCGACCGTGACCTGGCCGTCGCCGCCGATCGCTACTTTGCCGTCGCGCCGGACGCAGAGGATTGTGGTGCTATGTATGCGCTGCAAACCTGGCTCCAAGATCCCGGCTCCTAGGCACGAGGATGTGCCTGATGGTACACCTTCTTGAGTCGTTCCACCGACGTATGAGTATACACTTGCGTGGTCCCCAGCGACGCATGTCCCAGCAGCTCTTGCACCGCTCTGAGATCGGCGCCCGCGTCGAGCAGATGCGTCGCGAAGGAATGACGTAACGCGTGCACGTGGAGTTCCGGTCCGCGTGCCAGGCCCTCAAACAGCCGCTTCATCGCGAGTTGCACGCCGCGGGGCGTAATCCGCTTCCCGCGCAGGTTCATGAACACGGGACGCGAACCCGCACGCGTCGTCGCCAGCAACGCGTCCCGCTGCCGCAGGTATTTCCGCAGCGCCGCGGTGGCGTGTGAGCCCACCGGCACGATGCGTTCCTTCTTGCCCTTGCCCCGCAGCTTGACCTGGTCGGAAACGAGATCGACGTCGGGGTCGTTCAGGCCTGCGAGCTCGGAGAGCCGCATTCCGGTCGAATAGAACAGCTCGAGCATCGCGAGATCGCGCGCCTCGCGGAATCCACCGGCGGCCGCGCGCGCTTCGGCGTCGGCGAACAACATCTCGATTTCGGCTCGGGTCAAGTGGCTCGGTAACGTCTTCTCGAGCTTGGGAGTTCGCGCGGCGCGCGCGGGATTGACCTCGAGACCGCGCGTCGCATTCAGAAAGCGATAGAACGTGCGCAGCGCCGACAGCGCGCGCGCCACGGAGCGCTTGGCCAGGCCACGGCGTTGCTCCGCCGCCAGAAACCCGCGCACCGCCAACCGGTCCACACCGGCCCAGCTCCACGGCCCCCCGTAGTAATCCTGGCAGAAGGCCGCGAACGCGCCGAGGTCGCGCTCATAGGCCTTGACCGTATGAGGTGAATCGTTGCGCTCCTTGGAGAGGAACGTGACGAATTCAGCAATTTCATTCATGCGGGGATCACAACTCCGAGCTCCTGCGCAAATACACCCATCTCTTTCAGCGCGCGCTCCGCCAGTGCTTCCTTCTTCTTGAACTTGTCCCGAATCGGAGGATCGAGCGGCTCCATCAGCCCGAAGTTCGCGTTCATGGGCTGGAACCGGGCCGGCTCGGTCTCCCGCAAGTATCGATACAACGAACCGAGCATCGTGGTGGCGGGCGGCAGCAGCGGCGCGTCGCCCGCGAGCAACCGCGCGAGGTTGATGCCGGCCACCATTCCCGTCGCCGCCGACTCGGTGTACCCCTCCACGCCGGTGAGCTGGCCGGCGAACAGCAGCTGCGGATCGTCTTTCGCGGAGAGATGCGGCGTCAGCGCCGCCGGCGCGTTCAGATAGCTGTTGCGGTGAATCGATCCGAAGCGCAGGAACTCCGCCTGCTCGAGACCGGGGATCGTTCGGAAGATCCGCTGCTGCGCCCCGGTCTTCAGCCGCGTCTGAAAACCGACCAGGTTCCACATCTGCCCGGCGCGATCTTCCTGCCTCAATTGCACCACGGCATATGAATCGCCAGGCAGACCGATAGGCTTCATCGGTCCAAACCGAAGCGTCTCCGGCCCCCGCTGCGCCATCTCCTCGACGGGAAGACAGCCCTCGAAGTATGGCACCTTGTCGAACTCGTGACCCGGCACGTACTGCTCGCCGGCGATGAGCGCCGCTACGAAGGCCTCGTACTGTTCGCGCGTGAACGGCGCGTTCCAGTAATCGTCGCCCCCGCCCTTGCCGTAGCGCGAGGCTTTGAAGAGACGGCTGTAGTCCAGCGAATCGGCGGAGACGATGGGGGCGATGGCATCGTAGAACGCCAGCGACTGCACGCCGAGGCGGCCCGCGATCGCGCCGGCCAGCGCGTCCGACGTCAGCGGTCCCGTGGCGACGATGCCGGGCGACGGCAGCTCGCCGATTTCACCGCGCACGAGCGTGATGTTGGGATGCGCGAGGACGCGCTCCTGCACGCGCGTGGCGAACACGACGCGGTCGACCGCGAGTGCGCTGCCGCCGGGGATGCGCGCGTCGTCCGCGGCCTGCAACACGATGCTGCCCCCCCCGCCCCCCAGCAGGCGCATCTCGGCCTTGAGCAGGCCGTGCGCGTGCGTGGGTTCGACCGATTTGAATGTGTTGCTGCAGACGAGCTCGGCGAGGGTCTCCGTCTTATGCGCCGGTGTCATCTTGACCGGTCGCATTTCGCGCAGCGTTACATGTATTCCCCGCTCGGCGAGGGCCCAGGCGGCTTCACAGCCCGCAAGGCCACCACCGATGACGTCTACGATGCGACCTCTTCCGCTTCGGGGGTCGCCTCTTCGACTGCCATCTGATGCCCGCACTTGAGGCACTTGCGCGTCGTTTCTCCCGTCGTCTTGGACTTGATCTCTTCCATTCCCACGAACCCGCAGCTGGGACAGGGGACGGCAACCGGCTTGTTCCAGGTCGAATAATCGCAGTCCGGATAGCGCAAGCAACCGTAGAACGTGCGGCCGCGCTTGGTGCGGCGTTCCGCGAGGTCGCCGACGTCGCATTTCGGACACTTGATGCCGAGCGGTACGGGCTGGGTGTATTTGCACTTGGGATACGTCGTGCACGCCAGAAATTCGCCGAAGCGTCCCGTCTTGATCACCATCGGTGCGCCGCACTCCTTGCAGATCTCGTCGGAGGGCCGATCGGGGATCTTGTCCTTCTTGATCGATCGCGAGTAGTCGCACTCCTTCGACGCGTAGCGCGCGCACGCGATGTACGGTCCGAAGCGGCCGCTCTTCACCTCGAGTGGAGCGCCGCACTTGGGGCACTTCTCGGTGTCCAATCCTGACAGATCGTGCACCTCGTGGATGATCTTGTTGATGTCCACCGCTTCCAGGGCACGATTGAACGGAATCCAGAATTCTCCCAGCACGGACTGCCAGTCGAGGTCGCCTTCTTCGACCTTGTCGAGCTCGTTTTCCATATTCGCCGTGAACCCGACCTCGAAGACCTCCGGAAACGACCGCTTCAACACCTTCCAGACGGTCTCGCCCTGTGGCGTCGGCTGGAAGCGCCGGTCCTTGGCGGTGGCGTACCACCGCGTCCGCAGCGTGGAAATGATGGCCGCGTAGGTTGAGGGCCGCCCAATTCCCAGCCGCTCCAATTCCTTCACCAGGCTCGCTTCGCTGTAACGCGGCGGCGGTTCGGTAAAGTGCTGGCTGGGCACCACTTGCTTGAGCGTCGCCCGGTCGCCCTCGGCGAGCTTCGGAATGGGGGCGAGACTGTCGAGCGTCTTGGCGTCCTCGGCCTCATGGGCCTCGCTGTAGAGCGCGTGGTAGCCATCGAACAGGACGCGTGAGCCCGTCGCGCGGAACAGGAAGCGACCGTTGGCCAGGTCGAAGTCGACCTTCGTCGCCTCGTAGACTGCCGGCGTCATCTGGGAGGCCAGGAAACGCCGCCAAATCAGCTGGTAGAGCTTAAAGAGGTCGCGTTCGAGGTATTTCTTCAGGTCATCGGGCTTCAGACCGACTTCGGTGGGCCGAATGGCCTCGTGGGCGTCCTGGACCTTTGAGCCACGGCCGCCTTTGTACACGTTCGGCTCGTCCGGCAGATAACGCTTGTCGAACTGCGCGTTGATGTACTCGCGCGCCTGCTTGATGGCCGCATCCGACACGCGCACGGAGTCGGTGCGCATGTAGGTGATGAGACCGACCGACCCCTGCTCTCCCAGCTCCACGCCTTCGTACAGCTTCTGGGCGGCGCGCATCGTGCGTCCGGCCGAGAAGCCAAGCTGTTTGGCCGCTTCCTGCTGCATCGTGCTCGTCGTGAATGGCGCCGGCGCCTTGCGGCGGCGCTCGCCCGTCGAGACCGATGTGACCACAAACGGCAGCTTTTCGACTTCCGCGACGATGGCGCGCGCCGCCGCTTCGGTTTTGATCTCCGGCTTGTGTCCCTCGAGCTTCTGCAGCCGGGCCTGGAACGGCTGGCCGTCCTTCTCCAGGTCGGCGGCGACGGTCCAGTATTCCTGCGGCACGAACTTCCGGATTTCCTCCTCGCGCTCGATGATCAGCCGCAGCGCGACGGTCTGCACCCGCCCCGCCGACAGGCCGGTCTTGATGCTCTTCCAAAGCACCGGCGAGGCCTTGTAGCCCACCAAGCGGTCGAGGACTCGCCGGGCCTGCTGGGCGTCGACTTTGCGTTGATCGATGTCGAGGGGATTGGACAGAGCTTCGGCGACGGCGTCCTTCGTGATCTCGTGGAACAGCACCCGCTGGACTTTTCCATTTCCATTTAACTGGGAGGCCACATGCCAGGCTATCGCTTCACCTTCTCTATCAGGATCCGTCGCGAGTAGCACGCGATCAGCTGACTTGGCCGCCTTCTTGATCTCGGCCAGGGTCTTCGCCTTTTCCTTTATAGTCACGTACTTCGGCTGGAAATTGTTCTCGACATCGACGCCCAGCTCGCGCTTCGGCAGGTCGCGCAAATGGCCGATCGTCGCCTTGACGGTGTAGCCGCGGCCCAGATACTTGCCGATGGTTTTCGCCTTGGTCGGGGACTCCACAATGACGAGTACGCCGCCCTTTGCAGGAGCGGCGTCGGTTTCTTCGGTATCCGCCGTCGGGCGAGCTTCGTCCGCGACTTTTTTCTTTCGCGGCGCTCGCTTCTTTTTGGGTTTCACTTCTTCTTCTTTATCAGTCACCTATCAACCTCAGGTCAAAGACTAGACGTCTCGACGTCTAGACGCCTAGGGGTGTGCATCTTTACCAACCAGCACTCGTTTGCGCAAGTCGGACGACCTCATCGGCGACTTTTTCAGCAGGTTTCGCCTCGGTTTGCACCGTGGCATCCGCTTTCGCGTAGTACGGATCGCGCGCGGTGAAGAGCTCACGCATGCGCGCTAAAGGATCGTCACCCATTAAAACGGGCCGGGTTCCCGACGGCTCCGCGCGGCCTGCTGCCACTTCGGCGCGCGCTTTCAGATAAACGAAGTATCCGCGTGATTTTGCGTCTTCCAGCGCACCCGGTTGCGCGGCCCAGCCACCGCCCGGCGCGATCACCGCGGGCTCGTTCGCGAGCGCCGCGTCAACTTCCTTGCGCTCCATCTCGCGGAACACCGGCTCGCCCTTCTCGGCGAAGATCATGGAGATCGGTTTGCCTTCTTTGCGAATCAGGATCGTGTCGATGTCGACGAAGCCCGCGTGCAGCCGTTCCGCGACCATGCGCCCCACCGTGCTCTTGCCGGCGCCCGGCAGTCCGATGAGCACGATGTGCCGTTTCACGAGGCCGCTCCCGCCGCTCCCTTGGACGTGCGCGCACGCACCTGCTCGAGATAGCCGTCCACGTTGCGCTTCAGCTCGCTCAACGCATCGCCGCCGAACTTCTCGAGCAGTGCTTCGGTCAAGACGATCGCCAGCATCGCTTCGGCGATGACGCCCATCGCGGGCACGGCGGTCACGTCCGAGCGCTCCGACTGCGCCTGCGCGGGGCCGCCCGTCTTGAGGTCCACCGTCTTGAGCGGCGACATCAGGGTGGAAATCGGCTTCATGGCAACGCGGAGGACGAGCGGCTCGCCCGTCGTCATCCCGCCCTCGGTGCCGCCGGCCCGGTTCGTCGCGCGGGCGAAGCCCGGCAGGATTTCATCGTGCACTTCCGAGCCTTTGCGGCGGGCCGCCTCGAATCCGAGCCCCAGCTCCACCCCCTTCACGGCGGGGATCGACATCAGCGCCTGCGCGAGCCGGCCGTCGAGCTTTCTGTCCCAGGAGACGTGCGATCCGAGCCCCACCGGCACGCCCAGCGCCATCACTTCGACGATGCCGCCGAGGGTGTCGCCGGCAGCTTTCGCGGCGTCGATCCGCGCGATCATCTCGGCTTCTGCATCCTTATCCAGACAACGAACGGGGCTCTGGTCGGCGATTTCGTTGATATTCCCGAGTAGGGGCGCAGCATGCTGCGCCCCTACCTGCGCCACGACCCCGCCCAGCTCCGCCACGTGCGACCCGATTTCGATGTTGAATTCGCGCAGCAGCTTCTTGCAGATCGCTCCGCACGCCACTCGGGCAACGGTCTCGCGCGCGCTGGCGCGCTCCAGGATGTCGCGGGCGTCGAGGCGGTCGTACTTGAGGGAGCCCGCGAGGTCGGCGTGGCCCGGGCGCGGCCTCGTCACCTGGCGCCGGCGCCCCTGGGGATCGGGCGTCGCGTCGGCTTCCGGGGCCATGACGTCCTGCCAGTGCTCCCAGTCGCGATTCCAGATCAGCATCGCGATGGGGGAGCCGAGGGTTTCGCCGGCGCGCACGCCGGCCAGCCATTCGATGCGGTCGGATTCGATTTTCATGCGGGCGCCGCGGCCGTAGCCGCCCATGCGCCGCTTCAACTCCACGTCCACGTCGGCGGCAGACACGGGGAGGCCGGCGGGAATACCCTCGAGAATTCCCACCAAGCCGCGGCCATGCGATTCGCCCGCCGTCGTAAACCGGAAAGTCATGTGCCCCCTTGCACAGGCGCAGCATGCCGCGCCCCTACAACCCTATATAACAGCCGAGCCCGACCTCGGTCGGGCTCGGCCCTGCATTACCCGGACGCCCGCAGGCGTCAGCGCGGCGGCACCGGCAGCGGGTTGACGAACGGCGGCAGCTGCAGCACCAGGAGCCCGGTCGCCGTGACTCCGAACAGTAACTGCGTACCGCCGACGTCGCGCGCCACTCGCAACGGGCCGATCACCGGATCGCGCACCGGAATCGCCCCGAGGAAATCCCCGAAGTACGTGTCGTAGACGTCGATATTGCCGTTCGGGTTCGCCGAGAAGATGAGGCGCTGATTCTTGTCCGTGCCGCCACCGCACGATGTGGCGGTCGGCGGGCAGTCGCCCGTCGGCGCGAAATCGTGGAAGTAGTTCATGTCCATGCCGGGCGTCAGGGGCGACGGTCCCGGAGGCGCGGCGGAGGTCACCTTGCGGCGCAGGTCCTGATCCAGGTAGTAGATCGAATCGGCGCGCACGGCATTCGTCAGTCCGTTGAAGTTCGTCGCGACCGACACGACCTTCACGCCCGTGTTGGCGATGAAGTCGCTGACATCGAGTCCGGGTGACATCCCAAAATCAACGTCCCTCTGCCCGGTGTCGTTCGTGCCGTTACCGGTGCTGCAGGTCGTTGACGCGGTTTCCAAGAGCTGGGCGCGCGCGTCGTATGCCATAACCCGCGCAAATTGGGCGCTGACGTTGCCACCTTCACCGAAGAACGCGTGGGTGAAGTTCCCGGAGTTCCGCGCGAACGTTCGGTTACCCAGTCCCATCGAGGCCAATTGCACGGTTACGCCTGCGCACGCGGACAGGATGACCTTCGCGAAGTTACGGCCACGCGTCAGCACGACCCGCAGCGTATCGCTCCCGGAGGTGAACGACGACGTCCCAATTTCCCAGAAGAGGTGCCCGAATTTCAGCGCGGGGTTCGCCGTGTTGATGAGCTTCTCCATCCGCAGCGTCGCGCGCCCGTTGAAGGGCGACGTTTCAGCACCGGTGGGGGCGGTCGAATAGATCGCGTACACCGAGTCCGCGGCGCACGTCGAGCTGCCGGAGGTCGGCCGGCAGACGGTGGCCACGTATTGCGGCAGATCGGAGGTGTGATAGTCGGTGATGTGCACCGTCGAGCCGCCCGCCTGGACGACCACCTTGTACGTCTGGATGATGAAATCGGGCAGATCCTGGCGCCAGATGATCTGGCGCGGTCCGCCCGCTCCGACGTTGATAATTCCGAGATACGTGCCGCCGGCATCCGCGACGATGAGCGTGTCCTTGTAGCCGCCGAGCGTGTCGCGCGGCCAGAGCGCGATCCCCCACGGCTGCCCGCCGGCGGTCGGAATGCCCCCGGCGACGAACGTCGTGTTGGCGACCTGGAACACGTCGACCCGATTGAATGCCGGGTTGGTCAGGTAGAGCTCGCGACGATTCGCATTGTAAATGGCGTCGGCGATGCTCCCCGCTCCCTGGAGCGAAACGGTGATGCCGTTGACCACGATCACCGTGTCGATCAAGCCGGCCGGCGACATGCTCGGGCCGGGGCCGGAAGCCTTGCTCATGCGAGCGCTACGCACGGGCGCGACGGGCAAGAGCGTCGTGGTGTTCGTGTACGAGCAGTTGCGTGCGGTCGCGGCGTCACAGGCGTAGCCGCGCACGACGATCGATTTCGGCAGGACGCCCGGCGGCAGCACAGAGCCGAGGTTGAGGCTGGCCCGGCGCGTGACGTCGGTGAGGTTCCCGGCGCCCACAAAGATCGTGTCGAACTTGAGCAGCACACCGGGCGCGGGACCGGTGTCGACCCGGAATCCGATCCACGCAATCGCGCTGGCATCGGTGGCGCGTACGATGACCGTGTCGTCGACCTCGACGCGCGGGTTGATCTTATGGGCCACCAGCGGCGGCGTGACATCGTTGGCCGCAGACTGGATCGTGACGGTGACGACGTTGGAGAACAGGCGACGTCCCGCCGAGTCCTCGGCGAATCCGACCACGTCGAAGGTCCCCGTTGCGGCCAGGACCGTGAGCGTATCGGTGTAGTCGACGGTGTCTTGCAGGGTGCCGAGGAAGACGATCGAGTCGTTCGGTGGCGTCGTGGGGTTGCTGACGGAAGACCGCGGATTCACGAGGAAGCCGATTTTGGCGATTCCCGAATTCTGGATCGCGCGGACCTCGATGGGAATGGAGCGGTTTTGCGACGCCACGGCGCCAGTGGTGGGGGACACCAGCGTTATCTGGAGCGCCTGGACGTTCGAAAGGAAGATGGTGATCGTGTCTTCGGAGAAATTGCCATTGCCGTCGGTGGCACGGCCGATGATCATGATGTTGCCGCCGTTGCCCGAGTTCGCACCGAACGTGAGGGTGTGGGCGACGTTGTAAACTGTGACCGCGGTGTGAAAAATGGTGTCGAGCACGCCGTTCAGACCGCCGCTGAACCGCAGGTCGATGGTCTTCAGACCCAGATTGTCGTTGGCCTGCACGTTGAAGCGCAGCCCGCCGGCGATATCCTGGGTGTCCCCCGCGCTGTTCGTGAGGGTGATGGTCGGTGACTGGGTGTCGGGCTGGACGCCGCCAATACGACGCGTCGTCTCGCACGCGTAGACAGCCAACGCGAGCGAACCGATGCTCAGGATCGCGGTACTCCCTCTGACCAGCCGCATATCTACCCTCTCCGCTTTTATCGGCCCGCGCGATTACTGCCCGCTGGGCGCGACCAAATCGTCGATGATGTGTGGCGTGATCAGGATCAGGAGATCACGCCGATTCTCTGTTTGGCTCGTAAACCCAAACAGCTTGCCCAGAATCGGCAGATCTACAAGGAACGGGATTCCGGACTTCGTGACTAGGACTTCCGTCACAGTTAGGCCGCCAATTACGGCCGTTTCGCCGTCATTGACCAGGATTTGGTTGTCCGCCTGCTGCGTCTGGAACGTGAATCCGATGTCCACCGAGGCCGGTCGAATGCTCGAGCGCTCGGCGTGCACCTCCATCAGGATCTGACGGGTGCCCGTCACGTGCGGTGTGACACGGAGGTTGATACCGGTCTGTTGGAATGACACCGTCGCGCGCGGCACGTTCTGACCACCCGTCCCACCGCCTTGGACGGCGCTCACATCGATGACCCGGATCGGCACACGGTCGCCGACGAGAATCTCCGCCTGCCGGTTATCGAGCGTGGTGATCGTCGGCTCTGCCTGGATGTCCGCCAGCTCGACGCTCTGCAGCGCCTGCAGGAACGCCGTCAGATCGAAGTTGCCGATCGCCGTCGAGAAAATGAGGTCGAGCGCCGGATTCACGACCTCCTGGCTGGCGTTGCCGAGCGCTGAAAGGGAGTTGCCGCCCAGCGAGACGATGTTCTCGTTGGACGGGAAGTTCTCCGTGGGCACGAGCGCGTCGGGTACGCCGTCGAGGTCGGTATCGACCGGTTTGGCTGTGCGCGGATCGGGGCGCTGAACGAGCTTGTTGAAGAACTGGGTCGTCGACCCGAGGTCGTACTTGACGCCGATCTGCTCGACGTCCTGGCGGTCCACGAAGATGATCTTCGCCTGGATCGAGACCTGCGGCGTGCGCTGGTCCAGACCCTTCACGAACTCCACGACTTCGTCGATGCGCGAGGTGACCTCGGTGATCACGAGTGAGTTGCTCGACGAGTCCGCGACGACCTGACCGCGCTTCGTGACAATCGAGGCGACGGACGGGACGAGCGAGGTCGCCTTCGCGTAGTTGACGCGCACGAGGCGCGTCGTGATCGGCACGGTCGAGTCGGCGCGCGCCAGCTCGATCTGACTCACGACATTCAGGATGCCGCCGGGCAGCGTCTTCACGGCGAGGCCCTGTGATTCGAGCACCGCGTACATCGCCAGGTCCCAGGGCTGGTTCTTGACCTCGGCGGTGACGTTGCCTTTGATGTCCTTGCCCAGGATGATCGTGCGGCCGCTGAACGCCGCAAAGCCCGCGACGACGTCCTCGATGCTCGCGTTGTCCCACTGCACGGTGATGCGCGCCGCCTGCGACTGCGCCGCTTCGGCGCGGTGCGCCGCGAGGTACTCCTCGATGGACATCGGTTGGGCGAGCGTCGGCGTCGTGACCCGCGCGGCCTGCTCGGGTCCGCGCGTCACGGGCGGTGCCACGGCGCGGCTCGCGACCGCGACCGGTGCCATCGCCACCGTGTTGCTCGACCACGCGGCGAACGCGGTGCGCTCGGTGCCGATGCGCACGCGCACCTGTCCGGCCCCACGCTCGACTTGATAGTCCTTCAGCGCGTCGAGGTCGATCACGACGCGAACGACGTCCGGCTTGAACTGCGCGTAGCGCACGTTGCGCACGCCGCCACGATTCTGACCGTCGTACAAGGCCACGGGCCCCGTAAGACGCGTGCCCTGGAGGTCGATGACAAGGCGCGCGGGATTCGAGAGCGTAAAGTCCTGGATGAGCGCGGCCCCCTGCACGTCGATGACGATCTCGACCTTGCCGGTGGCCGGCACTACGCTCACACCCCGCACCTCTCCGTCCCGCCCGTCCATCGTTGTCCCCGCAAGGGCCCGGGGAGCAACGACGGCGAGCAGGAGCGTGAGGCGGCATAGAGCCTTCATGGCGTCTCCTCCTGCTTGGCGAGCGACAGCGTTTCCTGCCGCTCGAACCCGAATTCCTGCACGGTGAATACGACCTCACGGGGCCGGATCTGCGTGACCTTCAAGCGCCCGATGATGTCGCCCGTTTTCACCCGATAGATGCGGCGATTGGTGATGTCCCGCAGCACGGCGACGCTGCGGGATGCGAACCGCCCGTCGTACACGACGGTCGTCAGCTTCAAGTCGGAAATCAGTGGCCGCACGTCGCCCGATTTGAGCAGCGACATGAACGGATCGCGCCCGCCGCCTTCGTACGCGAACACCTCGCGGATCAGCGACTGCGGCTGCACGGCCGTCGTGTCCCGCTCCGCCCGCTGCGCAGCGGCCGGTGCCGACACCAGGGCGAATGCGAGCGCGATCGCTGGCAGCGCGGGGCTAGCTGCGCGCACGAGGCGCTCCCGCGGGCTTGGGCGTCGGCGGAGCCGCTGCCTTCACGAACGTCCGAATCGAGAATTCGGCCAGGAGCAACGCACCCGCCGTATCGCCGAGCAGCTTCTGCGCGGCCGGCGATGCCGCCGACAGCATCACGTCCTGCGGCACGATGATGCGCGGCAGCGACGCGACGTCGGCAAGATACTCGCCGATCTGGTCGTAATGGCCGTAGACCTCGAGCCGATAGCGGTACGTATCGAAGGGCGATCCGGGCTCGGGGAGCAGCGGCTGAATCTTGCCTATCGTGATGCCGCGCACCTTGGCCTTCGTCGAGATATCGTCGATCAGCGTCGGGACTTCGTTGCGCTCCGGTACCAGCCGCCGCATCAGCTCGAGTGAGCCCTGGTACTCTTCCACGCGGCGGCGCAGATCCTCGATGCTGCCGCTGGCCAGATCTGCCTTGGCAGCCGCGACGATGCGCTCGAGGCTGTCGGATTCCTGATTCGCCGATGTGATTGTGGCGATGTCGGGCGTGTGCTTCTTGGTCCAGAAGAAGTAGCCTCCGGCCAGGGCCGCCACGACGAGCAGCAGCATGATCTGGCCCCGTTGATCGGTCGGGAAACCGAGTGCCATATGGTTACCTCACCGATTGCACGAGCGGGACCGTGCGGATGTACACCGAATCCGCGACCCGATAGCGCACCGTCACCGTGAACGATGTGACGGGACGATCCGCTTCGATCACGGTCTGCGAGCTGGCGGGCGTCACGTCCGTGAACCACGGCGACGCGGCGAGCTGCCGCAGGAACGTCGTATAGGCCTGGATGTCGACCGTACGTCCCTGGATCGAGACGCTCACCGCCGGCGCGCCGCTCGAGTCCCGCTCGATCGTGACCGGTCCATTGTTCGGTTGCCCGGCTCCGGGCGCGACGATGGCCGACGCCGATCGCACCTCTGTGATCCAGGTGTACGGGGGCAGCGCCTTCGTCGCCTGATCGAGGACGTGCGGCCAGATGTAGCGATCCGCGTCAATCTGGCGAATCACGTTGATCTCATAAAGGAGCGAGTCGCGCACCTTCTCGGCCTGCCGCTTCTGGGCGATCACGATGTCATAGCGGCGCTTCTCGGTGCGCACGTTTTCGAGTCGCGTCTCCGCGGCGGCGAGGCGGGCGCGGTCGGTGATGAACAGTAAGGCGCCGCCTCCACCGACGAGCACCCACGCGCCAATCGCGCCGATCAGCCACGGATCCTTGACCTGCGCGATCAGGCCCCTGAAGTCCGGCATGGACAGCTTCATGCCGGCGCCCTTCGCGGCCTTCTTCTTTCCTGGGAGTAGGTTTATCTCAATCATGAGGCGCGCCTCAGCGCCAAACCGACGGCCAGCATGAGCAACGGCGCGACCTCGTCCACCGGCACCGTCTCGAACACATCATCCCGCACGCGCAAGCGCTGCACCGGATTCGCCAGCTCGATCGGTACTCTGAGCCGGGCGCCGAGGACGTCGTTGAGGCCCGGGATGCGGGCGCCGCCACCCGTCGTGTAGACGCGCGACAATCCGCCGGCCGAGCGCGACGCGGTCGCAAGGAACGCCGCCGCGCGCTCCACACCCGTCGCGATTTCTTCGCCGCGGGCGCTGACGTACCCGGCCAGGTCCGGGTGCTGCGACGACCCCTGAATGACCTTCTCGGCCTCTTCGCTCGCGAGACCCTTTTCGCGTTGGAGATCTTCGCGGAACCGCCGCGTGCCGACCGAGAGGTCACGAGTCAGGACGGGGATGCCATCTTCGAGGATGTTCACGTTGGTCACTTCGTGACCGATGTTGACGAGTCCCACGACGCCCTGCATCGCGTCGGGGTGGTTCAGCTCGAAGGCGTTATGGATCGCGAACGCGTCGACGTCGATGACGGAGGGATCGAGCCCGGCCTCGGTTAACAACCCAACTCTGCTCTCCACCAACTCCCGTTTGGCGGCGACCAGCAGCACGTTCATTTGAAGGCCTTCGGCGTCCGGATCGAGGATCTGGAAGTCGAGCTCCACGTTGGCCATATCGAACGGCACGTGCTGCTCGGCTTCCCACCGGATGACCTCGCGGGCATCGGCCTCTTTCATCCGGTCCATCTGAATTTTCTTGACAATCACGTCGCGGCCGCCGACCGCGGTCACGACCGATTTGCGCTTCACCCCGGCGGCCTCGAACAGACCCCGAATAGCCTCCGAAACCAGGCCCGGGTCCATGACTTCACCCTCGACGATGGCATCGGCGGCGACTTCGGTGGTGGCGACTTTCGTCAGCTCGGCTTCGCTACCCCCGTGGTCGATGACCACGAGTTTGATGATGCCGGAGCCGATATCCAGGCCGACCGAGGTTTTTTTGCCGCCAAATAACCCAAAAAGGGCCATGTGCACCTTTTGGCGTTGAGACAAGAAGGGGCGAGGGCAAACTACAATAGGCCCCGCCCCTTATCCTGTCAAGCCTCGAATCGACTTGAGGCCGAAGCAACAACTGTTTTGGCTACTGCAACTTAGGCCACTTAATAGAGCTGTACCCAGCCCCTGGAACGCATCATTGAAATCGGGCTCGTGGCCTGTAACACCGCGTTAATACTGCAGCTAGAGTAGTTCAACGTCGCCCTACCGCTCAGGTTCTGCTCGGACAGGTCTGCGTTCTTGGCCATGACGCCACCCCAGAAATGGGCGTCCGTAGTTCCACCACCGGCGGTCTTCAAGTCGCCCTGCACGATCACGATCCCGAAGAATTGGTACGACCCGTTAATGTTCAAATCACCATCTACCAATAGGATACCTTGCCCCTGCGTATTGTTGAGCGTAATCGTCCCGGGGACGTGAATAATCGGGAAGTAATTGGAGCATAGGCTACCCGGATTCATCCCGTCACCCCAGTTGGTCAGCACGGTCTTATCGCACACGCCGTTGGTCACAACCGGGTCCGTCGTGTAATTCCCGGGCGGAATCGTGAGGGTGGCCCGGGCCGCCAGCTGCGCGTACGTGGCGCCGCCGAACGTGGTGAACGTGTTGTTGTTGACGGTCGGGTCGTTCACGACCGGCGGAAGTCCCGCCACCGTCGCATTACCGGTTTCGGTGACGTTACCGCCATTATCGCGGACACCCGGCTGCGGGGGACCTGGAGGATCGCAGCTTACCCAACCCGTTGGGGGCTGGTCGACACCGTTGATGTTGGCATTACCGCTCATGCTCACAAGACCCTGCGTTGTGAGCGACGCGTGGATGCCGAAGTCGACGGGCGCGATGCGGGTAATCATCCCGATCCGTTGCCGCGCGCCACCACCACCGGCGATAGCGCCGGCAGCACTGGCCTTGTCGCGACCGGTCACATCGATCAGGAACAGGTTCGGCCCGACCTTGTAGCTGTTTCCGAAGTAGCGACCGGAGCCACCCGGTGCGACGGTATCCGCTCCCACTGACGGAATCGGCACCGAGTCACCGCCCGCGCACGGGCAGTACAGGGGCCGCTTATTCATCGTCCCCGGATCCCAGGTCAGCACGCGCTCCTGTGCGCCGGCTTCCGCAACGCCGAATGATGTCTGGACGCGGCGCTGGTTTTCGCCGACCCGCTGCTCCTGGGTGCCGGCGAAGAACGCTCCGGCGACCAGCGCCCCGACGACCACCATGGCGAAGATCGCAACTGCGAGCGCCATACCGCGCTCGTCCCGCAAGATCCGTTTCATGCCTGACTCCTTCATGGGTTTCCGGTCGGCCCTAAAACCGCCGGTTATTTCGCAGTGCCACACTGGTGAGAACGCTGTCGACGATCGTTGCGCGCGCCGCCTGACCGCCGGCGCGAACAGCTCCGGTGGTCCTGGCGCGGACCGTGATGTCGATCCGCGCGACCTGGTTGCGTACCGCCGTCACGTTGCCATTCACGTCGAAGTACTGGAACGTCAAGCCGTTCGATAGCACGGGTCCGATCAGCGGTTGCATCGACTGGCCCGCCGGTTGAAAGCCGACGTACCAGGACGTGTCCCCGGCCGGCTGATACAGCTGGTAGACGACGCGCTCAAAGCCGCGCACCGGCGCACCCAGCGGGATCGCGCCCGCAACGTTGGGGCCGAGCCCGAGCAGGTTGATATTCAAGATCAACCTTTGCCCGTTCGTGCCGTCATTGCAATTCTGCCCGTTGGGCGCTGCTGTGATCGCGCCCGTCGCCCAGAAATCGTCGGTTCGCGAGTTCACGTTGCCGTCGTAATAGATCAGCACGGAATCCCTGTTGTTGTCGATCCCGCGCGCGCCGAAAAACAGTGGCTGCCCCGGCGCACCGCCGCGGACGATGACCGAGACGCCGTTCAGCGCGCCGCCCAGCCCCGGTGTATTGCACGCAAACCCGAGCCAGCGCATCGCGCGCATGGAGATGCTCGTCGCCGACATCGCGGTGATGTCGCCTTCCGACGCATCGAGCTCCCGGAACTCGGCCGGCAGAATCGTGCTGGCGGCCCGGATGTTCTGCGACAGGTCGATGCGCTGCGTCTGGGCCATGTAGAGGCGCTGGTTGTTGACCAGCACGCGATACAGGGCGGCGCTCACCAGACCCAGGAGCACGAGCGCGACGAGCAGCTCGATCATCGTGAAACCGCGGCGGCCGCGGCTCATAGGAATGTGTTGCATGAAATCGTGGTCTCCGTAGAGTCGCTGCGAGTTTTGTTCTTTTCGGTCTTGTAGGTGCTCACGATTTTGAGCCGGTAGTTCTGATTGCCGGCATCCGTAAACGTCCAGTTGTTGAGCGCCACCCAGGTCGACCCGCGGTACAACGTATCGGAGCCGTTGACGCGCTGCACGTCAACGCATGCCGCAACGCGCATGCGCTCGAGCCGGCGGGACGCGAACGCCGAGGCCTGCGCAGACCGCTGCCCGCGCGCGATCATCCGCGTCACGAGTGCAGCGGTCGTCACCATGCCGAGCACACCGACGGTGAGCACGATGATCGCGATGATGATCTCGATGATCGTGAAACCCTTGTTGTTCGTGATGGTCTTCATTGCTTGCTCACTCTCCCCACCTCGTTGATCATCACCGAGTCGCTGTAATGCGGCCCGATGACGCGCACCGTGGTGGCCTGAAACTGCGTCGAGATGCCGCGCGGGTCGTAGACGACCGACGCAGCCGTGGCATCGAGCGTGACGCTGAACTCATCGCCGACCAGCTTCTTGGTTCCCACCTGGACCGAGGCGGCCGGCGGGTTCACGCCGCACGCCGTGACCCAGATGCTGTCCACGGTGAGGTTCAGCGTGGCGGAACAGCCGCGCTGAATCGCCGCGCCGCGCGCCGTCGCCGCCAACGTCGCGATCAGCGCCTTGGCGCTGCGGACGTTCTGCTTCTCGAGGCCATCGCGCAGCCGCGGAAACCCGATCGACGCAATCACGCCGATGAGGATGATCACGACGATCAGTTCAATCGTGCTGAACCCTTTGCGACCCATGGAACCCCCTGTTCGACCGTCCCCTATTACAGGTTCTATGCCTGCGCGTAACTGCAAATGCGTCAAGCAGATACGTCCAGATACGTCGTCGAGAAACACCGCAGAATACTGCACTTATGCAGAATCTTGCATGCCTAAGGGATGCCGTACCGGTCAATCTTGTAAAACAACGTCCGGAGGCTCACACCCAGCCGCTCCGCGGCGGCGCGGCGGTTGCCGTCGCTCGCCTTCAAAGCGTCGATGATGGCGCTGCGCTCCGCGTCTTCAACGGCAGACTTGAGCGTCCCGTCCCCGGCCTCACCCCCTGACCCCCTCTCCCCACTGCGGAGCGGGGGAACGATCTGAAAGTCCTTCTGCTCCAGGATCGGCTTCTCGGTCAGCACCGCCGCGCGCTCGATCGCGTTCTCGAGCTCGCGAACGTTGCCCGGCCAGGGCTGTTGCTCGAGCCAGGCGATCGCATCCGCACTGAGTGAGAGTGGGCGGCCGAACCGCTGCGCCAACCGCGCCACAAAGTGCCGGGACAGCGGCGCGATGTCGTCTTCCCGTTCCCGCAGCGGCGGCAGCTCGATCACCACGACATGGATCCGAT
>Ga0193755_1000077_pt1 | contig 25498 bp, 22 predicted proteins | sample H1a2metaG_FD_144921 | JGI IMG/M metagenome (GOLD analysis project Ga0193755, IMG submission 144921) | Soil microbial communities from a riparian zone of the East river system, Colorado, United States - H1a2 | ecosystem: Environmental > Terrestrial > Soil > Riparian zone | place: USA: East River...
GTGTGCCCCGGCGCGTGTCCCCGCCGCGATGCACAGGTCCGCCAGCCGCGCGGCCGCATCCGTAACGCGCGCGTTTCGCGCGGCCTCCGCCATCTTGAGCAGCCGCGCTCGATCCGCGACGAGCTCGGCGATGATGCCGCTCAAGGACTCAGGCGTCAGATCGCGCTCCTGGATCAGGCGCGCGGCGCCGGCGCCGACCATGACGGCGGCATTCTTGGTTTGATGATCATCCGTGGCTATCGGCAACGGCACAAATATCGCGCCGAGGCCGGCTGCCTGCAGCTCCGCGACCGTCATGGCGCCGGCGCGGCACACCGCGAGGTCCGCCCACGCATAGGATTTGGCCATGTCCTCGATGAAGGGCAGCACCTCGGCCTCGACTTTTTCTTGGACGTACGCCGCGCGCGTCCCCTCGAGCCCGCGCTCGCCGGTCTGATGAATGACGTCCGGACGGCTCTCGGGACTCAGGCGAGCCAGCGCCTGCGGCAACACGGCGTTCAATCGTTGCGCACCCTGACTGCCGCCGAAAATCAACAGCCTCGCGCGCGCGCCTCGCCCGGCGAATCGCTGCGCGGGGGATGCCAGGGCCGCGATGTCGTCGCGAACCGGATTTCCGATGGTGCTGGCTCGCACGCGGGGACCAAAACTGCCGGGAAACGCTTCCAGAACTTGAGTCGCCAGGCGCGCCAGCCATCGATTGGTCAAGCCGGCGATGGCGTTCTGCTCATGGATGAGCAGGGGAATGCGCATCAACCAGGCCGCAATGCCGCCGGGCCCGCTGACATAGCCGCCGGCGCCCAACACCGAGCGGGGTCTTACGCGGCGCAGTACGCCGATGGCTTGCGCCACGGCCTGGGCGATGCGCAGCGGCGCGAGCGCCCAGGTCAATGCGCCTTTGCCGCGAATTCCCGCGACGCGCACCCACTCGATGGGAAATCCTTGAGCCGGCACCAGCCGCGACTCCATGCTGCCCGGAACGCCCAGCCACACCACGGCAACGCCGCGCGCGCGCAGCACTTTGGCCACGGCGAGCGCGGGGAAGACATGACCGCCGGTGCCGCCGGCCATGATGAGCACAGGACCGCCCTTGGGTGCGGCGTTGCCGTTAGGTGCGGCGTTGCCGTTAGATCCGGCGTTCATCGGCCGCCTCCCGGCACGCGCGTCACCGCCGATCGCGAGTTGCACTTGACCTCGTGATAGATGCGCAGAAGCACGCCCAACCACGCCAGGCTGACCAGCAGGCTGCTGCGGCCGTAGCTCAAGAGCGGCAACGTCAACCCTTTCGTGGGCAGCACGCCCATGTTGACGCCGATATTCACGCAGGCCTGCAGGCCCAGCCAGATGCCGAAGGCCGTCGCGAGGTAGGCCTGGAAACGCAAGCCTGCCTGCGCCGCCAGGCGCGAAATATGAAACGCGCGCCACACGAGCGCGACAAAGAGCGCAATCACGCCCACCACGCCGACCAACCCCAGTTCCTCGGCCAGCACCGCGAACACGAAATCGGTATGCGCTTCCGGGAGGTAGAACAATTTTTGCACGCTGCTGCCCAGGCCCACGCCGAACCAGGAGCCGCGGCCGATGGCGATCAGGGATTGCGTGAGCTGAAAGCCGCCGTTGAACGGATCATCGAAGGGATGCAGGAAAATCAACAGGCGCTTCAATCGATAAGGGGACGTCAGCGCCAGCAGCATGAACGCCAGCACGGCGGTCGTTACCAGCAGCGCCACGTAGCGCAGACGCGCACCGGCGATGAACAGCACGGCGAATCCGGTGGCGAACAGCACGGTCGCGGCGCCGAAGTCCGGTTCGATCAGCAACAACACCGCCGTCACGGAGAGCAGCGCGAAGGGCTTCGCCAGGCCCGGCAGCGTGCTCTCCAGCTCCGCGCGCTTGCGCACGCAATAGCTGCACAGCCACGTCAGCACCAGCACCTTGGCCAGTTCGGACACCTGGAAATTCAGCACGCCGATCCTGAGCCAGCGGCGCGCGCCGTTGACGCGTGCGCCCAAGCCCGGAATCAGCACGAGAATCAGCAGCAGCAGGCCCAGCAGCAACAGCACCAGACCATACTTGTCCCACAGCTCAGTCGGTACGCGCGTCACCATCCAGGCGAACGCCAGACCCGCCATGGTAAAAATGAATTGCCGCTCCAGAAAATAAAACGGATCGCCCATATCGCGGGCGGCGATCGACATGGATGCGGACGTGACCATGATCAGGCCCACCAGCAACAATGCGGCCACCAACCCCAACGTGACGTTGTCCCAGGCGAAGGGCATTCGCTCCCGCGCGCGCACGCCGTAGGACATGGTGGCGGTATTCATGGCGATGGCGCCTCGAGCTTCAGCACCGCCGCGGCAAACACATCGCCGCGATGACCGTAGTCGCGAAACATGTCGAAGCTCGCGCAGGCCGGCGACAACAGCACGGTATCGCCGGCGGCGGCGAGCCGATGTGCCGCGGCAACCGCCGCTTCCATCGATGCCGCGGTTTCGGTCTTGCACACCCCTTCGAGCGCGCCCGCAATGGCCGGCGCGTCCCTGCCGATCAACACCGCCGCTCGCACCTTGCCGCGAAAGGCGTCTGCCAGCAGCGTGAAGTCCTGCCCCTTCCCCTCGCCCCCGGCAATCATGACCAAGGGTCCGGCCATGCCGGCGACGGCGGCGATGGTCGCGCCGACGTTGGTGCCTTTGGAGTCATCGATGTAGCGCACGCCGCCGACATCGGCGACCCACGATGATCGATGCGACAATCCGGGAAACTGCTCGAGCGCCTCGAGCATGGCGCGGTCCGGCAAACCCACCGCCTCGCCCAACGCCAGCGCCGCGAGTGCATTGGCCGCATTGTGCAAGCCGGAGATTTTCATGCGCCCGATATCGAGCAACCGCTCGCCGCGGCGCGCCAAAAAGATTTGCGTGCCGCTGCGCACCAGGGAGAAATCAGTATCCGAGCGCTGCGTGGAAAAGGTCACGGTGCGCGCCGCGCCGCCGTCGTATGCCTGGTCCCGCATGGCCAGCACCCACGGATCATCGGCGTTCAAGACCACCGTCGATGCCTTGGCAAGAATTCGTCCCTTGGCGCGCGCATACGCGGCGACCGACGCGTAGCGATCCAAGTGATCCGGCGTGACGTTGAGGACAACGGCTGCTTTGAGAGTCAGCGAAGAAGTGGTTTCCAATTGAAAGCTCGACAACTCGAGGACGTACAGCTCCGGCGTGGGCTGCTCGAGCAGATCGAGGGCGGGCTCGCCCAGGTTGCCGCCGGCGAGAACGCGTCGTCCCGCGGCGGCGGCCATGCGGGCCACCAGCGTGGTGACCGTGCTCTTGCCGTTGGTCCCGGTAACCCCGATGACCGGCGCGTGAACCTCGCGCGCGAACAGCTCCACGTCGCCCAACACGTCGATCCCGCGGGCGCGCGCGGCTTTGGCGATCGGCTCATCGAGGGACACGCCCGGCGACATCAGCACTTGCGATGCGCCCTCCAGCAGCGACAGGTCAAAACCGCCGAGGCGCAAATCGACCGTTCCCGCGAGTTCGCCCAGCTCCTTGAGTCCCGGCGGCGCGCCGCGCGAATCCGTGGCGCTCACGCGGTCGCCGCGCCTCGTCAGGTAGCGCACGCATGAAGCGCCCGTCTTGCCCAACCCCACGACGACACTGTTCATCATCGGATCTTCAAGGTTGCAAGGCCCGCCAACACCAGCACGAAGCTGATGATCCAGAAACGCACGATGACTTTCGGTTCGGCCCATCCCTTGAGCTCGAAGTGGTGATGGATGGGTGCCATGCGAAATATTCGCTTGCCGGTCAATTTGAACGAAGCGACCTGCAGCACGACCGAGACGGTCTCGAGCACGAACACGCCGCCCATCACGAACAGCACCAATTCCTGGCGCACGATGACGGCGATCGTGCCGAGCGAGGCGCCGATGGCCAGGGCGCCCACGTCGCCCATGAATACTTGCGCCGGGTAGGAATTGAACCACAGGAAGCCGAGTCCTGCGCCCACCAGCGTCGCGCTGAAAATCAGCACCTCGCCCACCCCGTTGATATAGGGAATTTGCAAATACGTCGCGAATTTGATGTTGCCGGTGACATAGGCGAAGATGCCCAGCGCCGCCGCGACCATGACGGCGGGCATGATCGCCAGGCCGTCGAGACCATCGGTCAAGTTCACCGCATTGCTGGTGCCGACGATGACGCAGTAGGCAAAGACCAGAAACCCCACCATGGACATCGGGATCGCCACGGCCTTGAAGAACGGAACGTAAAGAGAGATCTCGGAAGGGGTCTGGTGCGTGGCGTACAGCGCCAGCGCAATGGTCAAGCCCGCGATCGACTGCGCCAGATACTTGTAGCGCGGCGCCAGTCCTTTCGAATTCCCGACCACGAGTTTCAAATAGTCATCGTAGAAACCGATCAAGCCGAAGGCCAGCGTGGTTCCCAACAACACCCACACGAATCGGCTGGACAGGTCGGCCCACAACAGCGTGCCGATGCCCATGGCGACCAAGATCAATCCGCCGCCCATCGTGGGCGTGCCGGTCTTGAGCAAGTGGGATTTCGGCCCGTCGGTGCGCACCACCTGGCCGATCTGATAGTGGCTCAACAGCGAAATCATCCGCGGTCCGATGAGCAGCGCCATGAGCAACGTCGTCACCGCGGCCAGAATTCCGCGCAGCGTGAGATATTGAAATACGTGAAAGCCGCTGTAGAACCGCGCCAAGTATTCAGTCAGGAATAGCAACATGTCAGCTCGCCCTCATCATGGGACCGGAACCGGCGCCGGAGCCGACGCCGACGCCGACGCCGGTGAGCGCCTGCACCACGCGCTCCAGGCGATTGATGCGCGACCCTTTGATCAATACCGTCACCCCGGCAGACAGTTCCGCTTGCAGGCGGCGTATCAACGACTCGGCATCCGCAAACCACTCCCCGCCCGAGCCGAATGTCTCCACCGCCCGGGTGCTCAAAGGGCCGAGCGCAAATAGCCGCTTGACCCCGCACTCGCGCGCGTAAGCGCCCGTGTGCGCATGGCTGTCCTGGCTGGTTTCGCCGAGTTCGGCCATGTCGCCCAGAACCAGCCAGGTCACGCCCGAAAGAGAACGCAGCACTTCCAGTGCCGCGCGCACCGAACTGGGATTGGCATTGTAGGAATCGTCGATGATCCAGCTGCCGCGCGTGCCGGGTTTGAGCTGCAGGCGGCCGGAGACCGCGCGAAAGTCGGCTAATCCTGCGGCGATGTCTTCGAGTGATGCGCCGGCGGCCGCGGCGGCGGCGGCGGCTGCCAGGGCATTGCCGACATTGTGCGCACCGCCCGCCTTCAGCATGATGGCGCGCTCGCCCAACGGACATGCCAGCGTGAAGCGCGTCGCGAACTCGCCTTTCTCGATGGCCTGGATGACATTCTTGGCGGCGAAGTCGGCGGGCGCGCGCACGCCGAAAGTCACGACGCGGGCCGCGCCGGACACACCGCGCCAGTAGCCGGCATAAGTATCATCGGCGTTGATCACGGCGGTGCCGTCGGGCTTCAAGCAGCTCACGGTTTCACCCTCGCCTTTCGCCACACCGTCCAGATCGCCGAATCCTTCGAGATGCTCGGCGCCGGCGTTGGTGATCAATCCCACGGTGGGCTGCGCGAGACGCATCAGCTCGGCCACATCGCCGACGCGATTGGCGCCCATCTCGATCACCGCGCTGCGATGCGCGGATTCCAAGCGCATCAGCGTGACCGGGACGCCGATGTGATTGTTGAGATTGCCGTGGGTCGCCATGCAGAGGCCCATGCGCGATAAAATGGCGGCGGTCATCTCCTTCGCGGTGGTCTTGCCGTTGCTGCCCGCAACCGCGACCACCGGCAAGCTGAAGTCCGCACGCCAGCTTCGGCCCAACTCCTGCAGCGCGCGCAGCGCATCCGCCACCACCACTTGCGGCAAAGCGCCCGGTGTTTCGCGTTCAACGAGAGCGCCGATCGCGCCCTGCGCCGCCGCCGCCTGAACAAATGCCGTTCCGTCGAAATTCGGGCCGCGCAGCGCCACGAACAGCGCCCCGGGTTTCAAGGTTCGGCTGTCGGTGGATACGCAGCCGAAGGGGCGGTCATCCCCCACCAACCGGCCGCCGACCACTCGTGCAGCATCGCGCAACGTGCGTTTCATGCGGCTGCTCCCAATAAGCGCAGGGCTTCGCTTCGATCGCTGAAGGAGCGCCGCGTCTCACCGTAGATCTGGTAATCCTCGTGGCCTTTGCCGGCGATCAACACCACATCCGTTGCCCGCGCTTCTCGCAGCGCCGTGGCGATGGCTTCACCGCGATCGTGAATGACCCGCACCGCATGTGATTTGATGCCGCTGACGATGCCGGCCGTGATGGCCTGCGGATCCTCGGAACGCGGATTGTCGTCGGTGACGATGATTTGATCGGCCAAATCGTCGGCGATCGCGCCCATGACGGGGCGCTTGCCGGAATCGCGGTCCCCGCCGCAACCGAATACGCACCACAGCGCTCCCTCGCAATGCTCGCGTGCCGCATTCAAAGCCTTCGACAGCGCATCGGGCGTATGGGCGTAATCGACCACGACGGTCGGCTTGTTGCGGACATCTGCCCACTTCCATCCGGCCCGGCGCCGGCTTGCACTCGGCGAGCGCGTTTGCCGCGTCCGGCAGTGAAACACCGAGAGACAGCAGGCACGCGATCACAACGAGAGAATTCTCGGCGTTGAATCGGCCCAGGAGCTGCGTCTTGACCGTGAGCTTGCCGAAGCTGCCGTCCAGCTCCATGGAAATGCCGTGCGGGTCCAACCGCACCTGCGTGGCATGCAGGGCGCGATCGGCCAGCCAGCCTGAATCGCCGGCGCCCACCCAAACCGCGATCAATGAAGCATTGCCGGCGTAGTCTCGTGCCAGTGCGCGGCCGAACTCATCGCCGACGTTGAGCACGATGTGCTTGAGGTCGGCCACCTGGAACAGCTTGGCCTTCGCCGCGCCGTACTCGTGCATGGTGCCGTGATAGTCCAAGTGATCCCGGGTCAGATTCGTGAAAGCCGCGATTTGGAAGCGCACGCCGTCGACCCGGCCCTGATCGAGTGCGTGCGAGGAAACCTCCATCGCCACCTCGCGCACACCGGATGCGCGCAATTGCGCCAGCGTGCGATGCACCGTAACCGCATCGGGCGTCGTGTGCGTGGGCTCGGCCAGTGTTGCAGGACGTCCCCAGCCAATGGTTCCCATGTACGCGGCCGCGAGTCCCAGGCGCTCCAAGCACTGCGCCAACAAGTAAGCACAGGTGGTCTTGCCATTGGTGCCCGTGATTGCCGCGATGCGCAGATGCGCGGAAGGCCAGTTGAAGAAGCGGTCGGCAATGCGCCCCACCAAATTTTTTAAATTCGGTATCGCGGCCGCGAATACGCTCGCCGGCAACGCCGGCGGCACGACATCGCCGCGTGGTTCCCAGAGCACCACGCTCGCACCGCGCGCCGCGGCGTCCGCGGCGAATTTGAGTCCATGCGCATTGAGGCCGGGGAGCGCGAAGAACAGGCTGCCCTCACGCACCTGGCGGCTGTCGAGCGTCAGATCGACGACGCGCGCTTCGCTCGCGGGAACGTTCGCGATGCCATCGAGCAGCCACATGAGAGCGGCGCTCATGGGTTGTCGTTCGCCTGGACGAGAGCCGCCGCCGGAACGTTTTGCAGATCATCGGGCGGAATGTCCATCAGGCGCAGCGTGCCGGACATGACGCTGGCGAATACCGGTGCTGCGACCGTGCCGCCCTGGGCCAGTGTGCCCACCTCGTGCAAATCCCGGCTCGGCTCGTCGATCACCACCACCGTGGCCAGCTTGGGATGCGACGCCGGCACCAAGCCGGCAAACACCGCCATGATTTTGTCGGTGGAATAGCCGCCCGCGATTGATTTGAATGCGGTGCCTGTCTTTCCCGATACCCGATAACCGATGAGCGAGGCGCGCGTTGCCGTGCCGCCCTTTTCGACCACCTGCTGCATCAGCTGCACCAGCTCATTGGCGATTTTGGGATTCATGACCCGTTCGCCGGCAACGGGGCCTGAAACCTTCTCGAAGGAAATCGGCCGCCTGATGCCGCCCGCGCCGATGGTGGCGTAGGCATGCGCCAGCTGCAGCGGCGTCACCGACAAGCCGTAGCCATGGGACATGGTGGCGATGCCGACGGGACGCCAGTGAGAATAGTGGCTCAACATGCCGGCCGACTCGCCGGGGTAGTTGCTGCCCGTCACCTGGCCCAGGCCCAAACCGCTCAAGGTGCTCCAGATTTGTTCAGGCTGAAGCGACAGGGCGATCTTTGCGGTGCCGACATTGCTGGATTTCGCCAGGATCGTCGCCAAATCGATCACGCCGAAATTGTGTTCATCCTCCTCCACCTTGTTGCCGACCTTGAAGAATCCCGGCGACGTGTCCACGACGCTGTCCGGGTGGTACTGCCCGGAGGCCAGCGCTGCGGCCATGATGAAGGGCTTGATGCTCGATCCGGGCTCAAAAATATCCGTGGCTGCGCGGTTGCGATACAGGCCCGCCTTTAGTTGCTCGCGATCGTTGGGGTTGTACGAGGGTTGATTCACCATCGCCAGCACTTCGCCCGTGTCGACGTCGATGACGATCACGGAGCCCGCTTTCGCGTGATACTCCTGCATCGCGGCTTTCAGCTCGCGGTACGCCAGATACTGGATGCGCAGATCGATGCTGGTGACCAAATCGTGGCCCGGCCGCGGCGCCCGAATGCTTTCGACATTCTCGACATAGCGCCCGAGAGAATCTTGAATGACGCGCTTCGCACCGTCCTGGCCGTTCAACAACTGATCGAAGCCGAGTTCCAAGCCCTCCTGGCCCTTGTCATCGACAGTCGTGAATCCGACCACGTGGCCGGATACTTCGCCCGCCGGATAGTAGCGGCGATACTCGCGCAGCAAGTACACGCCGGGAATGCCCAACGCCTTGATGCGCGCCGCCTGTTCCGGCGGCATATGGCGCTCCAGATAGAGAAATTCGCGATCGAGATTGCTGGTGATGCGCCGCGCCAGGGTCTGCTGGTCTTCCTTGAGCGCGCGCGCGAGCTTCGGCAGCTGATCGATGTTGTCGTTGATCTCCTGGGGATTGACCCAGATGCTGTCCACCGGCGTGCTGACCGCCAGCGGCTCGCCGTTGCGATCCGTGACCGCGCCGCGATGCGCCGCGATCTTGACCACTCGCATCGACCGGTCATCGCCCTGCTTGGCGAGAAACCGATGATCCACCAGCTGCAGCTCGACGGCGCGCGCGGCCAGCCCGATGGCGCCGAGCACGACGAGGCTCAGTACGACCCAGGAGCGCCAGCGATAAGATTTCGCCTGCGTATCGTTTTCGCCGGAACGCAATTTCACGGCCGCACGATCCTCACGTCGCGAGTCTGCGGCAGGCTCATTTGCAATTTCGCGTTTGCCACCCGCTCGACGAAGGCATGCGAGGACCAATAGCTTTGCTCGAGTTGCAGGCGCCCCCACTCCATTTCGAGCGAGTCGCGTTCGGCGTTGAGTTTCTCCAGCCGCACGAACATGTCGCGCGCTTTGTGCCGCGCGTAAATCACCTGCACGGCGGAGCCTAAGACCGCCAACCACAGCAGCGGCAGAACAAGCGGCAGCAAACGGCGGTATTTCATGCGGCGATTCCTTCTTCGAGGCGGACGGCGACGCGCAGGCGGGCGCTGCGCGAGCGGGGGTTGCTGCTGCTCTCATTCGCGTCGGGTTCAATGGACTTGCCGGCCAATGCGAGCTTGGGGCGAGCGTGCGCCGGGATGTCCGGCAAACCGGCATACATGGGATCAGCGAGCGAGTGGCGGCGCATGAACTGCTTCACCATGCGGTCTTCCAGCGAATGGAAACTGATCACGGCCAGCCTTCCCGCCGGCGCCAATCGCTGCAGGGCGGCATCGAGTGCCGACTCGAGTTCCTTCAGTTCGCCGTTGACGTAAATGCGCAGTGCTTGGAAAACACGAGTGGCCGGATGCTTGTGCCGCTCCTTGCTGCGGGCGACCCGGGAAATCATCTCGGCGAGCTCGAGCGTGCGTTCGAAGGGCTTTTTTTGACGGTCCATGACGATGGCGCGCGCGATGCGCGCCGCCATGCGCTCCTCGCCGTACTCGCGAAATATCCGGATGAGTTCCTCGAGCGGCGCGCCGTTGACGACATCCGCCGCACTCATGCCCTCGCCCGCCGTCATGCGCATATCAAGAGGGCCGTCCTGCATGAAGCTGAAGCCGCGCGACGCATCATCGATCTGCGGCGATGACACGCCGAGATCGAAAAGAATGCCGTCGAACTTGAGTCCCGCCTGAACTTGATCGGCGCAAGCGGCCAGCGACGAGAACGGCGCGAGAAAAATCGACACGCGTGAATCAGAAGAGAACCGGGCTCTGGCCTCCGCAACCGCCGCGGGATCACGATCCAGGCACAGCAAACGGCCGTTCGCGATGAGCTTCTCCAAAATCGCCCCTGCATGTCCGCCCCGCCCAAAAGTGGCGTCCATGTAAGTGCCACTCGCCTGTATGTTCAACGCCGCCAGCACCTGAGGTAACAGGACGGCCGTGTGAACCCCTCCAAACTCTTCCACCGGACCGGCCGGCTAGAACGACAACGTGTCGAGTTCGGCCGGCAAATCCGTGCTGCTTTCCGGACTTGCCAACCATTCGTCGCGTCGCTCGTTCCAGCGAGCCTCGTCCCACAACTCGAATCGCAAACCTTGTCCAACCAACATGGCGTCGCGCGTCAATTGACCGAACTCGCGCAAGTTCGCGGGCAACAAAAGCCGCCCGTGCGAATCCAATTCCAGATCCGTGGCGTGACCAATCATCAAGCGCTGCAAGCGCCTCACCTGAGGATTCAAGGTGGGCAATTTGTTGAGTTTCCGCTCGATGTCTTCCCAATCCGGCAGGGGGTAAATCAACAGGCACTGATCTTTATCGACGGTCACCACCAGATTGCCTCCGCAGCGCTCCTGCAACCGTTCTCGGTAGCGGGTGGGCATCACCAGCCGGCCTTTCACGTCGAGCGTAAGTTTGTTGGCACCCCGAAACATACTTTGATGGGTCCGAAAACCCATTTTCTCCCACAATTTCCCACCGGGCACCACTATAGGGAGCGTGAACGCGGACTGTCAACGCCTTATGGTAAAAAAAACCCGTGCCGACAGTGACTTAGGTCACATTTTGTCGCCATGCGGCAATCGAGGCGGATGCCTCTCAAACGAATCAATCTGTTAGGAGATTTTCCTGAAAAGTACGCGAAGTCTGAAAAGTCGCGAATTTCGGCGAAAAGACGCGATCTTGTTGCGAACACGTGTGTTTTCGAACGACGACCGTCTCCGGCCTGGGAAAATGAGGCGCGTAGCCGCCTTTGCTTCGCAGTTTTTGGTGGTCTGCGCTTCTTTTGGGCCGCGCTTTGGTGCGGAGCCTCTTAGGCCCCCGGAAAAGTTCGCGCGCAGCGTCTTATTCGGCTCTTACTGGCCTCGCTCTGGCTCTTATTGGCTTGTTCTCGTGCGGGGCCTCTTAGGCCCCGGGAAAAGTTCGCGCGCAGCGCCCTCCGCCTCTTATTGGCCGCGTTCTCGGTCGGGGCCTCCTCGGCCCCGGGAAATGTTCGCGCGCAGCGCGTAAGAAGGAGTCGGCCGTTAAGCCGGGTTCTGTCGTGGACAGTCATTCCTCTGGCATACGCGTCACCGCGCAGCTCAAGCGACCTACCCGGAAGCCCATGTGGGCCACATGTAGCGGCCGTTAAGCCGCTCGCTTCCCTATTTGGTCTTGCTCCAGGTGGGGTTTGCCGTGCCGTTGGTGTTGCCACCCGCGCGGTGCGCTCTTACCGCACCATTTCACCCTTACCGGCGCCGCTTGCGCGGCACTTAGGCGGTATCTTTCTGTTGCACTTTCCGTAGGCTCGCGCCTCCCAGGCGTTACCTGGCACCGTGCCCTGCGGAGCCCGGACTTTCCTCCATGTGCTTGCGCACACAGCGACTGTCTGGCCGACTCCAGTGCGCACCATACGCAGGTACGGGCGCTAATGCGAGGCGGATTGCTGTTTGAGGAAAAGCGCGCGCTTGTAGGCCTCGTTATCGCGCGCGCCGGTTATTTGCGCTGCAAGACGCGCGGCCTGTTTCAGCGGCAATTCAGCGAGCAGCGCGGTGAGCACCTTGTCCAGCTCCGCTTTCCCCTCCGAATCCGCATCGCCCGCAGCCGTTTGCGGCGCGCCGCCGATCAGAAGAACGATTTCGCCGCGCGCGAAATCGGCATCCGACTGAGATTTGTTCAATAGCTCGAGCAGCGAACCGCGGTAGGTCGTCTCGTGCAGCTTGGTTGCCTCGCGCACCACGGTCGCGGCGCGCGCCTCGCCGAATGCCGCCACACAATCCTCCAGCGTTTCGCGCACGCGGTGCGGCGATTCATAGATCACCAGCGTGCGCGATTCCTGTTCGAGCGACTTCAGCCGCTGCCGCCGCGCCGCGCCGCGTGCCGGCAAAAACCCCTCGAAACAAAACCGATCCGTCGGCAGCGCGCCGATCGAGAGCGCGGCAATCGCCGCACACGGCCCGGGAATGGCGATGATGTCGATGCCCGCGGCAGCCACCGCGCGCACCAACTCGAATCCGGGATCGCTGATGGCGGGCGTACCGGCATCGCTCACCAGTGCCACCGACTTACCCTCGCGCAGCCGTGCAATTATTTCATTCGCCCGTGTCGCTTCGTTGTGTTCGTGCAGCGAAAGCTGCGGCGTGGCGATGCCAAAGTGCTTCAGCAGAATTCCGGTATGGCGCGTGTCCTCCGCCGCAATCAAGGCGCAGTTCGCCAGCGTTTCGCGCGCGCGCGCGCTCAAATCGCCCAAATTGCCGATCGGCGTGGCGACGACGTAAAGCCTCCCGGCGGCAGGCAGCCCGGTGCGTTCATTTGTCACTTATAATCCGCGCCTATATTTGAAGTTCAGGAGCGCAGGGTATGGCAGCAATCTTAGAACGTCCACGGCTGATGCGCGGCGCGATATTGACGCTGTCATTGATCGCGGCTGCATGCAGCCTCGTCAGACCCACAGAAACACCGGTCGACAAGCAAGAGCATGCCGCACGCCTGGCGCGCGACGGCAAGCACGCGGAGGCTGCGCGAGCCTATGCCGACCTGGCGGTGCAATTGCCCGCCGACCGCGACAACTATGAATTGTTGAGCGCCGAGCAGTGGGTGGCCGCCGGCAATATTCCGGCGGCCAAGCAAGCGCTGGCGCAAGTTTCACCCGAGGCGCGCACCAAGCTCGCTGTTCCGCGAGCATTGGTCGCCGCGGAAATTGCCTATGCGGAAAATGATCCGACGCGCGCCATTCGCGAACTCGATCAGATTCCCGTGCCGACAGCGCCCGAGCAGGCGCAAAACTATTACTGGATACGCGGGCGCAGTGCCTTTCTAACCGGCCATCCCGTCGAGGGCACACGCGCTCTCGTAGAACGCGAACGCTCGATCACAGAGCCTGCGGCGCTGAACGCGAATCGCGAGGAGCTTCTCAGCCGGGTTCGAACCGCCGCCGAGCGCGGCGCGCCGATGAAAGCGCCGCCGAAAACCGATCCCATCGTGGTCGGTTGGCTCGAGTTGGGACCGGTCGCGGTGGAAATCGAACGCAACCCCGTGCGCGCAGCTGCCGCACTCGACAATTGGAAACGGCAGTATCCGCAGCATCCCGCCAACGCCAGCGTGCTCTCCGTGGCGCAGACGCAAATTGCGGTGGCCACCGAATATCCCAATCAGATTGCGCTGCTGCTGCCGCTGTCCGGACGCAGTGAAGCCTTCGGCGTGTCGGTGCGAGATGGTTTCATCGCCGCCTATCTTCAGCAGAACTCCGCGTCGCGGCCGCGCCTGAAGGTCTACGACGTAGCAGCCGAGTCGGTCGGCAGCGCCTACAACCGCGCCATTTCCGATGGCGCGGGTTTCGTGGTGGGGCCGCTCACCAAGGAAGATGTGGCTGCCGTTGCCCCCTTGAGCTCGGGCCGCACGCCGGTACTCGCGCTGAATTTCCTCGGCGACACGGTGAGTGCGCCGAAGAATTTTTTCCAGTTCGCGCTGCTGCCGGAAGATGAAGCGCGCATGGTCGCGCGCCGCGTCGTGGCGGACGGCAGGCTCGCCGGCGTCACCATCGTGCCCGGCGGTGAATTGGGCAATCGAGTCAACGCGGCATTCGCCGATGAATTGAAAACTCTCGGCGGCACCGTGCTCGACAGTCAGCGCTACGAACCCTCCCAACCCGACTTTTCCGACATCATCAAGCAGGTCCTGCAAATCAAGGCCGTCAAGGGCGAGCCCTCCACGCACCGCACCGACGCCACATTCGTGTTCATCGTCGGCACACCGGGCGCCGCGCGGCTGATCATGCCGCAGTTGAAATTCCACTTCGCGGGCGACGTGCCGGTGTATGCCACATCGGCCAGCTTCGAACCCAATCCGGGCGCGAACTCGGATATCGAAGGCATGGTGTTTCCCGATATGCCCTGGATGATCTCCTACGATCCCGTAACCGCGCAGATCCGCGACAGCGTGCGCACAGCCTGGCCGGGTCGCACCGCGCGCCATGACGAGCTGTACGCTTTTGGATTCGATGCCTATCGACTGGTGCCGGGATTGCGCTCCACTGCCCCCGCCGCCGCCAGCGAGATCGCCGGCGTGACCGGCAAGCTGCACCTCGATCAACAAAATAGAATCCGCCGCGATCTTGATTGGGCGCAAATAAAAAACGGCGTGCCGAATGTTCTGTAGTTTCAGATCCTGCATATTGATTGCGGCGCTGGGCGCCGCGACTGCGGCCGCCGCCTCTGGTGATTCGCACCCCGCGGCCGACCTCATCGTTCGCAACGCGCACATTTGGACGGTGAACCCCGCGCAGCCGCAGGCCGACGCCGTGGCGGTGCTCCAGGGGCGAATCGCGGCCGTGGGCCCGGACGCCGCCGTGATGTCCTGGCGCGGTCCCGGCACGCGCGTGGTGGACGCCAAGGGCGGCCGGCTGCTGCCGGGTTTCAATGATGCGCACGTTCATTTCTCGGACGGCGGTGCGTCATTGGCCGCGGTACAACTGACCGACGCCGGCAGCATCAAGGAATTCGTGAAGCGCATCGCCGATTATGCGTCGCATGCACCGAAGGGCGAATGGCTCCGCAACGGAGAATGGGACGAGACCAAGTGGAGTCCCGCGCGGTTGCCGACGCGCCAGGACATCGACGCGGCAACGCCCGACAATCCTGTGGCGCTCGATCGCTATGACGGGCATATGATCCTGGTCAATTCAAAGGTGCTGGCGCTGGCCGGCATTACCGCGAAGACACCGGATCCCCCCGGCGGCGTGATCGTGCGCGATGCAACCGGCGAACCCACCGGCGCGCTCAAGGATGCGGCTACCGAACTAGTGCAGCATATCGCGCCGCCATTGAGTGCGGCGCAGCGCCGGCGGGCCATTGAGCGGGCGCTTCACGAAGCCGCCATGCGCGGCGTGACCAGCGTGCAGGACATGACGCTGGATTACGGCGACTTGGCGGTGTATTCGCAATTGCTCGACGAAGGGAAACTCAGCGTGCGTGTGTACGGCGCACCGCCCATCGCCAAACTCGAAGATCAGGCCCAGCTCGGCATCGGTCGCGCGTTCGGCGGCCCCGCCTTGCGAATCGGCGCTTTGAAAATGTTTGCTGACGGCTCATTGGGCTCGCGCACCGCCTACTTCATTCAACCGTACACCGACGAGCCGGCAAATCGCGGCTTGCTGTATTCGGACATGCTGCCGCTGATCAAGGCCGGCCAGCGCTTGATGCGCGCCGATGCGGCCAACCTGCAGGTTTGCACGCACGCCATTGGCGATGCAGGGATCGCCACCACCTTGGATCTTTATCAAGCGGTCGAGAATGCCGATGGGCCGCGCGATCGCCGCTGGCGCATCGAGCATGCTCAGCATATGGCGGCAAAGGACTTTGAGCGCTTCGCGCAACTGCACGTCATCGCCTCCGTGCAGCCGTATCAGGCCATCGACGATGGACGTTGGGCCGAAGCGCGCATCGGACATGATCGCGCGAGCAGAACCTACGCGTTCCGCACCTTCATGGATCACGGCGTGCGGCTGGCTTTCGGCACGGACTGGCCGGTGGCGCCCTTGGATCCAATGTTGACGCTGTACGCGGCGACCACCCGCGCGACGCTCGACGGCAAGTATCCGCAAGGCTGGTTTCCCGAGCAAAAGCTGACCATCCAGGAAGCCATTGCGGCCTATACGATGGGGTCCGCCCATGCGGAATTTCAGGAACACGACAAGGGCTCGATCGAGCCGGGAAAACTCGCGGACATGGTGCTTCTGAGTCAAGACGTATTGACGATCGCGCCGGCCGCCATTCGCGACACGCACGTTTTGAAAACGTGGGTGGGCGGCGTGGCGCTGAGGCCTAGGGAAGCAGAGCTTCCCTAGTAGACCTTGTCGCCCTTTTCCACCCCGAAACTCGTCGGCGGTGCGGAGACGCCATTCACTGAGGTGCCGCCGTTGTGGATGGACGGAAACCATGGCTGCATGCTTTGGGGGAAGCCAAACACCGGCTTCGTCAGCGCGTCGAGCCGGCCAAGCTCCCCGGCCGAGAGTTTGACCTCCAGGGCCTTCACGTTGTCCTCGAGCTGTGCGAGGCGTCGCGCACCGATGATCGTCGAGGTCACGCCCGGCTGCCCCTGAACCCAGGCCAGCGCGACGCGCGCGACCGTGCTGTCGTGCGCCTTGGCGATGAGGTTCAGCTCGTCCACGATCGCATAAGTCTTCTCAGTAAGGTAGGTGTCAGCGATGAAGCCGCGATCAGCCTTGATCTGACCGGCGTTGTCTCGTGTGTATTTGCCGCTGAGCACACCGCTCTTGAGAGGCGACCAGGGCGTAATGCCGAGGCCAAGCTCGAGCGCCATCGGCACCAGCTCCTGCTCGACGGACCGCTCCAGCAGCGAGTACTCGATCTGCAACCCCACGAACGCAGACCAGCCGCGAAAGCGCGCCGTGACGTTCGCCTCCGCGATCTTCCACGCAGGTGTGTCGGAGACGCCGAGGTAGCGCACCTTGCCGGCGCGCACCAGATCTTCGAGCGCCGCCATCGTCTCTTCGATCGGCGTGTGCACGTCCCAGTTGTGCAGCCAGTACAGATCGATGTAGTCCGTCTGCAGGCGGCGTAGCGAGTTCTCACAGGCCGCAATGACCGACTTGCGGCCGGAGCCGCCGCCGTTGGGATCTCCGGGGTACAGGTTGCCGCTGAATTTCGTGGCAATGACGAGCCGGTCGCGCCGGGCGCTGTGGCGCCCCACGTGGTCGCCGATGATCTTTTCGGAATGACTTTTCGTGTAGAAGTTTGCGGTATCGATGAAATTGCCGCCGAGCTCGATGAACCGGTCGATGATGCGTTGCGACTCCTCGACGCTGGAGCCCCAACCGAGGTCTTCACCGAAGGTCATCGCGCCGAGACAAAACGGGCTGACACGCAGGCCTGAACGGCCGAGGGTAATGTAGTGATCGAGGGACATGGCGACTCTCCGAATTGCTATATGGTACACCTCTATGATAGTTCCGATTCATGATAGTTTAGTATTAAACTAATTAAAAGCAAGTACGCATGTCAAAAACCGATGTGGGAAGGATTTGGTCTCTCAATTACCGGCTGTTGACGTCGGTGATCATCGACGTCGCGCCCGACATCACCGAGCTCGGGCTCGAGATCAAGGAGTTGTTCGTGCTCGCCGAGGTGGACGTGCACCCGCACCCCGCGGAACTGGCCGGCGTCCTCTGCATGCCGAAGCCCAGCGTTACGATGTACGTCAAGCGGCTCGAAGCTGCGGGCTTCCTGCGCCGTGAAATCGACGGCGCGGATCTGCGTCGCCACCGGCTCATCCTGACGCCCGAGGGGCGTAAGACGATGGCGCGCGGGCTGGCGCTGCTGTCGAAAGCGTTCGGTTCGCGCCTCGCGCGGCTGAAGCCGGCGCAGCAGTCGGAACTCGCGGCGCTGCTTGAGAAGCTGAGCTGAGCCGTGGCCGCGGGCACCTGGAAAACCGCCAAAAAGTAATTCGACGAATCGACCGGATATCCCGGCTGAAAAATCACGCGCTCGGCCGCAACATGCGGCGCGACATGAAGGTTCGCGAGGTAATTCGGCTACTTGAGCAGAATGGATGGGCCCTCGTTCGCACGAAGGGCAGTCACCGTCATTTTCGTCATTCTGTTAAGCCAGGCACCGTTACGGTGGCAGGGAAAATGGGGTTGGACGTGCCAATCGGCACGCTGAATAGTATCCTCAAGCAGGCTGGCCTCAACCGGCAGTAGGAGGATCAACTTGGAATACCTTGTCGTCATAGAAAAAGGCGAGAAAAGTTACGGCGCCTATGTTCCAGATCTCCCTGGCTGCGTCGCAGTGGGTGAAACTCGCCGCGAAGTGTTAAAACTTATTCGTGAAGGAATCGAGCTCCACATCGAAGCCCTGCGAGAGGCGGGCGAAACGATTCCGCCTCCAACTTCGAAGAGCGAACTAATCAAAATTAGAGCAGCATGAGTCGCGGACTGGAAAATCGCCAAAAAGTAATTCGACGAATCGACCGGATATCCCGGCTGAAAAATCACTCGCGGAACCGCACCATGCGGCATGAACGCTCCACACCTGCAACGCGGCGCGGCCGGCGAGGCGCTGGCCGCGGAATACCTGCGAATCCGCGGGCTTAAAATTCTGGCGCGCAATCTGCGCTGCAAGGCGGGCGAGATTGACCTGGTGTGTCTCGATGGCAGCGTACTGGCCATCGTCGAAGTCCGGCAGCGGGAAAGCGTTGAATTCGGCGGCGCGCTTGCCTCCGTCACCTGGTCAAAGCGGCGCAAGATCATCCTAGCCACGCAATATTTTCTTCAGCGCGAGAAGCAGTGGAGAAACTTCTCACTGCGTTTCGATGTACTCGCCGTCCATGGCCTGCCCGATGGCGCGCACCGCGTGGAATGGGTGAAAGACGCGTTTCGCGTGGGCTGATCGCTTGAACTACTTGACCACCTGCAGTTTCGGCCGCTTGGGCGCAGTGCCGCTGGATTTCCCCGCGGCCGGAGCGGCCGGAGGGCCGTCGGTTGGATCCGGATCCGCGTCGCCTTCCGGAAATATCATCCCCTGCCCTGTCTCGCGGGCATAAATTCCCAGGATCGCGCGCACCGGAACTTGCACCGCGAATCCCACGCCGCCGAAGCGTGCCTCGAAACTGACGAAATCATTCCCCAGCTTCAGCATCTGCGTGGCGGAGAAGCTGACGTTGAGCACGATTTTCCCGTCCTTCACGTACTGGCGCGGCACGGTCACGCCCTCAGCGGCCGCATCGACCACGATATGAGGAGTCTCTCCGCTGTCGGATATCCACTCGTGCAGAGCGCGCAGCAGGTAGGGACGCCGCGGCTTCAATGACGCATTTCCCGTTCGGCTTCGGTCAGGCAGGCGCGGAATGTGGAGCGCGCGAATATGGAATTCATGTACTTGGTGATCGGCGCCGCCTGCGCGGGAAGCTCGATGCCGTAGATCCGCAAGCGCCACAGAATCGGCGCAATGCTGGCATCGACCAGCGAAAATTCGTCGCTCAGGAAGAACGGCTTGGCCTTGAACACTTCGGCACTGGCGCAAATCGCCTCGCCCAGGACTTTGCGGCTGTGCTCGGCGGTTTTGCTGTTCGGGTCGAGCTCGATATCGTGCGCCAGCGCATACCAGTCGCGCTCCACGCGATACAGTGCGACGCGAAACTGCGCGCGGGTCACCGGATCAATGGGCATCAGCGGCGGATGCGGAAAGCGCTCATCCAGGTATTCGATGATCACCCTCGAGTCGTACAGCACCAAATCCCGATCCACCAGCGTGGGTACGCTGTGATAGGGATTCAGGTCGATCAGATCCTCGGGCAGGGCGTTCAGATCGACATTGACCAATTCAATGGCAATACCCTTCTCGGCCAGGACCAAGCGTGCGCGATGACTCCACGGGTCCGCCGGTGCTGAGAACAGGGTCATCACCGAACGACGTGCCACTAATCGGACCTCCTAGGAGCCTGGATGTCAACGGGACGGTCCCGCTGCGTCAGTGGACGTCCTTCCAATATTCTTTCTTCAACAGGTAGGCGAACACGAAAAATACCAACAGCAATAGCACCACGAATATGCCCATCGATTCGCGCTTCGCCTTGACGGGCTCGGCGGCATAATCCAGGAAGTTGGCAATGTCCCGGATGAATTGATCATACTCCTCCGGCTTCATGGCGCCCGGAGTCATTGCTTCCACGCCCACCAGCACCATTTTGGCGCTGCCGTGAGGGTCCTTCTCATTCTTGTATACCGGCTTTTGCAGGCCTTGCAGCGTACCCAGGACATGGGGCATCGCCGTGCCGGACAGGTATAGATTGTTGACGCCCCAGGGCCGCGTCTTGTCCTGATAAAAGCCATGCAGGTACGAATAAATGTAATTCGTACCGCGCTCTCGGCCCATGAGCGTCAAATCCGGCGGCCGCTTGCCGAACCAATCCGTGGCGTCCGCCGGCATGGCGGTATTGATTTCATCGAACGGCTTGGCCGGGGTGAAAATCAAATTGCCAAGCTCCGACTCGGGGATCTTCAAGTCCGCGGCCAAGCGGTTGTAGCGCAAATATTTGAGCGAGTGGCAACCCGAACAATAATTCATGAAATTGCGCGCACCCCGCTGCAGGGATTCGGTGCTGTTGATATCCGTGCCCGATTCGAGCAGCCGGATTCCCTCCTCCTCGGCCAGCGCCGTCCCGGCGCAGAGGAGCCCAATGGTGATCAATACGCTGGCTTTAAGCATGTCCCGTAACCCTTTCCGGCTCCGGCTTCACGCTGTCGAACTTCGTGTACCAGGGCATTAGCAAAAAGAATGCAAAATATATAGCGGTGCAGATTCTCGCCAAGATCGGGTAGATGCCCGACGGCGGCTTCATGCCGCATACCGCCAAGGTGATGAACGATACGGAAAAGAGCGCCAACATCACTTTGTAGATGGGCCCCTTGTAGCGTATCGAGCGCACCGGGGAGCGATCCAGCCACGGTACGAAGAACAGCACCACGATGGCGGCACCCATCACCATGACTCCCCACACCTGCGTGCCGAAGGCGGAAGGTATTGCGCGCAACATGGCGTAGAACGGCGTGAAATACCACACCGGCGTGATGTCGGGGGGTGTTTGCAGCGGATTCGCCGGTTCAAAGTTCGGCGACTCCAAAAACAAGCCGAAGAAATTGGGCGCGAAGAAAATCACGCCCGCGAATATCAGCAAGAATCCCGCGACGCCCAGCGTGTCCTTCACCGTGTAGTAGGGATGAAAAGGGATGCCGTCGAGGGGATGACCCTTGTCGTCCTTATACTTCTTGATGTCGATGCCGTCGGGGTTGTTGGACCCCACCTCGTGCAGCGCCATGATGTGCGCCAACACCAGGAACACCAGCGCCAACGGCAACGCCGCCACGTGCAGCGCGAAGAAGCGGTTCAAGGTGGGATCTGCGATGTTGTAGTCGCCGCGAATCCATTCAACCAGGGTCCCGCCGATGATGGGCAAGCTGCTGAACAGCGAGACGATCACCTGCGCGCCCCAGTAGCTCATGTTGCCCCAGGGCAGCACATAGCCCATGAAGGCTTCCGCCATCAGCAAAAGAAAAATCAGGCAACCGAAGATCCAGACCAGTTCGCGCGGCTTGCGGTGCGACCCGTACAGCAGCGCGCGGAACATGTGCAGATAGACCACGATGAAGAACGCGGATGCGCCGGTCGAGTGCATGTAGCGGATCAGCCAGCCCCATTCGACATCCCGCATGATGTATTCGACTGAAGCGAACGCCTCGGCCGCCGACGGCTTGTAGCTCATCGTCAGGAAAATTCCCGTCACGATCTGATTCGCGAGCACCACCAGCGACAGCGCCCCAAAGAAGTACCAGAAATTGAAGTTCTTCGGCGCGTAGTATTCGGCGACATGCTCCTTCCACAGTTTGGTCAGCGGGAATCGATCATCGATCCAGCCAATAAATCCTTTGCCGGTGCCGGCGGACTCTGGTGCTGCGGCCATCGCTTACCTCTTGTTTTACGAAACTGGTTTGGACGCGTCGTCGACGCCGATGACAATGCGCGTATTCGCGGCGATTGCGTAAGGCGGAACGGTCAGGTTCTTCGGCGCCGGCATGCTCTTGAACACCCGGCCCGACAAATCGTACTTCGAGCCGTGGCAGGGGCAATAAAACCCGCCCGGCCAATTCGCGCCCAGGTCCGCGCCTGCGACTTGGAACGAATCATTCGGCTGAAACGCGCCCAACGGCGAGCAGCCGAGGTGCGTGCACACCGCGAGGCCCACCCAGTATTCGGGATTGCGCGCGCGCGCCGCGCCGCTGGTCTTTATATAATCCGGCTGCACGGAATCGTCGGACTTGGGATCCGCAAGCATGTCATCGTGGCCGCCCAATTGGTCGACGGCTCCTTTGACTCGCCTGACGACAAACACGGCTTGACCGCGCCAAACCACCTTCAACATCTGGCCGGCTTCGAGTTTCGATGCATCGACTTCGACGGGAGCGCCCAGTGCCTTGGCGCGCGCGCTGGGCTTCCATGACGCCAGAAAAGGTATGGCCGCGAACGCAACGCCGATGACGCCCGTTCCGACCGTGGCAGCCGTCAACAAGCGGCGCCGGCTGTGGTCTACCTCTTCACTCATGCGATCGCCCTCGAAAATAGTTGACAATTCTTCACGCAAACCCCTATGGCGGCAGTGTTTCCCAATGAATATTGGGAGCGCATTATACACAGTTACGCAGATACCCTTTAAGGCTCGAGGAGCAATCTTCAATTGCAGAACGCGCGCGTCCTCGTGAGCTTCTTGGTCAGAGCGGTCGTGGTCGGCCTGGCCGTGGCATTTCTCGTGGTTTGGTGGAATCCCACGTTGTTGGGTGCGAACACCGCCGCGGTGGCGCCCCGCGTGAATGCTGCGCCACCGCCGCAGACCGTCGCGCCTAACCTAAGCGTGGTGATGCAGAGTTTCGCCGATTCAGTCGCGCGCGCCTCGCCTGCCGTGGTCAATATTTACACGGCGCGCGTCGTCAGGGAGCGCACGCAAGCGGCGCCGTTGAATCAATTGTTCGGCGACTATTGGCCGAGTTATCGCCGTCGCGTCGAACGCAGCTTGGGTTCAGGCGTGATCGTCGATGCGATGGGCACCATCGTGACGAACCAGCACGTCATTGCCGGCGCCGACTCGATCCGGGTCCAGCTTGCCGACGGACGCATTGCGGATGCGACCATCGTCGGCCAGGACCCCGATACGGATATTGCGATTCTCGATCTTGAGATCGGCGACTTGCCCATCATGCCCATGGGCCGATCCGATACCCTGCGTGTCGGCGACATCGTGCTCGCCATCGGCAACCCCTATGGCATAGGTCAGACCGTTACGCAGGGCATCGTGAGCGCCACGGGGCGCGGCCAGCTGGGGCTGGCGACCTTTGAGAACTTCATACAAACCGATGCGGCCATCAATCTCGGCAATTCCGGCGGCGCGCTCATCGATGCGCACGGTGATTTGGTCGGCATCAACACCGCTGTGCTCAATCGTACCTACGGCGGTCCTGAGGGCATCGGCTTTGCCATTCCCGTCAACCTGGTGCGCGGCGTAATGGAACAGATCCTCCTCAACGGCCACGTGGTGCGCGGCTGGCTGGGTTTTGTCCCTCAGGACCTCACCGATGAGCAGTCAGCGCAGGTGGGAACCGCCGCCGGCGGCGTTACCGTGGTGAACATTCTGGTCAAGAGCCCGGCGTATGAGGCTGGGATGCGGCCCGGCGATCTGGTCACCGCGCTGGCGGGCGAGCCCGTGCACAGCGCGCAAGATCTCGTCGCCCGCGTGTCTGCGCTCAAACCCGGCGCCGAAGTGGAACTCGAAGGCCGCCACGCGCTGCAGAGCTACAAGATCAAATTGATGGTTCTGGAGCGCCCCACCCGGCCGGTCCAATCCCAGACGCAATAGCCGCTCGCGCTGTCAAGGCGTACGGCGGATTTTCGCACCCAATTGCTGAAGTTTTTCCTCGATGGCCGCATAGCCGCGGTCGATGTGATAGATGCGTTCGATGTCGGTGCGGCCATCCGCCACCAGTGCGGCGAGCACCAGACTGGCCGAGGCGCGCAAGTCGGTGGCCATCACCGGCGCCGCCGTCAGCCGCTCGACGCCCTTGATGATGGCGGTGTTGCCTTCCAGGCGGATTTCCGCGCCCATTCTGCGCATCTCCAGCATGTGCATGAAGCGATTCTCGAAAATCGTTTCGATGATGGTGCCCACGCCGTTCGCCACGGTGTTGAGCGCCGCGAACTGCGCCTGCATGTCGGTCGGGAAAGCCGGATACGGGGCGGTGCGAATGTCGATGGCGTTGGGCCTGCGGCCCCGCATATCCACTTCGATCCAGGAGTCGCCGACGCCCACCGTGGCGCCGGCCTCCTTCAGCTTGTCGATGACCGCATCCAGGTGATCCGGCCGGGTATTTTTCACACGGATGTGGCCGCCGGTAATGGCGCCGGCCACGAGATACGTGCCGGTTTCGATTCGATCGGGCAACACCTCATAGGCGGTGCCGTTCAAGCGCTTCACCCCTTCGATGACGATCGTGTCGGTGCCGGCGCCCTTGATTTTGGCGCCCATGGCGATCAAGAAATTCGCCAGATCGACCACCTCGGGCTCGCGCGCGGCATTCTCGAGCACGGTCTCGCCGTCGGCCAACGTCGCGGCCATCATGAGATTTTCGGTGCCGGTGACCGTGACGGTTTCCAGCACCAGGCGCGCGCCCTTCAGGCGGCCGGCGCGGGCCTTGATGTAGCCGTTTTCGATATGGATATCGGCGCCCATGGCTTGCAGACCGGCGACATGGATGTTGACGGGGCGCGCACCGATGGCGCAGCCGCCGGGCAAGGAGACATCCGCCGCACCGAAGCGCGCCAATAGCGGGCCTAGGACCAGAATCGACGCGCGCATGGTCTTCACCAGCTGATACGGCGCGAAATACTCTTTGATGGTCGAGGCATCGACTTCGATGCGCATCTTTTCATCGATGGTCACGGAAACGCCCATGCGTCCGAGCAACTCGATCATGGTGGTGACGTCCTGCAGATGCGGGACATTCGACACCGTCACCGGCCCATCCGCCAACAAACAGCCCGCCAGAATCGGCAGGGTCGCGTTCTTGGCGCCTGAAATGCGGATCTCGCCTTCGAGTGCGATCCCGCCGTGAATCTGTAGCTTATCCACGTCCCTGCCTGGCGTATTCGTCCGGGGTGAATACTTGCAGCGCAAGCGCGTGAATCTCGTTGCCCACCGCTGCGCCCAGGGTGGAATACACCATCTGGTGCCGCTGTATCGGTTTCTTGCCGATAAAGGCCGGCGCGACCACGATGGCCTCGAAATGCACGTTATCTTCGCTGGTCACCATCGCATGGCTGCCG
>Ga0193755_1000078_pt1 | contig 25448 bp, 26 predicted proteins | sample H1a2metaG_FD_144921 | JGI IMG/M metagenome (GOLD analysis project Ga0193755, IMG submission 144921) | Soil microbial communities from a riparian zone of the East river system, Colorado, United States - H1a2 | ecosystem: Environmental > Terrestrial > Soil > Riparian zone | place: USA: East River...
CAGCCGCCGCGGTAGCCAAGTCAGCAGCACCGGCGCCGGTCGAAAACACGACCAAAGGAGCTAGATCGGCGCCGGGTACGAGGCGATTATCTTCCCCAAAATGAATTCGAACGGGCTTACCGTTCCGCCGCACCGTGCTCAAGCGGCGCGCGATGTGGCGGCGGCGCTCATGGGCGCCCATCACGTCGTGTTGACGACCCATGTCAACGCCGACGGCGACGGCGTCGGCAGCGAGGTCGGGTTGTGGCACTTGCTGCGCGCCCGCGGCGTCTCCGTTACGATCGCGAACCCGACCGGCATTCCCGAGCGCTTCAGTTTCATGATTCCCGATGGCGCCGACTCGAGCAAGCACGCCGTGCGCGAGATCGAACGCGCCGACATCGTCGCCTCGCTCGACATCGGCGACATTACCCGCCTGGGGGCGCTCGCCGCCACTATTCGCAAGCGCGACCCCTCGTTCGTCTGCATCGATCATCACGTCGGTCCCGTGAAGCTCCCCCAGGGCCCATGTCTCATCGCCCCGGAGGCGACGGCGACGGCGGAGCTGGTGTTCGACCTCGCAACGGTGGCCGACTGGCCGCTTACGCCCGAGGTCGCGCAGGCCCTCTACGTCGGGCTGCTCACCGACACGGGAGGATTCCGCTTTTCCAACACGACGGCCCGCGCGTTGCGCATCGCGGCCGCGCTGCTCGAGAAGGGCGTGGACCCCGAGTCGATCTATGCGTCGGTCTACGCCAGCGCTCCAGAAGGCCGCGTGCGGCTGCTCGCGGAGGTGCTGCAGACGCTGGTGGTGGAGCCTGAGGTTGGGCTGGCGTGGGTCAGCGTGCCGGCCGACGCGCTGCGCCGCCACGAAGTGACCGCGGACGACCTCGACGGCATCGTCGAGTTTCCGCGATCGATCGCCGGCGTTCGCATGGCGTTGCTCTTCCGCCACATCGGCAACGGCCGCATCAAGGTCTCGTTCCGATCGATGGGCGAGGTAGACGTCGCGGCACTGGCCAATCAGTTCGGGGGCGGCGGTCATCATCGCGCCGCCGGCGCATCGCTGGAAGGCACGATGGCGGAAGTCGAAGAGAGGGTCCTCGGCGCCGCGCGAACGTTCCTTGGAAACGGCCGATCGACGTGAGCGAACCAGGAATCAAAGCGAGCGTCGAGCGGGCGTTGGGCGGCATCACGAACCCGCGCCTGGGCCGCGATATCGTGTCCGCCGGGATGGTGAAAGACATGGCCGTCGACGCGGCGGGCGGGGTCAGCTTCACGTTCGTACTGACCCGCGAGGATCCAGGCTCGCTCGCGCGGCAGGCGCGCAAAGCGGTCGAAGGCGTCGCCGGTGTAACCGCCGTGAAGATGAGCGTGGTCGACTCGGCCGACAGTGGCGCGCAATCGGCCGTCCGGCCGTCCGGCCGTCCGGCCGCACCGCCCGCTCCGCCCGCGCCGCCCACACCGAACGAGCTGCCGGGGCTCGGCAAGGTGCTGGCGATCTCGAGCGGCAAGGGCGGGGTCGGGAAGTCGACCGTGTCCGCGAACCTCGCCGCGGCGCTGGCCCGCGACGGGCACCGCGTCGGACTGATGGACGCGGACATCTATGGGCCCAACATCCCGCGCATGTTCGGCGTCACCGGGAAACCCGAAGTGCAGGGCGGCAAGATCCAGCCGCTCGAGGCGCACGGCGTGAAGCTGATGTCGCTCGGGTTCATCGTGGAGCGCGATGCGCCGGCGATCTGGCGCGGCCCCATCATCATGAAGATCATCACGCAGTTCATGCACGACGTCGCGTGGGGCGAGCTGGATTATTTTCTCGTCGACCTGCCGCCGGGGACCGGCGACGCGCAGTTGTCCCTCACGCAGATCGTACGGCTCCACGGGGCGTTGATCGTGACGACGCCACAGGAGATGGCGGTCGGCGATTCGCTGCGCGGCGCCAAGATGTTCGAGCGCGTTGGCGTCGGCGTGGTCGGCATCGTCGAGAACATGAGTTATTTCGTCTGTCCCGACTGCCATGCGCGCTCCAACATTTTCCTTGCGGGCGGCGGCACTCGCCTGGCCGCCGAGCTGGGTGTGCCGCTCCTGGGCCAGATCCCGTTGCAGGCCGGGATGGCGGAGCTCGCCGATCGCGGCGAGCCGATCGTCGTGAGTCAGCCCGAGTCGCCCGCGGGCATGGCATTGCGTGAGTTGGCGCGGACCGTCACGACTCGCACCGCGGGTTTGGCTCCGGCGCTTCCGATTACCGCCGCCCCCCGCTGACGTGACGGTGCTTGCGGCGATCTTGCTCGCGCTGCAGAGCGCGGCATCCCCGGTTCTTGGGTCCCCCGATGCAGTGCACGCCCTGCGCGCCGGTCTCGATACGCTGTATGGCGGCGATTTCGAACGCGCGGCAGCCTACTTCGCGACTCTGGCCGCGCGCGCGCCGGCCGATCCCGCGCCGGCCGTGTTCGAGGCGGGCGCGTACATCTGGTGGGCATCCGCTCTCGACTCCGCTGACTTCGCGCTGCAGCGCATCGACTCGCTGCTCGGTGTAGCCCTGGCCCGGGCGCGTGCCGCGCCCGGGACGCCGGGAGACTTCTGGCTGGCGACGGCACTCGGCTATCGCGCGCGGCAACGCGAGGAGCACGGCCACGCCTACGGCGCGGCCAGAGACGCGAAGGCGATGCGCGACATCTACCGCCGCCTGCTCGCCGCCGACTCCTCCTGCGCTGACTGCTATCTCGGATTGGGTGTGTACGACTACGGCTTGGCGCGCGCCGGCGCGTTCGCCCGATTCTTCGCGCGCATCATCGGCTTGGGAAGCGGCAACGCAGAACGGGGAATCGGCTACATGCGTCGCGCAGCGCATGACGGAGACCTGGCGCGCGTCGAGAGCACGTGGGTGCTCGCGGCAGCCTTGATGCGCGAAGCGGCGCGGGATCCCGCGGGTCGCGCGGTGCTGGAACGCGAAGCGCGCGGCTACGTGGAGGGACTCGCCGCGCGCTATCCTGGTAATCCGGTGTTTCAGCGTTTCTTGCGAGAGTGATCCAGGGCACGGTTCCCCCCCTTTTTGAGCGTAATCATTTCGGGCCGGGAACCAGCGACACCCGGCGGGGGGATTAGTTGATCCATGGCGAATCGCTCTCTTAGCTTAGGTCAGATGAGCCAGTCCATCCGCCGCGTGGCGCTGCTATTCGGTGTCGCCGCGGTCTACTATGTCGGCGCGAAGCTCGGCCTCCGATTCGCATACATCAACAGTTCGGTCACCACGATCTGGCCACCCGCCGGGATCGCGCTCGCTGCGTTCGTGCTCCTGGGCTACGGGGTGTGGCCCGCGATCCTCGCCGGTGCTTTCTTCGCGAATATCACGACCACCGGCGCCGTTTTCCCGTCCATCGGCATTGCGGTGGGCAATACAATGGAAGGGTTGCTCGCGGCGTACCTCGTCAACCGCTTCGCACGCGGGGGACGGGTATTCGATCGCGTCCGCGACATTATCCGGTTCACGCTGCTCGCCGCGCTCGTCAGCACGACGGTGGCCGCGTCCATCGGTGTGACCTCGCTCGCGCTCGGCGGTCTCGTGTCGATGGAGGACGCGCCGCGCGTCTGGCTGACGTGGTGGCTCGGGGACGGGGTCGGCGACATGGTGGTCGCGCCGGCGCTGATTCTCTGGATCGGCGTCAAGCTCGGCCCGGCCTGGACGGTCCGGCAAATCGTCGAGGCGGCCGCGCTCACGCTCGTCGCGGCGCTGGTGACGCTGGCGCTCTTCGGCGGCGTGTTTCCGTTGCGGCACTATCCCCTCACCGTGCTGCTGTGGCCGGTGATGATCTGGGTGGCGTTCCGCTTCGGCCCGCGCGAGGCCGCGACCACGATGCTCATCGTGTCCGCGATCGCGATCTGGCGGACGCTGTCCCACGTCGGGCCGTTTTCCGTGTACGACCCCAACGAATCGTTGGTGTTGCTGCAGGTGTGGACCGGCATCACCGCGGTCACGGGTCTCGTGCTCGCCGCCGCGGTCGCGGCGCAGCGCGATATCCAGGGTACGTGGCGCGAACTGGCCGTTACCGACGCACTCACGGGGCTCGCCAATAACCGCCAGCTGATTCACTCGCTCGAGTCCGAGATCCGGCGCTCGCGCCGCACGGGACAGCCGATGGCGGTGGTGTTGCTCGATCTCGATGGTCTGAAGCAGATCAACGACCGCCACGGGCACCTCGCGGGCAGCCTGGCGATCCGTCGCGTGGCGGAGGCGCTGCTCGGCTCCTGCCGAGCGACCGACACGGCGGCCCGGTTCGGGGGCGATGAGTTCGCGCTCGTGCTCCCCGAGACGGGGGAGGCGGCGGCGTGGCACGTGGCGCACGGGGTAGCGGACCGGCTGGCCAAGGACGCCGAGAAGCCGAACTTGTCGGTCAGTGTTGGGGTAGCAGTGTACCCCGGCCACGGTGACACGGTGGAGGCACTCCTCAACGCAGCCGACGTCGCGCTCTACGAGACCAAGGAACGCCGCAAAAGCAGGGCAGCAGGGCTTGCTCCCTAAGTGGCTACCACTAGGTTAGGAGCCATGGATACCAAGAAAAGCATGAGCGTATCGACCCGCGCGTCTGATCCCCAGGCGCTGTCCGAGTCGTCGGCCGGGTTGCTGCGCGAGCTCGTCGCGCACCTGCGACAGAACCGCACGCAGCTGCGCGAGGAATGGGCGCGCCGCATCACACGCGCGGAGCTGCTCACGGCGATGACGGAAGAGGAAATCTTCGCCGAAGCGACCGCGGTCTACGACAACTACGTCGAGGCGCTCGAGACCGGCACCTTCGAAGCCCTGCAGGCGTACTCGCGGCGACTCTCGGAGCGCATCATTCCGCGAGGCGTCGAAACCGACGAAGTCGTCGGCATCGTGCTGTTACTCCGTGACGTACTCGCCCGCTCGCTGTTCACCAAGTACCAGGACAATGTCGAAAAACTGAACCGGATTCTCGACAGCTACGAGCCCGCGGCGAACCGCATCGCGAACACCGTGGCCGTCGGATTCGTCGAAGAGCGCGAGCGCATCATCCGCCAGCAACAGGAAGCGATCCGGGAGCTGTCGACGCCCGTGTTGCAGGTGCGCGAGCGGCTGCTGATTCTGCCGATCATCGGCGTCATCGATCCGCAGCGCGCCCGGCAGCTCACGGAGCAGCTCCTCCGGGCGATCCGCGCCAACCGCGCCAAGGTCGTCGTGATCGACGTGACCGGTGTGGCGGCCATGGACTCGGGCGTCGCGAACCACTTGGTGCAGACGGTCGAAGCGTCGCGTCTGCTGGGCGCCACCGTCATCGTGACCGGCCTGTCACCCGAAATCGCACAGACCCTGGTGACGATCGGCGTCGACCTGAGCGAAATGGCCACCGTCGGTGACCTCCAGGGGGGCATCGAGGAGGCGGAGCGCTTGCTCGCCGATCGTGCGCCGCCGACGACCCAGGTCCGCGAAATCGCCCCAGAATCTCAGCGTTAGCCGGAGGCCGCCGTGGAAGTACCGATTCTGCGGCAGGGGCAATTTCTCATTGCCTCGATTCAGTCCGCCCTCACAGACGCCGATCTCTCCCATCTTCGCGAAGCGCTGATCGCCCAGGTCGGGCGGTCGCGCTGCCGCGGCGTCATCGTCGACGTCACCGCCCTCGATGTGATGGACTCGTTCGCGGTCCGCACGCTGCGCGACATCGCGCACATGGCGCGCCTGCGCGGGGCCGAGACGGTCATCGTGGGGATCCAGCCGGACGTGGCGTTCGCCATGGTGCAGCTCGGCCTCACCCTCAAGGGGGTGGCGACTGTACTGGACCTGGAAGAGGGTCTCGCGTTCCTGAATCGACGGACGGAAGAACGCAGCTTCGAGACCAAACCCAAGAAGCCGAGTGGCCGTGGGTGAAGAGCTGCGACTGCCGATCGCCGCGGACGTCGATGTCGTGGAAGCGAGACAGCAAGGCCGCGCGTTAGCCGCCGTCGCAGGATTCTCGAGCGGCGAGCAGACGGTCATTGCCGCCGCCATCTCGGAGATCGCCCGCAACATTCTCATGTACGCCAAGAAGGGCGAGATCACGCTGAGTCTTGTCCAGAACGGCGATCGCCAGGGCGTCTCGATCGTCGCCGTCGATCAGGGTCCGGGCATTCCCGATATCGAGCGGGCGATGCAATACGGCTACTCCACCTCGCACGGCGTGGGCGCCGGGCTTCCGGGTGCGAAACGGCTGATGGACGAGTTCGCGGTCGATTCGGTCGTGGGTCGCGGCACGACCATCACGATGAAAAAGTGGCGGCGCGCGATTTGAAGATTGAAGCGGCGTTCGCGACGCTGCCGTTGCCGGGGCAGTCCGAGTCCGGCGACCTCTGTCTCATCAAGCGAGTCGGTAAAGGGACGCTCATCGCCGTCGTGGACGGCCTGGGCCACGGTCAGGACGCCGCGTCCGCGGCGCACGCGGCCGTCGGTGCGCTCGACCGGTATTCTCGCGAGCCGCTCATCGAGCTCGTGCGCCGCTGCCACGATGCCTTGGTCGGACTGCGCGGCGTGGTGCTTGGCCTCGCCTACCTCGATCCCCAAGCGGCTACGATGGCGTGGCTCGGCGTCGGCAACGTCGGCGGCGTGCTGTTGCGCGCCGATCTCGGCAACCGCCCATCGCGCATCACGCTCGTGCCGAACGCGGGCTTCATCGGGGCCGAGCAGGCGCGCCCCACCACGCGCTCGGTGCCGCTCGCGTTGGGCGATACCGTGATCCTGTATTCGGACGGCATCAAGGACGGCTTTGCGGAGTCGCTCAAGCTCTCCAATGCGCCGCAGGAGATCGCCGACTTCGTCATCACCCGTCATGTGAAGGGCAACGATGACGCGCTCGTGCTGGTAGCACGCTACGCCCGCTAACCAGCCCGGCCTGCTGACAGTTGGGCCGTTGCGGCGAGCTGTTCTGAGCCTAGCCGCTCCCGCCGTCGCGATGATGGCGTGCCACTTCTCCTTCAATCTGATCGACAGCATCTGGGTGGGCCGGCTCATCGGCCCGGCCGCGCTCGCCGCGGTGTCCACCGCCGGATTCTACATCTGGGTCGCACTCAGTCTCGGCGAGATGGTGGAAATCGGACTGATCGCCGTCGCCGCGCGGCGTCATGGGGAGGGCAATCCGGAGCAAGCGGCACGCGCCGCGGCCGCGGCTGTAGCGTACGCGCTGTTCGCGGGGCTGGTGGTGAGCGTCGCCGGCGAGCTGCTCGCCGATACGATGTTCCGCGTGATGGCCGTCCCGCCCGACGTAGCTGCATTGGGTCACACCTACCTGTCCACATGGTTGCTGGGCGGCCCGCTCGTATTCGGATTCTTCGCCATCGAAGCCACGTTCCGCGCGGCCGGTGATACGCGAACGCCGTTTCTGATGCTCGCGGGCTCCGTGTGCGTTTCCATCCTGCTCGATCCATTGCTGATCATGGGACTGGGCCCGTTCCCGCGGCTCGGCGTCGAGGGCGCGGCGCTCGCCTCGGTCATGGTGCGCGGCGGCGGATTCCTGCTGGGTCTCGTCATCGCGTTGCGGCGGGGGCTGTTGCGGATCAGCGCTCCGGACTGGCGCGCCCTGCCGACGATCATCCGCATCGGGGCCCCGTTGTCGCTCGCGGGCGCCCTGCTCTCGGTGATCTACATGTGGCTCACGCGATTCACCTCGCGGTTCGGTACCGCAGCGCTCGCCGCGCTGGGCGTGGGCCATAAGATGGAAGGGCTCGGGTTCATCGCGATCAGCGGCTTCGCCCTCGCCGCCGGCGCGCTCGTCGGCCAGAACCTCGGCGCGGGGCAGGAGGCGCGGGCGCGGGAAGCGGTGCGGCTCACCGTGAGCTATTGCCTCGTGGTCACCGCGACGACGGCGACCGCCTTTTTGCTCATACCGGGTCGACTGGTCTCGCTGTTCACCCGGGATTCGCAGGTGATCGCCGATGGCGTCTTGTACCTGCGCGTCATTGCCTTCGCGCAAATCGGTCAGAGCTTCGAGCTGATCCTCGAAGGGGCGCTGGCAGGCGCGGGCTATACATTCTGGCCGCAGGTCGTGAGCACGACGCTGACCGGGTTGCGGATTCCCCTGGCCGCCTGGTGGTCGCGCGGGTTCGGGCTGCTCGGGATCTGGCTGGCATTGAGCGTCACCGCGATCGCACGCGGCATCGCCATGGTCCTCTTTTGGAAAGGCGGGCGCTGGCGTACCGTGAGGGTCTAACGTATGACGATCGTCACGCTCCTGACGGACTTCGGCACCGCCGACAGCTACGTGGCGGAGATGACAGGCGTGCTGCTGACCTGCGCGCCGAAATCGACGGTGGTCGATATCACCCACCAGGTGCCGCCCGGCGATGTACCCGCCGCGCAGTATGTCCTCAGTCGAACCTGGATGTTCTTCCCCGAAGGCACCGTTCACGTCGCGGTCGTCGATGCCGGTGTTGGAACAGACCGACGCGTCCTCGCTGCGACGAGGTTCGGTCACTACTTCCTGGCTCCGGACAACGGGCTGCTCTCATTCCTGTCGTTGAACGCGACGTTCGTTTCCATCCCCGTGTTACCTGAGGCGGCACCGACGTTCCACGGCCGGGACGTGTTCGCGCCGGCTGCGGCCGCACTGACGACGGGAGCCGCTCTGGAGTCGCTCGGCGCGCCGATTACCGATCCGCACTATGCGCCGTTGCCGATCCCGAAGGTCGAGGGAAACGCGCTGGTGGGTCAGGTGATCTATGTCGATCGCTTCGGGACGTTGGTCTCGAACATCTCACCCAGCGCTCTGAAGCCCGATGCGAACATTCGCGTAGGAGGCGTGGACGTGGGTCCCTTGCGCCGGACGTTCGGGGACGTCGCATCCGGAGCACTCGTGGCGTTCACGGGCTCCGGCGGTACGGTCGAGATTGCGGTGCGGGATGGAAGCGCGATGCGACTGCTGGGGTTGGGTGTGGGGGCGGAGGTGAGGGCATGACGAGCGGGATGACGAGAACGGGCGTCGGCGAGCGACGCCTGGCCGGGTTCCTGCGACTGTGCGATTACGTGATCTATTTCGGTCTGAGCTCGAGCGCGGCGGGATTCGCCTTCGAAAGAATCCGCGTCGTGGGACTGAGTCTGGCTTTCGTGTCGTTCGGCGCGGCGGTGAAACTCATCGGTGTGATCGTCGCATATCTCGTGATGTCGTCCCGCACGCCCAATGCCGATATAGCGCCCTGGATCAGGCGCTGGACGCGAACCGCCAGTGTGATAGCAGGTCTGGCCGCGTTGTACGCGCTGATCGCTGGGCACGATCCCGCGACCCGGCTCCTAGCGGGTGTCATCGCGCTTCTCTCCGTGCTGCTATTCCGCCGTGTTGGTTCCCTCGCGATTGGGGAGCTGAGCGAGGGTTGGGGGCCCTCTGGGATCCGGAGAATGTTCCTTGTTCGCGGTTTTCTCGGACCCGAGCTGGACGCCTGGCTGGCGGGCATATGGCTCGTGGGCGCGATAGTCGCCCGTGTGATTGTGCCCGGTGCCTTCAACAAACCACCTCACAACATCACCCAGTACGATCTCAAAGCACGGGTGCAGCGTGTCTATTATGCCGAACAGCACTATTACCAGACGAATCGCCGCTACTCGAGCGATCTCATTGAAATCCGTCCGCTCGTGATGCCATTCATGGACTCACTGGTGCCCGTCACGATCATCGTTGACGCGCTCGGCTATCGTGCAATCGCGCGCCATCCCTACGACAGCTCGAGCTGCGGACTCTGGGGAGGCTCCGCGCTGACGGCACTGAAAATCGAGGGGGCGGGGGAGGGGCAGCCAGTCTGCTGGACTGAACCGAAACGATGAAGCGACAAAACCGCGGGGTTAGACCTGCCAGTCTCCAGATGGAGTCGGGATCTTGACCTGCGCCATCACGCGATCAGCAAACCCCGCGCTCGGCGCATACTTCGGAAGCTGGACCAGCTCGAGAATCACCTTCCGCTCACGTTGCGCTTCGACACGGCACAGAGAGCAATCAGCGAGATGCATGGCTCGGGCGGCAGGCAGAAGACCCTGCGCCCAGAGCTCGATTTCATCGGTGTTGAGATGCATGGAGATGTCAGTCATTTGGTGTCCTACGGCCCGGTTTCGGCCCTGGTTTCATTCCCGGCGATCATCGAGATAACCACGCAATTCATTACGGGCCCGATGGATATAGGTTTTGACCGTTCCCAGGGGCAGATCCAGGGTATCGGCGATTTCCTCGTAGGAATACCCCTCCACGTGCCGCAGCAGGATGCAGGACCGGTATTCCGGCCGGAGCCGGGCGATGGCCCGCTCGATGGCCGTCCCAAGCTCGCGGCTCTGCACTTCATCCAGCGGACTCTCCGCGCGATCGCCCAGTTGCAGCGACGTCGCACGCACCTGGTCGGGGGTCTCGGCCCCGGGCGCGCCGTCGAGCGACAGTGTGTCGATGCTCTTGCGGCGCAGATGATCGATCGCCGCGTTGTTCGCGATCTTGAAAATCCAGGATGAGAACTTGAACTCCGGTTTGTACGATTTGATGCCGTTCAGGACTTTGATGAACGTCTCCTGCGCGAGATCCTCGGCGAGCGCGCGATCGCGCACCATCCGATACAGCAGCGAAAACACCGGGCGCTCGTAGCGACGAACGAGCTCCCGGAATGCGGCGTCATGACCCTGCTTTGCCCATGCGACGACCTGCTGATCGCTGGCGTCGCTCAGGTGGTCCGGCCTATCTTTCGCGCCTATGGGTCGTTCTCCAGCCTACGTCCGTGGCATGTTCACGGCGATCGCGCCGCGGTACGACTTCCTGAACCACCTGCTCAGCCTCAACGTGGACCGGTCCTGGCGACGGGCCGCGGTGGCGCGGCTCGGCTGGGAAGCGAAACCCGACGGCACCTACCTCGATCTCTGCGCCGGCACGCTCGACCTGGCCGCCGAGTTGGCGCGGCGTGACGGCTTCCGCGGCCGTGTGATCGGCGCCGACTTCGTGGTCCCGATGCTGACCCTGGGCAAGGACAAATCGCCCCGCACCGCTCCGGTCGCCGCCGACGCGCTGGCGCTGCCGTTTCCCGCGGCGCGGTTCGACGGCGCGCTGGTGGGATTTGGCGTACGCAATCTCGCCGATCTCGACAGCGGATTGCGCGAGGCAGCACGAGTGCTGAAACCGGGTGCGCGCTTCGTCATCCTCGAGTTCGCCACGCCCCGGTTCGCGCCGCTACGGGCGATGTACCTGTTCTATTTCCGGCGAATTCTCCCCGCCATCGGCCGGCTCGTGTCGAAACATAGAGACGCCTATACCTACCTGCCAGAGTCGGTGCTCGCGTTTCCGGAGCCGGAGGCGCTGTCGCAGCGGCTCGTGGCCGCGGGATTCTCGCGCGTCGGTTTCGAACGGCTGACCGGCGGCATCTGCGCCGTCCACTATGGCACTCGATAATCTGCGGGAGTTCGTCGCCGCGATCGACAAGACCGGCGACCTCACACGGGTGGCGCGCCCGGTGTCGGTGGATAAGGAAATCACGGAAGTCGCCGATCGCTGCATGAAGTCGCCCGGCGGCGGGCCCGCGCTGCTATTCGCACAACCGACGCTGCGCGGCGGCGGGAAGTCTCGGTATCCGGTGGCGGTCAATCTCTTCGGCTCGGAACGGCGCATGTCGCTCGCACTCGGCGTCGAGTGCCTCGACCATGTCGGCGCGCGCATCGCCGAACTGCTCGCCCTCAAGGTGCCCGAAGGCCTGCTCGCCAAGCTCGCGATGCTGCCGCGGCTCGCGGAGATCGCCAAGTTCCCGCCCAAAACTGTCGGCCGCCCCGCCTGCCAGAATACGGTGATCGAGGAATCGGATGTCGACCTCGCCCAGTTCCCGGTGCCGATCTGCTGGCCCGAGGACGGCGGCCCGTACATCACGCTGGGTGGAGTCATTACGAGGAACCCGGAGTCGGGAGTCAGGAATGTGGGGATGTACCGGGTGCAGGTGTTGAGTAAGAACACGCTGGCGATGCACTGGCAGCGTCACAAAGTTGGCGCGGCGCACTGGCGCACGATGGCGGAGCGCGGAGAGAAGATGCCGGTGGCGATCGCGCTGGGCGGAGATCCTGCGAGCGTCTATGCGGCGTCGGCGCCGCTGCCGCCGACGATCGACGAGTATCTGTTCGCCGGCTTCCTGCGGGGGGAGGCGGTGCGTCTCGCCAAGGCGGTGACCTCCGATCTCGAAGTCCCCGCGGAAGCGGAGATCGTGATCGAAGGCTACATCGATCCGCGCGAAGAGCTGGTACTCGAGGGGCCGTTCGGCGACCACACCGGGTTTTACTCGCTCGCCGACTACTACCCGAAGGTACACGTCACCGCCGTGACGCTGCGCGACGATCCCATCTGGCCGCACACGATCGTGGGCCGCCCCCCGATGGAGGACTACTACCTCGGCCATGCGACCGAACGGATTTTTCTGCCGCTGCTCAAGCTCACGATCCCCGAGATCGTGGACCTGCACATGCCGGCCGAGGGGATCTTTCACAACCTGGTGTTCGTGAGCATCGACAAGCAGTACCCGGGCCAGGCGTACAAGGTGATGAGCGGCCTGTGGGGGCAGGGATTGATGTCGCTGGCCAAAGTGATCGTCGTCGTCGACAAGGACGTCAACGTGCGCGATCCCAAGGAGGCCTGGTGGGTCGCGCTCAATCACATCGATCCCGAGCGCGACGTGCGCTTCACGATGGGGCCGATCGACGTGCTCGATCACTCCAGCCGCGGCTTCACGTACGGCTCGAAGATGGGAATCGACGCGACACGGAAGTGGAAGGAAGAAGGATTCACGCGCGATTGGCCGAACAAGATCGTGATGGATGCGGCGACTAAGCAGAAGGTAGATGCGATGTGGAAGGACCTCGGCATTGAGCTCTGAGATGCGCGAAGGTCAGACGTTTGGTGGCGAGTCACTGCTGGTGCGTTACATCAACTTCGTCAAGCTCCCGCACACCATATTCGCGCTGCCGTTCGCGCTGCTGGGCGTGATCGTCGCGTCATACACGCAGCCGGTGACGTGGCGCGTCGCGATCCTCGTCATCGTGGCGTTCACGGCGGCCCGTTTCGTCGCGATGGGATTCAATCGCATCGCGGACCGCCGCCTCGACGCCAGAAACCCGCGCACCCAGGGCCGCGAGCTGCCGACCGGCCGCCTGACGATCAGCCAGGCGTGGGCCGCCGTGCTCAGCGCGATGGTCGTCTTCCTCTTCGCGGCGTGGGCGCTGAATCCCTTGTGCGCGGCGCTCGCGCCGGTCGCCCTCATCTGGATTGCGACGTACAGCTACACGAAGCGATTCACGGACTGGACGCATCTGTGGCTCGGCGGCGCGCTCGCGATTGCCCCGGTCGGCGGCTATGTCGCCATCACGGGCGCCTGGAGCGAGCCGTGGTGGCTGCTATTGGTGATCGCGCTGGCGGTGACTTGCTGGGTTGCGGGCTTCGACATCTTCTACGCGCTGCAGGATGAAGCCTTCGATCGCGCCGAGCGGTTGCGCTCGCTGGTCGTGCGGCTGGGACAGGCGCGGGCCATCTTCGTCGCGAAGCTGCTGCATGGCATCGCCATCGGAGCGCTCGTGGCCTTCGGGTACGGTGCGGGTCTGGGGATCGCCTATTTCGTCGGCGTGGGAATCGGGGCAGGGCTGATCGCCTGGGAGCATCAGCTCGTTAGGCCTGGCGACCTCTCGCGCCTGAACGCCGCCTTCTTTACCGCCAATGGGATTGTCAGCATCGTAGTCTTCCTTGGCGCTCTGTTAGATAGAGTTCTATGAGCAAGAGGCGTGGAAAGGCGTTCAAAGGCGTGAAAAGGCGTGGGCCCACGCAGGTATCACGCAGTCCCACGCCTTTACACGCACTTTCACCGCCGCAGCCCACCAAGCATCCCCAGCGCTCCCCCACACCGAACCGCAGGGGGCGTTAGGGAGTCGGCTTGTCTCCCAAGCCGGCGAGATCCAGCAAGAACGCATACTCGAACGCCACGTCGTGCCAGCGCTTGTAGCGGCCCGACGCGCCGCCATGCCCCGCTTCCATATTCGTCCGCAGGATCAAACGGTTGTTATCGGTCTTCATCGCACGGAGCCGGGCGGTCCACTTCGCCGGCTCGACGTACAGCACCTGCGTGTCGTACAGACCGGCGGTGATCAGCAAGTTGGGATACGCCTTCCGCTCGACGTTGTCATACGGTGAATACGACAGCATGTACTGGTAGAAGGTCGAGTCGTGCGGGTTGCCCCACTCATCGTATTCCCCGGTCGTCAACGGAATCGTGGAGTCCGACATGGTGGTGATGACGTCGACGTACGGCACGCCCGCGATGACTCCCCGGAACAGCTCCGGCCGCATGTTGACGACCGCGCCCATGAGGAGCCCACCCGCGCTGGCCCCACGCGCAAACAGGCGATTCGACGACGTGTAGCCGCGACGGATCAGATCGTCCGCGACGTCGATGAAATCGGTGAACGTGTTCTTCTTCTGGAGCTGCCGTCCGTTTTCGTACCAGGCCCGCCCCATTTCGGACCCGCCGCGAATGTGCGCGATCGCGAACACGAAGCCGCGGTCGAGCAGTGAGAGGCGGTCCGACGAGAACGTGGGATCCGAGCTCGAGCCGTACGACCCGTAACCGGTGAGCAGCAATGGGGCAGGGCGGGCAGTCCCCTTCCGGTATACGAGCGAGACGGGCACCCGCGCGCCGTCGCGCGCGGTCGTCCAGAACCGCTCGGTCACGTAGTTCGCCGGATCGAAGCCGCCGAGGATCTGATCGCGCTTGAGCAGCGTCTTCTGCCGCGTCTTCATGTCGTAGTCGTACGTCGACGACGGGGTCGTCAGCGACGTGTATCCGTAGCGCAACACGGGCGTGTCGAACTCGAGATTGGTGCTGACATACGCGAGATACGCCGGCTCGCCGAAGTCGAGGTAATACTCGTTCTGGCCCCCCCCGGTCCACGGACGCACCCGCAGCTGCACCAGGCCGTCCTTCCGCTCGGTCAGGACGAGGTAGTCGCGGAAAAATTCGAAGTCCTCGAGCAGCACGTCGGCGCGGTGCGGAATGACTTCTTGCCAGTTGTCGCGCCCCGGCTTTGCGACTGGTGTGCGCATGAGCCGGAAATTCTTCGCGTGGTCGTTGGACAGGATGTAGAAGTAGTCGCCGAAATGGTTGGTGTAGTACTCGTGCCCACGCTCGCGCGGGATGAGCACGCGGAAGCGGGCCTCGGGTTGGTCGGCGCGAACGTAGCTGTACTCGGTCGCCATCGTCTGCGACGACTGAATCATGATGTACGAGCGGGACTTCGTCTTGGAGACACCGACGTAGTACGTCTCATCCTTGTCTTCGTACACCATCTGATCGGTGGCTGCCGGTGTGCCGAGCCGGTGACGATAGACCTGGTACGGTCGCACGGATACGGAATCGGGCTTCGTGTAAAACAGCGTGCGGTTGTCCTCGGCCCAGGCGATGCCGCCGATGGAGCGCGGCACGACGTCGGACAGCATTTCGCCGGTGCGCAGGTTCTTGAATCGAATCGAGCTGATCCGACCACCGGTGGTGTCGGCCGCGAACGCGAGCAGGTCCTCTCCCGAGCTGACCTCCCACGCTCTGATCAGGAACGTCGCCTTGCCCTCGGCGAGCGCGTTGGCGTCGATCATGATCTCTTCCGGGGCTCTCACTGAACCGCGTTTGCGGGCGTAGATGGGATAGTTCTTGCCTTCCACGAGCCGCGTATAGTAGAAGTAGTTGCCTTCGCGGAACGGCACGGACTGATCGTTTTGCAACACGCGTCCTTTCAACTCCTCATACAGCCGGTCTTGCAGCGCCTGCGTGTGCGCCATGACCGCCTTGGTGTATGCGTTCTCGTCCTCCAGGTACTTGATGACTTCCGGGTTATTCCGATCCTTGAGCCAGTAGTACTGGTCGATGCGCACCTTGCCGTGCTCGTCGAAGCGATGCGGCCGCACCGCCGCCACGGGTGGCGTGAGCGCCGGCGCTGCGGGAGAGGTCGTCGGGGCCTGCTGGGCTACAACCGTCGCGGGGATAAAGGCCGCAAGGGCGAGCGCAAGCGAGCGGATACGAGCGGGCATCAGAGCCTCAGCACAGTGATGGAATAATTCGAATTAACGCCCGCGCGACGGCTCTAGCCAGAGGGTATTATTCGGGCCGTGTCAAACTCTTCTCCGCCAGTCGTTTTCGCGATCACTGGCGCCTCCGGCGCGCCGTACGCGGTGCGACTGCTCGAGACTCTCGCCACCAATCACGTCCCCACGTGGCTGCTGGTGTCCGCGCATGGCTGGCGCCTACTCGCCGAGGAGTGCGGCATCAAGGACGAAGCCGGGCTGAGGCAGGCGACGGGCGGCGACTGGGGGTGCGTGCGTCTGTTCAACGACGCCGACCGCGGCGCCGAGCCGGCGTCGGGATCGGTGAAAACGCTGGGGATGGTGGTGTGCCCGTGTTCGATGGGCACGTTGGCCGCGATCGCCCATGGCACGAGCCGGTCACTCATCGAGCGCGCCGCTGACGTGACGCTCAAAGAGCGGCGCAAGCTCATCCTTGTCCCCCGGGAAACACCGCTCTCGCTCATACATCTGCGCAACATGGCGCTGGCGGCCGAAGCAGGCGCGGTCGTGATGCCCGCGGCACCAGGGTTCTATCAGCGACCAAGCGAGATCGGCCAGCTCGTCGACTTCATCGTCCAGCGCATCGTCGATCAGTTGGGCCTCGAGATTCGATTGATCAAACCCTGGCAAGGCTGACGGTGGACGTCCGGGAGCTGCTCGCGCGCGAGGTGACGCCGGAGCTGTATCGCGAGATCCGCGAGCTGTGGAAGGCGCATTCGATTGCGGAGGACAAGCGCGACATCGCCGGGCTGATCGCGACGCTGACGGCGGACTGCGTCTACGAAGTCGTCGGGGAGGAGGGCGCGCGGTGGGAGGGACATGCCGGTGCGACCCGGTTCTACATGGAGCTACTCGGCGCTATCCCTGATATCCACTTCGATCTGCAGCAGATCGTGATCGGCCCGCAGGGCGTGTGCGAAGAGGCCCAGGTGACGGGAACGCAGAAAGGAAAATGGCTCTCGCACGCGCCGACCGCTGCGAAGGTCGAGTTTCGCGTTGTGATCTTTTTCCCGTGGGATCCGCGTCTTAAGAGGTTCAAAGGAGAGCGAGTCTTTCTATGGTCTTGATGGTGTTGATTTGCCTGCAGGCCGTCGCCCAGGACACGACGCGTTACACCCACGCCGACACGCTGCGCGGCTCCAACGGGCCCGCCCGCGCGTGGTGGGACGTGCAGTTCTACGACCTGCACACGCGCGTGAACCTGCAGGATTCCAGCATCGTCGGGTGGAACGGGATCACCTACCGCGTGCTTCAGACGGCGCGCGAGATGCAGATCGACCTCCAGCAGCCGCTCGTCGTGGACAGCATGGTGCAGGACCGTCACAGGCTCACCTATCGGCGTGACGGCAACGCGTTCTTCGTGACGCTGACCGCGCGCCAGCGTCCCGGCGAAGCTCGTACGATTACGGTGTGGTATCACGGCAAGCCTCGGGTCGGCCGGCGGCTGCCGTGGGATGGCGGATTCACATTCCCGACCGACAGCCTCGGCCGGCCGTGGATCGCGACCGCGAATGAAGGATTGGGGGCCAGCGTGTGGTGGCCCAACAAGGACTATCTGGCCGACGAGCCGGACAGCCAGCGCATCGCGATCACGGTGCCCGATCCGCTGGTCGATGTGTCGAACGGCCGGCTTAGGAGCACGACGAAGAATCGCGACGGCACCACGACCTACGAGTGGTTCGTCACGAGTCCGATCAACAACTACGACGTGACGATCAATGCCGGTCACTACACGCACTTCAGCGATACCCTGAACGGCGAGGCAGGACGGCTGACACTCGACTTCTGGCCGCTGGACTATCATGTCGACACGGCCCGCCGCCAGTTTCAGCAGTCGATCCCATTGATGCGCTGTTTCGAGCATTGGTTCGGTGCCTATCCGTGGTACGCCGACGGTTACAAGCTCGTCGAGACGCCGCACCTCGGCATGGAGCACCAGAGCGCCGTCGCCTATGGCAATCACTTTCTCAACGGCTACCTGGGCCGCGACCTGTCGGGCACGGGACTCGGCCTGCAGTGGGACTTCATCATCGTGCACGAGAGCGCCCACGAATGGTGGGGAAACAACATCTCGGCGCAGGATCACGCCGACATGTGGCTGCACGAGAGCTTCGCGAACTACGCCGAGGGGATCTACACCGAGTGTCGTTTGGGGAAGAGCGCCGGCGCCGCCTACATGGTCGGTGCGCGCCGCGGCGTGCGAAACGACCGGCCCGTCGTCCCCGCCTTTGGGGTGAACGCGCAAGGCTCAGGCGACATGTATCCCAAGGGGGGGAACATGCTCCATACCGTCCGCGCGATCATCGACGACGACGCTAAGTGGCGCGATATTCTGCGCGGCCTGAACAAGACGTTCTACCATCAGACCGTCACCGGCAAACAGGTGCAGGACTACATCAGCCGCGAAGCGGGCATCGATCTCAGTAAGGTGTTCGCACAGTATCTCACGACGACCAGGATCCCCGTGTTCGAGTTCCGCGTCCAGGGTACCACGCTTTCCTATCACTGGGCCAACGTCGTCCCGGGATTCGATATGCCGGTCCGCGTGCAGATTCCGGGAATGGGGACCCGACTGCTGCGTCCCACCGAAGCGTGGCAGACGCTGGAGGCTTCCCCGCGGGCGGCCGAGCTGAGCGTCGACGAGAACTTCTTTGCGACGGCGTCGCAGGCGCCGTGAGACTTGGCGTCATCTCGGATACGCACGGTATGCTGCGGCCGCAGGTATTCGAGATCTTCAAGGAAGTCGATCACATCCTGCACGGTGGCGACGTGGGGCGCAGCGACCTCCTGGTTGAGCTGCGCGCGGTCGCACCGGTGACGGCGGTGTACGGCAACAGCGACGGCTTCGATTTGCGTGCGCAGCTTCCGCAGGTCGCCGAAATCGAACTCGACGGTTTCCCCATCGTGGTGACGCACGGCGATCAGTTCGGCAGCCCCAATCCCACCAAACTGCACGAGGCGTTTCCTAACGCCGAGATCATCATCTTTGGGCACAGTCACCGGCCGGTGCTCGAGCTGGTGGACAAGACGGTGACGGTGATGAATCCCGGTGGCGCAGGCGCGCCCCGGTTTGGGATTCCGCCGAGCGTCGGGATTCTGGAGCTCGAGGCGGGGATTCCGCCGCGGGGACGGATTGTAGCCCTTCAATGAGAGTCGGCGTTGCGGTCTTGCTCGTGGCGACTCTGGGGTGCGCCAGTCATGCCGTCCCTCCTCCTGCTCGGGGCCCGGCCCCAAGTCCGTCGAGGCTGCGTGCGTTGGACGACGTGCTGCGGAGCGATCTGGCCGCAGACCAGGCGTTCCCGTGGTCCGCTGGGCGGCGGCTCGCCTGGAGGGACTTCCAGGGGTCCCCGCCCGCGGAGGGCGCGGAGGGCGCGAAGATCTCGTACACGCTGTACTCAGGCTGGAAATGCAGAGGTGATGTGTTCGAGTCTCGGGTGATCGCCGGATTCCGGCCGAGGCAGTCCTGGGTCAAGGCGATCGTCCTGAACGACAGCACGCAACGCCGGGCGGTCCTGGGCCACGAACAGACGCATTTCGATCTGGCGGAGGTGCACGCCCGCCGGATGCAGCGGGCGTTTGGGGATCTGGCCCGCCCCTGCGCCAAGACCGATGCGGAGCTAAGCGCCCTGGCGCAGCGACTCGCCCAGGAGGAGAAGGCCGAGCAACGCCGTTACGATGACGAGACGAACCATGGGCTCCTGGCGGACCAGCAGGCGGCCTGGAGCCGGGACGTCGCGCGGCGGCTCGGCGGCTCGTAGGCTCGTAGGCCATCTAGCGTGGAACGGAAAACGGCTGGATCGTGTCTAACTTACGGCTCCCCCGTGAGGTACAACATGCAAGCGCTTCGACTTCCCTCGCTGGCAACGCTGCGGGCGTTCCGTCCCACTCGGCGGCAACTGATCGGGATCGGAATAGCCATTCTCGTCCCCAGCGCCTGGCTGCTGGCGCGCGGTCCCGCAGCCCCGGACAATTCCCTCGTCGCTCACGTCAAGCGCGGTCCGTTTGCCGTCACGGTCACCACGGCCGGCGAGTTGCGGGCGCGGCAGTTCGTGCAAATCACCGCCCCCGCCGGCGCGCAGCAGGCGGGCGCGTGGCAGATGAAGATCCAGTCCATCGTGCCGGAAGGCACGATCGTAAAACAGGGCGACGTGGTCGCGGAGCTCGACCGCTCGACCCTGGCGAACAAGCTCGACGAAACGCGCCTCGCCCTCCAGAAGGCGGAAGCGCAGTACGAGCAGGCGATGCTCGACTCCACCCTGACGCTGTCGACCGCGCGCGAGAACATTCGCACGATGGAGTTGGCGCTGGAAGAGAAACGTCTCGCCAAGGAGCAGGCGGTCTACGAGGCGCCGACGGTGCAGCGCCAGGCCGCGATCGACTACGAACGGGCGGACCGCGCGCTGACCCAGGCGCGGTCGGACTACGAGACCAAGACGGAGCAGGCGCGCGCGAAGATGCGTGAGGTTGGCGCTGATCTCCAGCGGCAGCGCAATCTGTTGAAGGTCGTGCAGGATGTGATGGCGGGGTTCACGATCCGCGCGCCGGCGCCCGGGATGGTGATCTACGTGAAAGAATGGAACGGCCGCAAGCGCACGGCCGGCTCGCAGGTGAACGCGTGGGAGCCGGGTGTTGCCACACTGCCGGACCTCACGCAAATGGAGTCTGTCACATACGTCAACGAGATCGACGTGCGCAAGCTGGCCGTCGGCCAGCCCGTGACGCTCACGCTGGATGCCGATCCTACCAAGCGCCTCACCGGAGCCGTGGCGAGTGTCGCGAACGTCGGTGAACAGCGGCCGAACGCCGACGCGAAGGTTTTCGAGGTGAAGGTGACGGTCCAGGGCTCGGACACGACGCTGCGTCCCGGGATGACGACAGGGAACGCGATTGAGACGCTCAAGCTCAATGTGGCGCTGTACGTACCGCTCGAAGCGGTGAGCAGCGCGGGCGGCATCCCGTTCGTGTATCACCAGGACGGTGGACGCATCGTGAAACAGGAAGTGATCACCGGACCGATGAACGACGACGAAGTGGTGATCGTGCGCGGCCTCGAGGAGAACGACCGGGTGCTGCTGACGCCTCCACCGGATCACGACCGAATCGCGCTGACGCGTCTCCCGGCCTCCGCGCGCGACAGCCTGCCGGTAGCGGGCGGTGACACCGCACCCCGGGGAGGCATCGCGGTTCCACCGCCAGTGCGGTGAACCTCGCCGAGCTGCGCCGCCAGTTCATCGCGCACGTTGGATTCAGCATGCGGACGGCGGTCGAAGCCGTGCAGCACAACAAGCTGCGGGCTTCGCTCACCTCGCTGGGCATCCTGTTCGGCGTCGCCTCCGTCATCGCGATGCTCGCCATCGGAAAGGGCGCCGAGCGTGAAATCCTCGAGCAGATGCGCCTGCTCGGCTCGAACAACGTGATGATCACGCCGCTCGTGGAGCAGCGCGAGGGCCCCGCCGACGACCAACCCGACAAGAAGGTGACGAAGTTCTCGCCCGGCCTCACCTACGCGGACGCCCAGGCGATCGCTCATGTGGTTCCTGGAGTGGAGGTGACGAGCGCGGAGGTCGTCCTCAATACGTCGCTCACTCGGGAGGGTCTGCGTCGTTCGGGAAAACTGGTGGGCGTGGACACCACGTACTTCCGCCTCACCAACCTGGCGCTTGCCACCGGGACGACGTTCACCCCGCTGCAGGTGGAGCGCGGGCTCCCCGTCGCGATCATCGGCCATGGCGTCCGCACGCGCTTCTTCACGACCGAGGATCCCATCGGCCGGCCCCTCAAGGTCGGCGAGACCTGGGTCACCGTCGTCGGCGTGCTCCAGGATCGTCGCCTTACGCAGCAGACCGCGCAGCGCCTGGGCATCCGCGACGCCAACATGGACGTGTACGTGCCGGTGCGCACCGTGCTCATCCGCTTCAGGAACCGTGCGCAGCTCACGCAGCGCGATATCGAGCAGGCGGCCCGGGAGGTCACCGTCACCACCAACGACGCGCCGTCGGAGTCCGAGCAGCAGCGTGAGGAGCGCACCAACCGCAACCAGCTCGATCGCATCATCGTGCGCGTGACCGAGTCGCGCTACGTGTCTCCCGTCGCCGACGTGCTGCAGCGGATGCTCGCCCGGCGACACAACACGGTCGTGGACTTCGAAATCACCGTGCCGGAGCTGCTGCTCCGCCAGGAGCAGCGTACCAAAACGATCTTCAACGTCGTGCTGGGAGCGATCGCGTCCATTTCGCTCGTGGTGGGGGGCATCGGAATCATGAACATCATGCTCGCGTCGGTCCTGGAGCGGATCCGGGAGATCGGGGTGCGCCGCGCCATGGGCGCCACCCAGAAGGACATCCTTTTTCAGTTCCTGAGCGAGGCGGTGCTGATCAGCGTGGCCGGGGGCGTGGCCGGTATTCTCGTCGGCGTCGGCCTGTCGATAGGCATCGAGCGGTTCGCGGGAATCACCACGATCGTGTCATCTCTGTCCGTCTTCGTCGCCTTCGGCGTGTCGTTCACCGTGGGCATCGCGTTCGGGATCGTACCCGCCTACCGCGCCGCGCGACAGGACCCAGTCGTCTGCCTTCGCTACGAGTGATCTCATGAACAACCGCGTGTGCATCACCCTGGCCCTCGCTCTAGGCGCGTTCGTGACACCCACGCTCGCCGCCCAGACGGCGCCTCCGGATTCCTCCCAGGCGGTCACGCTGTCGGAAGCCATCGCGCTGGCGCAGCAGCGCGGGCACCAGGCCCGTGCCGCGGGGGCGGCACGTGAATCGGGGCGCTACCGCCACCGTGCGTACCGCTCGAGGCTGCTACCGCAGCTGTCCCTCGGAGGAACGGTGCCGTCGTACAACAAGTCGATCATCCCAGTGCTCCGGGACGACGGGAGCACCGAGTTCGTGCCTCAGCAGCAGACCGACGCCAGCGTATCGGTCACCCTCGCTCAGAAAATCCCGGTTACGGGCGGGGACCTGTTTGTATCCTCGTCGCTGGCGCGGCTCAGGGTGAGCGGCCCGGCAGCCTACCAGTCGTGGTCTTCGACGCCGGTATCGGTGGGATTGCGGCAGGACATCTTCCGTCCAAACACCGCCGCATGGGACGGTCAGGAGGACGCGGTGCGCGCCGAGCTGGACGAGCGCGCCTACCTCGAGGCGATGGAGGACGTGGCGCTCCAAACGGCCACGCTGTTCTTCGATGTGTACGCCGCCCGCGTCGCGCTCGAGAATGCCGTGACGAACGCTGCGGTGAACGACACGTTGTACCGCCTGAACACCGGGCGGTTCGACGTCGGCAAGATCGGAGAGAACGACTTGCTGCAGAGCGAGCTCGCGTTGCTCCGCTCCCGCACCGCCCTCGAGTCGGCGCGGCTGGAGCACGAACGCGCGACCGATGCCCTGCGCCTCGCGCTCGATCTCCCCCCCGGGACGCGGGTCGAGGTCGCGGTGACGGGGGAGGTCCCCGAGTTCGAGGCCGACACGGCTCGGGCCGTGGCCGAAGCGTTGAAGAACCGCGCCGCGGTGACGGCCGTCGTGCTCGATGACGTCCAGGCCCGGCGGAGCGTCGTCGAGGCGCGTCTTCGCTCGGGCGTCGGTGCCACGGTGCAGGCCAGCTACGGATTCAACGCCACGGCGCCGGAGGCGAGCCTCGCATATCAGAACCTGCTCGAGGCTCGGCGCTTCACGCTGTCGGTACAGGTTCCGCTGTGGCAGTGGGGCGCGCATCACGAAGGGGTGCGGGCGGCCGAGGCCGACCGTGAGCGGGTCGCCAACCTCTCGGAGGCGACGCTCGCCCAGGTCGCGCACGACGCTCGTTTCGCCGCGCTCGCACTCGCACAGGCCCGCCGCACCGCGCTGCTCGTGGCGAAGGCGGACAGTGTCGCCGCCAAGCGGTTTGAAGTGGCGTACAATCGCTACGTGATCGGCCGCATTACGATCGACAACCTGTACATCGCGCAGGCGGAGAAGGACCAGGCACTCGTCGAATACGTCCGGGGGCTGCGCGGATACTGGACCGCGCTCTATCGCCTGCGCGGTGCCACGCTCTTCGATTTCGCAGCGGGACGGCCGATTCGGGGGTGATTTCTCGCTGAGGCTCCCTTAGGGCCGGACCCCGAGGTACACGAGGACCCCAGCTGGCGTGCGGCTTCCATAGAACAGCCGCAGCTGCTCGGGCACGATGTCCACGTTTCCGCGCGCGCCGAGCCACGCCCCGACGCCGCGGAGTCTGCCGATCCGCCGGGCATACCCCACCGCGAGCGACCCCACTTCGACCTCCGGACTGATCGAACCAACTAACGCGAGCTCTTCGGCGGTGCGCGTGACGTATTCCGCGCGGCCGAATATCGCGTTGCGCCCGTCGAGATCGACGTTGGTCTCGACGAGCGCGGTGTTCAGCACACGCCGCGTGTCCGTCGGCACGTTCGCGCCCCAGATGAAGGACGTCGCCCATCGTCCAGCCACATGGAGCGCCGAGAATTCCAGGCGGTGCAGCGGCTCATGCTCGTGCGGATCGATGTAGGCGGCGGAGGCCGCGAGACTCCAGCGCTCGTTCGGATTCACGGTCACACGAGCGGAGAACGAGTTGAAGCGCGCCCCGCGATAATCGAAGTTCGTCCGGACCTCGTTCGGATGCGCCCCGTTGAAGACCGACCCCTCGAGATGAACCTTCGGCGTAAAGACTCCCAGCGTGGCGACGCCAAAGCTCTCATGCGTGACATCCTGGGTGTGATGGCCGAGCGGGGCGGTAGGGTCGTTGGCCGCCGAGGGACGATGCAAGTACGCGACCGGACCAAGCGCCGGCTCGCCGACGGCAGCGAGATAGACAGTCCAGCGCCAGTCGTCTCGGAGGGGGCGATCGTACATGACCGCGACTTCACTCAACAGCTCATGGGGATGCATGCGATCGGTGACCGTACCGCCGCGGTATGGCTGCGCGACCTGCAACACCTGCGGATAGCCTGCCCGCGTGACGGTGAAGTACTCGGCACTCGCCATCATGCGACCGGTGAAGGTTCCTCCCGCGAGTGGTCGCGACGCATCGCCCATGACCCAGTTGATACTGCCCAGCTGGTAGTTGCCGCGCGGGCCAAACTCCTGAATGAACTGGCCGAAGACGCTGCCGTGAACCATCACCCTCCACTCGGACGCTTGGAAATGAAAGCCGCGCATCGGCGCCACCGCCGGCAGCCACGAGGTTCCCGAGCCCAATGGCGGGTAGACGGCTCCCATCATGTGGCCTTCGTGCTGCGCCACCGCCGGTGCCGCCGCCAGTACGAGCGCGAGCTCAATGCACGAGAACTTGGATCGGACCGTAGGTCTTGGTCGTGCTGTCGGCGAGAAAGAGGATCGAGACGAGGAGTGACCCTTCTGTGCCGACGGCTGCCGTGGGCGTCACCGCCTTCCA
>Ga0193755_1000079_pt1 | contig 25434 bp, 18 predicted proteins | sample H1a2metaG_FD_144921 | JGI IMG/M metagenome (GOLD analysis project Ga0193755, IMG submission 144921) | Soil microbial communities from a riparian zone of the East river system, Colorado, United States - H1a2 | ecosystem: Environmental > Terrestrial > Soil > Riparian zone | place: USA: East River...
CGGGGCCGAAGGTGCGCCGGATGTCTTCGACCGAGACGTCCGAGTCCTCGACGACATCATGCAACAGAGCCGCCGCGATGGTGACCGAGTCCATCTGCTGCTCGGCGAGAATCGTCGCGACGGCGACGGAGTGCGAGACGTAGTCGTCGCCCGATTGGCGCTTCTGGCCCCGGTGGGCCTGCGCGCTCATCGCGTAGGCCCGTGTCAGGAGGTCGAGGTCGAGCCGGTCGCGCTGCAGCGCGACCGCCCGAGCGAGCTCGGGGGCGAGGAGCGGGGCGGTGCTGGTCACCTGTGGACGATGGCGAAGCGCGTCGGCGGCGTCAACGGCGCGGCTAGAGGCCAGCCTTCAGGGGAGCAGTGCCGCCGCATGAATCCCGTCGCTCGACGATTAGAACGTCGAGGTCATCCCCGCCAGCACGCGCCGGCCGATCACCGAGCCGCCATAAACCTGGAAGCGCTGCTGATCGAGAAGGTTCGTGGCGTTAGCGTACACGCGGAGATGAGGATTGATGCGGTAGCCGGCGTTCAGGCTCACGATCTGGCTCGCCGGAATATCCCCGTCCCAGACCCCCGTCGTCCAATGGTACCCGGACACGATGCGTGCATCGACACCCACATCGATACCCTGGCGACCCGCGTACGCCAGTGAGATAGCGCCCTTGTTGTGCGGGGTGTTCGGAGACAGCACGTTACCCACGAGGTTGTGCTGGATGGCGGAGTTGTACCACGTGTAACTCGCGCTCACGGTCAGCAGGCGGCTGAGCGAGATGCTGCTGCCAAACTCGACGCCCCATTCGTCGACGGTCCCGGCGTTGCCGAACGAGAGGACGATGGCGGTCGTGCCGTCGGGCAGGCGCGTCAGGCCATTCTGGACTGTGCTGCCGCGGGCTGCGAGCGCACTCAGCACCGCCGCCTCGACCGCCGCCCGGGAGGCGGCAGGCACGGCGCTCGGCGCGGTCCACGGCCGATACTTCGGGTTCAAGCCCGTCGTGCCCACCGGCAGTCCGCCGGTCGTGAAGTTCTCAATTCGGTCGGCATACGCATCCAGAGTGATGAACGCGCGCCAGCCGATTTGGCCCTTGTAGCCCACCTCGTAGCTCGTGACCGTCTGCGGTACGAGGAGAGGGTTCCCCAACAAGGACTCGGGGACCGCGGCGGAATTGGTGAACAACGTTCCGGTCGGGACGGCGGCAAGGGCCGGACCCACCGAGGGGTCCGCCCGGAGTTGGGCCTCGATCTCGCTCAGGTTCTGAACGCCGGGGCTGGCGGGCGATGCAGCAAACAGGCTGGGCAGACCCGGGGTGAGAAACGCGCGGTTCACGCTCACGCGCAGCGCATGGTTCTTGGCGGGGGTGAAGACGAGCGCGGCCTTGGGCGAGAGCTGCGGAGTGTAGAGGTTCGCGTCGTCCCAGCGCACCGCGCCGATCACGCGCACGAGCCCGACGCGGTACTCGACCTGCGCGAACGCGCCGTAGTACTGATCGCTGCGGTCGTCGTACGCCAGGCCAATGACCGTTCCTTTCGAGTTGACCACGTTGTCCTGGATCGAGGCCCCCACCACCGCGCGGCCCGCCTCCCCGGCGAACTTGTGGCTCGTGTGTCCTTCCAGGTGAAATGCGCCCTCGGAGCTATAGATTGGCGTCCCTGGGCCCAGCCTGACCTGACCCCGCGGCAACGAGAGACCCGAATACCAGGCGGAGACGCCGCTCCCACCCGCGTCCCACGCGAGACGCATCCAGGGGCGCACGAGCCGGCGGGCTTGGCTGCGGCCGCTGCCGGCGATGAAGACGGGGTTGTCCTCTTGCGCCGCGCCGCCCTCGAGCGTGACCATGGAGCGATTGGCGTAGTAGTCCACCCGCGCGGACCCGTACACGGTGACCAAGGGGTTAGGCGTGCCGAGTGCCTGGCCGGTCGCGGAATCCCGCGTCTGCCCAAGGAGGGCGACGCGCTCGGGCCCCGGACTCGTCGGCGGCGTCGTGGTGGCGGGTGCATACTCCTGCTTCCAGTCGGATAAGTCTTTGGCGGTGCGCGACCGCGTCCAGTCGTCACTGCGGGTGTAGCCGAGATTCACCCGATACCCGAGCCGGCCGTTGAGCCAGACGTCGGCCTGTCGCAGGTCGGCCCGCGCAGTGCCGAGCTCGCCACCCCCCAGCGTGAGCTTCGTCCCGACGACGTCGCGGGCAGGCGGTGTGGTGATGTTGATGACCCCGTCATACGCGTTCGCGCCATACAACGCCGACCCCGGACCGCGGATCACCTCGATCTGCCCGAGGTCCTCGAGGGGCTCCGACAAGGCTCCCCAGGTTTGGCGTATCACCAGGGCAGTGGCAAGCTCGCGCCCGTCCTGCAACACCAGCATCTTGCGGCTGAGCATGGTGTTGAATCCGCGCGCGTTGACGTTGAAGTCGTTTACCCCGCTCTGGGTGACGTCGAGCCCTGGCACGCGGGCCAAGGCAAGCGGGATCTGGCCGGTGATCGTCAGGGGCTCGGCCGTGGCGGGCCGCACCACGTCCACCGCCGCTGGGGCGTCGATCATCCGGTCCGGCGCCCGCGACACGCCTTCCACGAGCACGGTGCCCAACTCGATCGGCTCAGGGTCGAGCACGGCGTCGGCGGTCGCCGGGGTTCCGGCAGTGACGGTCACCGTCACCTGGCGCATCGCGTAGCCGATCCGACGGAACTCGAGGCGCTGCGGGCCGGCGGGAACGCGGGGCAGGACGTACCGCCCTATGGCGCTGGTCGCCACCGAAAGGCCGAGGCCCTGAACCGCGACTGCGACCCCGCTGAGCGGCTGGCCGTCCGGATCGGTCACTGTGCCGCCGACGGCTCCGCCGCTCTGGGCGTGGCCGCGCGATGGCAGCACGCAGGCCAGAGCGGCGATGAACGAGACGGGAATCGCGAAGCTGCGGGCCTTGGCACGGGTCATGACCACCGCCCAGCCGGAAGATGAGGCTAGTACGTTCTCGGCAAAACCGAATCCTGCACTGCGGTGTCAGGAAGGCCTATGCGGCGTGCGAGATCCCGGAACCGGGGGTCGGACCGCAGCGTTTCGAAGCGATCATCTATGGTGAGGAACATCAGCACTCCCACCCGCTCGCGAAACGCTCGCTCGAGCCACGCAAAGGCGCTGTCTCTCTCACCAAGGAGCGCATAGTCACCGGCAACACTGTACGGGCGCGGTCGAGGATGGGCGTCATGCGCTCGCCCTCCTGCTTCCCGGAGATGTCCCCACAGGTAGGTCCTCTTGGCGGCGGCGAAACCGGATGCCCGATAGTCGCGCTCGACTGATGCGGCGACTTCCTGCTTGCCACCAAGTCTCAGGACCACCAGCCATTCGGCCATGGCTTCGCCAAACCTCCCCTGTCGCTCGTAAATATCAGCGATCCGACGATGCCGACCTCCCGAGTTGAGATCGGGGTCAGGGACGTCGCTGTAGTATTGCAGCGCTTCGTCGTAACGACCGGCCCGATGGAAGGTAGCGGCCAGGGAGTTCTGCTTGTTCGGAGAGAGCGGGTCCAGCTCCAGCGCCCGTCGCATCTCCCGAATGGCCGGGTCGAACTGGCCTCTGGCGCTGAGAAGCCAGCCGTACCACTGGTGAGCGAGGGCGCTGTTCGGGTTGAGCGCAATGGCTCGCTGCAATTCCTTTTCCCCAGCCGACCAGGACCATTGGAGCAACAGTGCGCCAGCGAGTGAGACACGCGCCTCGGAGAGCGTCTCGTCGAGTTGGATCGCTCGCTCCGCCGCGGCTCTTGCTTTGAACGACGCTACCCTTGCGGGCAAGAGGAGAAACTGTCCCATGTGTGCGTACGCATCGGACAGCCCCGCCCACGCCGGTGCGTAGCCCGGGTCTCGCTGAACTGCTCGTTGGAAGTATTCGATGCTCTTTCTCGTACCTTCCTCAGTCCACTCGTTCCACTCAGCCCGACCCCGGAGATACAGGTCATACGCGTCGGGGTCGACCGGGCGGGCGCGGGTACTCGCCACTGGACTCTGCTGCGAGGATGAGACCCTCATCTGGACTTCGTTCGTGATCGCCCGCGCGATTGCGTCCTGCAGGCCGAGCACATCTCGCAGATCGCGCTCGTAGGTCTCAGCCCAGAGGTGCCGGTCGGTAGACGCCTCGATCAACTGCGCCGTCACCCGCACCCGGTCGCCTACTCGCAGTACGGCTCCTTCGATCACCGCGTCGACGTGCAGCTGCCGAGCGATCTCGGGCAGCGTCTCGCGCGTCCCCTTGAAGTGCATCGTCGAGGTATGCGAGATCACCCGCAGCCCCCCGAGTCCGGCGGTCTTGCCGAGCCTCGTGACGAGCGCCTCGGTCATGCCCTCGGCAAAGTATTCCTGCGTGGAGTCCCCCGAGAGGTTGCCGAGCGGCAGCACTGCGATGGATTGAATGCGTGGTGTAGCGGCTCGACCTAGCAGGCGAACCCGCAGTCCCCCGGTGTTCACCGCGAGCAAGACCGCGACCACAACGGCCATCGCTCCTGTCCACAGGAGAGGCCTGCCTTTGGGCATCGGCAAGGCTGGCGGGGCCGCGTCCGTCGACGCTTGCTCCTCAGCTGGACGCTCGCTCTGCCCCGCTTCCGACGCAGCTACGCTGTCTACCTTCGCGATGAACCGGTACCCGCGACGCGGCAGCGTCTCCACCAGTCGCGGGTTCTCGGCCGAGTCGCCCAGGGCGCTGCGGAGCTTGTGAATCGCTGCGTCGACGCCGACATCGAATTCCACAAACGTCCCCGCGGGCCAAATCGCCGCGCGCAGGTCCTCCCTCGTCACCACCTCGCCGGGGTGCTCCAACAGCAGCGCCAAGACCCGAAGCGGCTGCTGCTGCAGCTTGATCTTGATCCCCTGCTTGAAGAGCTCGCCCGCGCGAAGGTCCACTTCGAAGACCCCGAACCGGACCACTCGTCGCAGGGATTGCTTGGGAACTTCCATGACATCTCCGACGATGACCGCAGCCTAATGTACAGCAGATCAGTTTCCACCGTAATCATCTGTCTTCCAACCAGTTAGCGGGTAAGCCGGAGTTCTGCCACAAGTCAGGTGCGCGCCATGGAGTGCTTGTGGGCACCCGCCTACTCTACCCACCGGCGCTCTCCTGGAGGTTTCGCACGTATGTCGCCGATGAGGAAATGGTGGTTTGTGGGTGGCAGCGTGCTCTTGCTCGCAGCCTGCGCGGAGCCCGCCGGGCCGACGCTGCTCAACCCCGCTCAACCGACGGGGTCGCTCCGCATCACTATCGGGACGACCGGCAGCGCGCTCGATCCCGACGGCTACGCCGCCTGTGTCGACCCCGCCCCCGACGGTCACGGCGGGACCTCCTGTGCGTACGCTGGGCCGTTGGCAATCGGAGTGAACGGGTTTTGGACCGTAACCGTGGACACGGGCGCTCACGCGGTCCTGCTCACGGGCGTCGCCGCGAACTGCACGGTCGCCGGTGACAATCCGCGCGCCGTCTCCGCCTCCCGAGGGGAGACGGCTGCGGTGCCGTTCGCCGTCGCGTGCGCGGCGGGGACCCTGCACGTCACCACCACGACCACGGGGGCCTCCGTCGATCCCGACGGCTACCGCGTGTGCGTTGATCCCCACCCCGACCCCTGGGACTACGGCGGCGACGTCTGCACCACGGATGAGGCGGTCGGTGTGAACAGCGGCGTGTCCGTGTCGGTGGTGCCCGGCACCCACCAAGTGGACCTGGACGACGTAGCCGAAAATTGTACGGTCATTGGGGGCGGCACGCGCACCGTCACCGCGAACGACAGCACCGACGTGCCGTTCGCGGTCACGTGTGCCGCGACTGGGAGCGTGAAGGTCACGACCGCCACCAGCGGGACCGACATCGATCCGGACGGCTATTTGGTCTGCGTCGACCGCTCCGGTAGCGACTGCCGCTGGAACGCGCGGGCCCACGCCAACGACCAGGTCACCATCGCCGGTGTGACCGCGGGCCTCCACACGGTGAGACTCATCGGTGCAGCCGGGAACTGCTCGGTCAGCGGGACGACGGCCCGCGCCGTGACCGTCCCGTCGGACGCCGCGGCAGCTGTCACCTTCGACGTCGGGTGCGTCGTGACCGAGCGGATCGCCTACTCCTCCCCCGGGACCATCATCGTCAGTCAATTGGATGGTTCGGTCACTCAAGTGATCGCGCAGGGATTCGCTCCAGCATGGTCGCCCGACGGCGCCAGGCTCGCGTACGAGTGCGGCCAGGACCTCTGCGCGATCAACGCCGATGGCACCGGGTTCGCGCAGCTCACGGTGGACGGGGCGAGTAATCACCACCCGACCTGGTCGCCCGACCGGATGAAGATCGCGTTCGCCGCGACGCCAGGTGGTGCGACGGACCTGTATGTGATGGCGGCGAGCGGCTCCGGTGCCGTGCGGCTGACCCAGGGCGTGGGGTTCGTGGGAAGTCCGGCCTGGTCTCCGGATGGGACAAGAATTGTCTTCGACTGCCAGGTGGACCCGGGCAACGACGATCTCTGCTCCGTGAACGCCGACGGCAGTGGGTTTGCGCGGCTGACCAACGACCCAGCCCGCGACTACGGTGCCGCCTGGAAACCGGACGGCTCGACGTTGGCGTTCGCGACCACGCGCTACCTGGGCGACCAGATCGCGCTCTTGAACGTGGCCGACGGCGGCGTGATGCGCGCGGGCCTTGACGGGTTCGGGCCCAGCTGGTCCCCCGACGGCACCCAACTCGCTTTCGTGCAAACGCTGGAGGACTGCGGCGGTTGGGATTATAGCCGACCCGCCGCGAGCGGCGGTACAAGGTCCGCACGCCCTCGCGGAGCGAGCGGCTGCAGCACGTACGACGCCGTGTCTGTGGCGTCCTCGAATGGTTCCAACGTCCGTCTCTTCACCACCGGCAACCAGCCGGCGTGGAGGCCGCATCCATAATGAGGAGGATGAACATGTCTAGGCTCTCGAGAGTATCCGCCATCGTGACCGGCGTGGCGCTGCTGGCCGGCTGCACCGACCAGGCTCCCGCCCCAACGGGGCTTGGTCTTTCCGCGTCGCACAGCGGCCTGCCGTCTACTGAAGCTCTCGCCAGCCCCGCCTGGCAGGAGAAGGCGGCCGGCCTCGTTGCCCAGGCGGGCTTCAACGCCCAAACTGCCACGCGCGCGTATCCCCTCCTCGGGGTCGCGCAGTACCTGGCCGTGCAGCGGGCTGAAGCCGCCGAGGGTGGCACGGACGCCGAAGCCTGGGCCTCCGGCAACGGGATCGGGCGTGGCGGACGGAACCGGCTGGAGCTTGATCGGGGCGCCGTCGCAGGCGCTTCGGCTGTCGTGCTGACGTACCTCTTCCCAAGCCAGGCTCAGGCGTCGGAGGACATGGTCAACGCGCAGGCGAACGCAGGTCCCGGCGGACCGCACCCCGCATTCGCGCGCGGCGAAGCGATCGGCCGCGCGCTAGGCGCCGAGATCGTTACGCGCGCCCAGGGAGACGGCTTCAACCGGCCCTTCACCGGGACCATTCCCGTGGGCGCTGGCCTCTGGGTCAGTAACACAACCCCGGCGACGATCGCGGGCGGGCAGCTGCCGGGGGTGACCCCCTGGTTCCTGACCTCGGCGAGCCAGTTCCGGCCGGGGCCGCCGCCCGCGTTTGGGTCGTCAGCGTTTCTGGCGGCGCTCAGCGAGATCGGGCAGATCTCCGATACCCGCACCGCGGATCAGGTACGGATCGCGGCCTTCTGGGCGCTGAGCACCGGTACGCCGACCACGGCCGGGTTCTGGCTCCAGGTCGCGACGGACGGCATCAATCAGCACGGTCTGTCCGAGCGCGAGGCGACGCACCTCTACGCCCTGCTCAGCGCGACGATGTTCGACGCGCAGATCGGTTGCTGGGATGCGAAGGAGACGTACTGGTTCGTCCGGCCGTGGCAAGCGGACCCGCTCATCACGGTCGTCGCCGCCGTCGGCAAACCCAACCACCCGGCGTATCCCTCCGGCCACAGCTGCCTCTCCGCATCGGGTGCGGACGTGCTAAGCACGTTCTTCCCGGAGCAGCGCGATCACTTGAACGCCATGGTCACGGAGGCGGGGCTGTCGCGCATGTACGGCGGCATCCACTACCGGTTCGACATCGAGGCCGGTCAGGCGCTGGGACACAGTGTGGCGCGGTTCACCATTGCGGCGGACGCATCGGGGAATTCGGTATTGACGCCGCGATAGCCGCACGTCGGAGACGCGTAGGGGCGCAGTTTCGCTGCGCTCCTACAGCATTCCCGCCTCGGCGAAGCTCACGTACCGATCGCCGCCCACGATCACGTGGTCGTACACCGGCACGTCCAGCAGCCGGCCCGCGTCCACGAGCTGCCGCGTCACCGCCCGGTCGTCGGCCGAGGGTGTCGCGTCGCCGCTCGGGTGGTTGTGCACCACGATGATGCCCGCCGCGGCTTCGGCGATCGCCGCGCGGAAGACCTCCCGCGGGTGTACCAGCGAGCTGTTCAAAATCCCGCGCGTGATCAGCAGATCGCCCAGCACCTGACTCTGGCTGCCGAGGGCCAGCACGTGAAACTCCTCCACCGCCAGATCCCGTAACCGGGAGGCGTAGAACCGCTGCACGTCCGCCGGCCCGCGGATCCGCTCGGGGGGCGGCTCTTCCTCGGCCCCCACTCGGCGTCCCAGCTCGAGCGCCGCGGCCACGCGAGCGGCCTTCCCGCGGCCGACGCCCGGCACACGGGCCAGGTCCGCCGAGGGCCGCCCGGCGAGCCGGCGCAGCGACCCCTCCACCCGGGCGAGGACCTCACCCGCGACGGCGAGCGCGTCCCGACCCGCGTACCCTGTGCCTAAGAGAATGGCCAAGAGCTCCTGCCCCGTTAACGCGGCGGGGCCGACGCTCCACAAGCGCTCGCGCGGACGGTCCCGTTCCGGGTGCTCGGACAAGCGCAGCGGCATCCGGGCAACCTAGCCGGGCTCAAGGGAATAGGCGGTATCGGAAAAAAACGAAGGGGGGTCAGAGCCCCGCGCGGGCGAGAGCCCCCTACTTCTTGCCGCTGCCGCAGGGACACGGGTCGTTGCGGCCGACGCCGGCGTACGGATTCAGGGCGGGCGGCCTGTCCAAGGAGGGCCTTGGGGCGGGCGCCGTATCACTCTGGACCAGTCCGTCGGCGTCCGGCTTCACCGCCACCATCGGCGCGGGGCGGCGCGCCCCGCCCAGGGGACCCGCCCTGGGACCGCGCACCCCCGGCCCGCCAAGGTCGCCCGGCCCGGGACGGGGCGGCCCGATCTCGATTTGCAGCTTGAGCCAGCGCTCGGCGAAGGTCGCGTGCACGTCATGCATCAGGCCGACGAACATTTCGTAGCCTTCCCGCTTGTATTCGATGAGCGGGTCCTTCTGGCCCCACTGGCGGTAGTGGATCGCGGCCTTCAGCTGGTCCAGGTCGTAGAGGTGATCCTTCCATTTCTCGTCGATCACGGTCAGCGTGACGTGCGAGAGCGCCTGCCCGCCGATGTTCACGGCACCGACCTTGCTTTCGATCTCCTTGAAGTGGTCGAGTTTGGCCTGGAACGCCTCGCGGGCCGCCTGCTGCGCCGCCCGCACCAGCTCGTCGCGGCTGCGAATCTTGGCGGGGTCCGTGACGCCCGGGACCGAGACCAGGAACTTGAGCAGGAATTCGGTCTCCATCAGGTCGCGGTCCCACTCGTGGACATCCTTGGCATCGCCGATCAGCTCGTCCACCAGAGCGGCGACGGCCTGCTCGACCATGCGCAGCGCTTCCGCCTTGAGCTCCTCCCCCCCCTCGAGCGCGAACAGGCGGAGGGCGTAGATGACCTCCCGCTGTTGATTCATCACATCGTCGTATTCGAGCAGCTTCTTGCGCGATTGGAAGTTCTGCAGCTCGACGCGCTTCTGCGCCTGCCCGATGGCCGCGGTCACCCACGGGTGGGTGATGACTTCGTTTTCCTCGGAGCCGGTGCGATCCATGATGCGCGCGATGCGATCCGAGCCGAACAACCGCATCAGGTCGTCCTCGAGCGACAGGAAGAACACGCTCTGGCCCGGATCGCCCTGGCGACCGGAGCGGCCGCGCAGCTGCCGGTCGATGCGCCGCGCTTCGTGCCGCTCCGTGCCGATGATGACGAGGCCACACGGGGGATCGTCGTTGCAGGCGAGCCGCTTGATCTCCTCGGCCGGGAGGTCGGGCCGCTCGATCTGCTGGCCGAACGGGGCCTCGTGCGCCGTGATCCCGCACACCTGACACTTCTTCACCCCGGGCCCAAGCTTGATGTCGGTCCCGCGGCCCGCCATGTTGGTCGCGATCGTGATGGAGCCCGGCTGGCCCGCCTGCGCCACGATCTCCGCCTCCCGCTGGTGGTACTTGGCGTTCAGCACCTCGTGCCGGAAGCCGCGGCGCTTGAGCATGCGCGACAGCGTTTCGGACACGTCCACGTTGACGGTGCCCACGAGGATCGGCAGGCCGCGCTCGTGCTGTCGCTCGACCTCGTCGAGGATCGCCTTGTATTTCTCGCTTCGCGTCTTGTAGATGAGGTCGTGCTTGTCCACGCGGCGCACCGGCCGGTTAGTCGGGATCACGACGACCTCGAGCCCGTAGATCTGGAAGAACTCGGTCTCCTCGGTCTCCGCCGTGCCCGTCATGCCGGCGAGCTTGTCGTACATCCGGAAGTAGTTCTGGATCGTGATGGTGGCCAGCGTCTGACTCTCCTCCTGGACGGCCACCCCCTCCTTCGCTTCCACCGCCTGGTGCAGCCCCTCCGACCAGCGCCGCCCGTGCATCAGGCGCCCCGTGAACTCGTCGACGATCAGGACCTTGCCCTCCTGCACGACGTAGTCCACCTCCCGCTCGTACAGGGCGTGTGCCTGGAGCAGCTTGTGGATGATGTGCAGCGTCTCGCTCTTCATGGCGTAGTCCGCTTCCACCTGGCGGCGACGCTCGATCTTCTCCTTGGGTGAAAGGCTCTCGTCGCGCTCGATCTCGTGGACGGCGTGCGAGATGTCCGGGACCACGAACAGATTCGGGTCCTGCGGCGACATCGTCTCGACGCCCTTATCGGTGAGGTGCACGGAGTGGCCTCGCTCGTCGAGCACGAAGTACAGGTCCTCCTCGACGTGACGCATCTTCTGCTCGCGCGCGGGAAGCTTGCGGTCGGCCAGCACGTCGAGCTCCACCCGCTGAACCTGGGACTTCACGCCCGGCTCCTGGAGCAGCTTCAGGAGCTTCTTGTTCTTGGGCATCCCGAGCTGCGCCTGGTACAGGAGGACCGCGCCCTCGTACCCCGTTTTCTCGTCCGCGAGGAGCGGCTCCGCCTTACCGATGAGATCGTTCACGACGGCGGTCTGCTTCCGCACCAGCTGCACGACCTGTGCGTTGAACTGCGCGTATTTCTCGTCCGCCTCGCTGCCGACCGCGCCCGAGATGATGAGCGGCGTGCGGGCCTCGTCGATCAGAATCGAGTCGACCTCGTCGATGATGGCGTACGCGTGGCTCCGCTGGACGCGCTGCTCCAGCGTGAACACCATGTTGTCGCGCAGGTAATCGAAGCCGAACTCGTTATTCGTGCCGTACGTGATGTCGCACCGGTAGGCCGCCCGGCGCTCGGGCGTCGACGGCTCCGTGTCGTCGATGCAGCCGACCGTGAGGCCGAGCCACCTGAAGAGGTGGCCCATCCACTGCGAGTCCCGACGGGCGAGGTAGTTGTTGACGGTGACGAGATGGGCGCCCCGCCCCGCGAGGGCGTTCAGGTACAGCGGCAGCGTCGCGACCAGCGTCTTGCCCTCGCCCGTCGCCATCTCGGCGATCTTCCCCTGATGCAGCACGATCCCGCCGATGAGCTGCACGTCGTACGGCACCATGTCCCACTTGAGGGCGTGGCCGGTGACCACCACTTCGCTGCCCACCAGCCGGCGGCACGCCTCGCGGACGGTCGCGAACGCCTCCGGGAGGACGTCGTTCAGGGCCACTTGGAGCGCCTTGACGTAGGCCGCCTCGGCTTGAGACAACCTCTGGCTGAGCTCCACACGCTGCTCGGCGTCCGGACAGTCGTGCTTCTCCCGCTTGAGGCGCTCGACCTCCGCGGCGAGCGTGCTGGTGCGCTCGGCGACGAGGCTGCGCAGCTTCGGCGTCTGGCCCTGCAGCTCGGCGTCGGACAGCGCCTTGAGCCGCTCCTCGTGGCGATGAATCGCGTCCACGATCGGGCGGACGCGCTTCAGCTCTCGCTGGAACTGGGTCCCGAAGATCTTGGTGAACCAACCCTTGTGCATCAGCCCTCTATTCGCGATACAGCCCGTGCGCCGCGATGTAGTCGCGCACCGCGTCGGGCACCAGATAGCGGATGGAGCGGGTCTGCCGCACGCGCTCCCGGATCATCGTGGCCGAAACGTCCACCGCCGGGACCTCGACCACGCGCCGGATGGCCGGATGCCGCGGGAGCGGCGCCCCGGGGCGCGCGAACACCACGACGTCCGCCAGCGCAGGCAGCGCGTCGACCTGGTACCAGGCGGCGAGCTCGGCGGCGGCATCCGCCCCCAACAACAACGTGAAGCGGTTCCCCGGCTCCCGCGCGGCCAGCGCCTGCAGCGTCCGGACCGTGTATGACGGAGCGGGGAGCGTGAGCTCGATGCGCTCGACCGCGAGCCGCGGGTTGCCCGCGACCGCAAGCTCCAGCATTTCCGCGCGCTGGTCGGCGCTGGCGCGGTGCGCCGCCCGCTTGAACGGCTGCACGCGCGCCGGGACGAACCGCACCCTCGCGTCGAGCGCTTCGCCCGCTGCCTCCGCGGCGATCAGATGCCCGACGTGCACGGGATCGAACGAGCCGCCGAACAGAGCCTCCACGCGAGGTCAGGAGGGCGTGGTGGTGCTCGAGTCGGCCGGGCAGGACTTGTCGAGCCCCTCAGTCTGCGAGAAGTAGCGGCGCAGATGCGTGCAGGTCTCCTTCAGCTCGTCGCCGTAGCCGATGACGCGGTAGCTGTCCACCAGCCGCATCAACGCGTCGGGGACGGGTGACGTCCCGGGATAGGTCGCAATCACGTCCTTGAAGTAAATGATCGCGGAATCGTAGGCGCGGCGCCGGAAGTAGAACATCCCGTTCTTGTAGTCCTTCTGGGAAAACCACTCCCGTAGCTGCTGCACATGCATCTGCGCCCGGGCGGCCGCATCGGTTCCGGGATAGCGCCCCGCCAGCTCCTGATAAATGGCGAGCGCCGTTTCGCCGTACGAGGGATCGAGCTCCGGCTTCCGCCACAGCCGCAGGTTCGCGTCGCCCGCCCGCAGCAGGGCCATGGGCGCGTACTCGCTCGTCGCATACTGGTCCGCGACCTGGCGAAACTCGTGGGCCGCCTGGACGCGGTCCCCCGTCTGGAAGTAACACTCGGCGAGATGGTATCGCACGTCGGCCATCTCGGGCTGACTGGGGCCCAGCTCGTACGTGACCCGGCGGAACGACACGAGCGCCTTGCCGAAGTTCCCGCTCCGAAACTGGGCGCGGGCCTTCGCCAACTCGGCGACCGGATCCGGCGCGGGCACGACGCGAGGGCCGTGGTGGCAGGCCGCCACGAGGGCGGTACCGACGATAAGCAGCAAGCGACGCATGATCCTCACGGTTTGTTCTGCGGTGCCGGCGACGGCGCGTCCGCCTTTCCGAGGGCGTTGATTTTCTCATGCGCCCGCTGGGTGATGGTATCGCCGGGCGTGCCGCCGACGAGTGCCTGCTGGTAGCTCTCCAGCGCCGCCGCCACGTCGCCCTGTGCCAGCCTCACGTCTCCCAGCCCGAGAAACGCTCCACGCACTACGTCCGCGGGCGCCCCCGGTGCGGTGGCCCGTCGGAACCAGTCCTCCGCCTCCGTGGGCTTCCCGCTATCGCGCAAACGCTGCCCCTCGACCAGCGAGCACAGCCCCAACCCCTCGCGCGCGCGATCCGCGACCGCGGGCTCCCGTTGCCGCCGGATCACGCCTTCGAACGCCGGCACGGCCGTAGCGCAATCGCGCGCCCGCACCGCGGCCATCCCGTATACGAACAGGAGCGAATCGGCCATGCGTGCGTCGGCGGCGGCCGCGATCGCTCCCGGCAGCAGCACCATCGCGCCGGCGGTATCGCCGCGATCGGCGGCGTCGAGCGCCGCCAGTCGGGTGTAGCGACCCAGCGGTCGGGTCGGAGCCACGGCCCGGAGCCCCGCGAGCCCCTTCGCCGCATCGCCACGGTCGTTCGCGGCGAGCGCGGCCCGGGCGACCCGCTCGAGACCGTCCGCCGCCTCCCCCGCCCGCGATCCGTCGCGCTCCCCGAGCAGCATGTAGGCGTCTACGGCGGTGGCGTAGTCGCCGACGTGCAGGGCCGCCGCGCCGGCTTTGGCATTCAGGTCCGCGCTGCCAGGATGGGCCTTCAGCCCGAGCTGGTATTCGGCGAGCGCATCGCGATACGCCCCCGCCGCGTAGGCGCGGTCGCCCAGCTCCTCATGGTCCGCGGCGCTCGGCTGGCAGGCGAGCCCCAGCGCGATGCCGAGCAGTGCCCAGCGTCTCACGATCTTTTCTTCCGCCCGGCTCGACCCGACGGGTGCATCGACGGCGGATCGCCGTCCCCACCGGAAGCCGGTACGGCAGCCGCCACGGCGTCGTCGTTGCGGACCAGCATGGCCAGGTACGCTTCCACACGCGGGTCCTCCGGCCGGCGCTCCCGGCATTCCTCCCACACCGCCTTCGCCGCGAGCCCGTCCCCGGCGAGGTAGCAGGCGAGCCCGAGCATGGCGGCCGCGTCGAGGTAAGCGGGACGCGCACGCACGATGATCTCGAAGTGCTCGCGCGCGTCGAGCGCGCGGCCCGCCTCGAGCAGCATGCGCCCCAGCTTGTACCGCAGGTCGTGAAACGCCGGGCCCAGGGTGAGCGCCTCGTGGTATTCCCCGATCGCCTGCGTCAGGCCGCCGGCCCCGAGGTACGCGTCGCCCAGCGCCGCGTGCTGGTTGGCCAGCTTCGCGGCCACATGGGCCGCGAACCCCTGCCGCGGCTCACCTCCGACCTGTGCGGCGCGCCGAAACGCGGCATCCGCCTCGGCTTCCCGCCCCAGCTCGTTCAGCACGATGGCGCGGTGCACCAGCGCTTCGACGTAATGGGGGTTGAGGGTCAGGGCACGGTCGAGCTGCGCGAGGGCCTGGTCCTGCTGGCCCACCAGCGAGTAGGACAGACCGAGCATGTGGTGCGCATCGGCAAACGCGCGGCCCGCCGTAACCACCTCCTCGAGGAGGTGGATGGCCCCGTAGTAGTCCTGCAGCTGGAACCGCTCCCGGGCCTGCTCGACGAGATGTTCAGCGCTGACGTCCATGAATCGCCTCGTACCAGCGGACGAATTGCCGAATGCCTTCCTCGATCCCCACCGTGGGCCGGTACCCGAGCTCGCGCTCGGCGCGGCGCAGGTCCGCCGCCGTGAGCCGGACGTCGCCCGGCTGGTCGCCGTGGCGCTCGATCCGCACCTCGCGCCCCAGCGTCCGCCCGATCAGCTCGATCAGTCGGTCGAGCCGCACCCGCGCCCCGCCACCGATATTGATCGGCTCGGCGAGCCCGCCCGGCCGCGGCCGGGCGGTCCATTCCACGGCCGCGAGGATGCCGTCCACGCAATCCGTAATATAGGTATAGTCGCGCTCGCTCGACCCGTCCCCGTGCATCCGGATCGGCTGTCCGGCGGCGATCAGCTGGGTAAACCGATGGATCGCGAGGTCGGGCCGCTGGCGCGGCCCGTACACCGTGAAGAACCGGAGGCAGGCGATCTGCAGGCCGTAGAGGTGCGCGAACGCGTACGCCATCAGCTCCCCGGCGCGCTTGCTGGCGGCGTAGGGCGAAATCGGCCAGACGGCCGCCGTGTCCTCGGCGAAGGGGGCAGGCGTGGCGTCGCCGTACACCGAAGACGACGAGCCGAACACGATCCGCCGGAGGCCGGCGCGGCGCGCCGCCTCGAACACGCGCACCGTTCCGGTCACGTTGGTGTCGCCGTACGAAGCGGGGTCCTCGAGCGAGGGGCGCACGCCCGGGCGGGCCGCGAGGTGCAGTACGACCGATACGCCGTCGAGCGGGAGCGCATCGCGAACGATATCCGCCTCGACGAGGCGGAAGCCCTTGGCCCGGCGCAGCCCGTCGAGGTTCCGCTCCTTCACGGCGCGGGGGTAGAAGGGATCGAAGTTGTCGACGCCCACGACCTCATCACCCCGGGCGAGGAGCGCTTCGCACACGTGCGAGCCGATGAACCCGGCCGCGCCCGTGACGAGCAACCGGGCGCTCACGCCGGCGTGAGCCCGCTGAAATACTCGATGGTGCGGCGCAGCCCGTCTTCGAGCGAGACCTTCGGCTCCCAGCCGAGGGTCTCGCGTGCACGCTGGATGTCGGGTTGGCGGACCTTCGGATCGTCCGTGGGGAGGGGCCGCTCCACGATGCGGCTGCGGCTCCCGGTGAGCCGCAGCACCAGCTCGGCCAGCCGGCGCACGGTGAATTCGTGGGGGTTGCCGATGTTCGTCGGGTCAGGCCCTCCGCGCTCGAACAGCCTCACGATACCCTCAACGAGGTCGTCCACGTAACAGAAGGAGCGGGTCTGAGAGCCGTCACCGTACACCGTGAGCGGCTCGCCCTGGAGCGCCTGCACGATGAAATTCGACACCACGCGACCGTCGCGGGGCCGCATGCGGGGGCCATAGGTGTTGAAGATACGCACGATGCGCGTGTCGAGCTGGTGGAAGCGATGATAGGCCATCGTGATGGCTTCCGCGAACCGCTTGGCCTCGTCATATACTCCCCGGGGCCCCACCGGGTTCACATTCCCCCAGTAGCTCTCCGGCTGGGGGTGTACCAAGGGATCGCCGTACACTTCCGATGTCGACGCGAGCAGGAATCGCGCGCCCTTCGCCTTGGCGAGGCCGAGAGCCTTATGGGTGCCGAGCGATCCCACCTTGAGCGTCTGGATGGGCAATTCCAGGTAGTCGATCGGGCTCGCCGGGCTCGCGAAGTGGAGCACGCCGTCGAGTGGCCCCTCAACCTCGATGAAGTTGGCGACGTCGTGCAGGATCAGCTGAAAGTTCGGATGGCTCTTCAGGTGGTCGAGATTCGACCGGTTGCCGGTGATGAAGTTGTCCATCCCGACCACCCGGTGGCCCAGTGCGAGCAGACGGTCGCAGAGATGCGATCCGAGAAACCCGGCGGCGCCGGTTACGAGGATGCGCATGCCACGGGGCGGCCGATGCTCTCATAGATGAACCCGAGGCGCGCCATGCGCTGCGGGTCGTACAGGTTCCGTCCATCGACGATCACGGGCCGCGTCAGGGCCTGCTTGATCCGCTCGAAGTCGGGATTGCGGTACTCCAGCCACTCCGTGACGATCGCGAGCGCGGCCGCGCCGTCCACGGCGTCGTACACGTTCTTGGCGTAGGTCACCCGATCCCCCAGGTGGCGGCGCGCGGACGCGAGGGCCGCGGGGTCGTGCACGCGCACCCGCGCGCCCGCCCCGAGTAGCTGCTCCACCAGCACGAGCGCCGGGCTCTCGCGTACGTCGTCGGTTTCGGCCTTGAAGGCGAGGCCCCACACGGCGACCGTGGCGCCGCGCAGCCCGTCCCCGAGGCGCCGCGCGACCTTCTCGAACAGCACGCGCTTCTGCCGCTCGTTCGCGGCCTCGACCGCTTGCAGGATGTGGAGCGGCACGCTGCGGTCCTCGCCCGTGCGGATCAACGCCTTCACGTCCTTGGGGAAGCACGATCCGCCGTACCCCGGCCCCGGGAACAGGAACGCCGGTCCGATGCGTCGGTCCGCCCCGATCCCCTTGCGGACGAAGGTCACATCCGCGCCCACGGCGTCGCACAGCAGGGCGATCTGATTCATGAAGGAGATGCGCGTGGCCAGCATGGCGTTGGCCGCGTACTTGGTCATCTCCGCCGATGACAAGTCCATGAAAATGATGGGATTGCCGGTCCGTACGAACGGCGCATACAGCTGCGCCATCACGTCCGTCGCCTCGGCCGAATCCACACCCACGATGACGCGGTCCGGCTTCATGAAGTCTTCGACCGCCGCGCCCTCCTTGAGAAACTCGGGATTGGCGCAGATGTGAAACGCGGTGGCCGTGTGCTTGGCGATTTCGGCGCGGACCCGCTCCGCCGTGCCGACGGGAACCGTGCTCTTGGTGACGACCAGCTTGGGGCGATCCATGTGCCGGCCGATGGTACGCGCTACGTCGAGCACGTGCTGCAGATCGGCCGAGCCGTCCTCGCCGGGCGGCGTGCCGACCGCGATGAAGATCACGTCCGAGCGCTGGATCGCCGCGCCGACCTCGGTGGTGAACTCCAGGCGGCCGTCGCGCTGGTTGCGGACGACGAGCGGCTCGAGCCCCGGCTCGTGAATCGGCAGCCGGTTCTGCCGGAGACTCTCGATCTTCGCGGCGTCTACATCCGCGCACACGACGTCGTTGCCCGTCTCGGCGAGACACGCCCCCGCGACGAGGCCGACGTACCCCGTACCGACGACCGCGATCTTCAGGGCGCCTGCCTCCGCCGCCGAGCCGTCTCGAGGGCGTTCCGCGTATCGACGACCAGACGCGCACACCGCTCCACGAGGCCGTAGTCGACGTCCGAATGATCGGTCACGATGACCACGCAGTCAGCGGCTGCGAGTGTTTCGGGCGTGAGCGGATGGGACGCGAGATCGATGGCCTCATCCTTGAGCTTGCCCACGTGCGGATCGTGATAGGAAACCGCCGCGCCGCGCCGCTGCAGCAGCCGGATCACATCGAGGGCCGGGCTCTCGCGGACATCATCGATGTCTTTCTTATAGGCCACACCCACCACCAACACCTTGCTGCCCCGCGCCGCGCGCCCCTGCTCGTTCAGGCCATCGACCACGCGGCCAACCCAGTACTCGGGCATCTCTGCGTTGATCTCGCCCGCCAGCTCGATGAATCGCGTGCGATAGTTGAGCGTCCGCATCTTCCACGCGAGATAGTGCGGATCGAGTGGGATACAGTGCCCCCCGACACCGGGGCCCGGCGTGAACTTCATGAAGCCGAAGGGCTTCGTCGCCGCGGCCTCGATCACCTCCCACACGTCGACGCCGAGTTTGTCGCACACGATCGCCATCTCGTTGACGAGCCCGATGTTCACGCTGCGAAACGTGTTCTCGAGAATCTTCACCAGCTCCGCGGCCTCGGTGGAGGACACGGCCACGAGGCGTTCGATCGCCGGCTCGTAGATCGCCATCGCCACGCGTCGACATGCCGCCGTGAGCCCGCCCACCACCTTGGGCGTGTTGTGCGTGTTCCACTTCGGGTTGCCCGGGTCCACCCGCTCCGGGGAGAACGCGAGGAAGAAGTCTTCCCCCACCCTGAGCCCCGTTCCCTCCAGCGCGGGCAGCAACAGCTCGCGAGTCGTGCCGGGATAGGTCGTGGACTCGAGCACGATCAGCTGGCCGCGCCGCAGGGTCTGCTTCACCGCGTTCGTCGCCGCGAGCACGTAGCTCACGTCGGGATCCTTCGTCTTCGAAAGCGGGGTGGGGACGCAGATCGACACGACGTCGGGGTCGCGCAGCCGCGCCAGGTCCGTCGTCGCAGTGAATTTGCCTTCCTTGGCGAAGCGCGCCACCTCCGCGCTCGGCACGTCCTGGACGTGCGAGCGCCCCTGGGTCAGGGCCTCCACGACGGCCTTGCTGACGTCGAACCCCAGCACGCGGAAGCCGGCGCGCGCGAACTCCATCGCGAGCGGCAGCCCCACGTAGCCCAGGCCGACGATCCCTATCAGCGCGGAGCGGTCCTGCGCTTTCGCGACCAGGACGTCAGCGGGGGTCTGGGCGCCGGGACTCATAGCGAGACGGGCGCCCCGCCCGTCGCCAACGAGCGCGTGGCCGCCTCCAGCACCCGGACCACCCGCACGCCGTCCTCCGCGCTCGCGCGGGGCGGCTCCATGCCCCGCGCCACGCGGACGAAGTGGCCGAGCTCGGCCGCGAGCGGTTCGACGTTGGGGATCTTGGGGATGAAGATGTCGCCCTCCCGGATGGACAGGGCCTCGCCGTACGACCCGTACTCCGGCGGGCGCTCCACGCCCTTGTCGTAGATCCGGAGCTTCTCCCGCGCCTCCATGTCGTCGAACACGACCATCTTCTGCGCCCCGACCACGGTGAGTTTCCGTTCTTTGTGGGGGTCCAGCCACGACAACTGGACGTGCGCGAGCACACCGCTCCCGAACTCCATGGTCAGGAACACGACGTCTTCCACGTTGCGCTGTAAGTAGCTCTTCCCGTGTGCGGCTACCCGCACCGGGGCCTCTCCAAGCAAGTACAGTGCCACCGATACATCGTGCGGCCCGAAGCTCCACAAGGCGTTCTCGTCGGCGCGCACCTGCCCCAGGTTGACGCGTAAGCCATACAAGTAGTAGACGCGGCCGAGCTCGCCCCCTTGAATCAGGGTCTGCAGCCGCTCGACTGCGGGGTGAAAGACCAGTAGATGGCCGGCCAGCACGGGGACCTTGCGCTCGGCTGCGCCGCGGGCGACCGCCTCGGCGTCCCGGGTGGTGAGGGCGAAGGGCTTCTCGACCAGGCACGGTTTCCCGGCCTCGATACACTGCAACGCGACCCGGGCGTGCGTCGTCGCCGGCGAGGCGATCACCACCGCGTCCACCCGGCTCAGGAGGTCTGCGACGTCGGCCGTCACGTGCACGGCAGGGTACTGGCGACCGATCCGTTCCCGAGTCTTGGCGTCCGCGTCACACACCGCCACCAGCTCGGCGTCGGGAAGCGTCGCCGCGGTCCGTACATGGTTCTTCCCCCACGCCCCGGCGCCGATCACGCCCATCTTGAGACGGGTCACCGGTAGAACCCGCGGATCGTGTCCACGACGTATCCGATCTGCTCGGGCGTAAGCTCGGGGTAGATGGGGAGGGAAATCACTTCTGCCGCCGCCCGCTCGGCCTCCGGGAGTCGGCCCCGTTTGTACCCGAGATGGCGGAAGCAGTTCTGCAGGTGCAGGGGCACCGGGTAATACACGGCGTTGCCGACGCCATGGCTCTTCAGATGCGCCTGGAGCTCGTCGCGCCGCTCGACCCGCAGCGTGTACTGATGGAAGATCGGTTCGTTGGAGCTGTCGACCACGGGCGTCCGGACCCCCGACACATCCGTCAGTGCCTTCGTGTAGGACGCGGCATGCTCACGCCGCTTGCTGGACCAAGCCGCGAGGTGCGGCAGCTTCGCGAGCAGCACCGCAGCCTGCACCGAGTCGAGCCGGGAGTTGGTGCCGACCTCATCGTGGTGGTACTGCTTCGCGCCGCCGTGCAGCCGCAGTTTGCGGAGCCGCTCGCCGAGCGCATCGTCGGACGTGACCATCATCCCGCCGTCACCCCACGCGCCCAGGTTCTTGCTCGGAAAAAAAGAGAACCCGGTGGCCCACCCGAGCTCGCCCGCCACGCGCCATTCCCGGTCGATCGAGCGGCGCGCGCCGATCGCCTGGGCTGCGTCCTCGACAAGATTGAGACCGCGAGCTCGCGCGATCGCCAGCAGACGCTCCATCGCGGCCATCTGACCGTACAGGTGGACCGGCACGATGGCACGCGTGCGGGGCGTGATCGCGGCCTCCACCGCCGCGGGATCGATGTTGAACGTCCCCGGCTCGATGTCGACGAAGACGGGTGTGCCACCGGCGTTGTGGATCGCCCCGGCCGTGGCGAAAAACGTGAAGGGCGTCGTGATGACCTCGTCCCCGGTGTTGAGCCCCAGTGCCTTGAGCGGCAGCAGCAGCGCGTCCGTCCCGCTCGCGCATGCGATGCCGTGTTTCGCGTGGGCGAGCCGGGCCACGGCAGTCTCGAGCTGCGGCACGGGGGGGCCCATCACGAACTGCTGGGATTCGATGACCGCCTGCAGGGCGGGCAGGACGTCGTCCTTAATCGCGCGGTATTGCGCCACGAGGTCCAGCAACGGGACGTTCACGGTTTCTTCCTGGTCAGGGTTCCGTTCGACTCGACGTAGGCGGCGCCGCACGCGGCGCATGCTGCCGAGCCGCCCGTGACCAATAGCCGCTCGCCGCACTGGCACATCCAGCCGACCCGACGGGCGGGCACGCCCACCATCAGGGCATACGCAGGTACGTCTGAGGTCACCACGGCACCCGCGCCGATGAAGGCATACTCACCGAGGGTCACGCCACAGACGATTGTCGCGTTCGCGCCAATGGACGCACCGCGCTTCACCCGCGTCTCGCGGTACTCGTGCTTGCGGGACACGTGGCTGCGTGGGTTCATGACGTTGGTAAACACGCACGACGGCCCACAGAATACGTCGTCTTCGAGCGTCACGCCCTCGTAGATCGAGACGTTGTTCTGAATCTTGACGTTGTTGCCGATCCGCACGCCGGGCATCACCACCACGTTCTGGCCCAGGTTGCAGCGCTCACCGATGGCGGCACCGGCCATGACGTGGGAGAAGTGCCAGATCTTCGTGCCCCGGCCGACCTGCGCACCGTCGTCGACATAGCTCGATTCGTGGACGAAGAACTCTGCCATCTAGACCCCGATCACCTTGACCTCGAGCTCCAGCTCGACGCCGGTCTTCTTGGCGACCGTTTTCCGTACGTGCTCGATGACCTTGAGCACGTCACTCGCCGTCGCGGTGCCGGTGTTGACAATGTAGTTCGCGTGCAACGAGGACACCTGCGCGCCGCCGATGGTAAAGCCCTTCAACCCGCATTCGTCGATTAGCGCGCCGGCGGTGCGCGGCCCGCCCGGATTCCTGAAGACCGAGCCGGCGCACGGCTGGTCGAACGGCGTCCCGGCCTTCCGCCAGCGCAGCAGGCGCGCCTGCAATTCCTTGAGCTTGGCGGGCGGCTCCTCGATCAGCGCCAGCTTCGCCTCGAGCACGATCACGTTGCCGAGGTTCGAGGAGCGGTACTTGAACGAGATCTGCTTGCGCGGGACCTGCCGGATCTTCCCCTTGGGATCCATCACGGTGGCTTCGGTGAGCACTTCCGCGAACTCGGCCCCGTGCGCGCCCGCATTCATGTACACGCCGCCGCCCACCGTGCCCGGGATTCCAATGAACCGCTCCACGCCCGCGAAGCCCGCCTCCGCCGTGCGGCGGGCGAGTAGCGGCGTGGGCAACCCCGCGCCCACGATCGCCGTCGCACCCTTCATCTCGAAGCGGTCGAGACCCTTCCCGATGCGGATCACGACGCCCGGGAACCCGGCGTCCTTCACGAGCACGTTCGAGCCGAGTCCGAGCGCCACCCACGGGAGCCCGCGGTCCTGTGCCAGGTCGAGCGCCTTGGCGACGTCATCGGGGTCGGCGGGCATGACGAGGTAGCGCGCCGGTCCGCCGATCCGGTACGTGGTGTGGCGGGCCAGGGGCTCGTTCTCGAGCACCCGCCCACGGAACTTGACCTTGGGAGCGGGCGGCGCGGCGGCGGCCGACGGCTTGGCGGCGGGTTTGCCCACCTTCCCCGCTGGCTTGGCCGGCGCCTTCGCTACGCCCGGACGGCTTCCCTTGCGGCTCCCGGTGGCCGGTTTTCGACGGTCGTTCTTTCGTGCCATTCTTGGAGACTCCTCACGCTACCCGTTCGGCTGCGCAGAGCGATGATCGCATCGCAGGCGGCGCTCGCGGCCGACATGGTCGTCGTGTACGGCACGCGGTGCATCAACGCCGCGCGCCGGATCGCGTAGTCGTCCGCCTGCGTGAACTTCCCGAGGGGCGTGTTGATCAGGAGCTGCACCTCGCCAGACACGATCAGATCGATCGCGTTCGGCCGCCCTTCGTGAACCTTGGCCACTCGCTCGGCCGGCACGCCGCGGGTCCGCAGGTACCGCGCCGTGCCCTCGGTGGCCGTGAGACGAAACCCCAGCTCGTGGAACCGCCGCGCGATCGGCAGTACGGTCGGCTTGTCCGAGTCGTTCACCGTCACGAAGATCCCGCCCGCGAGCGGCAGGCTGCCGTCGGCGGCGATCTGCGCCTTGGCAAAAGCCATCCCGAAGCTGTCCGCCAGCCCCATTACCTCGCCGGTGGAGCGCATCTCCGGGCCCAGGATGGTATCGACCCCGGGCAGCTTCGTGAAGGGGAAGACCGCTTCCTTGACCGCCACCCCGGGGAGCGGAAGGTCATCGGGAACCCCCAATTCGTCCAGGGTGTGTCCGACCATGACCGCCGCGGCAAGCTTGGCCAGAGACACTCCGGTCGCCTTGCTCACGAACGGGACCGTCCGGGACCCCCGCGGGTTGACCTCCAGCACGTAGACGACGCCGTCCTTAATGGCGTACTGCACGTTGATCAAGCCCACCACGCCGAGCGCCTCGGCGAACGCCTTGGTGTAGCGGCGCATCTCGTCCACCTGGCGATCGCCGATCAGGTAGGGCGGCAACACGCAGGCGGAGTCCCCCGAATGGACCCCGGCGTCCTCGATATGCTGCATCACGCCGCCGATGACGCACCGCGATCCGTCGGCCAGGGCGTCCACGTCGCCCTCGAACGCGTCCTCGAGGAAGCGGTCGATCAGCACGGGATGCTCGGGTGCGACACGCGCCGCCTTCTCGAAGTAGTCCCGCAGGGAGCCCTCATCGTACACGATCTCCATGGCCCGCCCGCCCAGCACGTACGAGGGCCGCACCAGCACCGGGAAGCCAATCCGCTCGGCCACCTTCACGGCCTCCTCGACGGAGCGCGCCGTGCCGTTGGCCGGCTGGGGCACCCCGAGGCGGTCGGCCAGCGCTTCGAAGCGCCCGCGGTCCTCCGCGATGTCGATCGAGTCGGGCGGGGTGCCGAGGATCGGGACCCCCGCCGCCTCGAGCGGTTTGGTGAGGCGCAGCGGCGTCTGACCGCCGAGCTGGACCACGACGCCCTTGGGCCGCTCCCAGCGCACGATCTCGAGCACGTCCTCGAGGGTGAGCGGCTCGAAGTACAGCTTGTCGGAAATGTCGAAGTCGGTCGATACCGTCTCCGGGTTCGAATTGATCATCACCGTCTTGAAGCCGAGCTCGCGGAACGCGAGCCCCGCGCGCACGCAGCAATAATCGAACTCCACTCCCTGTCCGATCCGGTTCGGCCCGCTTCCGAGGATCACGATTCCCTCAGCGCCGAGGGGCTCCGATTCGTTCTCGGCATCGTACGAGCTGTACAGGTATGGCGTCGCGGACGGAAACTCGCCGGCGCAGGTGTCCACGGTCTTGTAGGCGGGGTGCACGCCGAGCCGCCACCGCGTCTCGCGGACCGCCTGCTCGGGGATCCCGCGCAGTGCCCCGAGCTGCGCGTCCGAGAAGCCCATGCGCTTCATGCGGCGCAGGTCGGCGGCGCCGGTCTCGCCCGCGGGGAGCGCGGCGAACCAGCGCTCCGCCTCGAGCAGCTCTTCCATCTGAAACAGGAACCAGGGATCGACCCCCGACGCCTGCGCGACCTCGTCCACCGAGACCCCCGCGAGCAGGGCCCGCTTGATCTGGAAGACGCGCTCGGGTGTCGGCGTCCGCAGGGCCACCTTCAGGTCCTCCGGGCTGTCG
>Ga0193755_1000080_pt1 | contig 25339 bp, 12 predicted proteins | sample H1a2metaG_FD_144921 | JGI IMG/M metagenome (GOLD analysis project Ga0193755, IMG submission 144921) | Soil microbial communities from a riparian zone of the East river system, Colorado, United States - H1a2 | ecosystem: Environmental > Terrestrial > Soil > Riparian zone | place: USA: East River...
GAACTTCGGGTTCTGATCAAGCTTCAGGTCGGCTACAACGTCTTCGTGCAGTTCACGGCTGTTGAGCATCAACATCTTTGTCTTAATGTTTACCTGGTAGAACGGATCAGAATCGTCGCCGACCACCAGCTCGCCGGAGCGAACCAGGGTTGTGCCCTCTTTACCAATTTCAATGATGGACGATGCTCGATAAGTCGGTTTTATACGATACATCTCTACCGTCACCAGGGTGGTGACCGTCAGGACTATCGACATGATTAGCCACTTGCGACGCCGGATCGTGCGCCACATGTGACGAAGGTTGACCTTCTCCTCGCCGCCATAGCCATAGCCGTAGCCGCCCGGAGCGTAGTTTCTGTAACCCGTGAACCTGTGATCGCGGACCTCGAGATCCGCTGCCTCCCCGGCTACCACGTCTTGCGACGGAAGCTTTTCCAGCCCGACGCTTTCAACTGACATTCGTCGATCTTCCTTTTGCCCTCGGGAGCGCGGACGCTCGAGCCCGGCAGCGTTGAAGCCTCAACCTTCGGCCTCAGGCGGGCTGGATGCCGCGCTCCCAGAGAGCTTCAGTACCCGTATCGCAGGGGAATCCGGGCCGAGTTCACGCCGAAGGCCCTGAGCAGCGTGCCGCCTACTGACTTGAGGCGGCTGTTGGGGACTATGACTATGTCGTTGGCGAGGATTTGAATATCCTCCTTCTTGCCGTTCATTACCGAGGGGATATCTACCTTTAGCTCGGAGCGCTTTCCGGTCGTGGGGTCTTCGCGGAATATGATCCCGCGATCTCCGGCGGCGTTGAAGCTCATACCTTGCGCCAGCGAGATCGCTTGCCGCAGGGTCGTTCCGTCTTTGAGTACAAACGAACCCGGAGCGTTCACTTCGCCGGCGACGAAAAACATGTCAGTCTGCGGAATGTGGACTATGTCACCGGGCAGGATCGTGATGTTCTGGTCGAAGTTTCCTCTTAGCAACCCGTTAATATTCACCTTGATCAATTCGTACCTGGCATTGATGCCGGCGTCGGACATCGGGGAGGTTCGATCGGCCCTCGCGGATGGTTCTTCGGCTGAGGCTAGAGCGGTGCGGCTGTCCGCCGGCGATGGAGTGTTCCCCGCTGGCGGCCCGCCTTCCTCCAATCCTCTGGCCGCTATCTCGCGAATAATGAAGGCTGTCGAGCCATAGTTGTCGCTCAACCCTCCGGCAATGGTTATCAGTTTTAACAGCGAAGGCTGGCCCTCGATCTGATACAGACCGGCGCGCCGCACCGCTCCCTGCACAAAATAAGTGCGGCTGTTTATCTGCTTCACGGTGACTGTGACTTGCGGATCTTCGAGATACTGGCCGCGCAGCCGATCCGCGATGAGCTTTGCGAGCTCGTTCGGTGTCTTTTGTTGCGCAGCGATGCTGCCAAGGAACGGCGTCAGTATGGTCCCGTCAGCGCTCACGCGCAGCACTCGAGAGAGTTCGGGCGCATCCTCGATCACCACCTCTATCACATCGCTCGGGCCGATACGATAATCTTCACCGGGCGAAACGACGATGCCCGGGATTGATGGCTCGCTGACCGGCCGGCCAGGTGGCTGGAACTGATTCGGCTGCTGTCGAGTCGTTTGCGCGCTGATGCGTTGCGCCACGAATGACAACAACGTCAAGAGCCCAAGCACGACCAGAACTATTCTGGCCAACCTGCCGAGTTGGGCAGTAGCGATCTGATTCCGGATATACATGAACTATGCTCCTATTGCGACGGCGGCGGCGTGGGAGCTGCGAGTGACATGCTTGCGGCCGGGTTGGGCTTTTGGTTTGGCCACGCGGGCGTAAGTGACAGCGGCCACAAGCAGCAGGAACAGCAGCGCGTTGGACGGCAACTGAAGATTGAAGTCGACAAGACTGTGCACGAGGATTCCAAAGATGCCGGCGCCGCCTCCGATTGCAAATGCTCGGCGCAGCGAGTCCTTCGACTTCGCACCGCGCACGACCGCTCGAAAAATCGACACGATGAACCACAACGCAAGCACGCCCCCAACGATGCCGCCTTCGGCCACCAACTGTAGGAAATCATTGTGAGCCCGGTCCACCGCGTATGACCTCCCAAGCGCGACCGCTCCATCATCCTGACTGTAGATTGGATAAGCGGTCTCATAAGCCCCGAGACCGACTCCCATAAGCGGTTTCCCCCGGATCATCGCGATCGTGTCGCGCCAGACCCAGCCGCGGCTGCTAAAAAGAGTCTCTGCCTGTTGCGCCTGGCTTCCGGCGCTTTGGCTTGTTATTCGATCGATGATCTGGTTTGGTGCCATCCACAGCACGCCCGCCACGACGACGCCAGCTATCAACAGGATGAGGGCGGCAGAACGAGGCATGAAGAGGACCGAGGCGAGTCGAGCCGTCCCTTCTGCAGGTCGCCGGCCGCCCACATCCTGTCGCCTGGCGCTGAGCGCCGCGATGAACACCAATTCCGCGCCGAGGCTGATCATGCCTCCACGCGATAGCGAAACGATTGCCGCCATTGCCATCATCACAGCAGCAAAGACATACAGCAGACGAAGATCTCTGCCCGGCGCGCGAGCGATGACCATTGCAATCGGCAACGGCGCCAGCATCTCCATATAACCTGCGAAATGGTTGCGATTCACAAACGGCCCAAACGGCATCGCGTTCCGTGCGGTAAGAGTTCTCAACCAGTAGAAGCGCCCGTTCCAGGTGAAGTGCTGCAGGAGCGCGAACACCGCCAATGCAAGCCCCCACCCGATCAGGAAATTCGCGAGACCGAGCTTGCGATTGCTGCTCCCAAAGAAATTTGCGGCAATCAGAAACGACACGAACAAACAAGACAACGTCAACAACGTCGTGCGGGTCGCCTCGACATCCAGCGAGAAGCTCAATCGCTCTCCGAGGTGATCTGTTATGGCCAGACTCTGAACCAGCGCGAGCGCAACCAGCGCGACCAGCGGAAGTCCGACCGCCGGTATCCTTATCGTGACTTTTTTCTCAACAATGACCTTAACGCCCCAAAGCAGAATGAGTCCGGCAACAAGCAATTCGAAGCCGGCCACAGCCCACGGCTCAACCGCGCCGTGCGCGAGCGCGGTGAAGACCACTGCCGTAAGCAATCCAACCGATATCGCCCGATCAAACATCAGTTGACTTGTATGCGAGTTTATTCTGTCAGCCTCCATGGACCCTGGTGGACTTCGCTATGGCAGTCGCGCTTGCCGCTGCCTGCGCTGCGCCCGTTGCCAATTCGGTGACCATGAAGTCATCGAAGTAAACCGTGCCTCGAGTGGGCTCATCGTAGCTGAACCTGGGCCGGCGCTTTATTGTGACAAAGAGTGCGGGCGATTTACCGTTTGTTGTCCGCGGCGCGGTGAACTCGAGGACAACATGCTGCCAGCCGATCTCGCCGGGGGCTACCGGCCCGGAAGCGGCTATCCATTCGGACGATGTGGCGGTTGTCACCGCAACTCGCGGGCCTTCGGGGCCGACCAGTCTTTCTGCGTTTGCATAGCAGTCGATCCTGTACCGCGCGCCCGGGCGAACGATGATCGACTGTCTGATCTCGTTCTCAAGACGACTTGTGTCGCGCCCGACAAAGTCGATCCTGAGAGAACGCGCCCCGGTGCGCGAGGCGCCCTTCCCGATGCGGATCTTAACGTAGTCATTGTCGTACGTGATCCAGTCGAACTGCGCGAAGTCCCTGGGAATCTCGGCTTCAAAACTTCCATTGGAGATCAACTGATTGGCTGCATCACCTATTGCGGCGCTCCATAGATCGTGCGCGAGTCTCAAATGACCTGCGGCGACGAGATCGTTCAAGAACGCACCCGCCTCCCGAGAAACAAGTAAGGCGTTGGTTTTGAGCTGACCAAACACGTCCGCCGCGTGTTGGACCTCCGCTTGTCTCAGGAGAAACTGCGCCAGCGTGAGCCGCGCGCCCGGTTCGCCGCTTGCGATCGCTTCGACCGCGTCGAGGTTGCCGCCCGAAGCTCGCCACACCAGGTTGAGAGTCACGGGAAGCAAGCTTGGGTTCAGGGCGGCGGCGATCCGAAACTCCTCGATCGCCTGGTCAAGATTGGTTTGTCTTAGCAGCACGTTCGCCAGTTGCCAGTGCACTTCTGTTTTGTTCGGAGCGAGTGCAAGCGCAGCCCTTAGCGACTGCTCCGCCTCAACAAGATCCCCGCGCGATTCTTTGATGGCCGCCAGCAGCACCCGGTAGTTGAAGTTATGCGGTGAAAGCCGCGTGGCTCGAAACGCGCTGTCCTCCGCTCGCGCCGAGTCGCGCTCTTGTTCCAACACGGCGGCAAGCCGGGCATGCAACCGCGGAGAGTTCGCGTAATAGCCAGACGCGGCGGCGAGCGTGTCGCTGCTGAAGGTGACTCGTTCGTCGGTCAACACACCAACGATGAAGTTCGAGACGATCGCGAACACCAGTAGCGAGCACGCGGTCAGAGTTCCCACTGCAATTGCGAATCTCGCCGCGGTTTTGTTGACTGAGATTTCAAGACCGGCGCCGCGAATATCGAACTGATCAACAATGCTTACGAAGCTGGGTGTTTTCATCGGAGCGGAAACGGCACACTTCTCCCTCTGGAGTTGAACCCGTAAGGGAAGCGGCGCGGCGCGCCGCGAGGTGCCTCGCCGAGACTGAATCGGCTCTGGGTGTAATCACGATAAGGGCTCGTCTTTGGCTCAATCCTGGGCATGGAAAAGTGCAAGGGAAGGGGCAAACGTGGCGATTCCGAAGCGGGCCGCACCAACTTACTGGTACAACCCTTACGGCAAAGTTCACGGGACTGGCTCTGTCGCCGGAATCGTCTCGATTGAGCTGGCATAGAGTTCCGCGACCGGCTCGGTCTGGCGCGGTTAGAAGGCGCATGAGATCGCGGGCACACACCAACCCAAGTCCATACCTGGGTGAATGCCGGTCCTCGATTCTGCGCAGCTATAGAGACTCGCCGCCGTGCGCATTCTCACACTTCCGACTACTCAGGTCTATCCGTGAACATACGTAATTATGGCGAAGAGTCTCACGTATTGAGCAGACTCGGGTTGGCTCAACCTTCACGAGCGGTTGTTGAGATAGCGATGTGTGAAACCGGCTTAAGGCAGGACGGTTTACCCAGGGTTCATGTCTTTCCACTAGCCCAGGGGTGAACGCCTGGGCTAATGGAAAAACGCAATCGGTGGGGACCCGTAAGCGGCAGTGAAAGCGTGCCAGTCCAGGTATTACACCTCTGTTTGTATGATCCCTCGCCGAACTGCAAACAGAACGAGCTCGGTATGGTTTTCGAGTCCGAGTTTTCGCATGAGGTTTGCGCGGTGGGTTTCGACAGTTCGAGAGCTGATAAAAAGCCGGTCCGCTATTTCAGTATTGGAGTTGCCTTCGGCTGCAAGTTGAAGCACCTCCCGCTCGCGAGTGGTCAGTGTTTCATAAACATCCAGGGTGGAAGACTGGGTTCTTTGTACGAGAAGCTCAATGGCCCGCTCTGAAATCGACGGGCTGAGATGACGGTGTCCGGCAGCGACATCCCGAACCGCCTGCACGAGATCACTTGCCGCGGAGTTTTTGAGGAGATAGCCCGTAGCTCCGTTCTTAAGTGCCTCCAACACGTAAGCATCGTTGGCGTGCATTGAAAGAACGAGGACGCGAGTCTGCAAACCGTGCACGACGACCTGGCGCGTGACCTCCAGCCCGTTGATCCCCGGCATCATCAGATCGACTATCAGCACGTTTGGCTTCAGTCGCTCCGCCAGTCGAACCGCCTCCAATCCGTCGCCCGCCTCGCCTACCAGGCTGAAATCCGGTTCGCTCTCGAGCAGCGCCCGCAAACCCTGCCGAACAACGTGATGATCATCGGCCAATACTATCGTTGTGCTGTTCATGCTTCTCCTAATCCCAGCGCCTCACCTCGCGCCGAAGTCCCTTGGTTCAGAGGCAATTCGACTGTTAAGCGGCAGCCGACTCCGCTTGTCGCTTCGATATACAGATGGCCACCCAACAGAAGGGCGCGCTCGCGCATCCCGGTGAGCCCGCTGGACGAATGACTGTCAAGCGCGGCCCTGGAATCGAAACCGACACCGTGGTCTTCAATGACTACGCAAAGCATGTCGTCGTTGGACCAAACGCGAACGGTTGCCTCGGTCACGCCAGCGTGACGCGCAACATTGGTCAGGGCTTCTTGAACAATGCGATATGCTGCCGTTTCCACGCCCGGATCAAACCTTTCTTCAAGCCCCGCTTGCTCCAGCGTCACCTGAATATTCGACGATTCGGTGTACCGATTGAATTGCCACAACAGCGCCGGCAGCAGTCCAAGGTCGTCGAGTATCGTAGGTCGCAAGTCGAGCGACAAATCGTGCACCCTCGCAGTGACTTCGTTTGCAAGCGACTGCGCCTTTGCAAGAGAGTCGCGCGCTCGCTCAGGCGGCAGCCGCAGGCACGTCTCAAGAGTGAGCTTAAGCCCGGTGAGCTGTTGCCCTATCTGATCGTGCAACTCGCGCGCGATGTCGCGACGCTCGGTTTCCTGTAGCTCGACCAGTCGTTGTGAGAGCTTTTGCAGCCTCGCGCGGCCGGCGCATACCTCCTCGAACAGCCGCGCATTCTGAATGGCCACACCCACGTGCTGCCCAAGAGTCTTGAAGAAGCTGATCATGTCTTCGCTCGACTGGCTTCCGTTGAGCAGCAGCGCGGCCACGCCTTGAATCTGGCCCTTCGCAACAAGTGGAACACGAAGATAGCTCGTCCATTGATGAGTGCCGACCTTCAAGTCTGCCGGCGCAGGGCCGAGGTCGTGAAACTCCAGGCTCAGAAGCCCGTCTGGCTTCGGAATCGCGTCTTCATCGTGAAATCCGGCAGCTGGAAAGAGCTCCGCCTTCGCTAACATCTCGCCCGGCAGATTCCATGCGGAATGCATCTGAAACAGGTGCGTCGGCTCGTCGTACAAGAAAATCGCGCCGGCGGGGATCTCCATGTGTTCCACCAGGAGCCCCCTTAGACAGGCTAGAACTTCGGATAGCTCGAGCGAGTTGCTGACGGCAGCGGCCAGTTCTATGTTGCGTTGCTTGATCTGTTCCTCCAACCGCTTGCGTTCGGTTATGTCCTGTACCACGGCGACCGAGTAACTCGACTTGGAGTCTGAATCAGCAAGAAACACAGAAGTCGTATGCCCCCAGACCTTCGTGCCGTCCTTTCGCGCGTATCTTTTCTCAAGATCGAGGACCTGACGTGTGCCGGCCGTGATCTCGTCGACTTGCCGGCAGGTATCATCGAGATCGTCCGGATGCGTAATGTCCTGAACGGTCAGTCTCCGCAGCTCATCTTCGCTGTAGCCAAGGAATTTGCAGAACGCCGGGTTTGTCTGCAATAACCGTCCATCCTGGCCGGCGATCACCATACCGGCGCTGGTCTTCTCGAACGTTGCGCGGAACCTCTCTTCGCTCTGCCGCAGCACAACCTGTGATCGCTCGCGCTCGGCGATCAGCTCTTTCAAGAAGGTATTAGCCTTTGAGAGTTCTGCCGTTCTTTCTTCCACCCGGAGCTGCAGCTCATCGTGCGCCTTTTTCAGTTCGTATTCCGCAAGCTTGAGAGCCGTGATGTCGGTTATCGCGGTACGGTAGAGCGTCCTTCCACGATCGTCATCCTGCGCTGGAACGCTTAATAGCTGTACCTGAATAGAACCGCCGCCTTTCACCGTCAGACCCAATTCAACTGACGATTGCTCGTTGGCATGAACGCATCTCCGCAAATGATCCATGAACCTGCCGGCATCGCTCTTGGCGACATAGGCGACGAACGGCTTGCGGATCAACCGCGAACGCTCCGCACCCAACCTCATCGCGCCGGTCAGGTTGATTTCGTGGATGCAGCCATTGCCGTCCAGTGTGGCATAACCTAAAGGTGCGAAGTCATAGAGGTTCGCATAACGATCGCGAGAGTCCTCGAGTTCGTCGCGCGTCTCGCGCAACTCCCGGTTCTGGATTTCCAACTCGATCTGATGAACTTCCAGTTCATGCACGACCGTGTGATAGTCGTCGCTGACTCGTGGTTGACGCGAGCTGTCCCTCTTACCTGTCGCGCGCGTGGCTTTAAGAACGGACTTAAGCGTCTTATCCAGTTCGGCCTTGCTCATGGTGTTGTACTTTTTCATATCTCATCCTTTGGGGGGCCGACTCGGTGCTCTCTTCCGTGCTCGGTGATGTCCTCGATCGCCAGCAGGATCGTTTTGGGTCTGTTGTCTTCGCTAACGACCTGCCGCGCATTGAGAAGGACTTTCCTGCGCCCTATGCGCGGAAACTGGTGCTCGACCTCAAAGTCGTCGAACTGGCTATGTTTGGGGAGAATGAGTTCCAGGAGCGAACGCAGCTCCGGTATCTCCCATTGGCCGTTACCCAGTTCGTAGATAAGCTTGTTCTCGGTTTCTTCGCGCCTTACCCGGAAAACTTCATAGAAGGACCGATTCGCATTCTTTACCCGCAGATCGGCATCGAGCACGAGGAGCGGCTGGCGCACCGTTTCCAGGATTGCCGTCAAGTCCTGGGCGCGCCTTAGCGAGTCGATGTCGACCAGCACCATCACTGCGCCGTCGATCCTATTCTCCGCCGTCTTGTAAGGCCTGATCTGCATTGAATACCACCGGCCTGCCGCGTCCTGAACCTCTCGCTCAGTGACGCTAACCGTATCGATTGCTTTCAGGAATAGTTCTTCCAAATCGGGTACTCGAATATTGGGCTTTAGATCTTTGATAGGCCGCCCGACATCGGTAGCGATCAGGTTCAAGACCTCTTCAGCCAAAGGCGTAAAACGGCGAATGCGCAGATCGTTACCGAGCAGCACGATGGGCATGTTGATACAAAGTAGCAAGTTCACCAGGTCACTGTTGGCGCGGCTCAATTCAACGTTCCGATTTTGAAGCTCTTCGTTAACTGTAGTCAGTTCTTCATTGGTTGCCTGGAGTTCTTCTTTTGCCGTCTCGAGCTCTTCATTAGTGCTTTGCAGCTCCTCGTTACTCGACAGCGTTTCCTCATTTGCCGATCTCAAGTCCTCGTTGGCGCTTTCCATCTCTTCGATGACCGATTGCAGATCCTGCCGTGCGGAGGTCAACTCCCGTTGAAGCCTTTCGATCATCTTGTCCCTGGCCGATTGCTTTTGCGCTGGATGTTTTTCTCCGCTTGCCGCCATTTGTTTTGCCGGAAGGGCCGCCGGCTGCGTGACATCCTCAAACAAGATCAGAAAGGATCTTTCGGCCGCTCCTTCAATCGGGATTACCTCCAGATTGACGTCCCTGATTCGATCCTCGGACCGAACTTTCAGACCCTCCTTTCGCACGGGGACCTCTTTGTTCCTTGCCTGTTGGATTGCGGCGCGCAGCTCTAACGCCAGACCCTCTCGAGCCATCTTCGGTAGGTTGAAGCTCACACGCCCGGGTGCAGGCTCAAGAAATAGACCGGTGTGTCCCCGGACTTCAAGAATGTCCAGTCGGTCATCAATGACGACCCCGGCGGGTGCGTACCTGCTCAGCAGTATCCGATCCACTTCGTGCTGCATCTGAAACTCACCCTGGATGGTTGCACTCCTTGTATTGCCGTTGTCGACTCCCTCCGGCGGCTGGTTCGCAGCAACCACCAGGTCGAGGCGACTCGGCGTCGACTTTCTGGAATAGATCTTTTGCTTACTGCCCACCAGGGCAAACAGATCGGGGAAAATGCCGATGGTTTCTGAACTCCCCAGAATGAGAAATCCGGTTGGCTTGAGCGCGTAATGGAACATTGGCAGGACCCTCTTCTGCAGCGCGGCTCCGAGATAGATCAGCACGTTGCGGCAACTGATCAGGTCCATGCGCGAGAAGGGCGGGTCGTGGGCCAGGTTGTGCCTTGAAAAGACAACCAATTCGCGGACCGCTTTCTTGATCTGATAGCCGCCTTCCCACATAGTGAAGAATCGACGAAGGTATTCGGGTGACATCTGAGACGCAATGCTTTCGGCATACTTTCCGGTACGTGCCTTTTCGAGCGCCGCTTCGTTTATATCGGTGGCGAAGACCTGGATCGGCGGACCCTCAATGTTGCCCAGAAATGTCCACAAGGAGATGACCAGCGAGTAAGGCTCCTCACCGGTCGAGCACCCCGGCACCCATATTCTGATGGGAACCTCCAGCGATCGATTCTTTATCAAGCTGGGGAAGACTTTGACCTCCAGCGCCTCAACTGTCTTGGGGTCTCGAAAGAACTCCGTCACGCTTATGAGGATGTCCTGAAAGAGAGCCTTTACTTCGACCGGGTTGTCCCGGAGATGCTTAACGTAAAGCTCCAATGTGTCCAACTGGTGCAACGCTAACCTGCGCGCGATGCGCCTTCTGATTGTGGCGGGCTTGTAAGCGGAGAAATCAACACCGGTGGCGGACCGCAACAAGAGGAGGGTCTTGGTGAAAGCGTCGTCCGTTGCCGGCGACAAGTCTTCGGGCGGTGTAGCTCCGAAGCGAGTCACATAAGGATGGCGGCCAATCCTTGCCAACTCTTTCGCGATCTTGGCGGGTGGCAATACGTAGTCGACGGCGCCGGCCGCGACGGCGCTGCGCGGCATCCCGTCGTACTTCGCCGAGGCCTGATCCTGCGCGAAGGTTACGCCGCCCTCCGCCTTGACTGCTTTGAGTCCCTGCGCGCCGTCGGAACCGGTGCCCGACAATACTACCCCGATTGCTTTGCTCTTCTTATCCTTAGCCAACGAGCGTAAGAAATAGTCGACCGCGAGGTGGTGGCGGGTTTCTTCCAACCTGGGCGTTAGACGCAGCACTCCCTTCACCACGGTCAGATCTGTGTTCGGGGGAATGACGTAAACGCAATCCGGTTGAGCCGGCGTGCCGTCACTTATTTCGACGACCGGCATCTTCGTCCCTCTGGACAGAAGCATGGACAGCTTGCTCTCGTGCCTGGGATCAAGGTGTTGAACCAGCACAAATGCCATGCCGGTATCGACTGGCAGGGCAGCAAGTAATGCCGTGAATGCCTCCAGACCCCCCGCCGAGGCTCCCACGCCGACGATTGGAAATGAGTTGCTCCCGGTCTTCAGAGGACCAGCGCTTTCGGTAGTGCTTGGTTTGGAGATGTAGGAACGCCCGATGGACTTGCGCCTACGGCCACCCACGTTGCTTTTGGTAGCCGAATCAACTCGCGTCTTCCGGGCACGGTTTGCCCTAGGGAGTGAGGATTTTCTCGATCGCATTCTTTTTTTTCGTATCTGCGATCGGAGTGCTTGTCTCTGCGAGAGCAATCCAAATGTGCCGAGCCTCGTCGTCAAGCCTTTCAAGGGAGGGCGAGGAAAGTTACCGTGACTTCCTTCTTACCTCCACCATCGCAGGCAGACTTTGCTCGGTCACAAGCATTCCGATCACAGTTGTCCAATTGGGGACAAGGGCACGCAAGGTTTACTTCACGGGCTTAGAGTTCCCACACTCTAATTCAGCGAAACTCTCGCAATGACTCCGAGAGCCACACCATGCTACGCCCTGGCTCCCACTCGTTTTCAGCCTCATTGACCGGCAGCGTGATTTCTCCCGCTCGTGTTTACTGGCGGGTTAGCGACCGGGCCCGAAGAGGGTTGATTCACACCATGCACACGGGCGTCGGACTTCCGATGTTCCCTTCTGTCGTAGATTAGGAACAGCCAACACCTGGGGCATCGTGGGGACACCCAGTTGACTCTGTCCGGCTCAATCGAAGTTACAGTGCTTCAATAAGCCATGACGGAAGATCAGTTCGCGACGATGCAAACAGAGGCCGATCCTGATCTACTTCCGGTCCGGCGAGACTTTCTGCCTTCTGCCGGCAAACCTCATCCATCCCCCACCCTTGATCACCAATCAAAAACCTCAGAGAAACGAGCATCAAGAAAGTTGGCCCTTACTTCCCCAACAATAGAAATGGTCCTTCGCCAATCCAATGAACTGGAGCAACACTCCAGGTCGTGGGATTGCCAGGCAATCTCAAAGGGGCACTCAGTGCAAACACTGGACAACCCGGGGAATTCGTTTGAAGCGGGAAGTGGGAAGACATTGCCTTTGGTCCGTTCTCCTGCAAGTCCGGGCACGTAAGCGTGTCTCGACGGATCGCGGTCACAGCAGCAGCAGTAATCCGCCAATCCGTCTCAAAGATTCCACAAGTCCCGACTCCATTAGCGTAAGGTAACAAGCCAAGGCAATTGTGAGTATCAGCATAAGTTTGATTATCGTGTAGGGATTTTCCCTACACAACGCTCGCTCTCAAGCGCGCGGAACTAAATAGTTAAAGTCACTGTTGGGTGTTTTCTATCGAACAAATCGGCGGAGCCAGGCGATGAACATCGGTAGTTTTGCTCCTACTCCACTAACCCGTTCTGGATGGCATAGTGAGTAAGTTCCGCGCTGGTTTTCATGTCCATCTTCTCGAGAATCCGCGCCCTGTAGGTGCTGATGGTTTTGTCACTGAGCGAAAGCAACTCGGCAATCTCCTTGACTGTTTTCCCGGATGCTATCAGGCCCATCACCTCGAATTCACGATCGGACAGAGCTTCGTGTGGCGGTCTGTCAGTGCCCCTTTCAATATCAACTACGAGCTTTTCGGCCAGAGTACTGCTGACATACCTTCCGCCGCTGGCCACTTTGACGATCGCCTGTACAAGCTCCTCTCGCGAACTGCCCTTGGTGACGTAGCCTCCGGCGCCTGCCTTGAAAGCACGGCGAGCGTACTGTTCTTCGGAATGCATACTGAAGATCAATACTGGCAGCCTGGGACGGATGTGCTTCAGTTCCTTCAGGACCTCGAGCCCGTTCCTTGCTCCGAGGGAAATATCCAGAACCACGGCATCCCAGTTTTCATTGCGAACCATGCTCAGCGCTTCCCGCGCAGTGCTTGCCTCGCCGAATACGGCTTCTCCGGGTCGCTCGTCGAAGATCCGCTTTACGCCATCACGAACAACAGCGTGATCGTCTACTATGAGAACTCTCAGCATGCCTTGCCCTTCTCCCTGCGCTCTCGTCAAACTTCCAAGTCCGATTATACCGCGTCGTGTCATCCTGTGCCGTCCTTCTCGGTTGACGCTTAGGAGCCCGATGACCCTCCGCGAGCTACTCTTCCTTTCATGGCCTGACGGCTCCTGCTCAGCACTGTCAGGATTTGATTGACTGATTTGCCTTGGGTGTCTGCTTTTGGTACTATCGCGCGCGACTACCCTTCTGACCGCTCATTAGCCAGTTGAGTACGCTGTAATCCCGCAAGCACACGGGGAGCTAACGCGGAACCATTGCATCCCTATAGCATCAAACCAAACGATCAGCGGATGATGACACACCAAGAAAGCTCCACGCCAAACTCGGTTTAAGCAGCCGCGCCAAACCGAGAACTGGAGGTGACCATAATGCCACCAGAGTTACGGAAGACCGGCATCAGTGTCGTCGGCGATATCCCCTGGGGCACACACTTCTGCTACTTCTACGAGACACAACAAGACCTGCTCGACACTTTACTGCCCTATTTCAAGACCGGATTGGAGAACAAAGAGTTCTGCCTGTGGGTGATTTCGAACTCCGAGCTGCTGACAATAGAGGAAGCGAAAGCGGCGTTGCGAGAAGCAGTTCCCGATCTTGACCGCTATTTGTCGGACGGAAGCATAGACCTGGTTTCGCACGATGAGTGGTTCCTCGATGGAGGCGCTTTCGATCTTCACAGAGTCGCGAATCGATTCAAAGAGAGACTTGATGAAGCTCTAGCCAGAGGCTACGTTGGAATGAGAGTTAACGGAAGCCCTGCCTGGTTACAAAGAAAGGACGCGGAAGGGCTTCGACAATTCGAAGAAGAGGTCGATAGATTATTCCCCAAAGAACTCATAATCGCGTCGTGCACTTACCCGCTCGCAACGATTAGAGGCATTGATATCTTTGACATTGTGCGCAGACATCAGTTTGCAATTGCAAGACGAAGCGGTGAGTGGGAGGTCGTCGAAACTCCCGAGCTAACGCAGGCCAAGGCTGAAATAAAAAGACTGAACGAAGAGCTAGAGCAACGAATCTTTGACCGAACCAGAGAACTTGTCGCGGCAAATGAGTCGTTGAAAAGCGAGATCGATGAGCGCAGTCGCATGGAGCAGGAGCTGCAAGAGCGCGCGGCGGACCTTGCTGAAGCGCAGCGGGTGGCAAAACTCGGAAATTGGATTTTTAACCTGCGCACAAACAAGGTTTCCTGGTCGGACGAACTCTATCGGATTTTTGAGATTGAAAAGCCGGACTTTGACGGCTCCTACGAATCATTTGTGAGTCTTATCCATCCCTACGACCAACTACGAGTTCTCGCGACGAACGCTCAAGCACGAACCAAGGGGTCACCATTCGATATCGAATACCGCATCATCACGACAAACGCCGAGGTTAGGATCATCCGAGAGGTCGGATACGCCGCCCAGGATGAGGCAGGCACTGTCATTCGCCTCTTCGGCACTGCTCAAGACATCACCGAGCGCAAGCAGGCCGAAGATGAGCTCAGACGCCAGAAGGAGATTCTCCAACAGATCTTCGATCATATTCCCGTCATGATCAGTTTCGTTGACGCGGAGGGCCGCATCCTCCTGGTCAATCGTGAATGGGAACGCACGCTGGGCTGGTCGCTGGACGAGATCCGACGGCAGAACCTCGATATCTTTGTCGAGTGCTATCCTGACCTCCAGTATCGCCAACAGGTCCTGAAGTTCGTGGCCGAAGCCAAAGGTGAGTGGGCCGATTTCAGAACTCGAGTCAAGGGTGGGCTGGTGATCGATACGACCTGGGTCCGGGTCCAGTTGACAGATGGGACAAAGATTGGCATCGGACAAAACATCACGGAGCGCAAGCGAGCGGAGGAGAAGCTGCGACAAGCCGAGACGGAGCTTCGACTTGTCGTCGACACAATTCCCACGCAGGTTGCGAGTACTCTGCCTGATGGCTCCCTCGATCTGGTCAATGAACGTTGGCAGGAATATTTTGGCCTTTCGTTGAAGGAGGCACAAGGTGGAGGGTTGAAGGAGGTTATTCATCCCGAAGATCGTGCAGAGTACCTGGTCCACTGGCAAACCGCATTGGTGACCGGAGAGCCTTTCGAGCGGGAAGCTCGCTTGCGGCGGGCTGACGGACAGTACCGCTGGGTCCTGAGCCGAACGGTGCCACTGCGCAATGAGGTGGGAACTATCACCAAGTGGTATGGTACCGGTATCGATATCGAGGACCGAAAGCGCGCTGAGGAGCACCTCAAAGCGACAAGCGAACAGTTGCGCGCACTCTCTGCGCGTCTAAGCTCTGCACGAGAGGAGGAAGGGACCCGAATCGCGCGTGAGCTTCACGATGAGCTGGGCTCCGCATTAACGAGTCTGAGGTGGGATCTGGAGGGTATTGATAAGCTTTGTTCTGAATCGGGTGATCAGGTCGACTCTTCACAGGTGCGGGAAAATATAAAAGGCCTCCTTGGGCTTATAGATGCAACCATCAACACCGTAGTCAGGATCTCCACAGAACTGAGACCAAGCATCCTCGACGATCTGGGTTTAGTTGCCGCCATCGAATGGCAGGCACAGCAGTTTCAAGCGCGCACCGGAATCGTCTGCCGATTCGATTCCTTTCTAGAAGATCCTGGCTTGAGCCGGGAGCAAACAACCGCCGTCTTTCGCATCCTTCAAGAAGCTTTGACGAATATTCTGCGGCATTCGCAGGCAACCAGAGTGAATATCATGTTAGAAGAACGACACGGAGACCTCGTCCTAGAAGTGAAGGATAACGGGAAAGGAATTACAGAAGAGGAAAGATCCGGGCCGCGATCTCTGGGCCTAATAGGGATGCGAGAACGCGCTCAACTCGCCGGAGGAAGGATCGAAATAATCGGGGCAACGGGAAAAGGAACGGTGCTCACCCTGCGAGTCCCCATTAACGGTCCTGCAGCCGATGACGGTTGAAAGCTTGGCCGCGCAGCGCCTGCCGAGGCGAAGACCGCTTTTCCCGAGCGTTCGTCAACGCTTCACATCATCACCAACAATGTGATCATTCCCTCTGAGAATTTGCAGCATGCCTTCGCAGTTATCCGCTTAGCCTGGTCTCAAATGCAAGCGCCCGCTCTAACCTTCAGCTCTTACTCGGAACGCGGACGGTGAGCACGGTCCCGATTCCGGCAGCACCCGTGATTTCGATTGTTCCTCCGGCCAGATAAACTCGCTCACGCATTCCGGTCAGTCCAAGAGATCGAGGGTTCATTATCTCCGCTTCAGTGATCCCTCTCCCGTCGTCCCTTACTTCGAAGACGAACTCCCCCTGCTCCTCCTGAATGGTTATCGTGACCCTGGTTGCGTGGGCATGGCGCAGGATATTTGTAAACGCTTCTTGAAGAACGCGGAAGACTGCGGTCGCCCGGTCCCTGGTCAGATCAACGTTCTCGATAAGAGAATGACATTGGCAGGGGATTCCGCCGCGGGCGGCGAACTGCTCGCACTGCCATTCTATGGCGGCTACCAACCCGAGGTCGTCCAGGATGCTTGGCCGGAGTTCCGCGGAAATTCTTTTGACGGCGTCGATCGTCTCGTCTGCCAGACTCGTCATACTTGCAAGCTTCTGTTGCAGAGCTGAGGGAGTCATCTCACTACCGTGTCCGGACAATGACCTCTGAACCTCCTCGAGGTCCAACTTCAGGCCAGTAAGAGCAGAGCCTAACTCATCGTGAAGCTCACGCCCAATGCGGGTTCCCTCCTCCTCTCTCGCGGATCGAAGGCTTGCGGAAAGGGCGCGTAATTGGGCGCTTGTAGCTTTGATCTGCTCCTCAGCTCGCCTGCGCTCGGTGATATCCCTGGCCATTCCACGCACGATAGGTTTGGCGACGCCTTCTGTGCGCAGAGTGTTGTGGTATTCCCAGATACGTCGTTCCCCCGTGCTTGTTTGAGCAACCATCACACCACTCGCGACTCCATCCTTGCGTAGCGTGGCCAGATAGTTGTCAAACCGATCGCGAAGATCGAGGGGCAGAAGGTCGCGGATATTCCATTTCCCCACATAATCTTTCCCTTCATATCCCAAAAGCTTGATCGACGCGCGATTTGCCGAGAGTATCACCCCGTCCAGGTCGTGCGTGCATATCAACTCGGTGCTGTTCTCGACCAGATCGCGATAACGCTCTTCGCTCTCGCGCAACTCTTCTTGCACCCGCTTGCGCTCGGTCACATCACGAGCGATGCCATGTATACCCACCGGAACTCCGTCCTGATGGATGAGTCGGGTATTGACCTCGAAGGCGATCCGGCGGCCGTCCTTCGCGACAATCTCGAGGTCATAAACCGTCTCTGTCTCACCCGCCAGCTTCCTTCTGATCATCGAGCGCGCTCGCTCGAGGTCCTCAGGTGCAATGATCCGAGCGAAGTTCATCTTGAGAGCTTCTTCGCCCGAGTAACCAGTAATCTGTTCGACTGCTTTGTTAACCGATATGTAGTTTCCTTCGAGGTCGTGAGAGTAGATGATGTCATGCGCATTCTCCACCAGATCGCGGTAGCGCTCTTCGCTCGCACGCAGCGCTTCCTCTGCCCGCTTGCGATCGGTTACATCCTGAACGATACCCAGAACACACGGCTTGCCACGCAGTTCAATCAGCTCCAGTGACAGCAGCACATCGCAGATTTCGCCCGACTTCTTACGAAACCGGGTTTCCAGGTCGCGGAGTGCGCCCCGCTCGCGTAAGGTCTGGGCCATTGTCGTTCTATGGTCTGGAATCGCCCACAACCCCAGTTCCAGGCTGGTTTTACCTAGAACCTCGCTTTGCGAGTAGCCGGTCAGTTGCGAAAATGCGGTGTTCACTTCCACGAGGCGGCCGTCTTCGAGAACGCTTATAGACAATGCAGCAGGGCTGGAATGAAAGGCTTTCGAGAATCTTTCCTCTGACTGTCGCAGAGCCTCTTCAGCCCGCTTGCGCTCGGTGATGTCTCGCAAGATAGCCACTACCCGGTCGACGCCATCGGGCCCTTCGACCGGAAAGTACGATATGAATAGGTCCCTTGCTCCCAGTTTGGGATATGTGTATCTGAGCTCGTAGTTGACGGTCTTCCCTTGTAGGCACTCGTCTACTTTCGGCTTGATGACCTTTTCAAACGTCTCCTTGTCCAGGAGTTCCGGCATTAGCTGTCCCACGAGTTGTTCTCTCTCCATGCTGCGATAGCGCAGGAACGCACGGTTGGCGAGGAGGTAGCGGTATTCGCGGTCAACAACCACGATCATCTCTTCTAAACCTTCCACAACTTTTTCGTATTCTTGCAGTCTTTCTTCATCCCGCTTCCGTCCCGTGATATCTCGCGCGATACCAATGAGACCTATGACCGTTCCTTTAGAGTCCTGGTACACATCTTTCGTCGTGAGAAAGGTACGCGTCATTCCAGCAGCAGTGTAAGTTTCCTCAAACGTCTGCGCCTTGCCGGAGGCCATCACCTCCTGGTCACGCAGCATAATCTCTCTACCCGTTTCAGGCGGGAAAACGTCAGCGTCATTTCTTCCAATGATCTCCTCCGCCGGTTTGCCGATAAACCCCGCGCCTGCGGAATTGATCATCTGATAATGCCCCTGGCAGTCTTTCACGAAGACGGCGTCCGGGGTTCCTTCAACGATGGCACGCTGGAAGTTGTGACTTTCCCTCAGTGCCTCCTGAGCTCGTTTTTGCTCGGTGATGTCTTGCCCGATGCCGATACTGGTCCCATCCGAAAGTCGAATGTGTGCCCAAGTCGTGTCTATCACTCGTCCGTCTCTGACTTTCGTCCTGAATTCCGCCCACCTCCCACTTGCTCTGGCAATAAAATCCAGAACATTCTGGTGATCCTGCGGATCAGGGTATTGCTGCCGAAGCACGTCAAGATCTTGATTTACTGTCTCTTCCAACGACCACCCCAGCGTGCGCTCCCACGCTCGATTTACGAGCTTGAAGCGGCCATCCTTGCCGATGAAACTGATAAGCACAGGGATATGGTCGAATATCTTTTGCAGGACTTCCTTCTGCGCCCTGAGTTCCGTTTCATCCCCCTTGCGCGCAGTGATGTCGGTCGAGATCCCGCCGATCGCGCATATGTCCCCGGCGGCGTTCCGAAGCGGAAACTTGTGGACTATGTAGGTGTGCGGGCCGTCGGCGTAAACGGCATCTTCTTCGGACTCCATTGCGCGGCCAGCTCGAAGCACCCTCTCATCGGTAGCACGAAAAGCGGCCGCCAGCTCCGGCGAAAACACTTCGGCGTCGGTTCGCCCCAGGACTTGTTCGGAGCTCAAGTTGAAAGTTTGTTCGAGCGTTCTATTCACTTGCAGATAGCGGCCCTCGGTGTCCTTCAAGAAGATCATTGCCGGGCAGTTCTCCAGGATCGCTTGCAGGTGCACCTGACTCTCGCGAAGTGCCTGCTCTGCCTGCTTCCGCTCGGTGATGTCCTGCCCGGTTCCGAACATCCGGGTGACTCGACCCAATTCATCCACAACAACCGCACCTCGGGATTGCACTATTCGAATCGTCCCATCCGCGCGGATTGTGCGGAACTCAATGGTGTACGGGTTCCCGTCTCGCTTCGCTCTCTCGACGCTGTCGACGAAGGCTTCTCTATCCTCCGGATGCACACCCTGGATCACGTCTTCATAGGTAGCGCCAAACCCTCCCGGCTTCACCCCCCAAATGCGATACATCTCATCCGACCAACTCACGGTATCGGCGGGGATGTCCCACTCCCAACTGCCAATATGTGCCAGGCGTTGAGCGTCCACCAGTTGCGCCTCTCGCTTCTTGAGTTCCACGTCCGCCCGTCTGCGCTCGGTTATGTCGAAGCCTGTTGCGATGATCGTCGGCTGGCCATCGAATTCGATAACACCAACGCCATAATCAACCCATCGCTCCTCGCCGCTCTTGGTGACAATCTTGAATTCCCCTCGCCCAGAGGAAGGTTTACCCGTTTTTCGGGCGAGCCTGCCTCGGACGATCGCATCGCGAGAATCCGGGGGGACGAGGTCCCAGAGTGTCATTCCTAGAAGTTCCTCTTGCGAGTAGCCGGTCAGAACCTCGAGCGCGGGGTTCACGTAGCGAATCTTGTCGTCCTGTAACATTGCTATAGCAGACGACGTAGTTTCTGCGAGCGCGCGGAACCGACGCTCGCTCTCGCGAAGCGCGTCTGCCGATCGCCGCCACTCGACAACGATTTGAACAAGAAAGAATATCGCGCCGGCTTCCAATAGACTAAGCACAATCCCTGGCGTCTCACCGGCCCCACTTAGGAGCGAGAGAAACCCGTAATCTCTCCTTCCCAAGAGCGTCAAGCCCTCGCGCGCTGCCATTAGCCCTAAGGCTAAAGTAAAAAGCGCGATGCGCCAGTCCCGCAACCGGCGAAGCAATACCACGGACCACGCCATGCCAAAGGCAATGGCAGCTAATCGAATCACTATTGAAACAATGAGAAAGGAACCCATAGCGGATTCTCCAGGCGCCGAATAGGACGTGCGATCGAACCGCTCGTGACCCGGATAGTGATCACGACTTCCTGAGCAAGCGTGCGATTAGAATGAGATCAATCCTGTTGCCATGATCTTGTCACTTTGCCGGGCGCGTATCCAGCGCTTCGCACAGTTTTCGGCGAAGCTCATCAACTGAATGAGGCTTCGGAATCAGCGCCGCGCCGGCCTCTTCAATGAGTTCGTTCTGAATAGAGTACGAACTCGCCCTACCAATGCCCGGCCCCCTAAACTGATCCATTATCTTGGCGCGCGGGTTCAGCACCTCGTCTTGCACGACTAGCTCCACGACATTTCCACCAAAAACTTCCTCTGCTTTCAACTGATAGAGAGTCTCAGCAGCACTGTTCGAGAAGGTGATGGTCTACCAAGCCGGCAGGAACCGCAATGAAACTCTTATCTATTTCGCTTGCCACGCAGCAGTGAGCGACGCTTGAGAAGACTACTGAGTTGGCGGCTGCCGGCTCAGCGGCAATTCATTGAACGGATAAAGATCCGCGCGAGCATAACACACTGGGCCAAGAATGAGAATGTGTCGAGGCTAGGAATCTGAGCCGTTGAAGTGTATGGAGGCGGCGATCGGAATCGAACCGATGGATAAAGGTTTTGCAGACCTCTGCCTTACCACTTGGCTACGCCGCCACTCATTGTCAAATGAAAAGCGAAGGCAACCACTCCCGCCGTTGAGATGTCGCCTTCGCCTTGAAAACTTTGGAGCGGGAGACGGGATTTGAACCCGCGACTTCGACCTTGGCAAGGTCGCACTCTACCGCTGAGTTACTCCCGCTCGAAGAGTTGCATTCTAGCGGCCTGTAAATTGATCTGTCAACTTAGGCCCGTTTCTGGGTTCTATTTCAGTTCCTTCCTCATCACTAGCGCGTCTTCGATCGGCCCTCGATAATAATCCCTGCGCCGGCCGATAAGCTTGAATCCGAGCTTCCCGTACAGCGCCTGAGCCGCTTCGTTCGAGGCCCTCACCTCGAGTATCACAAGCAGAACACCGCGACACGCCGAGTCGTCGATCGCCGATTCCAGGAGGCTCCTTGCCACACCGATCCTTCGATATTCCGGGCGCGAAGCTACGTTGTTGATATGCAATTCGTCCTCGACAATCCAGCCCGCAAAAAAACCGGCGATTGCCGGACCTGGGTGAAGATTCCTCGCCACCATCATTAGCGAGTTGGGATTCGTAAACAGCTCCCGCCGATAGGCATCGTATCCCCATCTGTTCAAGCCGCTCATCTCCTCGATCTCGACGACCTCGATCAAGTCTTGCTCACGCATCGGCTCAACAAGATAGGACCGAAACATGGCTGAATACTGCTCGGGTGATATGTCGCTCAGTGACAAGAATCGATTCCTCCCGGTTTAGAAGAGTCATACAGAGCAGTCGGCCCGTTTAACCCTCTACGGTTGGCGGCGGACCCGGTCGATCTTCGAGCCCAGTAGTCCCTTCGCCAGCTTAATCTCTGCTTCAGCACGCTGTACGTAGCACGCCGCGACGCCCTCCACAGTTCCCGCCTCGTTCTTTCGATACTTCAAGAAGGCCAGCCGTGCGATTGCTTCTGCCCTTGAAGGATTTGATCGGTGAATCTCCCAGGCTCCCGACAACAGGCCATCGCTTCGCATCTCGCTCGTTAATGTTGCCACCCCGACGGCGTTTTCGGCGGCCGCATCTCCGACTAACACCAATCTCTCGATGTGCGTCACGCGATCAAGCGCGACCCGGAATGTTGACACAAGCGCCTCGTTCTCGGCAACGGGCGCACCCTCGCAATCAAGCGAGAACAACTGCGAGTAGACTTCGCCCTTGTAGGCATTTACCAGCGAAACGACTGCGACTCCAGCTCCGGCATCTGCCGCGGTCGCCTCAAGCGACGTCACGCCGAACAGGGGTTTGCCGGCCGCGGTCGCGAAACCTTTCGCCGCCGCGATTCCCACTCGAAGCCCGGTGAATCCGCCAGGCCCAACGCACACAGCAAACAGATCGACGTCGGCAATCGTCAGCCCCGCGCCGCGAAGCAGCCCGTCTATTTCGACCCACAACTTCTCAGAGCGATTCTCGTCGAGTTTGTTATTCAGCGACTGTACCACCCCGCCGTTTCGCGTCACACAAAGGCTGGTCACGCTTGACGAAGTGTCGATTGCGAGGAGTACAGGCGCTGATGCAGGGGGGTGGTTGGACAGGGCTGTCATTTGGGAATCAGGGTGGACCCATCAAACTTGAAATCCGCAAAAAGAACTACTCACCAAGTTTGACCGCTCAAGCGCGGATTATATATTCTGCATACGGCTCGAACAACCTCTAGGACAAAGGCTGAGTTCACACGCGCGGAAGTCCCGGCGCACGCTCGTCCCCGACACAACAAAGAGCCGGCTGCTGTTCGATCATCATCCTATGCAAGAACCTACGCCAATGCTCAGGCAGTACCAGGAGATAAAGCGCCAGCATCCCGGGACACTTCTCTTTTTTCGCCTTGGCGACTTTTACGAGTTGTTCTTCGACGACGCTGTCATTGGTGCGAAGGAGCTGGAGATCACCTTAACCGCGCGTCATCGGGAACGTGGAAACCCGGTGCCGATGTGCGGCGTGCCCTACCACGCGGCGAGCGGGTACATCGCGAAGCTTGTCCGCAAGGGCTACCGCGTTGCGATATGCGAACAGACCGAGGACGCAAAGAAAGCAACAAAGCTCGTGCGCCGCGAGGTTGTTCGCATTGTCACACCCGGCACAGCGATCGATTCTCAACTGCTTGAAGCCGGCGAGAACAATTACCTGGCGTCAGTGTTCGGCACCGGCTCCGGGATGGCTGTGGCATTCCTCGATCTTTCAACCGGCGAGTTTCTCGCGACCGAGTTCGCCGGCGAGTCGGCGTGGGAGCGAGTGCTCGAACAACTTGACTGCTTCGGGCCGCGGGAAATCATCTTCCCGAAGTCGCTCGAACCACTTTTCAAAGCCGTCCCGCCCGCGGGCGAACAGTCGAATGCTGAGACCCCGGCGTCTTCCTTTGTGGTTGCGGGACAGCAGCCGTCACTCACGCCGCTCGATGACTGGTCGTTTCAGGTCGACCGGGCCGGCGAGTTGCTGCAGACTCATTTCGCAGTCGCGTCGCTCGAAGGCTTTGGGTTAGCCTCCCACGACCTTGCCGTGGCGGCAGCGGGCGCGGCGCTTCATTATGCGCGCGAAACTCAAAAGCAGGAAGCGACTCACATCAGCGGTCTTTCCTATTTCGAGCCGAGCGATTATTTGATTCTCGACTCTCCGACGGTGCGCAACCTCGAGCTTGTGGAAGCGCTCGACGGCTCGCGCTCGAGGACGCTGCTTGGTGTGATAGACGAGACGATCACCGGTATGGGATCGCGCCTGTTGAAGCAGTGGCTGCTTCGCCCGTCGATGAAGATCGGTGAATTGAACGCGAGGCTTGATTCAGTCGAAGAGCTCAGAGCGGCTCTGATCCTGCGCGATCGCCTTCGCGGCGAGTTGAAGCAGGTCGCCGACCTCGAACGCCTGATGGCGCGAATCAGCCTGGGACGCGCGACGCCGCGCGATCTGGTCGCGCTCAAGACCTCAGCCGACGCGATCCCGCACATAAAGGACTTGATGGGCGACGCAACGTCGTCGCTTCTGGAAGTCCTCGCCGAGGGCCTCGACGAGCTGGCCGATCTTCGCGAGCTGATCGGTCGCGGAATCGCCGACGAGCCGCCCGCCACTACCGCTGACGGCGGATACATTCGCGCCGGTTACAACGCGGACCTGGATGAGCTCCGCGAGCTTGCGGCTTCGAGCAAGAGCGTGATCGCGCGAATCGAAACGCGCGAACGCGCCCGCACCGGAATCACGTCGCTCAAGGTGAAGTTCAACAACGTATTCGGCTACTTCATCGAAGTCAGCAAGGCTAACATGAAGAATGTGCCGAGCGACTATGAGCGTCGCCAGACTCTGACTAATGCCGAGCGATACACGACTCCCGAGCTGAAAGAGTACGAGGCAAAGGTGCTGGGCGCGGAAGAACGCATCGCCGAGATCGAACAAGAACTGTTCACCGAAATCCGCCAGGCAGTCGCCATTGAGACTCGCCGCGTCCAAGCCACGGCGCAGGCTCTGTCGACGCTTGATGTGTTGCTCTCGCTGGCCGAACTAGCCGCGCGCCGCAACTACTGCCGCCCGGCGCTGACCGAAGACGATGAGATCTACATTCGCACCGGCCGTCATCCGGTCATCGAGGCCGCCGGCGAGCGCTTTATTCCGAACGACACGTATCTGAACAATTCTACCGATCGCCTATTGATCATCACCGGTCCGAACATGGGTGGGAAATCGGTATATCTGCGGCAAACTGCACTGATCTCGATCCTCGCTCAAATCGGTTCGTTTGTTCCCGCGGATGAAGCGCGGCTCGCGATTCTGGATCGCGTATTCACGCGGGTCGGCGCTTCGGACAGTCTCGCCCGCGGCCGCTCGACATTCATGGTAGAGATGACCGAGACCGCGAATATCCTGAACACAGCAACGCCTCGCAGCCTGGTGCTCCTGGATGAAGTGGGGCGCGGGACTTCCACGTTTGACGGATTATCGCTCGCGTGGGCGATCGCCGAGTACCTGCACGACAACGCCGAGCACGCCGCGAAGACATTGTTCGCTACGCACTATCACGAGATGACCGAGCTTGCGAAGCTGCTGCCGGGCGTTCGCAACTATCAGATGGCTGCGAAAGAAACCGGCGGCACGATTGTTTTCCTGAGGCGGGTGGTGGAAGGCTCGGCGCCGAAGTCTTATGGAATTGAGGTCGGAAAGCTTGCCGGCCTGCCGCGAGTGGTGACCGATCGCGCGCGAGAGATACTTCTGAACC
>Ga0193755_1000081_pt1 | contig 25189 bp, 21 predicted proteins | sample H1a2metaG_FD_144921 | JGI IMG/M metagenome (GOLD analysis project Ga0193755, IMG submission 144921) | Soil microbial communities from a riparian zone of the East river system, Colorado, United States - H1a2 | ecosystem: Environmental > Terrestrial > Soil > Riparian zone | place: USA: East River...
GGGGTGGCGCAGGCGCTGCTCGCCCGGCTGCTGACAGTGGGAGGTGACATCGGAGGCGCCCGGCGAGCTTTAGACGCCATTCACGAGGCCTGGTTGCAGGTGCATCCCCAAATCGTTGTTCTGCGCGATGAAGTGCTGCGCAATGTGGGAATCGAGACCATCGCCGAACGGGAGCGATGGTTGAGTCGAGTACACGCGCTCGAGGACGAGCGCGTCATCGAGCGCCGCGTGCAATTGCTCATCGATAAAGGGGAATTGCAGAGGGCCAGAGACCTTCTGCTGTCCGTTCAGTTTCAGAAAGTTCATCAGCGCTATGTCCGCACGGCACTGTGGAATCAGATCTGCCAGAAGCTGAACGAACCGTGCGTGCCGCTCCCGGCTCGACTCGGCGAGGATCGGTTGGCGGTATTTGGTGCGTATCGGGAGTTTGAGTGATCGCGAAGTGGAATGGCGATCACGGAACTTGCCTTCTACATAGTCGGGGCGAGAGGATTTGAACCTCCGACCTCCTGGTCCCGAACCAGGCGCGCTAACCGGACTGCGCTACGCCCCGTAAACTTCTAGACGCCGAGACGTCGAGATGCCTAGACGCCTAGGTACTGCACTCCTACACACTCCTAGGCGTCTGAGCGTCTCGACGTCTAGTACTTAGTGCGCCCAGAGGGAGTTGAACCCCCAACCTCTTGATCCGTAGTCAAGCGCTCTATCCAGTTGAGCTATGGGCGCGAGTGGGCGGTACAAGACTCGAACTTGTGACCTCCACGATGTCAACGTGGCGCTCTAACCAACTGAGCTAACCGCCCAAACTTCTAGAGGCCTAGGTGCCGAGACGCCGAGACGCCTAGGTCGTCGCGCCACCCCTCGGCGTCTCGGCCACTCGGCGTCTCGGCGTCTAGAAGTAGCGGGGGTGGGATTTGAACCCACGACCTCCGGGTTATGAGCCCGGCGAGCTACCAGACTGCTCCACCCCGCGTCGATGTGTTTCGATCTGCATGCCGCTTTTGGAGAGCGGGAAACGGGACTCGAACCCGCGACCCCAACCTTGGCAAGGTTGTGCTCTACCAACTGAGCTATTCCCGCGTGCCGCCAAAATCTAACCCCAACCCCGCCGGCTGTATACGGTTGGCCCGACCTTAGCCCAGCCTCGCGATGGAGGCGAGGGGGATCGAACCCCTGACCTCGTGAATGCCATTCACGCGCTCTCCCAACTGAGCTACGCCCCCGCTATATTCCCGCGCCCCAAAAACCGGTCGGCGGGAACACGGCATCTTATCGGGGCGTTCAGGCGGTGTCAAGCGATTTCACGCCCGTTCCATGAACATTTTTACTACCACTGCGTACTACAGAGCAGCCAAACAGGGCGATCCAATGCCTCGCACTCGTAAAAAGACAAAAGCAGCTCCTCCGGCTCCCAAGGCCAAGGCGAAGGCGCCCGTCGCGCAGACCGAGCGACGGGTCGTGAAGCGCCGTGGCCGGCGCCGCGGCCTGCTCACGGGTCTGGGCCATCACGAGCACGAGCGCGACATCCTCGATCAGTACCTCCACGAGGTCTCCAAGACTCCGCTGCTGACGCAGAAGGAGGAGATCGCGCTCGCCAGGAAGGTCCGCGCGGGTGATCAGGAGGCGATGCAGGAGCTCGTCAAGCGCAACCTGCGCTTCGTGATTTCGGTCGCCAAGAAGTATCAGAACCGCGGGCTGCCGCTCACCGATCTCATCGGCGAGGGCAACGTTGGCCTGCTCACGGCGGCGCGGAAGTTCGATCCCGACCAGGGCGTCAAGTTCATCTCGTACGCCGTGTGGTGGATCCGCCAGGCGATCCTCGCCGCGCTCGCGCGGCAGGGCCGCACGGTGCGCGTGCCGTTGAACCGGACCGCGGATCTGTCCCGCATCGTGCGCACTGCCGAGTATCTGCGGCAGACGCTGCGTCGAGAGCCGACGCCGGAAGAGATCGCCGACGCGACGAAGCTGTCGCTCGAGGTCGTGCAGTCGCTTGCGGCGCTGAACACCGGCGACGTGCGGCTGGACGCCCCGCTCGATCCCGACGGTGATCGCTCGCTCATCGAGCGCTTCATCGCCGAGGACCTGCCGGACACGGAAGATCAGGCGATGGATCGCTTCCTGTCGGACGAGATCGAGCAGGCGCTGAACACGCTGCAGCGGCGCGATGCCAAAGTGCTGCGGCTGTACTTCGGTCTGGACGGTGGACGTGAGCACACGCTGGAAGAGATTGGGGGAATGCTCGGCGTGACTCGCGAACGCGTGCGTCAGCTGCGCGACCGCGCGCTGAAGCGGCTGCGCGATGGAGATGTAGGCAAGGCGCTCGCAAGCTTCGCCGCCTAGATTCAGTGGCCAGGAGAAATCCTGGCCACTTTCGTTTCTCGCTGTAGCTTCTCCCTCCGTGATCGATGTGATCGGCCGCCGGGCCATAGCCTCCGTCGAGGCGGTCGGCCGGGTCGGCCACTTCATGGGGGACATGGTGCGCGCCCTGCCCGACGTCCGGACGTGGGCGCGGCCGGCGATCGTCCAGATGCGCCGCATCGGCGTGGACTCGATTCCGGTCACATTGTTCATTGCGGCGTTTACGGGCGTGGTCCTCGCGCTCCAGGCCTCGTATACCTTCACCGGCGCCGTCCCGCTCTACTTCGTCGGCACGCTCGTGGGCAAGACGATGATGCTCGAGCTGGGGCCGGTGATCTGCGGGCTTGCGCTCGCCGGGCGTGTGGGAGCCAGTATGGCCGCCGAGCTCGGCACGATGAAAGTGACCGAGCAGGTGGACGCGCTCGAGACGCTGGCCTACGATCCCCAGAGCTATCTCGTCCTTCCGCGGGTGATCGCCGGCACCGTGATGTTTCCGATGATCATCGCGTTCGCCATGGCAACCGGCATCGTGACCGGGTGGCTCACGAGTCTCGCGTTGCTCGATCTCTCCACGCCGGACTTCTTGAAGGGCCTCAAGCTGTTCTACCAGTTCAAAGACGTGTGGTTTGGGCTGTTCAAGAGCGCGACCTTCGGCTTCACTATCACCGCCGTGGGGTGCATCGTCGGTCTCGCGACACAAGGAGGGGCCGAAGGGGTGGGCAAGAGCACGACCCGCGCCGTCGTCTACTCCGCCGTGCTGATCCTGTTGCTGGATGCGTTCTGGGCCGTGGTGCTGCTGTGATCGAGTTCCAGGATCTGCACAAGGCGTTCGGCGGCAAGCCAGTGTTGCAGGGCCTGTCGCTGAAGATCCGGGACGCCGAAACCGTGGCGATCATCGGCTATTCGGGAACAGGTAAGAGCGTGGCATTGAAGCATATCGTCGGCCTGTTGCAACCCGACGCTGGCGACGTCATCGTTGACGGCCAAGCGGTGTCGGCGTTGGACCGCGATGGCCTGACGGCGCTGCGAGAGGGGATCGGCTATGTGTTCCAGTTCGCGGCGTTGTTCGATTCGCTGACCGTCGCGGAGAACCTGGCGCTGGGTCTGCGCCGCCGCCGCGTGTCGGCTGAGGAAATCGAGGACCGGGTCCGGGAAGCGCTGGCGCTCGTGGATCTGTCGGGCACGGAAGAGCGAATGCCCGCCGAGCTGTCGGGCGGTATGCGCAAGCGCGTGGGGATCGCGCGGGCCATCGCACTCCGCCCCCGCTACATCCTCTATGACGAGCCGACGACCGGCCTCGATCCCGTGACGTCGGCGGTGATCGACCGGTTGATGGTGCGAACGCGGGAGCACCTGGGCGTGACGGGCGTTGTAGTGACGCACGACATGCGGAGCGCGTACACGGTCGGCGACCGGATCGCCATGCTCTATGAGGGACGGATCCGGCAAGTGGGGACGGTCGCCGAGATTCAGGAGACGGAGGACTCGGTGGTGCGGCAGTTCATTGAGGGACGTCCTGAGTGAAGCGCGAGAACGAGTTCGCAGTCGGCCTGGTAGTCATCGCGGCGCTCGCGCTGGTCGTGGGTGGCGCGCTCTGGCTTTCCGGCGCCCACTTCGGCAAGACCGAAGAGGCGGTCACGGCGCGCTTCCGGACAGTCGGGGGGCTGGGTGTGGGCAATCCGGTCGTCCTGCGCGGCGTGCGGGTCGGGCGGGTGGAGGCGATCCGCCTCGCGCCCGGCAACTGGGTCGAGGCCGACCTGAAGATCTATTCCGGCATCACCCTGCCCCCCAAGCCCGCGGTGATTGCGGCCTCGGCGTCGCTCTTTGGCGAATGGGCGGCCACACTCATTTCGAGCGACCCGCTCCCCAATGACCCCAACGTGCGGCAAGCGCTCATCGAGGCGCAGGCGGGGGCGGGGGCGAAGTGGCCCGGCGCGACGCTGCCCGACATCGGCCAGCTCACCGCCCAGGCGCGCCGGATTGCGACCGACATCGCGACGGTCTCGGCCCGCATCCAGACCGCGTTCGACTCATCGGCTGTCACGGACCTGCGCCGCTCGATCCGCGACTTCGGTCAGATCGCCGACCGCCTCGCGCGGGTCACCAACGAGCAGGCGGATGTCATCGGTAGCGTCGGGGCGAATCTGAGCAAAGGCTCGGAGGCGTTGTCGCGCGCTGCGACAGACTTAAAGACGACACTGGGTCGGGTCGATACCGCGACGAACCAGGGCCAGCTAGCCACGATTCTGAATAACACCGCTGCCACGAGTACAGATCTGCGCAGCGCGTCTCAGGACTTCCGCGAGCTGATGAGCGCGGCTCATAAGAATCAAGAGAGTCTCGTGCACGTGCTGCAGAACGCCGATACCGTCCTGTCGCGCATCTCCAACCGCAGCGGCACGCTGGGACTCCTCGTCGCCGACTCGGCGCTGTATCGCGAGACGACGCTCACGATGATCCAGCTGCGGCAATTGCTCTCCGATATTCAGGCCAATCCGCGGAAATACTTCACGTTCAGCGTCTTCTAGAGAATGACTCGTCGTCGCTCCAAGGGCCGCAAGTCCCAGGCTCGCGCCCAGCGCGAGACGAGCGCCGGCGGCGTGGTCTTTCGCCGCGGCCCAGACGGTCAGGTGCGATTCCTGTTGATCCGCGACTCGTACAAGAATTGGGGATTCCCGAAAGGGCACCTCGAAGCCGGCGAGCCGCCGGCCGAGGCGGCGCGGCGCGAGGTCACCGAGGAGACGGGCCTCAACGAGCTCGTGCTCCACGGCCCGATCAAAGTGATCGACTGGTATTTCCGGTTCCGCGGCAAGACCATTCACAAGTACTGCCATTTCTTCCTCTTCGAATCACGGCGCGGCGACCCAGTGCCGGAAGAAGCCGAAGGCATCACCGCGTGTGTCTGGCACCCGCTCGATGAGGCGTGGCAGACCGTGAGCTACGACAACGCGCGCGACGTCTTGCGCCAAGCGGCCGAGATGCAGCTGGCGCTGGTGCAGACGTGAGCGGAGGCGCCGCGTATCCCGTAGTGCCGGTGTTTCACCCCCGGCGTGAGGCGCGGCGCGCGGTGCAGCGTGGCTATCCACGTGGCGCCGGCAGCGTTCGGTTGTGCCGTACCATCCAGGCGGTACAGCGCCTGCTCGAGCAGCGGCTCGTCGATGCGGTCGTGCTCGACGTGCGGAACTGCGATGGCGTCGGACTGACGCTCCCGGCACGCTTCCCGCGCATTCCGATGTACGCGCTCTGCGCCGTCCGTCCGGACGACGGCGCGCTGCTCGCCTTGTGCCGCGACGCCGGTTTCACCGGCGTATTAGTAGAAGGGGTGGACAACGCCATTGCGGGGGAGTGGATCGCGGCGCGAACTGCGCAGATAGCGCGGCGATCGGCGCTGGCGGACGCGCCGCGGCTCCTGCGGCTGACCGATCGGCTCCAGCTGGCGGCGTGGGATGAGGTCCTGCGGCGGGCGGGCACGCCCACCAAGACGGGGCACGTCGCCCAGGCGTTGCGCGTGAGCCGCGAACACCTCTCCCGCGAATTCGGGGCGGGGGGAGCTCCCAACCTGAAGCGTGTCATCGACCTGGCCCGCGCTGCCTGCGCCGCGGACCTGCTTGGGAACCCGGGATATACGGTGCGCGGTGTCGTCCGCATCCTCGGCTATGCCTCGCCGAGCCACCTCGCCGGGGCGGCGCGGCGAGTTGCGGGCGTGACGCCGGTGGAGCTGCGGGAGCTCGGTCCCCGTGGGGTGCTGACCAGATTCCTACGAGGTAGAACAAGGTCGCGCGTGTAGGGGCGCAGCATGCTGCGCCCTACATCACGGGTCGCGGTTGCTGTGGACCCCATTGCATGTGATATTTTTCACAATCTCTCAACCGGTACACCCATGGCCACCGATTCCATCCTGCGTCCAGGCGAGCTGAAGAACCTGCTCCTCAAGGAGATCCAGGCCGCTGACCTGGCGGACATCGACGTCCGCGAGGTCGGCACGGTCCTGGAGGTGAAGGACGGCATCGCCCGGATCTACGGGCTGACGTCCGCGATGGCGGGCGAGATGCTCGAATTTGCGGTCTCGGTGACCGGCGAGAAGATCACCGGCCTCGCGTTGAACCTGGAGGAAGACAACATCGGCGCCGTCATTTTCGGCGACTACCTCCAGCTGCGCGAAGGCGACGAAGTCCGCCGCACGGCCCGCGTGCTCGAGGTGCCCGTCGGCCCCGCGTTGGTGGGCCGCGTCGTCGACGCGCTGGGGCGGCCGGTGGACGGCCTCGGCCCGATCCACACGACGAAATCGCGCAAGGTCGAAATCGTCGCCCCGGGCATCATCAAGCGCCAGCCGGTGAAGGAGCCCCTGCAGACCGGCATCAAGGCGATCGATTCGATGATCCCGATCGGCCGCGGCCAGCGCGAGCTGATCATCGGCGACCGCGGCACCGGCAAGACCGCGATCGCGGTCGACACGATCATCAATCAGAAGGGCCAGGGCGTCATCTGCGTCTACGTGGCGGTCGGTCAGAAGAACTCGACCGTCGCAGGCGTGGTGGAACGGCTCAAAGAGCACGACGCGATGGCGTACACGATCGTCGTAGTCTCGTCTGCCTCGGAGCCGGCCCCGATGCAGTACATCGCGCCGTACTCCGGGTGCTCGATGGCCGAGTACTTCATGTACGACGAGAAGAAAGCCACGCTGTGCGTCTACGACGACCTCTCGAAGCAGGCCGCAGCGTACCGGCAGCTCTCGCTGGTGCTGCGGCGGCCGCCCGGTCGCGAGGCGTATCCTGGCGACGTGTTCTACCTCCACAGCCGCCTGCTCGAGCGCGCCGCGAAGCTGTCGGACGAGATGGGCGGCGGTTCGTTGACGGCGCTGCCGATCATCGAGACGCAGGCGGGCGACGTCTCCGCCTATATCCCGACCAACGTCATCTCGATCACCGACGGCCAGATCTTTCTCGAGACCGATCTGTTCTACTCGAACGTGCGGCCGGCCGTGAACGCGGGCATCTCGGTGAGCCGCGTGGGGGGCAACGCGCAGATCAAGGCGATGAAGCAGGTCGCCGGGCGGCTGCGGCTCGATCTGGCGCAGTATCGCGAGCTCGAGGCGTTCGCGCAGTTCGGCTCCGAGCTCGACCCTGCCACGCAGCGGCAGCTGGCGCGCGGCGCGCGCGTGGTGGAGGTGCTGAAGCAGCCGCAGTACCAGCCCATGCCGGTCGACCAGCAGGTGATCGTGATCTTCGCGGTCACGAGCGGTCTGATCGACGACGTGACCGTCCCCGAGATCAAGGAGTGGGAGAAGGGACTGCTCGAGTTCATGGCGGCGCAGCACCCCGAGATCGCCGACGAGATTCGGACGCGCAAGACGCTGTCGGACGATCTGAGCGCGCGGCTGCGCAAGGCGATCGAGGAGTACAAGGCGCTGTAATGGCGAAGCCCCGCGAGCTGAAGCGGCGCATCCGCTCCGTGCAGAATACGAAGAAGATCACCAAGACGATGGAGCTCGTCTCCACGTCCAAGCTCAAGCGCGCGCAGGATCGGGTCGTGGGCGCGCGTCCCTACGCGCAGGCGCTGGTGGAGGTGATCGGCCAGCTCTACTCACCGGAGCTCGCCGAGCGATTCCCCTTGCTGCGTCAGCCAGGCCACACCGGACGTGGCGCGGGGGTACGGCGGGCGGCTCTGCTGTTGATCACATCAAACCGCGGGTTGTGCGGCGCGTTCAACGCGAATCTGATTCGCGAGGCCCGGCGGCGGCTCGAAGAGCTCGAAGCGCAGGACGCCCACACCGAGCTGCACCTCGTCGGCAAGAAGGGCATCAGCTACTTCAAGTTCACCAAGCGCAACATCGCGTCGCAGCGTATCGACATCGGCGATCGGCCCACCCTCGACCACGCCGCCGAGCTGGCGAAGCCGCTGATGGAGCGGTTCTCGAAGGGGGACCTGGACGCGGTGGACATCGTGTTTGCGAAGTTCAACAGCGCGGTCTCGACGCCTCCAACGACGCTGCGGGTGCTCCCGGTGACGCCGCCGGAAAAACGGCGGTCGGGCGGTCAAGAAGCAAAAGCGGCGGTCAACTACATCCTGAAACCGTCAGCCGAAGAGATTCTCAACGAGCTGCTGCCCCTCTACGTGCAGAATCAGTTTTACCGCGCACTGGTCGAGACCGCGGCCGCGGAACACGGCGCCCGGCGCACCGCGATGAAGAACGCAACGGACGCGGGCAGCGACATGCTCACCATCTTGCAGCGCACCTTCAATCGGGCGAGGCAGGCTCAGATAACTCAAGAATTGGCGGAGATCGTTGGAGGAGCGGAAGCGCTCAAAGGATAGGATCATGGCAACCAAGACTCAGGAAAAGCACAACGTCGGCAAAGTGGTCCAGGTCATCGGACCTGTCCTCGACGTCGAGTTCGAGCCCGAGCAGCTGCCCGAGCTCTACAACGCGGTCACCGTGAAGCTCGATTCCGGACAGTTGGTCGCGGAAGTCGAGCAACACATCGGCCGCAACCAGGTCCGAGCCGTCGCCATGAGCTCGACAGACGGCGTCGTGCGCGGCATGGACGTGGTCGATACCGGGCAGCCCATCACCGTCCCCGTCGGCAAGCCGGCGCTTGGCCGGATCCTCAACGTCATCGGCGAGCCAGTGGACGAAGGCCCGCCGATTCCGCAGGATGCCGAGCGCTGGCCGATTCACCGCGGTTCGCCGAAGTTCGTCGACCTCGAGCCGAAGACGCAAGTTTTTGAGACGGGGATCAAGGTCATCGACCTGATCGCCCCGTTCGTCAAAGGCGGCAAGATCGGACTGTTCGGCGGCGCGGGCGTCGGCAAGACCGTGGTCATTCAGGAGCTGATCAACAACGTCGCGAAGGCGCACGGCGGAAAGTCGGTGTTCTGCGGCGTCGGCGAGCGGACGCGCGAAGGCAATGATCTCTACCTCGAGTTCCGCGAAGCGGGCATTCTCGAGAATGTGGCGCTGATCTACGGGCAGATGAACGAGCCCCCGGGCGCGCGGCTGCGCGTGGGACTCACGGGACTGACGGTAGCGGAATATTTCCGCGACGTCGAAGGCCAGGACGTGCTGGTCTTCATCGACAACATCTTTCGCTTTACGCAGGCGGGCTCGGAGGTATCCGCGCTCCTGGGGAGAATGCCATCAGCCGTCGGCTATCAGCCTACTCTTGCAACCGAGATGGGTGAATTGCAGGAGCGCATCACGTCGACCAAGAAGGGATCGATCACGTCGGTGCAGGCGATCTACGTGCCGGCGGACGATCTCACCGATCCCGCGCCGGCGACCGCGTTCTCCCACCTCGATGCGACCGTCGTGCTCGACCGCGCCATCGTGGAGCTCGGGATCTATCCGGCGGTGAACCCGCTCTCATCCTCGAGCCGCATTCAAGACGCGCAGTATCTGGGCGAGCGCCACTACAAAGTGGCGGTCGAAGTGCAGCGCATTCTGCAACGCTACAAGGACCTTCAGGACATCATCGCGATTCTGGGAATGGATGAGCTGTCGGAAGAAGACAAGCTGCTCGTCGGCCGCGCCCGCCGGGTGCAGCGTTTCCTCTCGCAGCCCTTCTTCGTGGCGTCCCAGTTCACGGGCCTGGAGGGAAAATACGTGAAGCTCGAAGACACGATTGCGTCGTTCGAGCGCGTCGTCTCGGGCGAGTTCGACCAGCTCCCGGAGCAGGCCTTCTACATGCAGGGGGGCATTGATGACGTGGTTGCCCAGGCCAAGAAGATGGCCTCGGCCTGATGCGCGTTTCGGTGATTTCGGCCGAACGGTCGGTGTTCGAGGGGGAGGCGGATGCCGTCGTGGCGCCTGCATTTGACGGGCTGGTAGGGATTCTCCCACGGCATGCCCCCTTCATGACCCTCCTGGGGGAGGGGATCGTCAAGATCAGCCAGTCAAGCGGGACCGTGACCCGGCTGCGTGTGACGGGGGGCTTTCTTCAAGTGGCATCGAACGTTATGCGCATCGTGGCGAAACGGGCTGGACCCGCCGACTCTTGACTTCTTAGGGTCAATTTCCAACAGTGGTGCCTGTTTGGAAGGTCGCTAAAACACCAAAAACCCCCTTTTCCCCCGGAGGGATAGGTATGAAGCGGTTCGGACTGACAATACTCGCGGTAGCGCTTTGCGTCGTCGCCGCCCGTCCTGCGATGGCGCAGGGTGTGCGTTATGGCGTGAGTGCTGGCGTGCTCCTGCCGATGAGTGACTACAACACCGTTGACAAGATGGGCTTCGTCGGCGGCGCCGGCGTAACATACTGGCTCGCTGGCCAGCCGATCGGTATCCGCGGTGATCTGTCCTACTCGCAGACCTCGCATGACGCGAGTAGCGGCCTCGATGGCCACACCAAGATCGCCGGCGGCATGGCCTCGGTCGTGTACGCGCTAAACCCTGCGAACGCGCCGGCGCGCATCATGCTGAACGCCGGGCTCGGTTACTACAACGTCAAGTTCGACGACACCAGCCTCGGCTCATCCTCCGAATCGAAGATCGGCTTCGGCGGTGGGGCGGCCGTAGCGTTCAAGCTCGGTACCGGCAGCACCCGTCTCGTCGTGGCCACGCGCTACACGAGCGTCAGCACGACCGGCACCAAGACCACCTTCCTGCCGATCACGGTGGGTCTCAGCTTCGGTAAGTAAACGACCTCGAGCAGCGTGAGCCGAATCACCAGGTCGGACGTAAACCATGGCCCGTCAGTGTCATAGCTGACGGGCCATCGGCGTTTCTAGGGGCTCCTAGTTGACAGAAACCCATGTGGTTCTTAACGATGTGGCGGTTTTCACCACCCCAACTGGAGGTTTTGGTATGCGGAAGCTCACGAGTACTCTGGTGGCGGCTGTCGCCCTGGTGGCGCTCCCGCACGTTGCATTGGCCCAGCGGGCCCGTACGGCCGCCGCTGGCGGTCCCAAGAATGAGATCGGCGTGGATCTCGGTGCAGCGTATAGCCATTACGGCAGCGGCTGTACGACGAGTTGCAGCGGTATCGGCATCGGGACGCCCGTCGATGTCCGCTGGGGCTTCATGTCGAAGGGGCTGCTGTCGTTCGAGCCGCGGTTTTCGTTCAACTATATCTCGGGTTTCGGCGATCACGCCCTGTCGTTCAATCCTGACTTGAACGTGCTGTATCGCATGGGAAAGTCGACGGCAAGGAAGGGCCTGTATCTCACCGGGGGCCTCGGCTTGAATATTCTCAGCGGTTCCTCGGGCGGGGTTAGCGCTAGCTCGACACAATTGTCGCTCAACGGTGGCGTCGGCAAGCGCATTCCCGTGGAATCGAATGCTTGGCGTTTGGAAGGGTTCCTCCGCTACAACCTCGCAAACACGAGCAAGGGCATTCCGAGCAGCTTTCAGCTCGGCGCCCGCGTTGGCATGTCGTTCTGGCGCTAAGCTCGGAGCGACGATCGATGGCCCGCAGGCTCCGGCCGGCGGGCCATCGACGTTACCACCCTAACTGGAGGTCGTATGCGGAAGCTCTTCGGCGGGATTGTCCTAGCGGCGCTCGCGCTGTCGCTCCCCACGGCGGCCCGTGCTCAGCGCCGGGCGGCGGCCCCCTCCATGGGGGGCGCCAAGCACGAGTTCGGTGTGGATGTCGGCCTCGCGTACGTCAGCTCGAATATCACTGGCGTCAATGGCGGTATCGTAATGGTGACTCCGCTCGATGTCCGCTTCGGCTTCGTGCCGCGGTCGGGCAAGATGATGTGGGAGCCGCGCGTTTCGCTCAACTTCAGTACGGTGGGCGGGAGCACGACATACCTCTTCACGCCTCAAGTCAATTTGCTGTACGCGAACAGCACTGGCGGCCACCGCCGCGGCATGTACTTCACGGGCGGCGCCGGTTTGGTGTTGGGCGACAATGGCACGACCAGCGGGACCGCGGTCAAACTCGAGGGCGGCGTGGGTTGGCGGAAGCCGTACGAGAGCGCGGCCTGGCGCTACGAAGTCGGGCTCCAATGGGTCTCGTCGAGTGCCCCACTGGGCCTCGCCGCGGACTACATCGCGATCGGCGGTCGGGTCGGCATTTCACTCTGGCACTAAGCCTTCGCTCTGAGCGTGGCGTTCCGGAACTCCGGAACGCCACGCTGTCCGTCGGGTAACCCCTCGCACCAAAGTCTCGAGGAGCATGTCATGCGCTGGTCTCGCGTGTTGTATCTGCTGATCATCGCTGCGAGCGCGGGCTTCGGTTCCAACGCGGCGGCACAGGCGACCGGGATGCCAAGCTTCAACGCTCCCTATCGTGCGTTCCGGCGCTCGGAATTCGGAATTGTCCTGAGCTTTCCCAACGGAGGCGGCACCGCATTCGAAGGCGCCTACCGCTGGGCGAGCGGGAAGTTCGATATCGGTTTGCGTGGCGGGCTCTTCAGCCCGGGCGGCAACGGCACTTCACAACTGCTCGTCGGTGCCGAAGCGCGCGAGCGCGTCGTCACGCACACGGAGGATTTCCCGCTCGACGGTGCGTTGATCTTCGGCGTCGGCGGTCGTTTTTCGAGCGGCAACTCGGTGGCGATCGTGCCGGTCGGTCTGTCGCTCGGGCGGCGCGTCGACCCCAGGGACTCCAAGATCAGCATCGTCCCATACGTCCAGCCGACGGGGTACCTGGTCGCCGGCAACGGGAGCTCCGATTTTCTCTTTGCACTCGGGCTGGGCGCCGATTTCCGGCTGACGCCGCGCTTCGATGCGCGGATCAGCGCCGGATTGGGCGATCTGGAGGGTGTGTCACTTAGCGCCGTGTGGGTGCATTAGCCCGACACAGATTGACTTGAGGCAACCGTTTTCCTACCGTAGGCTCCTCACGACTGGTGGAGGATACGAATGAAGCGGATCGCGGTACTCATGACGATGATCGCCGGTGTGGCGACTCCCGCCGTGGCTCAGTGGTTGGGGATGCCGGCGTGGAATAATCCGAAGGGTGGGACGGGCGTTACGATCAACGGTGACGTGGGCGTCCCAAATACGGACGCCGGTAAAGGTACGGCCTTCGGTGCGCGCGGCACGCTCGGGCTCGCCAACATCAGCTTCACCGCCGGCGTTGCGACCTGGAAGCCGAAGGGCGCCAGCGCGAGCACCACGTCGGTCGGTGGTGTCGCGCAGTTTCGGGTCATCGGTGGGAGCTTGATTCCCATCGCGCTGAATATCCAGCTGGGTGCCGGCACGGCGAGCGCCATCACCAGCGGCCCCGTGCTCTCGCCGAAGTTCACGAACATCCTGGCGGGTGCCGGGCTCAGCGTGAACGTGCCGACCCCCGGTCTTTCCATCGAGCCATACCTGTCCGTTTCGAATCGCTGGCACAAGCCGTCGGGCGGCTCCACGGTGTCGAATATCGGCTGGGTGCTCGGGGCCAACGTCGGATTCGGAATGCTTGGGCTACACGTCGCGTACGACTCCGAGAACTACGGCGGCGGCACGACCGCTGGGGTCATCGGGATTGGCGCGCACATCGCGCTCAAGGCTCCCATCGGGATGTAAGACGCAGTAGCTTTGGGGCGCGCCGCGATCATGCGGCGCGCCCCTTTTTTCCCCGGGAGATTCGTGATCCATCTTGTTACCCGCGTGGGCCTAGTGGCCTTGGCCCTCACGCTGAGCGGCTGCGCCATGACGTTCGACGCCACCGATTTCGGCGTTCCGACGTCGTTCGCCGAGTCGGCGCAAACTCAGCCGCAGGGGACGGCATTCCGCATCACGAAACATCCGGTGTATCTGCTCTGGGGATTGGCCGCCGCATCGCGTCCGAACGCCGAGGACGTGCTCGCCGGTCAGGTGGGTACCGGCGCGCGCGTCGCGAACCTGCGGATCAAGGTGCGGGCGCGGTGGAGCGATCTTTTGGTGACGGTGCTGACAGCGGGGCTGGCCAGCCCACGATCGGTGACCTTCGAAGGAGTGGTCGTCAGCGATACGGCTTTGACTTCGTCCACACCACGATAACGCCGCACGCCGCATTCGAGCCGGCGAACTCTCCAGGTACCTCGCCAGCCCCACGATAGACCTCGATCCCGTACACATCGTTGATCGGCGTGTTTTCGTGAAATGAGTGGACTTCCACGCCGTCGACATACCAGGTGGGCTCGCATTCCGGCGTGCGGGCCATATGCGCGTAGCACTCGAACCTTTGCTGGTCGCACTCCATGCGGACGCCGCGCACAGTGCGGAGCGCATCGCCGATGGAGCCGGCGCCCTGTTTCTTGATCTCATCCCAGCGTAGGTAGGCTCCCATCTTGCGCTGCCGCCGGCGCTCGAAGTCGGTGTAGCGCGGCATGAGCGCCACGGCGCGCGCCTCCACCACGACCGCCGGCAGCATGAAGCCGTTGAAATCGAGCGGGAAGACGCCCTGCACGACGCCGGAGACCGGAATACGGATGTCGAACGTGCCCGGCTCGAAACCGATCTGCCGGATTTCGATCGCGATAACCCCGGGCGTCACACTTTGCGCCACGAAGTTGCCTGCCGAGTCAGTCTTGACCAGCGGACCGGTGTTGCCCACCCGCACGGTGGCGCCGGCAAGGGGAGTACCCATCTCGCTGTCGATGACATGTCCACGCAGGGTGCCCTGAGCCAGGCTGGAGGCGGGGGTGACCGTGGCGGCGAGGGCCGCCAGCAGGGCGGGGGCGAGTATCCGGGATGCAGGAATCATGTTTGACGAACCCCTCTAGCGCGACAATCAATAGAAGGTAGTATGAACCTTGGCGCTAGTCAGCGCCAAGCTGAACCTCCAAAGTCTGTAGGGCCGTCACGTCCCGCCGTCGGGCGTGGACCAAGGGGGTTGGTCACGTTGCTGTGCAACAGTTGGAAATGCCGTCCGATCCGCTTTCCCTCTTCACACGAGAGGCAGCTTATGCGCGTACGCAAGTTTGGTACGCTGCTGGCCACAAGTGTGGCCGCAGCACTGGTAACGCTCACGTTCAACACGGCGCCGCTGGCCGCGCAGGAGGCGGTCATCAAGGGCAAGGTCACCTCGGAGGCAGGTGAGCCCCTCGGCGGCGCCAACATCGTGGTGGCGAACCAAAATGTCGGCGCCATCACCACCGCCAACGGGACCTACGTGCTCACGATCCCCGCGAGCGTCACTCGCGGCCAGCAGGTCGTGCTGACCGCGCGGTACATCGGCCACAAGCCGGTGACCCGCACGGTAACGCTCTCCGCCGGCGAGCAGGAGCAAAACTTCCAGCTCGCGTCCGATCCACTGCGACTCGAGGAGGTGGTCGTGACCGGCGTCGCGGAAGCGACGGACCGGCGCAAACTGCCCATGACGGTCGCCAGCGTGAACGCGGATCAGCTCCAGGCGGTGCCGGGCGCGAGCGCGCTGCAGGCCGTCGAAGGCAAAGTCGCCGGCGTGCGGCTCGTCCCGAACTCGGCGCAGCCGGGTGGTGAACCCTCGCTGCGGTTACGCGGCGCGACGAGCATTGGTGGCCGGCAGGATCCGCTGGTCATCGTCGATGGCGTGATCACGCGCTATGGCCTCGCGGACATCGCGGGCGAAGACGTGGAGCGGGTGGAGATCGTCAAGGGTGCCGCGGCTTCCGCGTTATACGGGTCCGATGCGGCGAATGGTGTGGTGCAGGTGTTCACGAAACGTGGCGCGTCACTGCCTGAGGGCGGCGTCCGCATAACGACCCGCGTCGAGGGCGGCGAGAACAACATGCCGAGCCGGCTCGAGTTCTCACACCACCACGCGTGGGAAGTCGAACAAACGCCGGGCTATTGCGCCGCGACCGGCCTCGCGCAGGATGACCCGTCCACGCCTGCGGATGAGAGCGAGATTTGGACCGTCGCTCCCAACGCAAACTACTGCCTCAACGAAGACGGCTCACGCGTGATCAGGCCAGACCAGATCGCCAAGAATCCGTACACCACGTACTACGACCACTGGAACGCGCTGGTCAACTCCGGTGCGTTCTGGACGGGCTATGCGTCGGTCGGGCAGCGCTCGGGCGGGACGAACTACAGTGCCTCGTTCGAGGAGACGCGCAACAAGGGCGTGATCTTCGGTCTGGGCGGCTACAACCGGCAGAACTTCCGGCTGAACGTGGATCAACAGATGCGCTCGAATCTCGACGCGTCCGTCAGTGCGTTCTACGGCAAGTCCACCAATGGTCGCGCCGCCGAGGGGCAGTCGGGGCCGTTCTTCGGTCTGATGTTCCTCCAGCCGGACGTCAACATCAAGGCCTGCTGCAATCCTGACGGCACGCCCTATATCGCAGACGTGCCGTTGAGTGGCGACGTCGCGAACGACTTCAACCCGCTCTATGAGCTGAATACCCGCAAGATCGATCAGGACCGGAGTCGCTTCACCGGTTCAGGGCGGATGCGCTGGCGCATGAACCAATGGCTCCAGGCGGAGGGCACATTCGGGTACGATCAGGAGGCGCAGGAGTACACCGACGTGACGCCGTTTGGGCATCTGTCATCTACCGGTTCGACGGACAAGGGTTCGCTGTATCTGCAGTCGAAGAATGACTGGCAGGCCAACGGGGGCGTGACAGTGACCAGCGTCCGGCACTTCGGCAGCCAGATCACCAACACTACGAAGGTCGCCGCAATCTTCGAGGATCAGCGCGACCGCTTCCTCCAGTCGACCTCAGGCGGGTTCGTGGTGCCGCGCGTGCCCGAGTTCGGTACGGGAACGGACGCCCTCGTGCCGTCATTGTCGTACGACGCGCGGATTCGAAACCAGAATTACTACGGCGTCACGACGTTCGACATTCGCGATCGCTACATCCTGGATGGCCTCGTGCGGCGCGATGGCTCGTCGTTGTTCGGACCGAACAATCGTTGGGCGACCTACTACCGCGTTTCCGGTGCCTGGCGCATCACGCAGGACATCAACCTTCCCGCCATCGAGGAGATGCGGCTGCGCGCGTCCTACGGCACGGCCGGTCTCCGCCCGGGGTTCAACTATCAGTACGAGATCCTCTCGGTCGTGGGTGGCAACTTCAAGGCGATCACGCAGGGGAATCCCGACCTCAAGCCCGCGCAGTCTGCCGAGCTCGAGGTCGGCACCAACATCGACTTCAAGGGCGGCCGCTACTCGTTCGAGTACACCTATGCGCAGAAGAAGACCAGGGACCAGATCATCCTGGTCGATCTGCCCGCCGTCGCGTGGTTCGCGAACCAGTGGCAGAACGTCGGTTCGCTCCGGTCGCGCACCCATGAGGTGACGTTCGCCGCCCGCGTCATCAATCAGCCGGGCACGCAGCTCACCCTGAACATCGTCGGCGATCGCACGCGTCAGGTGATCACCGATTGGCCCCTGCCGGAGCGGCTCTACAGCTTCGAGCAGATGCCCGCCGCCTTCTTCCTCGGCAAGGGCTCGGATTTGGGCGTGATGTACGGCAACCATTGGATCCGTAACGTCAGCGAGCTGTATGATGACCCCGCCAAGGCCGCGCTGAATGGTCCGGGCCAGGCGTGGAGTCCCGACTCCGTGATGGTCAATGAGGACGGGTACGTCGTGCGCAGGAGCGTCTACGGGACGCCGAATGAGCGGGCGATCAAGTACGTCTACTGCAAGCTGCCGGGTGCAGGTGGGACGTGCGCGATCACGTCCAACATCACGAGGATCGGGAACGCCAACCCCGATTTCAATTTGAGCTTCGGGCTGAATTTCAACATCAGCCACTTCTCGGTGAACGCACTGCTCGACTGGTCCCATGGCGGCCAGCTGTATAACGGCACGCGGCAATGGGCCTTCCAGGCGACGCGCGACCGCGTTCAGGATCAGGCGGGGAAGCCGACCAATGCCGCGACGTGCGGTGTCATCTCGGATCCGATGCCCGCCTGCCCGCAAAAGGCGCTGCCGTATTACGGCGTCGGGTTCTACAACGGCCTCGATCCCAACGACTTCTTCGTCGAGAGCGGGTCGTACGCGAAGTTGAAAGAGTTCGCGATCCACTACACCTTCACGGGCAGCACACTCCGCTCGATCGGTTTGCGCAACCTGGGCGAGCTGCGCGTCGGTCTCGTCGGCCGCAACCTGTTCACGATTACCAAATACACAGGGCTCGATCCGGAAGTGTCGGGCCTCTTCGGCGATCCCTTCCAGGTACGGATGGACTGGTTCCAGTATCCCCAGTTCCGGACCTTGTCGGCCGTCGTCGAAATCACGTATTAGGGGGCCGACATGAACTCATTTCGAGGAGCATCTATGCTGCGGTGGACAACGATGGCCGTTGCTGCTGCGGCCCTGGTTACGGCGAGCTGCAATCTGAACGTCGAGAACCCCAACGATCCCGACAAGATCCGCTCCCTCGGGCAACCGTCCGGCTTGCAGGCGCTGCTGGGCGGGGGGGTTCGTACGTGGGTCGAGACCCGGGAAAACTATTACGTCATGCCGCTCGACGCGCAGGCGGACAACTACACCGCCTCGTGGAACAATGCCGCGATGCGATTCTATAGCTCGGTGGGCTCGGACTGTCCGATTCGCTGCGGCTGGACGAACAGCTCGACGGCGCCCGAGGCAGCGGGTGGTCCCACGGTCGAAGTGTTGTGGTACGGGTATTACAACGTGCTCACGACCGCCAACGCCGTGTTAAATGGAATCCAAACCCTGCACGTCTGCTTCGACGTCGACTGTGCGGTCGACTCCACGCTGACGCAGCGGAATAAATCAATCGCGCGCATGCTGCAGGGGATGGCGCTCGCCGGGATCGCCATGATTTACGACCAAGGGTTTATCGTGGACGAGACCACAGACCTTTCGGTCCCGAAGAACTTGCCATTCCACACGCGCCAGGAGGTCCGTGACGCCGCGCTCGCGAAGCTCGAACAGGCGTACACCGAAGCCGGCGTCACTACGTGGAGCACGCCCAAGCAGAGCGATGGTCCGTGGTTTGGACTCACCAGTGGACGGCAGTACACGAACGTCCAGATTCGACAGCTGATCCGCACGATGCAGGCCGAGCTGGTTGCCATGTTCCCGCGGAATTCCGCGGAAAACACGGCGGCCGATTGGGCCGCCGTCGCGACCTACGCGTCGCAGGGCATCAGCAGCGGCACGCCGTTCCAGTTTGAGTTTTACATCGATCAAACCACGCGTGAGTGCGGCGTCGCCTGTATCAAGACCTGGGGCAACTCGGTTTCCACCGAGCGTGTGGACACGCGGGTCGCGGCCATACTCACGACGAATCATCAGGATCCGTGGCCGGCACCGAGCGGCAACCCCTGCCCGACGATTTCTTCGGACAAGCGGGTCGGCGACGGTACGTATGGACCCGCCAGCAATAAGAATTACAACCAGGTTGGGATTACCAACCCGGCGACCGCTAGCGCCGGTACCGACTACGCCTGCGCTGGGGTCGCCATCTTCCCCGCCGCGCGTGGCTCCTACCATCAGAGCAACCTGCAGCATGTGCGTAACCACCAACTGGCCTATCGCGGCGAAGATTTTCCGACCGATGACGGCACGGGGCAGGATCCGTTGTACACGACGCAGATGAACGATCTGCTCTGGGCCGAGGGCATCATCCGCAGCAATGGGCCTGCGGCAACCGCAGCGGCGCTCATCAACAACAGCCGTGTGACGCGCGGTGGTCTGACGGCGCTGACGGGCGCCGAAGGGACACCCGCGCTGATCGCCGCGCTGCAGTACGAGCAGGAAATCGAGTTCATGGGCCAGGGCGTCACACCCTTCTTCAACCGGCGCCGCTCGGGTTACAACGCGGCGGCAGGCGGTGGTCGCCCGGCGTACGTGGATGGCTTGATCACCGGGACGCCGCGGCACATGCCCGTTCCGGCCAAGGAGCTCGACATTCTCACGCGGGCCGTCTACACGTTCGGCGGACCGACCGGGCCGGATATGTCGGCGTCGGTGGGAGGAGGTCAGAGGCAGGAGACCCCGGGTGATCGGTTCCGGGCGTTGCAGAACGCGCGGCCGGGTTATCTGACGCGCTTCCTGCCGGCTGAGATGCGCTTTTAAGTAGAACGATGTGAGCTGGAAGAGGGGGCGGGAGCGATCCCGCCCCTTCCTTATTTAGGGGCGTGGACCGCGATCTCGCGCTGCCCGCGCGCGAGCGCGAATTCCTGCGTTCCGCCCCCAGGCCAACGGACCCATAGCGCCGTCGCCTCGCTGGCGCGTCCCAGAACCTGCACGGCACCGTTCTCCGACCAGTATCCCGAGCCCGCCTGAATTTCCCGCACCGGACCAGCCGCTTCGCCCCCCCCGTACCGCAGCCGCATCTGTGTGCCGATGCCGGTCGGATTGCCCGCCGGCCCGATGACGCGAACGCGGAGACCGGGAGTCGCGCCGCGGTTCTTGAACAGACGCGTCGGCGCGCCGTTCTCGCTGACCACGAGGTCCAGCCGCCCATCGCCGTCGAAGTCCGCGTAGGCCGCGCCACGCTGCTCGCCATACACCAGCAGCCCGGAACGCTGGCCGGGCACGGCCTCGAACCCACCGGCGCCGTCGCCGAGCAGCAGCAGGCTGCGGCCGGCATCGTAGCGCGGCGTGGCGATGTCGGTCGCCACAAAATTCTCGCTGAGGAACACGTCCTCTTTCCCGTCGCCGTTGAAATCAGCGACGCCGGCGTAGAACGCCGGCGCCAGTTGGGCTTCTGCCGGGAGCGAGTGCGCCTCGAACCGATCGCCGCGATTCAGGAACAAAATGTGATCGAGCGTCGTCGCGCCCAACCGAACCGCCCTCTTGGCTGCCGGGCCGAGCACCTGATCGATGTTTGCGTCGGCGTACGCGCTGAATGTCGGGATCCGTTGTGTCAGTCCCGGAAGCGCCAAGACGAGTCGATCGAAGGACTCGAGCGGCGCGGGCGCGCCGATACGCGGATCCCTCTGTGCCAACAGCGCGTCCGGCCGCCCGCGGCCGCTGAAGTAACCCGTATACAGCAGCAAGGGGTCGGAGGTGCTCGCGTGGTAATCGAGGTTGCGACCCCAGCTCGTCGCGACGATGTCGAGCCGGCCGTCGCCGTCGAGGTCGCCCGTGGCGAGGCCGTTCCAGCGGCTGTTCACGTCGGAGAGGCCGGGGAACTCCGCTGCCCGAAATCGGCCGTGATCGTTCAGGAAGATGTGAATCGCGCCCCACTCGAGGGTGACGATCAGGTCCTGGTCACCGTCGCCATCGATGTCGGAAAACACCGCCGCTGAAATCATTCCCAATTCGTAGAAAAGGTGATCGTTGGCTGAGTCGAGGACGAGGCGTCCATCCCGGTTGTGGTACAAGTGCGAAGAAGGCGACAGCGGATACAGGCCCGGGTAGATCCTCGCGCCGACGAACAGATCGAGCGTGCCGTCGCCGTCGTAGTCCGCGAGCGCGAGCGGTCCCACGCTCGCGGTGTCGCCGCCGAGCAGCGGCGTCATCGCTCCTGTGCGTGGCGAGTACGCGACGACGCTCGCCGTCGTCCGGGCTTCGTAGTTCGCCACCCCGGCGAGGGCGAGCGATCCGCCGCGTCCGTCAGGAGAGGGCCAGCCGAGAATCGTGGTGAGATCGCCGGGGGCCGGGAGGACGGGCACGGTCAACGGCTGCAGTCGCGTGCCCGTGTTACGGAAAAATGCGATCCTCCCAGTGCGTCCCGCTCCGACGATCAGATCTTCCTTGCCGTCGCCGTCGAGATCGACCCATGCGACACCGGGACCGAGCTGGCTGAAGGAGTTGGGCAGCAACGGCTGGCGCTGATAGTCGTCGAAGTAGGGCTCGCCGTGGGTGTGACCGCCGAGCTGGCTGCTCACGTCCTCGAACAGAACGTGCGATGTGTCGTGCGTGGTGCGTGGTGCGTGGTGCGTGTCAGAGAGTTCGGCAATTTCGTACTCACGATTGGGCGCGGCGCTGTCGATCACCGACCGCGCGCCGTCGCGCCAGTCGACTTCGATTCGCACATGCGCCGCCGTGCCGGTCGCGAACGTGAGGCTCGCGTCGGAGCTCGACAGGTACAGCCCGCCGGCAAGCATCTCGCTTTCTTGTAAAAGGACGGGGCCGCCCAGCACCCGCACGCGGCTGCCGATACCGGCGGTGTTCGACGCCGCGCCGCGCAATCGCACCGCCACGCGCGGTGCCGTGGCATCATTGCGAAGCACGGCTGCGGGGCTATCGAGCCGGTTGATCACCACGTCGAGATCGCCGTCGCCGTCGAGGTCCGCGAGCGCCATCCCCTGCGAGATGTCGTCGCCAAGATCGAAGCGCCATTTCTTGCTCACATCCTCGAACGTCAAGTCGCCGCGATTGCGGAAGGCGACATTGGGCAGTTTCAGCGGGGGATACTCGAACAGCATGCGGCGCCAATCCATCCGACCGAGCTGATTGCGCAAGCGATACTGCGTGTCGCCATCCATGATGTCCCACTCGTGCCCGGTGCCGATGAGGATGTCTTCCCAGCCGTCGAGATCGACGTCGAGAAAGAGCGTGGACCAGGACCACCCCGAGGCGCCCACCCCCGCAAACCGCGCCACCTCGGCAAACGTCCCGTCGCCGCGGTTCAGCTGCAGCGTGTTGCGCTGCCGCTGTGGGCGGCCTTCGCCCAAGCCGGGGTGGGCGGGGGCGGCGGTGTGCGTCGGAATCTGCGTTTTCAGGCGGCGCGTATCGCGGCTGAGCATGTCGACTTCGAACAGATCGGGATACCCGTCCCGATTCACGTCGCCCACGGCCACCGCCATTCCGGAATTGCTCGTGCTGCGCAGCGCGTACCAGGGAATCAGGCGAAACCTTCCATGGCCGTCGTTGATCCAGCACTGGTCCGGGTCCTCGAAGTCGTTGGCGACGTAGAGGTCGGGCGCGCCGTCGCCATTGAGATCGGCGAACACGGCGGCGAGTCCGAAGTCCTCACGCTCCTCCGTGAGCTGCGCCCCCGTTTCGTCCACGAAGCGGGGATTGTGCGCCATGGGCTCGCGCGTGAAGTGCCCGGTGCCGTCGTTCAGGTAGAAATAATCCGGATCCGCGCGTTGTTGGAGGCTGATCCCGCCCAAGTCTTCACGATTCACCAGCTTATAGTCGCGGCGGTATTGCTCTTTGACCTCGTACTTATTGGGCCCCAGGCTGCGGGTGATCCGGCTGAATGCCCGATCCTGGGGCGACATCCGGTCGATCGTCGTGTAGGCCTTGTTGTTCGCCACGTAGAGATCCAGATCGCCGTCTCCGTCCACATCCGCGACTGCGATCGACATGCTTCCCGCCGTGGATGTCAGACCGGCCGTCTGCTCGGAGAAGTGGCCCTTGCCGTCGTTCAGAAAGACCGCGTTCGGCCCGCCCAGCGAGACGAGCACCAGGTCTTGATCGCCGTCGCCGTCTACGTCGGCAAAGGCGCATCCCGTCGCATGGCGGCTCGGCGCCGCGACGCCCGCCTGCTGTGTGATGTCCTCGAATCGCCAGTCGCCCAGGTTGCGATACAGCGCGCTCGGTCCGTCGGTGCGGGCCAGAAACACGTCGGGGTGGCCATCGCCGTCCACGTCCGCCAGACATACGCCGGCTCCCTGGGCGAGCTGGCGATTGTGGGCCAGGAGCGAGTCACTGACGGTGTTGCTGAACGAGATGCCGGTCCGCGAAGGCGCGAGCGATGTGAACCCGGGTGTGAGTTTTCCGCGCGGCACATCGAGCTCGCGCCACCGGTAGCCATCAGCATCGTGCCACGCTGATGTGACCGTGGCTGTTTCGCGGCTACAGGCAACAAGCAATAAAAGGAAAGGCCAGAGCTTCAACTATCCACGAGCCCCCACACGAGCGCGGCCGTTCGTTCGGCGGCACCGCGTCCCTCCGCGACCATTTGCTTCGCCGCCTTGCCGGCGCTCTTGCGCGCCGCCGGATCGTGATGCCACACGAGCCACTGCGAGTGCAGGGGATGGCGTGCGTCGGCGGGCAATGCGACCGCTCCGCCCTGGTCGAGTAACAACGCCGCATCGCGACTCATTCGCCAATGCGGGCCGAACACGATCGGCACGCCGAACACCGCCGGTTCGAGCACCGAGTGCAGGCCCGCGCGGTGGAAGCCGCCGCCGACGAACGCCGTGTCGCCGAGCGAGTAGAGATCGGCGAGAATGCCGACCCGATCGACGACGATCACCGGGCCCGGCTTCGCATGTTCGAGCTGCGACAACCGGACGGGCCGAGGCAGCTTCAGGTGGCGGAGCCGCTCGGCGATCGCCGCCAGGTGATCGGGATTCGGTTCGTGGGGAGCGAGCAACAGGCGCGCGGTCGGGAGCTGATGCAGCAGATCTGCGAACGCGGGTAAGAGTACCGCTTCATCCGATGGCCACGTCGATCCCGCGACGATGGTGAACGCATCGGGCGCGGTCGATGCCAGTCGCGCGAGCGGCTCGCGCGTGCGGTCCAGGCGCGCGGCGCGCTCGGCCACACTGTCGTAGCGGGTGTCACCGGTGACGGCGATGACGTCGGCGCGCGCGCCGAGGATCTCGAGGCGCTCGCCGTCTTCTTCGCTGATCGTGCCGACCCGGTCCAGCGCGCGGTACGCCGGCGCGGACCACTGCCGTGCCGGCCAGCGCAGCCGCGAGCTGTTGGGCGCCACCGTGGCGGAAATCAACCCCAGCTTGACGCCGCGCCGCGAGGCGGCGAGCGTCAGCTCGGGCCAGACGTCGAGCTTGCTGAAGACGAGCGCGGTTGGTTGCAGCGCGTCCAAAACCTTCGACACTTCGGACGGCCGGTCGAGCGGCAGATAGTCGGCGATGTCGACCGGCAGGTTTTTCGCGAGTCGCTCGGCCGACGGCGAAAAGAACGTGAACGCCAGCTGCCAGTCGGGATGCTCGGCGCGCAGCGTCTCGAGCACTGGCTTTGCCTGAAGCCCTTCGCCCACCGACGGCGCGTGCATCCAGATCAGCGGCCGCTTCGTGTCGCGTTGCGCCGCTGCCCACGTCGCAAGACGGGCGGCCAATCCGAGCCGCCCGTCCAGCCCTC